>Ga0315296_10004709_pt1 | contig 11118 bp, 11 predicted proteins | sample YL17G14_18_MG_FD_203921 | JGI IMG/M metagenome (GOLD analysis project Ga0315296, IMG submission 203921) | Sediment microbial communities from Yellowstone Lake, YNP, Wyoming, USA - YL17G14_18 | ecosystem: Environmental > Aquatic > Freshwater > Lake > Sediment | place: USA: Wyoming | collected...
ACCTTCGACCGCCGGTTGCATCAGCGGTGAGTGGAAGGCGCCGCTTACCTGGAGCGTAATGGTGCGGCTGGCGCCGGCGTCAGTAGCCATTTCCATAGCCCTGGAGACGTTCTCAGCGGCTCCGCTGATGACGATTTGTCCCGGACAGTTGATATTGGCCATGACGGTATCGGATTCGCGGCAAACGTCGGCCAGTTTTGACTCATCCAGCCCGATAATAGCGGCCATGCTTCCCGGTCGTTTCTGCCCGGCTTCATGCGTCAGTCGACCTCTCTCGCGGGCGAGGCGGACAGCCGTATTGAAATCTAAGGCCCCGGCTACCGCCAGCGCCGTGTATTCTCCCAGGCTGTGACCGGCTAAGAACGCAGGCGTAAGGAGCTTGTTGCCGCTGATTTCCAGGGCGGCTTCCAGGCAGGCGTAACCGACGATAACCAGGGCGGGCTGGGCGTTGATGGTCTGGCGGAGTTCATCGTCCGGGCCTTCAAAACAGAGGCGCGAAATGGGGAATCCCAGAGCTTTATCCGCCTGTTCGAAGACGGCCCTGGCCGATTTGATGTTATCATAAAGGTCGCGCCCCATGCCTACCGATTGAGAACCCTGGCCGGGGAATACCCAGGCTGCCTTCGTCATCTCGATTGTTTTCCTTCCTCGGAAAGAATTCAGGAATACAGGGTGGACTCCCTATGCATGCTCAGGACAAAGAGGACTAACAAAGGGATGGCTCCACTTGACAGAAGAATCAGCTGGCGGCTTTCTTCTTCGCTTCAATCTTGACGACTTCCCGGCCATTGTAGGTCCCACAGACAGGGCAGGCATGATGAGGTAACTTGGGGCTGTGGCACTGGGGACAATAGTCCAGTGCCGGAGGCTTCAGGGCATTATGGCTGAGCCTGTTGCCAGCACGTGACTTGCTCTTTTTTCGCTTCGGTAGTGCTCCCATATGATACTCCGTTCTTTAACCTTTATTTTACCAGAGGTTACAGCAGTTTCTCCAGTTTGGACCAGCGGGGGTCGATATCCGGCGCGGCGCAATCACAGCTCCCCTCATTAAGATTTTTACCGCAAATCTGGCATAAACCGGCGCAGTCTTCGCGGCAGAGCGCATTTATCGGGATAGCCATCAGAGAATATTGACGTACCGCTTCCGTTAAGTCGAGGATGTGGTTCTCGTCAATGGTAAAGGCACCGGCCTCATCCGGCGGGGGCAAAGGCATCCCGCTGGTGGCATCTATGGTTGGTAAAAACTCCTCTTCAAAATTTATCTTCAACGGATGGCGGAACCGGCCCAGACAGCGACTGCAGGTAAGCTCGACTTCTGTGTCCAGCGCACATTTGACAAGGATGCTGCGCTGGGTGCGAAGCAGATTGCATTCGCCCTGGATTTTATAGCTTTTACCGTCACCGGTAATATCAGCCACTTCGTCTATCTGGTAGTCTCGCGTCGACCCGATGGGGTCTCGAAGCAGCTGAGATACATTTATCTCCATCCCCCCTCATTCCGCTCCAGCAGGAGATAATATTCTATTATAGGGTAAATAGGGTGCCTGTGGCAAGCGTGGAGAATCGGGGGCGATAAGACATAAAAATTTTTTAAGGGAAACAATTCGTTCGTGAAATGGGGGTAATTAGCTTTGAATTGTTTTTAGAGTTATGTTAACTAGTTTTTGAGGGAAGGGGGAATTTTTATTACCTCACCCCGTTCGCTACGCTCAGGGCAAGCCCCTGACCCCCTCTCAAACTCTCCCTAAGCGTCTCTTCTCTTTTTACACGCGAAAAGGGAAAATCTGAACTGCTTTTTCAGCAACAACTAACTAGCTAGAAGGCACTTCTCCACAGGATGGTCAGCAACCATAAAACCGCAACCGAAAAATAAAGGAACCGGACCGCATTTGTTGCGCTGAATATTGCCTCAGTCCCCATGCGACGTCCTTGCCATTGTCGATACCCCAATAGCTTTTCCAACTCATCTATCCGCTTTTTAAAGTACAACGCGTAGCCAGTTGACCGCTCCTCCATCACCCAGAATACAAAGGTACTAATCAAGCCACCAATTTTCAATGCAGTTTTGATTGGCTCATCAAGAGGCGGGTCTAGTTTAAATATAAATGTTAACAAAGCAGCCGTTACAGCCGAAAATAGGGTAAGCTGAGCAAATCGCATATTACCGTAGAAACGGAGGTTATTGTTTAGTTCCTTATATTCTTCCTCAGGGCTACCATTAGACATCTCTCACCCCCCAACAATTAGTATTTTTGAATCTGTTCATTACACAGTAGGCAAACTCACTCCCCGTATAAAACTTGAACTTAATCATATCAATTCATCCCTTCAGCTTCTTTATCATCAGCGGCACCACCTGGAAGAGGTCGCCGACGATGCCGTAGTGAGCTACCTGGAAGATAGGGGCATCGGGATTGTCATTGATAGCGACGATGACGTCCGAGGTCTGCATACCCGCCAGGTGCTGGATAGCCCCGGAGATACCGCAGGCGATATAGAGTTTGGGGCAGACAGTCTTGCCCGTCTGGCCGACCTGATGGCTGTAGGGAATCCACCCCTCGTCCACTGCCGCCCGCGAAGAGCCTAACGCCGCTCCCATGACCTCCGCCAGCTCGGCGAGCAGCTTGAAGTTCTCGGCTTTGCCCAGTCCCCGCCCGCCCGAGACGATAATGTCGGCGTCTTCGAGCTTGACCTTTTCTGTGATATCTTCAACAAAACTGAGCAGCTTTGTTTTCGCCGTGACGCCTTCTTTTTTAAAGTCGACTTTAATAATCTGCCCCTTACGATTGAGGTCGGGGGCGTTTTTCTTAAAGACGCGCGGGCGCACGGTGGACATCTGGGGGCGCTTGTTGGGGCAGATGATGGTTGCCATTATGTTCCCGCCAAAAGTGGGGCGGGTCTGCAGGAGAAGTCTTTTTTCAGTATCGATATCCAGTCCGGTGCAGTCGGCGGTAAGCCCGGTATTCAGAATGGCCGCCACGCGGGGAATGAAGGCGCGACCCAGCGCGGTGGCGCCGGCCAGGACTACTTCCGGCTGATGTTCCTTAATCAACCCGACGAGCTTGTGCGTAAGGTAGTCCTCCTGGTTATCAGCCAGGTCAGGGCTGTCTACCAGATAGACCTTATCAGCACCGTGGGCGATGAGACGGTCGATATCGGCGATATTGTGGCCGAGACATACCGCACAAAGCTCTGTCTGGAGCGTATCGGCCAGTTCCCTGCCTTTGGAAAGAAGCTCAAAGGAAACGTTTTTCAGATTGCCGCGCCGCTGCTCGGCGAATACCCAGACACCGTGTGAGCCATCGCTGGCCGGAGCGGTTGCCGCGGGCACTTCAATAGTAATAGCCTCAAAGCTGCAGGCGTCCAGGCAGGCACCGCAGAGGTTGCAGCCCTCTTTTACCTGTATCTTGCCGTCGACGATGTCCAGCAGGCCAAAGGGGCAGGCCGGTACACAGTTGCCGCAGATAGTGCATTTTTCAAGGTCGAAGTTGATTCCCATTTTCCTTAATCAGCTTTTTTTATTATTTTCCAGTGTGATAGCTTTCCAGTTACAGGCATCCACGCAGGTGCCGCAGGAAATGCAGCCTTCTTTTACCCGGCATTTCATATCTTCAAGTGAAAGTACGCCGACGGGACACAGGTATATGCAGGCTCCGCAGCCGACGCATTTCATAACATCAATCCTGATACCCATCTTTGTTTTCTCCTCTCCCTCGATGGGTTCACCCTGAAGGTTCTCCCTGAAGGGAGAGGTAAGGGTGAGGGTGAAATCTATTTTTTATATACCCCTCACCTTAATCCTCTCCCGCAAGGGGAGAGGAAAGATATTTACTATTTTTTAGTCATAAACAACCATGATTGAAATGAAACCAAGTCTAAATTAGGCTCGCTCCCTTGAGTTTATCAATCAGTTTATCAACCTGGGCCGCCAAATCTCCGGTAAGTATCTCCGCCTGGCAGACTCTCTGCGGGAAGAATATCTTGATGACCTGAGTGGAAGAGCCGGCCAGCCCCACCATATTCTGGTCAACGCCGAGTTCCTTGATGCCCCAGGTAGGAATAGCGGCGCTCCTGGATCGGGTAATGCCGCGTAAAGAAGGCAGGCGGGGCACGTTAATCTCCTTGGCGACGGTGATGACGGCGGGCAGGGAAGCCTCGATGACCTCATGGCCTTCCTCCACCATTCGCCGGACGCGTATGCGGCCGTCCGATATCTCTTCTATCCGGCTGACATAGGCAATGAAGGGTACGCCCAGCATCTCCGCCAGTTCCGGGCCGACCTGCCCGGTATCCCCGTCGATGGTCTGGCGTCCGCAGATGAGAATATCGTATTTCCCCAGTCTGGCAACAGCCCGGGAGAGTGTGTAGGCGGTAGCCCAGGTATCGGCGCCGGCAAAGGCGCGGTCGCTCAGCAGGACGGCTTCGTCGGCACCGAGGGAAATAGCCTCACGCAGCGCCGCTTCTCCCTGAGAGGGTCCCATGGTGATGACGGTGACCTTACCCCCGTGCTTCTCCTTGAGTCTTACCCCTTCCTCCAGGGCATAGGTATCGAAGGGATTGATGATATTTTCGATGCCCTGCCGGATGAGGGTATTGGTCTGGGGGTCGATTTTAACCGCGGTGGTGCCGGGCACCTGCTTCAGGCAGACGACAATATTCATGCCGTCCTGGCCTTTCTCTTCCGCAGGTTGACGGCAATGGCGTTTCTTAAAATCTGGTTGGTGCCTTCATATATCTGGAGGATTTTGGCATCGCGCATCATTTTTTCGACAGGATAGTCGCGCATATAGCCGGAGCCGCCGCAAATCTGGACAGCGTCCACGGTTACCTTCATGGCGGCATCCGAGGCGAAGACCTTGGCCATGGCCGATTCTTCGGTGACGTTCCGGGCGCCGCTATCAACATACCTGGCCGCCGCGTAGACGAGGGCACGGGCAGCTTCGACCTGGATAGCCATGTCCGCCAGCATGTGCTGGACGACCGGCATGGTAATTAAGGGCTGGTCGAACTGTACCCGCTCCTGAGCGTAATCGGTCGCCGCTTCCAGGGCTCCCTGCGCCAGACCCACCGCCTGTGCCCCGATGCCCGGTCGAGAGCGGTCGAAAAGTCGCATCGCCTGGATAAAGCCCAGGCCCGTCTTGCCGAGGAGGTTTGCCTCGGGCACAAGGCAGTTACGGAAGACCAGTTCTCTCGTCGCCGAGGTGCGGATGCCCATCTTTTTCTCTTTCTTACCGAAGGTGAAGCCCGGCGTGTCTTTCTCCACGATAATAGCGCTGGCGCCACGGGCACCTCTTGTTTTATCCGTCAGGGCGATGACAGTGTATATAGCGGCTTCACCGCCGTTGGTAATGAACTGCTTGGTGCCGTTGAGCAGGTAGCCCCCTTCGACCTTTTCCGCCGTGGTCTTGATATTGCTGGCATCGCTGCCGGCGGTAGGCTCGGTGATGGCGAAGGCACCCAGCTTCTTACCGCTGGCGATATCGGGGAGGAACTTGCGTTTCTGCTCTTCGGTGCCGTATTCCATGAGGGTCATACATCCCAGGGCACTGGCGGCATAGGTGACAGCCACGCCGCTGCATATCCGGCTTAACTCTTCCACGACCAGGCAAAGCTCCAGGCAGCCGCCGCCCAGCCCATCGTATGCCTCCGGGATAAAGACGCGGAACATATCGGCGTTGGCAAGCTCTTTGACAATCCCCCAGGGGAACTCCTCTTTTTCATCGAGCTCCGCCCGGACGGGCAATATTCTTTCCTCGGCAATCCTCCGGGCGAGGCCCCTGATAGTCTTTTGCTGTTCTGTTAAAAAGTAGTCCAAAGTATCGCTCCTCCCTCTCCAAGGTTACCGACCGGGAGAGGTAGAAAAATAGTATTCCCAGTTCAATTATATTTTTAAGCGGATGCTTTGAGGGTATGCCGGATAATAACGAATCCACAGCCAAGCTTAAGATAAATTATACGGAGTGTGGGAGAGGGGAGTCAAGGCGGAGGATTTTGTTGTGTGGATACCTTACCCCCTTGCGCCTTCAAATCCTGCCTAATATCGACTGTACTCTTTAATTGAGTCCAACATTTTCTTAAATTCTGCGGCGGTACCTTTATCTGGTAGTCTTACCTCAACGATAAGCCCGCCTCCTTTACCACACTTATCAATCAGGTTTTTAGTAAATTCCTTTACTTCCCGGAGAGACCACAGTTTCGATGAGAGAGGGATGCGAACAAAAAGGCAGGTGTGACCGCGGAGAATTTCTTTTGCCTTGATGGCGTCCACATATTCGATAGATGCTATCACTTTTCCTTTTGGTAGTTCCAGAAGTCGCTCTAAACGGTTGCCGAATTCTGCCTCGAAAAACGGAACCGGGACATATCCGAGGTCTATTGTGGCTTGTAACGCCTTCTTCAAACCCGGCCAGTAAAACTTATCGAATTGCTTTTCAGACATGAAAGATTTGTCCCCTCTCCAGAGCGGCATGCCTGTTCTTTTAGGATTGCCTCTCTTTTTAGGGTCAGCCGGCGTGGCTCCGGCAATGCGTCTTTCCAATATCATGTCACAGGCTTGGAGCAACTTCTCCGGCCTCCGGTACATATCCAGCATCGAACCCTTCATGCCTCTTAAAAAGCTGGAGACGGTATCAAAAGGAGCGCCGCCTACGCCGCCGGTGCCCACATGGGCAAATGCCGGGAAGCCCAGCAAAGCCAGCTCTTCATACGTATCCCCGATGGTTTTCCTGAATTTCGCCGTCGCTCGCCCGGCTCTAGCTAAAGACTTGGCAAGTTTTATAAACTCCGGAGAGGCAAACATGGGAGTAATTCCTTCGAAGCCCTGAAATAAAACACCGAGAGGAGGGAGTTTTGCCAACGGCATCAGGGCTCCATACATCCGCGGTAGGTAACAGCGTATCATGAAATCCGACGGGTCGGAAAGGAAAAGGTCATATTCGTCTTCTTTCATCCACTCACCCTCGATAAACTGGTAATCATAATCGGGAGGTAGCGGACCCCCGGGCCATAACCTGTTCTTGACACCGAGTGCTTCAAGGGCATCGCCTGAAGTAGGTAATCCGGCGTTGCACATATCGGGTTCAAGGTCCACAGCTATCATACGCATCGCCTTTTTGAAACCAATAGGGTCGTAATAAGCGGCTGAATTGGGAATGCCGGAATAACGATGAATATTCACGCTAACCGTCATGGGAATCCTATCCGGTACTTTTAGTTCGATAGCATCTCTTACCCTCTTCTCTCTTTCTTCATAGAGCTGCTCCGTAGATTTTCCAGTTTTCTTCTCTATTTCTGCCTTCAATATTTCCTGTTCCTGCTGATATTGTTGCACTGCCAGTGAGGTCGCCATATAATCAATCCCCCTTTTTCATGTGTGTTAATCAGCCATCGCTTGAAGTCTTTCCATCACCTCGTCCACGGTACGCTCATCGGTTGATGCACCGGCGGTGACGCCAATGAGTGTATTCTCCTTAATCCAGAAAGGCTGAATCTCACTGGCGGTCTCAATGAGGTGAGTTTCCGTGACCTGTGAGCACAGCTCGGCGAGGCGGTTGGTATTGGCGCTGGAACGTCCCCCCACGACCAGCATAAGGTCGGCCCGGTGCGCCAGTTCGAGGGCGGCGGTCTGCCGTTCACGGATGTCGTGACAAATGGTATCTATAATGCGTATTTCGGAGTCTTTGTTCAGGGCCAGATCGATTATCTTCTTGGTAAACTCGGCAAAGTGGGCGGGCACCTGAGTGGTCTGGGAAAGGATGCCCAGTCGGCGCGGCAGGGGGTCGAGTAAAGCGATGGGCTTTTCGTCGAGGGTGGCCAGTCCCTGGCCTTTTGCCCATCCGAGAATACCTTTAACCTCGGGGTGGTTCACATCGCCGTAGACGATGACGAAGAAGCCGGACTCAGCCAGTCGTCGGGCGGCAACCTGAGCCCGTCTCACGAAAGGGCAGGTAGTGCTGATAACGTCAATATGCCGGGCGCGAATGTCATCCTCCAGGTCAGGGCTGACGCCGTGAGAGCTGGTGACCACGATATCGCCTTTGATATCGTCGATATTATTAACCACTTTAACGCCGATTTCGGACAGCTTTTGCAGCACCTGCTGGTTGTGTACCACCGCCCCGAGGGTTTCCACGCCACCGCGCTCACGGGCCACCTTTTCCAGGAGGTTGATAGCCCGCTTTACGCCGAAGCAGAAGCCGGTATTACTTGCCTTCTCAATCGCGGGCATTTTCCCCTCCGGCATAAACGCCACGATATTCCGGCGGTAAAAGCGCGGCGATTTTTCCCATAATCTCATTCATTAACCGGTTGCGCTGGTCTCTGGTCAATTTACCGTCAGCAGATGGCGGACTAAAGGGACGGCCTATGGTAACTGTTATCCTGGCCCTATGCCGCAGGCACCGCAATAAATTGTTGAGTTTATCGGTGCCGGTGATGGCTACCGGCAGGACGGGGGCGCCAAGGCGTGCGGCGATTAACGCCGCGCCGGGGAAAGCCGGCTGTAACTGTGCGGTGCTGCTCCTGGTGCCCTCCGGGAACATGATCAGGGACACTCCCTGACACAGCCAGTTTTCCGCCTGCCGGATAGCTTCTCTATCAATGCCGCCACGCCGCACGGGAAAAGCGCCGAAGTTTTTTACCCAGTAGCGTGACCAGATGTTATGCCATAGCTCCTCTTTAGCCATGATAACAGATTTAAGTTTAATACTGGCGGCGACGATAGGCGGGTCGGCGATATGAAGGTGATTGCAGACGATGAGCACGGGGCCTTTTCCGGGGACGTTTTCCCGCCCCTTTACCTCCCAGTTAGCGAAGGGAAATACCAGGATGCGTATTAAAACCCTGCCGAAATAATAGACCCAGTGCATTTGTTAGTAATTATATCTCGCATGAAGAAGATAAGACAAACAGGAAGAGAGGTAATTGTCTACCAATGTCATTCTCGGGCTTCAGCCTGAAGGCTTGACCCGAGAATCCAGACCCCCTTTACCCCCAACTGGATTCCAGCCTTCGCTGGAATGACGACAAACTATTGTTAAACAATGTCGAGAGATAACTCGTTGTAAGTGAAATTTTAAGCTAAAACTCTGCCAGCTTTCTCTTTATTTCCGGGATGGCTTCCTGAGCAGCCAGTTGCCCCTGAGTGATTAGCTCCTGAGCCTTGCTAAAATCGCCGGCGCCGATATTGGCGAGGTCAGGCTCGATGATGATATCGGCGTCTGTCAGGCTGGTGCGAGCCAGTGAATAGGTGGTGATATAAATCGACTGCATCATTATCTGAAAGATATTCGGTTCCTTATGCGCCTTGGCGCGCTGTTGGCTCGACTTTCCCATCCTGTTGGATACATCGGGGTTGACGTTCACGGCGATTATAAAATCGGCACCCATTTGCTTAACGACATTCACCGGCACCGGCGTCGTCAGGCCGCCATCGACGAGGTATCTGCCCTCCCGCTTGACCACGGTGAAAATACCGGGAATGGAGATGCTGGCGCGGAGCGCCTCCAGCACCGAACCACTATTGATGACCACCTCTTCGCCGGTGTCAATATCCGTGGCGACACAGGCAAATGGTATTTTGAGGTCGCTGAACTTGATGTTGCCGCCGACATAACCGGCTAGAAGGTTTTTGATTTTCTTACCCTTGAGAAAGCCGGTCCTGGGGAGGGAGGGGTCGATAAGGGGGGCCATCCTTTTCCAGCCGGCATCCAGGGCATTCTCTATCATCTTGTTGGTATCCTGGCCGGAGGCATATACTGCACCCATAACGGCTCCGGCGCTGGTGCCGGCAATCATATCGATAGGGATGCCTTCTTGCTTAAGGACATCGAGGACACCGACATGAGCCAGACCCCGGGCGGCGCCGCCGCTCAAAGCCAGACCAATCTTCTTTTTACGATTTTGAGTCGGACTCATGGCTACTCCCAGAGCTTCTCGATGTCTTTCTCCGCCTTTTCGGTAGTCGCCGATTGCCCGGCGGAGATAAAGTCTTTATAAGATTTGGCGGAGCCGTACTCACGGGGCTGGAAAGCCACCGGCATTGGCACGGCGTGGCCGAAGATAAGTGCCTGCTGCTTGGGCGCCAGGCGGGAAAGGACGGATTTCAGCTCATTCTTGCCGGAGACGCCGGCCAGAACGCTATCGATATCCCGCTCGTTATCGAGGAGGCAGGTTATCTTGGTACCCATCTGGGACATAACCTCGGTGTCGATGCCGCTGGGACGCTGGTCGATGACGAGGAGGCTGACGTTGTACTTGCGCATCTCCCGGGCGATGGTGCCGAAGATGGTCTGGCTGGAGACCTCCGGGTTGAGGAACTTGTGCGCTTCCTCGATGGTGATGACCAGCGGGTTGGGTGGGGCAATGCCTTCCGCCATAGATTTTTCCGTGCGCGACTGGTACTGGGTATAGATACGGCGGGCGAGCATGTTGGCAACGAGCACATAAGCGGTGATATCGCGGTATCTGCCGAACTCTAAAACGACATTGATGTTGCGGTCGAGGTGTTCGAGGATGCTCCTGACGGCGTCGACCGGGGCATGAGGCTCGATAAAGGGGAGCCGCCGGATGGTGGCCAGTCCGCGTTTCAGGTTCTGGAAAGTGCTTTCGTGGATATTCATAGATTCGAGTAATTCTTTGGTATCCTCGGCGCCCTCGATATCCAGAGTATTCTGTATCCAGCTTTTACCGAAGCGCCGGCGTAATTGATAAACAGCTTCCACAGCCGGCTCGGTCAGGTTGAGAGTCTGGCGTAGCAGGACGATATCTTCCGGCTCGATTTCATCGAAGCCGATTTTCACAACGAAGTCGATTTTTACATTTCTTCGTCGTGAGTTCTCTTCATCGAGGGTGAAAACAGCAACTTTTGCTGGAAATAGCTGTTTTAAACCTTTGACGGGCGGGCCGCCCTCACTGGTGCCCTGCCAGCCGTACTCGTTATGCATATCGAAAATCAGGTTGACGGCCTTGCTCTTTTGCAAAATGCCGATGAGAAGGATGCGGGTGAGGAAGGTCTTGCCGGTGCCGCTCTTGCCGAAGATGCCGTTGGAGCGCTTGACGAACTCCTCAAGGTTAAGGCAGAGCTTGGTCTCCATGTCCAGGGGGTTGCCGATGTAGAAC
>Ga0315296_10004711_pt1 | contig 11115 bp, 7 predicted proteins | sample YL17G14_18_MG_FD_203921 | JGI IMG/M metagenome (GOLD analysis project Ga0315296, IMG submission 203921) | Sediment microbial communities from Yellowstone Lake, YNP, Wyoming, USA - YL17G14_18 | ecosystem: Environmental > Aquatic > Freshwater > Lake > Sediment | place: USA: Wyoming | collected...
ATGCCGTACCTATTGATTTTGGTGAGACTCTGTCCGGCTCCATCGGTGCCGCCGCTGAGATGGATGCCTATGTCTTCTCGGCTAATGCTAGTGATGTGGTTCTTGTCAGGGTGAGCGGATCCTTGCCTGGAATCAGACTTTATTCTCCGAACGGGACCAAGCTCAAGGAGGCATCGGGATCCATTGTTGCTGAGCTCTCTTACACCTTGCCTGATGACGGGGAATACAAAATTCTCGTTTATGCTTCACAGTCTGTGACAGGGGGCTACAAGCTCTCATTAAAATCGATAATGATATGGTCATCCGACTCCATGGGAAACGAGAAAAACACATTTGCTTCGACGGAGACCGTGTACGTGACGGTTCCAGCAACCGGAGAAAATGTGACATTCTACATAGTAGCCGGTCAAGATGTCTGGAATGACGGTGATCCACTCACAGACGTATCGGATGGCGCTGAACAGTTAACCCTAGATCCTGGCCCTGGAATCCAGGTCGTTCAGGTATGGGGGCCACCTCTAACGTTGGGAAGCTACGATATTGTTGAAGACACGAATAACAATGGATTGTATGATGCGGGAGTTGACGGGATCGATTCCATGGCTGAAGTTGGTTTCGTTGTTGAATACACTCCCGTGAATAATCCACCATATCAACCTCAACCATCGATTACACCAAGTCTTGCCGTAGAGGACGAGGACGACTTAATCGTCACAGTAATTGGACCAACACCAGCAGATCCAGATGGAGACACAGTCACGTACACATACAGGTGGCTTGTAGACGTTGGAACCGAAGAATTTCTAGACGACGAAATTGCAGGCAGGGGAGACCACACCGGAAACACGGTTCCAGCGGCAGACACCGTTGTAGGCGACATCTGGAGAGTAGAAGTAACACCAGTAGATGAACATGGCGCCGCAGGTCCAAACGCCATAGCAACATGGCAACCCGTGGTTCCTGATGTCACAAAGCCCGTAGCTGATGCAGGTCCAGAACAAACAGTCAACGAAGACACACTAGTAACTTTCGACGGGTCAGGCTCAACAGACAACGTAGGCATTGTGAACTACACATGGGCCTTCACGGATGTGACGCCACAAACCGTAACAGGCGTAAACCCCAACTACACCTTCGCAACTCCAGGCATATACACGGTCACATTAAACGTTACAGACGCTGCTGGAAACCGGGCTACAGATACGGTTGTCATAACAGTTTTAGATGTCACAAAGCCCGTAGCTGATGGAGGTCCCGACCAAACTGTGGTTGAGGATATCGTCGTGAGTTTCGACGCCGGGGGCTCCAGCGACATCGTGGGTATTGATAAATATGAGTGGGATTTCGGAGACGGAACCACTGGAACAGGCATAGCGGTAAACCACACTTACACAGAACCCGGAAACTACATCGTAACGCTGACCGCTAGGGACGCAGCGGGAAACGAAAGCACGCACTCCATTGCTATCACCGTTCTTCCTGCTGAAGCCAAACGAGATGAAGCTATAAGAGAACCCCGATCCGTATACATTATTGCCGAAGTAGTAGTGGTCGGAGCAGCTGTAACCGCAGCGACCGCCGCATTAGCAAGCTTCGGCGGTTTAGGCCAGTCCTTCAATTCGGCTGTTTCAAAGCTACCAATCCCTGACAAGCTTAAAGACTTCCTAAAGCTTTATGGTGAAAAGATATTCGAAACGGTCGACAAAGCAAAATTGGAAGCCCTAGAAAAAGCGTCCTTCATTACAAAAGGAGAACTAACAGCCCTTGGCATTTCAGCTTTAATTATGACGATTGTTTTTGGATACGTTGAAGCAAATGGCTTACCTCGCTTTCTAAACCCGTCGGTACTTGCTGCTGTCATTCCATCAACGTTACTTTCCGCATGCATCGTGAGCATTGCTGGGGAGCTTTCTGAGGCTCTTTGCACACGGACTTGCAGAGTCTATAGGCAATATAGGCTTTGGATGTACGGACTTGGAGCATTTCTCATTTCCGGCCTCCTATTCCTGTTTCCCTTCTCGTCTCCCGGAATCACAAGATACCAAAGCGGAGAGATTTCTAACAATACTAAGGGACTAATCGTTCTGTCAAAAATGCTTATACTTCTGACGCTGACAATTCCATTCGCAGGTTTGATGATGCTTGGATTCAAGACAGTAGGCGACGCTGGGTTGCTGCTGACCCTAATGACCGTATGTTACTCACTTGTACCGCTAAAACCCCTTACCGGAAAAGCTGTTTTCGACTATAGAAAAAAAGTTTCGTTGATAGCCTTAGTTTCAGCGGGGGTTCTTTTCTACAGTTGTACGTTTAACCTTCTGCCTCATGTAACATACTTAGCAGTAGGAGTAGTTTCAGTGTTTCTAGCAGCAATCACTCTGATTCAATTAAGAAAAGCACATCCGAAATAACGAGGCGCGCTTCAGATCCTACATTTCTAGGTCTTGAACCATTCCCCTATTTCCTTCAAGAACTCTAACTAACTCTATATGCATTTATCTAGTTCTTTCATTGTTTGTTTAGGAGTTAATTAATAAAAAAGATGGTTGGTAGAGTTAAAGTCCCGCGCGCGCGCAAACTAACAGACCGAGAAGGATCTCTAGCGCAGAGACTGCTGCAGGCCACTTCTCACAAGATCTACGGAGGAATTAGTGCGTCAAGCGACATCCCACCTCTTTTGGACACACTGCCCTATCCGGAGGAATTGCGGGATCTCAAGGTCGATCTGGAAGATCAACTATTTTTCCGTGCCTGACCAATGGTTGAAAAAAAGAGTCAGCAGTCTAGTCTCAGAGATAGACACAATCCTCTCGATAGACAGAATCGGCCAGAGCAACCAACGCAAAATAAAATCAAGGCGGTATCTACCAACTCTGAAGCAAATACCGATGGAGCAAAGGCAGGAATTGAACGACTGGCTGACAAGGTACAAGAGGCTGTTACTCTCATAGACGTTCCCGCGACGGCAAAGTACTGCATTTAGCGCAGTACGCGCACGCGTCTTAATCAATCACTCTCAAGGCTGGCTCTTCCTGTAAACGATCATCGTTTCGTCTTGATAGACCAAGCTGAGCCCAGTGCCTCTGTTCCCAATTAGCTTGGAAAACATAGTCTGCTGTCCAGCTTCAGAAAATTGCCAAGTGCTGTTCTGGGCATACAGATACAGGTTCCAGTCTAAGCCAGCTGCATCGTATAACCAAATTGCGGCACCCCTATTGAAGAAATCGAGGCTCACAAAGACATAGTCAGCGTCGTACTTGTTCATAATGCTAATCATTTCTGTCGAGTCGTTGGCTGTGAAGGCTTTGGCCACCTCAACTATCTTTTCGTTAGGATCGAACTCCACAACGCCGCTGGGGTTCGCTACTGAGTTTAGGGTCTCATGAGATGGGTTTCTGATCACGACATCTCTTTCCGTGTATCCTTTGATCATGTGGCCGTCTTCCCACCAACACAGAATAGTGGTGTTCTGGGGTGTGTTGTTTCTTATCCAATCCAGTCCATCGCGCATTTTCAGGTTGAAATACATCTCAGAATGTTTCCCCGTCTCGTTGGTATATTCTATGTGAGCGTACCAGTCTTCACTTGCCCAAGAGCTAATAGTGGCATTGTATTTCCCACCTGTGCTCTCAACGTGAGAAGGAGGCCCAAGCCCCCCCCCCTGCTTTGGAATTATGAAGTAAAGGGCAACAACAGCAACTACTATCAAGCCAGTAACGGCGCCGAGAAGCCATTTCTTCATCAGATGTATCCCCGCGTGGCAACCTCACGTATTTGGAACGAAGTATATCCAGTTTTCTCTAGATGGACCAATTGACTTATTCACAGCGTAGAGCGCGCGCTAGCAGACAATGCCCCAAACCACAAGAGACGAATACCACGTCGAAGTTGCCCACGACCTGAAAGAAGCATGCCAGCTAGTCGAGATCGGTTTCGAATGTGTAACACGCGAATATCATGACGGCGGAAAATTGTTTAGGAAGCAAAAACTGTTATACCTTGGCTCGCAAAGCTAAAAGGGCCTGTAGTCCAGGTCCAGGGGCCCGTAGTCTAGGCTGGATTAGGACACTGGCCTGCGGAGCCGGAGATCCTGGGTTCAAATCCCAGCGGGCCCGCCAGAACCTCTTCCTAGTCGAATGACTGGCGAGCCGCACGTAGCAAGAAATCGACACACAATCAACATGCTTTTTCGTTGTCACTGCAATCAACAAATATTAAGTTCTAACGGTATCTGTGCTGCAAAAGTGGTGAGCTTTGCGGTCACAAGTAGTAGCCGCGTTTGCAGCTGTCTACCTCATCTGGGGTTCGACCTATCTGGCCATTCGCTTTGTTGTTGAGACGCTTCCTCCCTTCTTTATGGCTGGAACACGTTTCGTGATTGCTGGAGTTTTTCTTTATGCTTTGATGCGCTGGCGAGGAGCTTCAAAGCCAACGTTGCCACAGTGGAGCAGCGTAGCAGTGATTGGCGGGTTGATGTTGATGGGCGGACATGGTGCAGTCGTTTGGGCAGAACAATGGATGCCTTCTGGACTAACGTCTCTTCTGATCTCAACAGTGCCACTGTGGATGGCTTTCCTGAACTGGCTAAGCACCAAAAGCAGACCGAACACCAAAGTCATATGCGGACTGGCGCTAGGATTTTTGGGAGTGGGGCTGTTGATTGGTGGCTTGGAGACTTCGCGCGAAAGTCGTGTGACTTTCATAGGCGGAGCAGTAGTCGTTGTAGGCGCTCTGCTCTGGGCTTCAGGTTCTCTCTATTCCCGTTCAGCACGACTTCCATCCTCACAGCTGCTAGGAACCGCTATGGAAATGGTTGCAGGCGGAATAATACTGCTGCTCGCCAGCTTAGCTACAGGCGAATGGATGAGGCTGAGGTTAGACCAAGTGTCTCTTCGCTCAACAGTTTCTTGGGTTTACCTAATTGTCTTCGGCTCTCTCATCGGGTTCACATGCTACATGTGGCTATTAAGAGCCACTACGATAGAACGTGTCTCAACCTACGCCTACGTCAACCCCGTTGTAGCCATCTTACTCGGATGGGCCCTAGCAAATGAGACACTCTCTCTTCAGAACATATTGGCTGCCACAATCATTTTGACATCAGTTGCTGTGATTACCATGTATGGGACCAAGCCAAAGGTTCCTGAAGAAGCCAGAAACAGAGAATAGGACTTTAACCCTTTATCGCCTTGGGAAAAAGAAATTTTCTTAAGAATGCTTGTTGTATGCTTGAGGTGGTCTCTGGAAGGGGAAACATGGGTTCAGAGGTTCTAATCGAAGGCCAAAATCTGACCAAGAAATACGACGACTTCGCGGCAGTGGACAAAATAGACTTCCAGGTTTACAAGGGCGAATGCTGCGGCTTTCTGGGTCCTAATGGCGCTGGCAAAACGACAACGATAAAGATGATCCATTGTGTCTTGCCTCTTGCCTCAGGCACGTTAACCGTTGCAGGCATGAACGTTTCTGAGAAGCCGAGGGAGATAAAGAGCATGATCGGCGTGGCACCACAAGAAAGTAACCTTGACCCTGACTTCACGGTCATGCAAAACCTGTTGGTTTATGCTCGCTACTTTGACATCCCAAAAGATGACGCTTTCAAATGCGCTGAAGAGTTGCTCAAATTCCTCCAGCTCGAAGAAAAAAGAGACGTCATAATTGATCAGCTGTCAACAGGCATGAAACGCCGACTGATACTAGCTAGAGCCTTGATCAATCAACCCCAAATTCTCTTGCTGGACGAACCCACAACCGGCCTTGACCCTCAGGCACGCCACCTGATCTGGGATAGAATCAGAAGCCTGAGAAAGCAGGGCGTTACCATAATCTTGACGACACACTACATGGACGAAGCAGCTGAACTGTGCGACCGCACGCTAATCATGGACAACGGTAAAATCATAGAAGAAGGCGTTCCCACAGAATTGATCAAGAAGCATGTGGGAGAAGAGGTTCTGGAACTCGACTATGACGACAAAGTGATGAGAACACTCAAGGACAGATTTCCAGAGGCGAGGCTGGAAGTCGTGAGCGACAGAATTCGGGTCTTCACCACGCAACCTCACGGAGTCTTCGCCAGTTTTCTCGAGGATTTTCCTACAAAGGGTGCTGCAGTTCGGAACGCCAACCTTGAGGATGTTTTCCTGAAACTGACAGGGAGGAAGCTCAGGGAATGAAGACGGAGAACCGAACTGCAAGAAGCTTCAGAATTCCCGAATTGACTTACAGGGTTTGGAAGGTCTGGCGACGAGACTTTGACGTGTTCATGAAAACTTACAAGGTGAACTTCTTCCCACCATTGCTTGAACCCATCTTCTACCTTGTAGCATTAGGGTTCGGATTGGGGATTTTCGTCCAGTCAATAGAAGGCTATTCCTACATCAAGTTCATCGCGCCAGCCCTAGTCTCGATATCCATCATGTACTCCTCATTCTTCGAGTGCACATACGGCTCGTTTGTGCGAATGTACTTTCAGAAAACCTTTGATGCCATCATCACCACACCGATAAGCATCGAAGAGGTCATCGCAGGCGAACTCTTATGGGGCGCAACCAGAAGCCTGATAAGTGCCACCATAGTCTCGGCCGTCGTGGCCGCCTTCGGACTAATCTCAAGTCCATTATACTTGTTGATTCCCATCATTGCTTTCTCTGCAGGACTGATGTTCTCAGCAATTGCAATGTGCTTCACGTCACTAGCACCCAACATCGACTTCTTCAACTACCCTGGATTCCTGTTCATAACCCCGATGTTCCTGCTGAGCGGAACATTCTTCCCCTTAACAAGCCTGCCACAATTCATGCAAATCCTTGCAAGAGCCGTTCTACCTCTCACCCACGTCGTGAACTTGACGAGAGGGTTGATGTTTGGAAATCTGGAACCAACACTACTTCTGAGCCTAGTGTGGATAGGTGTGGTTACAGTTGTCTTCTTCCTTCTAAGCATAAATCAGATGAAGAAGAAACTGATCAAGTAGAAATTGCCGAGCGTCAGGTAGATTTTGAGTGAACTCAAACACTGCTCCCGTAAGCCTCTAACAGTTGGTCGATAGCCATTCCCACGTGCTGTCCTGAGTATCCGCCTTCCAAAGTGAAAAATGTGGGTTTCCGCAAGGCTCCGATTCTTTTGCCAATCTCCCTGTATGCCTTCTCTGACAGACCCAGCGAAGCCAAATCTCCAGCATAAGTGTCAAACCCTGCTGAAACAGCAACCACTTCAAACTTGCTCGCATCCACTTCACTCAAAGCCTTGTCAAGAGTCTTCGAATAAACTGCATCTCCACAGTCGGGCGGCAATGGAAAATTCAGGCAATTCATATCGGAAGCGATGCCTGTTCCCGGATAGTTTGGATGCCGATGCAACGAAAGATACGTGATCATGTTGTCTCCGTAGAAGATTTCCTGCGTTCCATTCCCGTGGTGTCCATCAATGTCCAGAATCAGAGTCGGTTTACCGAGATATCTGACAGCTATCGCTATGTTATTCAGGTAGCAGAATCCCCGTGTGGCCGCGCCCAGAGCCGAACCGCTTAGACCAGCATGGTGTCCCGGGGGACGCATGATGCTGAACCCTTTAACCTTGGCCGCTAGAATTGCCCCGCCTGCTGAAAGCTTTGCGTACTCGTAGATGTTGTCGTATGCTGGAGTGTCAGCATCTTCCACTAACCCCTTCTTCAGCATCCAAAGGTATTCGTGGTCGTGAACCTTAAGCAAATCCTCCTCTGCAGCAGGCTCAGGGGTTAAAAACCCGTATCCCTTCTCTTTCAAGATTTCAAAAGCCTTTCGAACCCTTTCAGGGCCTTCTGTGTGCCAAGACCCGTAGCCCAAACACTTTTCGGAAAAAACTATGTTCGTCCCCATAACTACATGCATCCATAACGGAACTGTCGATTCTTAACTTAAAATATTACCTTCACCTCTTAAAAGCTTAGACAACCTTGGGAAATGAACAGATTGCTGAAGACAGCCGAAAATCCATTTGCCACTTTTCAATCAGAATGCGAAACCAGCCTAGCTTCTGCCCTCAAAAAGCTCCTGCCCGAAATTCAGATCACAGACCTGGCTTTGGAGAAGCCTCCCAGCACCGAATTCGGTCAGCTAGCATCTTCACTGTGTTTTGAACTTGCCAGAAAACTCGGACAAAAACCAGTCGATCTAGCAGAACGCCTAGTCAAAGCTATTGACAAATCAGAATTCTCTCTAATCGAAAATGCCTCAGTGGCTGGAGGAGGATACATGAACTTTTACGTTGACTTCGCCAAGTTCTCGGCTCTGACCCTTGAGTCAGCGAGGAAACTAGACACTGAGTACGGGTTCGTCAAAGCTGAAAAACCTTTGAAAATCATCGTAGAACACACGAGCGCCAATCCCAATCACCCCATAACAATCGCGACAGCCCGTAACCCTGTGCTCGGCGATACACTCGCTCGACTGCTCAAATCCAGAGGACATACAGTTTACCGCCACTTCTACGTTGACGACGTAGGCCGCCAATCCTCAGTCATCGCCTACGGATATGAAAAACTAGGCAGACCAAAGCCTGATGGAAAACCGGACCAGTACATCGGCAAAATCTACACCATTACAAGCTGCTTTGTGGAGATCAACCGTCTAAAAAGAGAGCTTGAACGCACAAAAACTAGTGCAGCAGACGAAGAAATCATGAAAACAACCCGAGAACTAGACGACTGGATGGCTGCGGCCGCAGACCTACAAAACAGGTATCCCGAACTTTTCGAAAAACTGTTGACAAAGATCACAGAGGACGAAAACCCCGAAACAGCCATAATGATACTCAATCAAGCCTACGAGGCAGGAGACAGAAAAGCCAAGCAACTCGTCAGAAAAGTCAGCCAAATGTGTCTAGACGGCTTCAGAGAAACCTTGAGCAGAATCGATGTCACACTTGATTCATGGGACTGGGAAAGCGAACTCGCTTGGAGCGGCCGAGTCGAAGAGGTCTTGCAGAAACTCAAGAAATCGCGATATACTCATGCTGAAGGCGGGGTTCTGGAGTTCGATGCCGAAAGAGTCGTCAGAGATCTTCACCTTTGGGAGAAACTCGCCCTAAGAGAAGGCCATGAAATTCCATCTTTAACGCTCGTGCGGGCTGACGGTACGACGCTTTACACCACGAGAGACGTTGCCTACAGCCTGCTCAAGTTTGAAAAGGCCGAAAAAGTCATCAATGTCATAGGAATGGAACAGAGCCTAGCTCAGCTGCAGCTGAGAATAGCGTTGCACGCTTTAGGTTACAGCAGGTACGCGGACAATCTGGTTCACTTCGCCTACAATTTGGTCACCTTTCCAGGCTACAAAATGTCCAGCCGTCGAGGACGATACATAACACTCGATGAAGTCTTGGACGAAGCTGTAAAACGAGCCTACGAAGAGGTTTCGAAGCGTTCGCCCCAACTGTCAGAAGGAGACAAGCGGAAGATTGCAGACTTCGTGGGAACGGGTGCTGTGCACTATGCCCTCGTCGAGGTTGACTCTTCGAAACCCGTACTATTCACTTGGGACCGCGTCCTCAATTTTGAGACAAACAGTGCACCCTACATACAATACACACACGCAAGAGCCTGCAGCATTTTGCGGAAAGCAGAAAAGAAACCCGAGAAGCCAGCATACGAACAGCTGAAAGAAAACTTGGAACGCGAAATGATCTTGGCATTGTCCAGCTTTCCAGACACGTTCGTTGAAGCAACGGAGTACCTCAAACCCAACCTTATTGCCGACTTTGCAAACAGCCTAGCGGACAAGTTCAACACCTTCTACAATGCTTTTCGAGTGATAGGAGCTGAACCGCAGGGGCTTAGTGATGCAAGACTTGCTCTGACCGAGTCTGTTAAGATCGTACTTCGGAACGCTCTCAACTTAATAGGCGTGTTTGCTCCTGAAAGAATGTGAAAGCCTATCTTGGCGCCCCTTTAATTACCGCGACCGCTGAACTAGTTCCTATCCTGTTGGCCCCAGCCTCGATCATTCCGACAGCGTCAGCATATGTTCTTATACCACCAGCTGCTTTCACGCCCATCTGCATGCCCACAACTTGACGCATCAACCGGACATCTTCGACCGTTGCTCCCTTTCCGAAGAAGCCTGTTGAGGTTTTCACGAAGTCTGCTCCAGCTTCTTTCGCGAGTTTACACGCAGCCACTTTCTCGGTCGGTGTCAACAAGCCTGTTTCGATAATCACTTTTACGATGAGTTCTCTGAACAAATGCTTCAGATCAACAACAGCTGCTATATCATGTTTTACCGAGTCATAATCGCCCGATTTTAATGCGCTCAAATTGATGACCATGTCCAGTTCGTTTGCACCTTCCTCCAATGCCTTCGTGCCCTCTAGAGCTTTTGTATCAGGAAGCGAAACTCCGAAAGGAAAGCCCACAGTTGAACTGAGTCTGACGGTTGAACCCTTCAGAAGCGATGCGGCGAACTTTACATAGACGGGGTTGACACAAACGCAACCGAAGCCAAACTTAACGGCTTCTTTGCACAACGTTTCAATCTCGTTTTTTGTCGCTGTTGCCTGAACATTTGTGGAATCTATAATCTTCGCCAATTCCACTCTTGAAACACTCATTTTTCTCACCCTTTAACGCCTGAAATGAACGTTCTGAGCCTGTGCGCGAACTGCTCTGGCTCTTCAACTGTTTCTCCATCCCACAGCAAGTATGGAAGCGCCCAGGCGTCAGTGAAGCCCATTCCTTGTACTCCAGGCCTGTTTATCATTCTTAAGTTGACGTCAAAATAGTCCAGATGTTTACTCATAGGGCCTGACATGAGTATGACGTTGAAGCTTGAGTAACCTTCTTTGTCATAGAATTGCAGAATCCATGCAATCCCCTCGGCGAGGGCCGACCAGTCTTCATTGTTCAGCTCCAGCAAGTGTGATCGGTCTCGGACCACCGCTTCAACTTCATTCATCCCCCGCAGAGGTGCGAAGGGAACCGACCATTCTACGCGACCTTTCTTAAACAGGTATCTTTCTCCACGCTTTTCTTTCCTTGAGAGATCCGCCCAGTAGGAAGATTCGGCTCTTCTGTGATAGGCTTTGCTTTTTTCAAGCATCAACTTGACCAAGTAGGTGGGTCTGTCTCTGGCTAAAATC
>Ga0315296_10004713_pt1 | contig 11112 bp, 14 predicted proteins | sample YL17G14_18_MG_FD_203921 | JGI IMG/M metagenome (GOLD analysis project Ga0315296, IMG submission 203921) | Sediment microbial communities from Yellowstone Lake, YNP, Wyoming, USA - YL17G14_18 | ecosystem: Environmental > Aquatic > Freshwater > Lake > Sediment | place: USA: Wyoming | collected...
TGGGGGCGCTGCGCTCCTCAGAATGACGGGGGGGGGGCGAAACGCCTATTGTGGCGCTTTCGCCTGCTCCAGATGCTCCTGGATCTCGCCGTACACGACTTCCCCCTCGACCGTCGCTAACGCGGCGGCCTGCTCGAGGACCGTGACTGCCTCGATGAAGCGGTCTTGCTGGTAGTAGGCCCAGCCTAGCGTGTGCAGATAGCGTGCCCGTTCCAGGTCGTCTTCTGCGCCAGCGGCTGCCCGCTTCGCCAGTTGCTCTGCCTCGGCCAGATGGTCGTGCCTGTACCATGCGTACAGCCAGGCCTGGCCATTCAGTGCTACCCGGTCATAAGGCGATATGTCCAGCGCACTGTAGAGGTCGGCCTGCGCCGCCTCGAGGTCGCCCTGCTCTGCGTAGGCCATCGCCCGCCCGACGTAGGCCTCAATGGAGCGCGGTTCCAACGCCAGCGCCGCCGTGTATTCGACCTTCGCCTCCTCAGGACTTGCGCTGCGCAGCAATGCCTGGGCCAGGAGGACGTGTTTCCACGCATCCCGCTCGTCCAGCGCGACGGCCTGGCGGAGCGCCTCGAGCGCCGGGACGTGCATCCCCCGCTCGGAGAGCAGATGGCCGCGCCAGGCGTGCGCTTCGGCCAGGTCCGGGTTCAGCGTCAACGCCTGCTCGAAATCGGCCACGGCCGGGCTCCATTCCTTGAGATAGTAGCGCGCCTGGCCACGCCCCAGGTAGGCCTCGGTCATTGTCGGCTGCAGGTCGATCGCAGCGTCAAAGTCCTCGACGGCGTAGGTGTACGCCTTCAGTGTAATGTACGAGTACCCTCGTTGCAGGTGCAGCGTAGGATTTTGCGGGTCACGCGCGATCTCGAGGTCATAGCGGGTCTGAGGCGCGGGGGGGATGGGAGTAGGTGTGGGGATAGGGGTAGCGGTAGGGGTGGGAGTGGGAGATAGAGCAACCTCCCCGGCCTGAGCGGTCAGCGATTGTACGGACGATACCTGCCGTGAGCTGCGCACGATCGTGCTCACCAGGCATCCATAAACCCCGATGATCAGCACGCCCAGGGCGACGAGTACAATCAGTTGTGAGCGTGTCAACTTCATGGCGCCACCTCCTCCTGTCCCCAAGTATAAGACAAGAATGGCACAAACGCAACTTTTGACAGGCGGGCAAGGCGGGACTATACTGGACCGGCAGGAACCGGAAATGGACCTGACAGAGCAAATCTGCAAGCGGGCGCGCGACCTGGGGTTCGACCTGCTGGGCGTGGCATCTGCCCAGCCGGTTCCGTACCTGAGCGCCTATCGGGATTGGCTGGCCCAGGGCTATCACGGGGAGATGGGTTACATGGCCCGGCCGGAGCGGGTCGAGCGGCGGGCAGACCCGGCCCGCATCCTGCCCGGGGTACGCTCGATCGTCTGTGTGGGGCTGAACTACTATCCCGGCGTGCTGCCCGCGAGCCTCAGGGACGATCCGGCCCGCGGGCTGATCTCCAACTACGCCTGGGGCCTGGATTACCACGACGTGATGACGCCGCGCCTGGAGGAACTGGCCGCCTTCATCGGCACACAGGCAGGGCGCGAAGTCGTCACTCGGGCTTACGTAGACAGCGGGCCGGTGCTCGAGCGCGCCTACGCGGCCGCGGCCGGGCTGGGCTTTATCGGCAAGAACACGTGCCTGATCCATCCCAGGCTGGGGTCGTGGCTGTTCCTGGGGGAGATCCTGCTCAATCTCGCGCTGGGTCCGACGCCTCCGACGGCGCGCGTGGGGTGTGGGACCTGCCGGCGTTGCCTGGACGCCTGCCCGACGGGCGCACTCGTCGCGCCCTACGTGTTGGATGCGCGGCGCTGCATTTCGTACCTGACGATTGAACTGAGGGGCGCTATCCCGTGCGAGCTTCGGCCGTTGATGGGCCACTGGATCTATGGGTGTGACGTGTGCCAGGCCGTCTGCCCGTGGCAACGTTTCGCCCGGCCCACCGCGGAGCAGGCATTTCAGGCCAGACAACCGGACCGCGCTGCACCGCTGTTGTCCGACTTGATCGAGATGGACGAGGGGGCGTTCCGGCGGCAGTATGCCGGTACGCCGATCTTGCGCATCGGACGAGGCCGTTTGTTGCGCAACGTAGCGGTGGCGTTGGGAAACTGGGGGGACCCTCTGCTCCCAGCCCCCGTCCCGGGGGCGCCCTACCCGGCGCTGCTGAAGGCGCTCGCTGATCCGGAGCCGCTGGTGCGCGAGCACGCGGCGTGGGCGTTACAACACGCCAAATCCGATCAACACTCCCATCACCACGAAGGCAGCGGCCGAGATCCACAGTAGCGTCCGCTTGGGGAGGATCCGGCCTAGCGCCTGCCCACCAATGACACCCACTGCTGTAACCATGGTCAAGGCCAGTGCACCCCCGATAAAGACAGGCAGAGACTCCGCACGTTTTCCCGCCAGGCTCAGCACGGCCAATTGTGTCTTGTCGCCCATCTCGGCGACGAACAGCAGCCCGAAGGTCGAGCCGAACGCTTTCCAGTTCTGGGCCAGTGCCAGTGCAATAGATGATTCCTGGCGCTCGTCGGGCAGGTAGTCGCAGGCTTCTCCCTGGATTGACGCTTCGGCCTCTGCCTGGAGCGCCTCCCGCCCAATGAGCACGCCCATCACGACGAACGCCACGGCCGCAATGCCCTGTAAAAAGGAGGCCGGGACAATCCTCCCCAACACCTGGCCACCGGCCGCGCCCAGCGCGGTGACCGCCGTCAGGGCCAGGCTGGCCCCCAGGAAGACCGCCCACGGGCGGCGATATTTGCAGGTCTGCGTCAGGACGGCCAGTTGGGTCTTGTCGCCCAACTCAGCCACAAAGATCAGTCCAAAGGTCGTAAACACCACACTCCAGTTCAATTTATCCCTCGACAGTTGTCCATTTTTGAGGGCGTATTCTACCACAGAGAGCCAGCCCTGTACAGGTCTCGCCTCGTGCAAGCCCCCCACTCGTGCAAGCCCCCCACTCGTGCAAGCCCCCCACGCCAGTGGGGGGTGCCGTGACTGCCAGCCCAGGCTTCGTGCAGGCCCCCCACGCCAGTGGGGGGTGCCGTGACAGCCAGCCCAGGAGCCTGGCGCAAGCCCCCCACGCCAGTGGGGGGTGCCGTGACTGCCAAACCAGGAGCCTGGCGCAAGCCCCCCACGCCAGTGGGGGGTGCCGTGACTGCCAGCCCAGGCTTCGTGCAAGCCCCCCACGCCAGTGGGGGGTGCCGTGACTGCCAACCCAGGAGCGCCTGGCGTAGCAGGAGCCTGGCGTAGCAGTGACCCCACCCCCTACTGCGTAGGGGGCTTCAACAGGATTTTGACAATTCGCCCACATGGTGTACAATATGACCAGGGTCATTTTTGTTCTCTGGTCATCAATATGATAATGGACAATCCACTCTCACGGCGCGAACGCAAGAAGCAGGACACCCGCCAGCGGCTCTTGGAGACCGCGCTGCGGCTGTTCCGCGAGCAAGGGTACGACGCCACGACGGTCGAGCAGATCGCCGAAGCGGCCGACGTTGCCAAGGGCACATTTTTCAACTACTTTGAGACCAAGGAAGCGATCCTGCCCGCGCTGGCCGAGTGGCGCATGCAGCAGATCGAAAAGGTGCTTTCGCCCGAGTACGGTGCACCGGCCAGCCCCGTCGCGCGCATCAAACTGGCGCTGTGCCTGGTGGCGGAGGACCCGCTGGTTGATCCCTTGCTGGCGCAGCGGCTTTTCGCGGCCGTGATGCTGCAACGGCAACACCAGCCCCAAGAAGACACCCATCCACACCGGGCGTTGACCCAGTTGTTGGCCGACCAGGTGCACCAGGCCCAATCTGCCGGTGAGATCCGCGCTGACCTGGATTCGGCCTACCTGGGCAGCGTGATGCGCACGCTGTTCTTTCACCAGTTGATCATGTGGCACTGCGGTTACCATCCCGCTCCCTTGCCGGACCTGCTCGACCGGATGGTGAATCTGCTGTTGGATGGCGTCGCTGGCCCTGCGTGGAGGCAACTATCGTGAAGTATCTCTGGCGTGCACTGGGTTATCTCAGACGTTACTGGCTGTGGGCCGGTGGTACTTTCTTCGGCCTGCTCGTCGCCACCGCTACTCGCCTGGTCATTCCACGGCTGACACAGAGGATCATTGACGGCGGCATTGCCGCCAGGCGGCTGGACGTCGTCGTATGGGCGGCGGTGGGGATAGTGGGCGTGGCCATCGCCGGGTCGGTCTTTTCCTTTCTGCAAGGCATGCTCTCTGCGCGCACTGCCCAGGGCATTGCCTATGACCTGCGCAACCAGATCTATGCCAAGATCCAATCTCTCTCCTTCAGTTACCACGACCGCGCCCAGACCGGCCAACTTCTGACGCGTGCCACGTCCGACGTGGATGTTGTGCGCATGTTCGTCGGCATGGGCTTCATCCAACTCCTCAGCGCGGTACTGATGATGGTCGGCAGCATCGCGTTGCTGTTCGCCACCGACTGGCAATTGGCGTTCATCGTCCTCGTGCTGGTACCGCTCACCTTTGGACTCTTTGGTTTCTTCGCCAGCAAAGCCCGGCCACTGTTTATGCGGATTCAACGGCGGCTGGCCGATCTCAACACCGTGTTGCAGGAGAACCTGGCCGGTGTGCGGGTCGTCAAAGCCTTCGCCCGCGAGGCTTACGAAGCCCAACGTTACGCGCTTGCCAACCAGAAACTGTTTGAGCTCAACCTGATCGTCGGGCGGTTGTTTGCCATGGCGGTCCCGCTCATCTTTCTCCTGGCCAACCTGGCGCTGCTGGCCGTCTACTGGATTGGCGGTTACCAGGCCATCGCCGGGCGCCTCAGCGTGGGCAACCTGGTTGCCTTTACGAACTATATGATGATGGCCTTCTTCCCGATGCTGATGCTGGGGATGATCATCGCGATGGTCTCGCAGGCGGGGGCCTCGGCCGAGCGCGTCTTCGAGATCCTCGACGTCCAGTCTGAGGTAATCCAGAAGCAAGATGCGGCCGCACTTCCTCCCATCCAGGGGCGCGTAGCCTTCGAGCGGGTCAGTTTCCGCTACTTTGGCGGGGGTGAAGCAGTGCTCAAAGACGTCAGTTTCGTCGCCGAGCCAGGCCAGGTCGTGGCGCTTCTGGGAGCGACCGGCTCCGGCAAGTCTACGATCATCAATCTCATTCCGCGTTTCTACGACGTGACCGATGGGCGGGCAACGATTGACGGCTACGATGTACGCGACGTGACGCTGGATTCCTTGCGCCACCAGATCGGCATCGTGCTTCAGGAGACGTCGCTCTTCTCCGGCACGATCCGCGAGAACATTGCCTTTGGGCGACCCGAGGCCCTGTTGGAGGAAATCGTTGCCGCGGCCAGGGCCGCCGAAGCCCACGACTTTATTATGAGTTTCACAGAGGGGTACGATACGCTGGTGGGAGAGCGAGGCGTCACGCTCTCGGGTGGGCAGAAACAGCGTATTGCCATCGCCCGGGCGCTGCTTTTGGACCCGCGCATCCTGATCCTCGACGATGCGACCTCGAGTGTGGACTATGAGACAGAGTACCGCATCCAGCGGGCGCTGGAGCGGCTGATGGAGGGCCGTACCAGTTTCGTCATTGCTCAGCGCATCGCCACCGTGCTGAATGCGGATCAGATCCTGGTGCTGGAGCGGGGCGAGATCGTGGCGCGGGGTACACACGAAGAACTGTTGGCCGAGAGCCCCATCTATGCCGAGATCTACTGCTCACAATTGCAGCGGGAAGCCAGCGGAAGCCTGGCCGGGGCTGAGGCCGAATGTGCACAATTGCAGGGAGACTAGATAATGTTTTTCGGTGGTAGACATGGCGTAGCCCAGGAGGAGACGCCCAAGCCCACACAAGTGGGCAGAACGCTGCGCCGCCTGCTGACGTATTTCCGACCGTTTGGGGGCCTGATGGTAACGGTGGCGCTGCTGGTCATCGCCAGCACGCTGCTGCAACTGGCCGCTCCCTACCTGACCGGCGTCGCTGTAGACCAGTTCATTGTACCTGGTGGCCGGCCCCGCCCGGGCTGGCTGGGGTGGCTTTTGCCACAGGACGCCAACCGGGTGAGCGGTCTGACTGTGACCATGCTCGTATTGCTTGGCACGTACGGATTGAACTGGGCGGCTAACGCGGGTGAGTTCTATTTGATGACGCTGGTCGGCCAGCGGGTACTGCTCCGCATGCGTAAGGAAATTTTCGAGCGCGTCGAGACTCTCTCGCTCCGCTTCTTCGACCAACACGAGGCCGGCGACCTGATGTCTCGTCTGGTCAACGATACGCAGGTCATCAACCAGGTCTTCAGTGGCGGGGTCGTACGGCTGGCCAGCATGAGCCTCTCGCTGGTGGGGATCCTGGCCTCCATGCTCGGCCTTAACTGGCGGCTGGCATTGGCCAGTTTCACCATTCTGCCGGTGATGGTTCTGATGACAACTGTCTTTTCCCGGCGAGCGCGCACTGCCTTCCGTCGCACCCGCCAGACGATCGGCGAGGTGAGCGCCGAGTTGCAGGAGAACATCGCTGCCGTGCGCGAGGTGCAGGCGTTTGCCCGCGAGGAGGAAAACATCAGTGAGTTTGAGGCCATCAATGCCAGCAACCGGGATGCCAACGTACAGGCCGAGTCCATACTGTCTGCCTTTTCTCCTACGCTCGATGTGCTCAGTACCATCGCACTGGCCATCGTCGCTGGCTACGGCGGCTACCTGGTCCTCGCCTTCACCCCGCCGCTGGTCAGCGTAGGCGTCATTGTCTCATTTCTGATCTACGTGCGCCGTTTCTACGAGCCTATCCAGGGCATTGCCAATCTCTACGCCCAGGTGCAGGCGGCGGTGGCCGGTGCCGAACGGATCTTTGAACTGATTGATACTCGGCCGGAGATCACCGATGCACCCGACGCCATATCCTTGCCACCCATTCAGGGACGGGTCGAGTTCGAGCACGTCACCTTTGCCTACCAGGAGGAGGAACCGGTACTGCAGGACGTAAGCCTGGTGGCCGAGCCAGGGCAGACGGTGGCGCTGGTGGGGCCGACCGGTGTGGGCAAAACGACGATCGTCAGCCTGCTGACACGCTTCTACGACGTGAACGGGGGCGCGATACGGATAGACGGTCACGACGTGCGGCAGGTGACCCAGGAAAGCCTGCGGCGGCAATTGGGAATCGTCTTGCAGGACACGTTCCTATTCTCCGGCACGGTGATGGAGAACATCCGCTATGGACGGTTGGAGGCGAGCGACGAGGAGGTCGTTGCGGCGGCGCGGCTGGCCAACGCCGACCAGTTCATCGCGCGCTTGCCGGAGGGCTACCAGGCCCAACTGGGCGAACGGGGGCACAACCTGAGCCAGGGGCAGCGGCAATTGATCGCCATCGCCCGCGCAGTGCTGGCCAACCCGCGCATCCTGATCCTCGACGAGGCGACCTCGAGCGTGGACACGCGCACCGAGCAACTGATCCAGCGCGCGCTGGACGAACTGCTCAAGGGGCCTGCCCTGAGCTTGCCGAAGGGGCGCACGTCCTTCGTCATCGCCCACCGGCTGAGCACGATCCGCAACGCCGACCAGGTGCTCGTGCTGCACGAGGGCCGTGTCGTCGAGCGGGGTACGCACGAATCATTGTTGGCCGCACAGGGCCTGTATTCCGAACTCTACAACAGCCAATTTCGCCGGCAGGCGTAGCCCTCGCCGGGCGGCTGTGATTGCCAAAGTATTGGATACCTTCACTGCCGAGGAATTGCGCAGCTGTGTGGTTTATATCTCAGCATTCCGATATATTTCTTCTTTGAGCACCCCGATAAACGGTAGATTCCGGTACTCCTCGGCAAAGTCCAGCCCGTACCCCGTTACAAACTCGTCCGGTATCTCGAAGCCGACGAAATCCACCGGCACGTCAATCTCGCGCCGTGACGGCTTGCTCAGGAGCGTACACACCCGCAGGCTGGCCGGTCTGCGCGTCAGCAGGTTGCGCGTGATATAGTCCAGTGTGCGCCCTGAGTCAATGATGTCCTCCACGATCAGCACGTGCCGCCCCTCGATGTTCCGCTCCAGGTCCAGCAGGATGCGCACCACGCCGCTGCTCGCCGTCCCAGCGCCGTAGGAGGAGATCTCCATAAAGTCTACATCGTGCCGCATCTCCAGGTGGCGTATCAGGTCGGCCAGGAATACAAATGCGCCCTTGAGCACGCAGATCAGGAGCGGGTGGTCCTCGTCCGTATACGTGGCGTTGAGTTCCTGTCCCAGTTCCTTCACCCGCGCCTGGAGTTCCTGTTCCGAAATCATGATCCTGGCCACGTCGTCCCACAGTTTCATACTCTCACCTCCTTCCCCTCAGCGTGGCAAATCGCAAATCGCAAATCGCAAATCGCAATCTCCAATTATTCATGTACCTCGCGCTTCAACGCTCCGATGTATGGCAGCGTGCGGAAGCGATCGGCATAGTCCAACCCGTACCCCACCACCCACACGTCGGGTATCTCAAAGCCCAGGTAGTCCACCGGCACTTCGACTTGGCGGCGCGTTGGCTTGCTCAAGAGGATACAGGAGCGCAATGAGGCCGGGTTACGGGCGCGGAAAGTGCGCAGCAAATAGTCCAGTGTGGAGCCTGTGTCCACGATGTCCTCGACGATGAGCACGTGGCGACCGGTGACGCTGGCCCGCGTGTCCATGATCAGCCGCACTTCACCCGTGGTGACCGTGCCCCGGTTGTAACTGGACAGCGCGATAAAGTCCACGTGGTGGTGTACGGTCAGGCGACGGGTCAGGTCGGCCAGGAAGATAAAGGCGCCCTTGAGTACCCCGACCAACACCAGATCGTCGTCGGCCACGTAGTCGGCGCTGATCCGGGCTGCCAGTTCGCGCACCCGTGCTGCAATCGTCTCCTCGTCCAGTACGACCCCGTCTACCGCATCAGGAACTTTCATCGCTTTTCATTCCTCCCCGATCGTCGTCGGTGTGGGGCTTGGGGAGCACGTGACAACTCCGGCAGCGCGGCTCGTACACTTCGCTGGCGCCGACCAGGATCACCGGATCGTCGTAGGCGGCGGGTTGGCCGTTGATCAACCGTTGCGTGCGGCTGGCTGGCCCTCCGCACACCAGACAGATGGCCTGCATTTTGTCCACCCGCTCCGCCCGCGCCATCAACGCAGGCATCGGCCCGAAAGGTTCCCCCCGGAAGTCCAGGTCCAGCCCGGCGACGATCACCCGCGTGCCCTGGTTGGCTAAAGTCTCGCACAGCGCCACGACGTCGTCGTCGAAGAACTGGGCCTCGTCCAGCGCCACGACCGTGGTGTCCGGTTGGATCAGCGCCCGCAGGTGTGCTACGTTCTCCACGGGCACCGCCTCGACCTGCATCCCATTGTGGGAGGTCACTTCGCGCCTGGCGTAGCGCGTGTCCAGCGCAGGCTTAAAGACCTGTACTTTCTGGCGGGCAATCTGGGCCCGGCGCACGCGGCGGATCAGTTCTTCCGTCTTGCCGGAGAACATCCCCCCACAGACGACTTCGATCTGTCCGCTGGTTGGTGTACTGTGCATCGCTTGTCCCTCCAGAATGAAAAATAGGGGCAGATGTACACACCTGCCCCTACAAAGCCTCTGCCGTCCTCCCGGTCTGGCGTCTGGCTGGTCTCTTACGCTCCGGCGGCCTGTTCTGGCGTCTCATCTCCGGGCAAGACGAAACCACGGCCGCGCAGCAGCTTCTTCAACGTCGCCAGCGACTTGAGGCCAAAGCCTGTCAGGTTGGTCAATGCATCTTCTCCTTCTGCCAACCTGGCCAACACGTCGCCCACGGTCTCGATGCCTGCGCCGATCAGCACCTTCTTGGCACGGGTAGCCAGATCCAGTTCTGTGATAGCAAGTTCGGGTGAGGTGGCCCGGGCTTTGTCTCTTTCTGCGTGAGCGATGACCCGGTCGCGCCGCTCCAGTTTCTTCATGAAGCGACCCACCTGCCCGCCGGCATCCACGATGCGCTGTTCGCCACTGAAGAACGGGTGGCACTTGGAGCAGATGTCGGTGTGGATGACCGGTACGGTCGAGCCGACAGTCCACGTATTACCGCAGGCACAGATCACCTGGGCTTCTGGATAATACTGAGGATGGATGTTTGCCTTCATCGCCACTCCCTACGCCTGCGTCGGGTGCACGCTCACCCGCTTGCGATCTCCCTGAATAGGCTCGAAACGTACAAAGCCATCAGCGCTGGCAAAGAGGGTGTAATCTCTGCCCATCATCACGTTGGTACCAGGCTTGAAGTGCATCCCACGCTGCCGCACGATGATATTGCCGACGCGCACGGCCTCACCGCTGTATTTCTTCACGCCCAGGCGCTGGGAGCGACTGTCACGTCCGTTGCGGCTACTGCCGCCACCTTTCTTGTGCGCCATATTACGTCCTCCTGATTCTACATCCTACATTACGATTTGATCCACCCGCAGCCGTGTATAGTGCTGCCGGTGACCGGCACGCAGACGATACCGCTCCTTGGGGCGATACTTGAAGATGCGGATCTTGGGGCCCTTCTCCTGGGCGACCACCGTCGCCAGTACTTTGGCTCCACTGACGGTAGGCTGGCCGACCATGACCTGCTCGCCATCGGCGACCAGCAACACCTGGTTCAACTCGAGCCGCTGACCAGGCTCAACAGGCAGCCGCTCGACGATGATCGTATCGCCTACACTGGCCCGGTACTGTCGTGCACCTGATTTCACAACCGCATACACGATGACATCCTCCCTTATGCACAATAGCAGGCCGTGCCTGATGGCCCGGCCGCTGATGGACATTATACCGAATCTCCCGGTTTTGTCAACCAACCCTGGTCAGAAACGTTTACTCAGCGGATTCCAGGCCAGCCAACTCGGTTTCTACCTCAGCCACAGAATAGAACCTGGTCTCAAATGACCAGCCGAAAGTCGTCGGGAAGCCGATCCAGGATGTCTGGATGATCCGAGAGATACTGCATAAAGGCTGTCTGTAATTCCAGATTGCGCTCGAACATCTCATCGTCAGTCATTTTAGGCACCTGTAGCTAATAGTAGCCGTTGGCGATGATAGCGAGCAAATGCTCCGCCCATCCCCAGCACCTCCAGCACCGCCTCCGGGCGGAGGGTCGCTCCTTCGCGGGCCGCCAG
>Ga0315296_10004714_pt1 | contig 11110 bp, 10 predicted proteins | sample YL17G14_18_MG_FD_203921 | JGI IMG/M metagenome (GOLD analysis project Ga0315296, IMG submission 203921) | Sediment microbial communities from Yellowstone Lake, YNP, Wyoming, USA - YL17G14_18 | ecosystem: Environmental > Aquatic > Freshwater > Lake > Sediment | place: USA: Wyoming | collected...
GTCTATGGTAATCAGCCCAAGGAAGGGCACGGTCCTCTCCATCAGCGTCGACAGGTAGCCCGTGTTGATCCCGCCCTCGAGGGTGACGAGGTAGGCGCGGTCGAGGCCGCCGACGAGGTACTCGAGAGCCTGTCCTATGCCCTGGACACCCGGGCCTCGACTTAAGCCAGGTCTTCTCCACCTCCTTTGGCTGATCACTCATGGCGCCCCGCCTCCCAATTCTATGTATTTAGTGGTAACTGCTGTTTTTGGTGTAATTTGGACCTCACCTTCAGGTCTTGTTCTAGTTATCCTGAACGACGTATCCCACCATCTTCCAGCGCCATAGATGACCTCGCCCGGTGCCTGTCCTACATCGTCTTTTGCGACAATTCTCCAGAGCAGATATTCGTATTTCAGCCTTCTAGCGGCTGTTCTTAAGAAAGCTTCATGGTCACCAACTACACGGTATGCAGTTCTTTTCAGATTCTCCAAATCACCGCCTCGTTCACCCAGCTCCACTACAATCTCAATAGCTTCGTTGACCTCAAGGATCCTCATCAAGGGCCTACCTGACCTCCATTTGTTAATCGCGCAGTGATATAACTACTGGGCTTCATTCTTCGCCAGCATAAAAATGCATCAAGATGGCACTGTGGGCTGGAACTGGGCATCTGCCTCTGCCTGAAGTATCGCCCAGCCCACATTCGTGAAAACGTCCCTTGGAGCAGGTTAGCCTAGTGCCTTCACTACGATTCCGGCAGGGCAAGCAAGCCGACCCCCGCGAAGATATCCAAAGCGCTATACTGGGCCCATTGACCGCAACGGGCACACGGAGCGTTCCAGACGAGTCCGGCTGATACCGCATTCATGGCGACCGGGCGGCTGGGAACGTCGACTAGCGCACCCTCACAGCCGCAGATTTTGCATGTTATGAACGCTTTCCTCTTCTCCAAGACAATACCCAACCTAGAGAGCTTGGATACCGTGCCCTGGAGGGAACCCACCTCTTTCACCATCTTTTTTGCCTCGGCCCTCATGGAATCTAGCTTACGCTCCTCTTCCTTCGCTTCCCTCCTCGTCCTCGAGATCTGAGCCTCCAGGGGGCCCTTCTCCTCGATGAAACGCCCAAGCCCATCCGGGTCGACGCCCATCAACGCTAAAGATGCCTTCCAACTAGAGAGTCGTTGGACCTCCTCGGGGCTGAAGTTCAGCTTCTCGTAGTCCTCCACAAACTCGGCGAGCCTGTCCAGCCTCTTGAGGTCCAGGCGTTTGAGCCGCTCCCAGCCCCCGACGATCTCACCCCTCTCCCGCCTCAATGCAGCCAGCTCTCCTTCAAGCCCGGCCTTCGCACCCTCGAGGCCATGGACCTCCTTCGCTAAGCTGGCCCTCTCCCCATCGAGCCTCTGGAGTTCGGAGCGCCTCTCCTCATATTCCCCCAGGATCTCCCCGTGTGTCTTACCGGTCTCCCGCTCTAGATCCAACAACCGAAGAGCCGAATCGACAAACGCCTCACTCCCCGTGCCCTTCTCCGACGCGATCTTCTCGCTAAATTCAACATATCCACTCACCTTGTCGAGGCTCACTCCGAGCTGGCCGAGCCTGTCCATGAGCAGACCTCCCCTGACGGCGTCATAGACTGTTGAGCCCTCCCTCAGAAGAATCGTGTTCAGCTTCCTGAGCCCGTCTAAGTCGGGGGCCCCGGCTCTGGCGTTGGTGATTATCTCGTTGATGCTCCCGATGCTGACCCTCAGCTTGTCCCGTATCTCTCGGTAGCTGTGGCCCTGGAGCCATAGCTTGAAAGCCGCAACCTTAACGGTGTTCGGAGTTTCCCTAGTCATATTGTTCACGTGTTCATTAGTTCATGTGTTCATTTACCTATCATATTGGCCATATATATCCAATTCTGGGCATGGATCTAGCAGATGTTAAGGCCTCTGGGTGAAGAGGTAACATGGCCCGCTGAACCCCATCTTCGCAGGGTGAAATAGGCGGGAGGGGGCCCCTCCCTCGATTCGTCACGTGGTGGTGAATCCTGACTAAACTCGGAAAAGGGCCTGGGCCTCATCCAGTTCGTCAGGTCTCCTGTTCTCGAGTAGGGCATGGAGCCTAGCCAGATCCCATTAAGCAGCCTGAATCCCCTATTTAATTAGTTCTAGAATCTTAATCACCCAAGTAGGCTAACCACTATACTAAGTGGCGCATCAGGCGCAACCTCTAGCAGGACATTAAACAGTAGTGCCCTTCGATATCGCGGAGTCACGGATAATAAGCCAAAGTCTTCTAGGATTGCAAGGAAAGCGTCCCAGCTCGGTATTGCGCCAAGCGGTGTTGACTCTATTAGTCGCTTAGTCACACTACAGATATTTTTGAAGGTATTCTCTACGATGATGTTGCTGCTGCCGCACCAGGGGCATTCCTTCGGCGCTTTTGGAAGCTTGCTATCCCAAGTCCGGCGGCAAGACAGGTTCAAACAGCGATATAGCGTCATTCTACCCAATTATAAAATAGTGAAAGGCCCCTTTTATTGGTATCGGATTCCGATAATGTTTTATTATCGGATTCCGATAGGCTACGTGAGGAGGCCCGGTGATGAGCTTCAACGAAGACGACACCCGAAAATTTTACAGATGGCTCGGTCACAAGCCCGGCGAGTACACAGAGATCAGAATAATTCCGTGGCCCCCAGGATCAGCCCCCGTCATTCAACGCTGGGTTCAAAACGAGGATGACCTCGTCGAGCTCTGCCGGGAGTGGAGCGGGAAGAGGCAGTGCTACATTGGTGTAAACCCCAGACTTCGAGAAGGCGGAAGCACAGAAGACATCTCCCGTGTTGTAGCCATACCCTTCGACGTGGACGCGGAGAGGACCCCGGGGTTCGACAAGGATGCGGCCACCGACGAGGAACTAGCCAAAGCCAAACAACGTATGATAGAACTCAATTCCTGGATACAAATGCAAAACTACAAAGCCCCTTTCATTGTCATGTCAGGAAATGGTTTTCACGCCCTCCAAAAAGTCGATATCCCCGTCGACGAGGATCTCCCCGGCAAGCTGGAGGCTTACTTCCACGAGGCGCCCACCGAGGGGATGGACTCCATTTTCGACCTCCCGCGGATAATTAAAGTTCCGGGAACAATGTCCGTCAAGGGCCCCAACACCGAGGAGCGCCCCCACCGCCTCAGCCACATAATAACCGAGGGAGACCCCGAACCCGACACACACCTAGCGGAACACATCAAAAGCCTTGAACCCTACACTCACATTGCCAAACCTTACGTGCCAATATCCACCACCACACCAGAAGTAACTAAAGAAAGGCGAACCGGCAGCCTCAAACCCTGCTTTAAAAGGTTCGCCGAAGAGGGAGGCAGACTCACCAGCATCGGCAGCGAAGACCACTTATTACGCCTCGCCCTCGTCGTCGAAGCCCACGCCAAAGGCTACAGTCGGGCTCAGATCCTCGAACTTTTCACCAAGGCAGACGACTTCGACCCTAAAACCACAAAGGACAAAGTAGATAATCAGCTGGGCAAGATCGCCGTGGAAGGCCTGAAAATTTGGAGCTGTCATGCGATCCATAAACACGGCGGGTGCCTCGGGGAGACGTGCAGCCGCTATAGAAAACAAGTTGCCAAGCACCTCCCCACACCTCCACCCGACCCCGGCCAGCCGGCGCCCCCGGACGCCTTCTTCAACGAAGAAGGCAACTTTATCCCCACGTACCTAATCAACTACATCCTCGAAACCACCGGCGAAGGCCGCCTCCTGACCCCGACAACCAAAAAGGGCGGAGACGTCATATGGCACTACCACCCGCGCCTCGGCATATTCAGGCCCGACGGCATAGCCTACGTCAAGAAACAAGCCGCACACATCCTCGGAGACAAAGCCAAGAGATATATGATCGCCGAAGTCGTCGAACTCACACAGATCAAGACCTACATCGACCGAGAAGAATTCGAGGAAGACCCCGACATATTTGTGCTCAAGAACGGCGTCTACAACTTCGACACGGAAGAACTCACCGAACACAGCCCCGAATACCACGCAAAGGCGAGGTTGCTAATCATATACGACCCCGACGCCAAAGCCCCGGCGATACTAAAGTTCCTCGAGGAAGTAATCCCGGGAAAAGTCACGTTATTCCTGGAATGGCTCGGCTACCACCTCATTAAAGATTACCGATGGGCAGATATTCTGATTCTCGTAGGCGATGGAGAAAATGGAAAAAGCGTGCTCCTCCGCCTCATGAGAACTTTTCTGGGAGGATCCGCAAATGTCTCAGATGTAAGCCTTCTCCGCCTAACCACAAACAACTTTGCAGCATCCCGACTCTACAGCAAACTGGCAAACATCGCTGCCGATGTCGGCTCCGAGGAACTCAAAGACACCAGCCAACTCAAAACACTAACCGGCAATGATTGGTTTGAGGTCGAAGCGAAATACCAGGAAGGCTTCTCCATGCTGAACTACGCCAAACTCAGCTTCTCCGTCAACAAAATACCCAAAACCCCCGACCGAAGCCGCGCATTCCACCGACGCCCACTCATCATCACCTGTCCCAATTTCTTCGTGAAAGGCGTCAACCGCGACCCAGACATACTCTCGAAGATCACCACGCCAGGGGAACTCAGCGGACTCTTCAACCTCGCCCTCGAGGGGCGGGCCCGCCTCCTGAAAAACGGAGAATTCACCGGTGAACAAACAGTCGAGGAGAAACAGGAGCTCTACGAGGAACTCATGGACGACGTCACCGCCTTCCTCAACCACTGCGTCGACACCGCCGATATAGATGGAGTAATTCCCAAGGACGATTTTCACGTGCTCTACTATCAGTTCTGCAAGATGAAGGGATACACCCCCGCCCTCAAAGGAACCTTCTCGGTAGAAATCAAACCCCGCATCGTGAACCTCGGAGAGGGACAGCGCAGAATAGAAGGAAAACGTGTGCACTGCTGGACAGGGATTTCAATGAAACCCGACAAGACGCGTGCAGGGTGTGCAAAGTGTGCAGGTTATATTAATTGCAAGACGCAAGTGTATCTAAAGTCGGCACAGGCGGCACAGGCTTCACAACCTGCGCTATATGAGAAATCAAAAATAGTAGTAGAGAGAGAGATAGGGGACCCCGTGCCGCCTGTGCCCCCTGTGCCGGAGGGTGAAAAGAAGCCCGAAAACGGCTTGTTTTCGCCTTCATCAGAGCCCTCAGCGAAGCCTTCACCCGATAAAAATAAACAAACGCTACGAACGAACGTTGAAGAGCGTTCGCTCATGCAGGACACCGCCCAACTTTTCCCAAAAGACGTCACCCTGTGCACTGAAGAGCGTACCGCTTCAGTGGTCTCCAAGCTCATATCCGCAGTCAAAACCCAGGGCCACGTCATCCCAGAGTGGCCCGTGCTCTTCCTCGAGAGGCACCAGATACCTCACGACGAGGCCGTCAACGTTGTGGAGGGGCTGAGGCTGATGAAGAAACTTGTTCAGCGAGGGGATGACAGCTGGGAGGTTCCGAGCTGACTCACATCAATTGTCCCCACTGTAAGTGTACATTTGCTACGAAGAGGGACCTGCAATTTCATCTGCTGACTCATATACCGCAGCCCAAGCCACTCAAGAGAACGGTTCAATCCTCGAATTCAAGACATGAGAAGCGCGCCCCCAAAGCCGAGGCTAAACTACCAGTTAAGCAAGTTGATGGATCGGCCTCAGCGCAGGCGTCTGCGTCCGTAATGGCTGAGGAGAAGCAGGGAGGAGCTTCGTCGTCTCGCCAGACAGAGTTCACTGTCGTGGGCCTCGGTTTAGCTCCTGAGGGACTGACATCGGAGGATCTGGTGCTCAAGAAAACACTGGAGGCGACGAAAGTTCTGTGCCCCTACTGCATGCATTATGGGACGCTGTGGGATTTCTCCGTGATGTTAAAGAGGAAGCAAGGAAAACACCTTATCTCATTGGCGAAATGTGAGTGCCCAGATTGCGGGCGGGGATACCTGAAGAAGACCCTCCTGGGAATAGCAGAGATGACGATGGAGGAGTATGGTGAATGGTTCTGGGGCGCCAATTTTAACAAGTGGGGAATTCATGATAAAGTGAGCTGGGACAAACTAAAGCAACGCCTGAGGGCGCACTTCAGCTACGAGGACAGCCAGATGTTCTGGAATATTTACTGGGAGTTCAAGGACGCTGGGGGAAGAGACCAGACAAGAGAGGATAAAGAGGCGTTTGAAGAATACAAAAAGATGTATGGAGGAGAGAAGTAATGACGGTCAACGTTGGTTTCGAGAACTTACCTGCACCTATCGTTCTTCATCTTCAGGGCGCCATAACTGCACGGTTTGCTCAACCCCATGTTTTTCATGTTACTGAGCTCGTCTACTGCTTGCGCAAGGCTTGGTACAGGCGTGTCTATCCTGAGCGGGTTGAGTGGAGTGTGAGATCTCTCTGGAATATCTACCGTGGATCCGCCTTTGATGAAAAATGGACTTCTTTATTCGAAATTCATCAGAGGAATTACAGGGTAGAGAGTCAGGGGGTCACGATCACGGGGACCCTGGATTTCGTATATGATGACGGTGGGGGGCCGGTTCTCTACGATTTGAAGATGCCTGTTAATGTTGAGCTCAAGAAGATTTACGGCGCTGGCTTGGGTTATCGGCGCCAGGTGCAGGCGTATCTTGCGTTGGCTCATGCGAATGGCGAAATGGTCGACGTCAACCGCGCGCGGGTGCTCATGGTCGGCTCCGACGTGGTGGTTGAGGATGTTCCCGAGTGGGTCGACATGCTTGACACGTACCTCCGGCCTCGGGCCCTTGCCCTCGACGCAGCGCTTCGCGTTGGCAGTCCGGCGGGTCTTCCGATGGCTGAAGAGGAATGGGAGTGCACCACCGATTCTGAGGGCATTTCGTATTGCTCGGCAGATCCTTATTTTAAGAGGACCTGTAATGGACATTGAAGAGCGTTTGTCCATGTCCCCATTAATCCTATAATGTATAACCAAATTTATATGGTTAAAACCTTCTCATACAGAAGTTTTATATATTTTCGTGTATCTTTTACTCATGCATGTTCGGACGGACATGCCCTAACGGAGAAGAACAAAAATGGGGATCGTTCGGAAATATATCGAAGAGGGTGGAGGCAACTTCCTGACAGTGAAGAACTGTGCTCTCGACGCTACGGTAACAATTAAAACTGTTAAGCTGGATGACCAGTCTTTTGATAAGTCCTACATTGTCATCGGCGGCGTTTATGACCCCAGTGGTGAGGATTGCAACGTGCGCCTTGGGGGCCAGAATCTTACGCGGATCGCTGAGGTCCTTGGTGACGACGAGACGACGTGGCCCGGGCAGCAGCTGGTATCCATAGGGACTCAGAAGTATCCGGGGCTGGGAACTAGTGGCTTGCTCTGGAGCGGGATGAAAGGCGGTCGGAGGGAGGTAGCTCCCAGCGCCGATGTGGGCGGCAAGACGGCTCCCAGCATCGATGTGTTCGGCAATACCGTGAACAAAATTCTGGCAGCCAAACCTGACATGACGAGGAACGCGGTCGTGAAGCTGATAGACGAGGAGAAGGCCAAAGCGGCCGGGCTGCTGACGGTGGAGGCTGCCGCTTATCTAGTTGCCTCCAACCTCGGTGTCAAGTGATGACCGGTTTCTAACCCCTTTTTTTACTATTTTTGAAACCTTATCGTGAGTGTGGTATGAGGAGAGGCCATAAAGGAGCAGAACCTATTTAGCAAGGGTATCAGGGACACTCTGCACGATCTCAACGAAGCCAGCAATCGTGATTCCAGGGACAAGATCCCTATGCAGTTTGTCCTCGTGAACCCGGAAACTGAAACAAGCCTAAAATTAAAAGATTTCCCAAATTTGGGAACCAGGCGGTTCAGGGCGTCCAGGTAGAGCCTCGTAAGGGTCACGCTGACGCGGACCTTCATTGATATTCTTCCTCCCTCATCCCCTTTCTCTGTCCTCCCTTGCCTTCCTCAGGACCTCGGCGGGGACCGTCTTCCTCTCGACTTCTTCCCACACCTCGGGGGCTATGTCCTTGAGAACCCGGTATTTGTCGACCATTTGGACGGCTATGTTTCTGACGTATTCAACTTCGTCCCTGAGGAGACCGACCTCGCCCTGCAGCTTGGACCTGTCGCCCTCCGCGTCCCTGACCTTCCGATCTAAGTCCTTGAGACTAACTTCTAGCGCCTGGTTCCTGTCGTAGGTCTCTGCGAACCTGTCGCTAGTGTCCGTTAGCTTTCCCCCAAGTTCCTCAATCTTTATCCTCTGTCCCTCGACGGTTTCGGCTAGGTCCGTGACACCGTTCTTATCAACACCGAACAGGGTCACGTAGGGTTCGACCCGTATGTACTCTCTCAGGAAGGACCCCTCGCCCTTCTCTAGGTAGGACGCACTGACCCCGGACGCGTGGCCCATTAGCGCCTGAGTATAGCCCTCGTCTATGTGCGCGGCACTGCACGCTTCCCTGAAGGCGTGCCTGAGGCGCTTCAACCTGAAGGGGTTTGACTGTCCCTCCCTCGCGTAGCCCATTCTCTCTGCGGCGCCCCTGAAGTTCTCGCTCAGGGTGTGGGCGTTCAGGGGTTTACCATCTTCTTTGACGAAGATGAGGTCTTTATCGCCGGCGCCGGTGCGTTCCTGTTCGACGTACCTCTTCAGGCACGCGGTTGCCTCCCTTGAGAAGTAGGTCCTGAACTCTATCCCGTCCTTAAGCCTGTTACTGTGCCACTGTATGCGTGGCGCCGCCGTCATTTGACCCCTGCCGTCCTTCAGGAAGCCTATCTTCAGACTGAGAAGGTCCGCGGCGTCGGCGCCCGTAGCTAACAGGCATATGGCGATCGTCTGGTCCCGAAAATTTAAATTGCTGACGAAGTGGCTGGGAAGCCCGTTCATTTGCGTCAGATCCCTCTCTTCGTCGTACTCGAACACCGGCGTCCCCGAATCCCTCTTAGAGACCTCGCTACGCTTACGCTTGGGGACCTTGAACCGTTTCGGGAAAACGATATCGTTGTGGGTGTAGAAACCCCTCATGAGGGCCTGGCACGTGCACGCAGTGTTCCACCCCACGAACTTATCCTTAGGGGTAAATCCCCCAACCTCTTCCCCTGTCAACCACAGGAAGTAGTTCGTTAACCGTTTCATTGCGGCGTCGGCGCCCTCGGATATCAATTGGTCGGGGTTCAAACCCATCAGCGTCGAGTACTCTGACATAGTTCTGACCCGGAAAAGCCAAGTCCTCTTGGTGAGGGGTTTCCCCCTCGACAGTGCGCTCTGTTCCAGGCTTTCCCTCCAATTCTTAACTCTTTTAAACTCTTCCAACCTGTTTACCTCTGAGTATACAAGGGGGACTCTAGCTCTATATAAGCATAACCAATTTATGTGGGCTTTTACCCCCTTATACTAAGGTATTAATAAGGTTGTGATGAAGTCGGCGGAACCAAAGTTCGAAAGTTATTTCGGGGCGGCGCTCGTAGCCTGCGGGATAGCATGGATCTGGGATTTTGTCTCTTCCATATACTTCGCCGGGCAGATAGCACTTAACCTGACCATTATCTCGTCCTTAGTGTACTTGGAAGCTGGTTTCCTTGGAGCCTTCGTTTTAGCCCGTAAGCTACCGGAAAATCATATGATCATAGGGTTGAGGGCTGGTTTCGGTGCCTTTTTAGTGAATCTAGCCTTTAGACTGATCTTATTTGAATTGACCGAGGCTCTCTGGGGTGTCATCATCTATTTGATCAGCTTCACAATAGGGGGAATGCTCGGCGGGCTCTTAGCAAAAAAGATTCACGTTAGGAAATAAATCTTTAAACAATCTGCGTGACCAAATTAATTTTTCATAAATAATAGGTTTTTTTAGTATATGTAATATGAGTTGGTAACAAGTTTTACTATTATAAAGTTTTATAACCATATGAGACCTATCTATAACCGGAAAATTGCAGTGATTACAATGTTTGTAACTGGAAGAATCTTTGCTCTAGGAATGCTCGTAGCAATCTGGATCTTCATAATTGGCGGAATGGAGTTGGCTAAGAAAGCTATTCCAACCTTCAGGAAGCTAGCAGGGCTCGACGCTCTTCCCGAGATGGTGGGCAGGGCGGCCGAGACGGGTAGGCCGGTGCACTTCACGACAGGCTTAGGTGAACTCACGACCAACGTCGCCCCGCAGCTCGTCGCCGGCTTGAGCGTCCTATCCTATGTTTCAGAGTTGTGCGCTAAATATGGAGTCAGGATCATCTACTCGGTCTATCAGTCACAGGTGATGCCTATAGCGACGGAGCTGATGAAGGCAGCCTACACGAGTGCAGGGAAACCTGAGGAGTTCGACGCCGATGATCAGGTCAGGTACCTGTCAGGCGAGCAGTTCGCCTACGCGTCCGCGGTGCAAGGCCTCGCCGAGAGGGAGCGCCCCGCTGCGAACATAATGATCGGCCCGTTCTATGCGGAGTCGATGCTTTTCGCCGAGACGTTCTACAGGATAGGCTCTATACAGCTGGCTGGGACGGCTAGGGGTTACCAGATACCGTTCTTCGCCGTAGTCTGCGACTATCTGCTCATCGCCGAAGAGATCTATGCAGCTGGTGCTTACCTATCAAAGGATCCGATACTGGCTGGAAGTATTCGCGGTCAGGATGTAGGGAAGCTATTGGCTTTGGTGATGATGATCGTCGGCATCATCCTTACGGCCCTCGGCAGCTCAGCCCTCATAAACCTATTGAAGATGTAGGAGGATGCACGAATGTCGGTAGTCTTTAAGAGGAATATCCCTATAGTACTAGTATTCGTCACGGCTTTGCTCTTCATCATGGAGTTTTTCGTGACTATACCAGGAATCGATTTAAAATCAGCTGCAACGACTGTGAATAACTGGGGAATCATCCTCACGGCTTTCACCTTGGGCTTTGGCGCTGTCAACCTATTCATCTTACAAGGTAGGCACATATCAAGGCGCACAAAGGGGCAGTGGCCATTCAGCCTCTGGATGCTTATCGTAATAGTACTATTTACAGTCGTAGGAGTCTCAACTGGCGCCACATCTGGTCAATACACATGGCTATACAACTCATCCTATTTCGCACTCAGCGCCACAGTCTACTCGTCCCTAGGCTTCTACATGACCT
>Ga0315296_10004715_pt1 | contig 11109 bp, 10 predicted proteins | sample YL17G14_18_MG_FD_203921 | JGI IMG/M metagenome (GOLD analysis project Ga0315296, IMG submission 203921) | Sediment microbial communities from Yellowstone Lake, YNP, Wyoming, USA - YL17G14_18 | ecosystem: Environmental > Aquatic > Freshwater > Lake > Sediment | place: USA: Wyoming | collected...
CAATGCATGGTCAATACGTTTTAGATGAGCATATGCCAAGAAGACATCGGGACTCACTTCGTTGGGTCCCAACTCAGGCACTGCTCCCGCCGCTGCAGAGGATAGCATCTCTTGGATTTCATGCAGCTGTCTTCCTGATGACTGCTGCTGCAGCTGCTCTGCTTGAACAAGCCCTTTGATGCCATTCTCAATCAGCCAAAGCAGGGCTTGGGCCTTGAACACGACAGACTCGCGGCCGCGAATGCGATTATCGAGAGCCATGGCAACGAGAGTCGTCCTTGCTTTCTTTGAATCAGGTCGGTCGTGGGCAGACGTCTTCTTATGCACTTGGTCAACGTTTGACCTCAGGTATTCGGAAATCTCATCGAGGGCAGCTATAGCTTCGGAAGAGAAGCCTTCCGCATATGAGCTGAATGCATCTTGGGTGAGGTCAGTGCGGAACTTGTCGACTTCGAGGATTACACTACTTCCTGCTTTGAATACTGTGTGTTCACTTTTCGCATCTTTCGATCCGTCAGCAAGAATTGAAAGAAGATCCCTCCCACAGCAATTGCACACAACAGAAGGGATGACTGCATGCTCTATCATGGCAAAAAGACGCTTGACGTGCTCCAAGTCGTTCATGCGCCTCATGTTGATTCTGCCATCTTGCAGCAGAGTCACGCTGATCTCGCCGGTGTCTGCACGTGCGTAACCAAGGTCTCTACTGCATTTCATGACCTCAAACTGGGAGGAGAGACATTCAAGCATGTCACAGAGGATGGTAGAATCAAAGAGGGGAAAGCGCACAAGGTCACCTTCCTTGACTCCATTGGAGACCCTAAGCTCTGCCATCACCCTGTCAACTCTATCCTTGCACGGCGATGTCAGAAGTACCCCACCTTTCGGCATTTCCGGTGCTGGCTTAGCAAACGCTTTGATTCCACGGTCCACAAGTGACTGGAACTCCGTCTTCTGATTCGAAAACCTCGGGAGAGAAAGAACCGGGCACGAATCAGGGGTTATGTCACCTACTAGCACAGCGCGTGCGAAGCAAGCACATCTGACGAACCCGCACAGACCGCAATCTATCTGTGGGGTTGAATTCCATGCATGCGTCCAGGCACTGCTCATCAATCGGAGCCTCGGCTATTAGCACGATGACACGTTGAGAGTTTAAAGCTGTGCCCCTTGTTGCGTCACGCTTATTAGCTCCCTCCGACCGGACGCATGTGAGTGTGGACTCATGGAGCGCGTTCGCAAGATCCTCAAATGGAACCAACGTTCCGAGCTTGTGAAGACGGGAATCTTGATGCTCCTAGTTGCGGGCGCGACGTTTGGGGGATATAGCCTGTTCATGTTGGCAATGGGAACGACAAGTCCCTTGGTTGTAGTCACGAGTGAGTCCATGGAGCCCACGTTCTATCGAGGCGATCTTGCTGTTATCCAAGGTAGGGCGGCCGACCAAATAAGACAAGGAGACATCGTCGTATATTCGGATACTACTTACATGCCTGGCACTTCGATTATCCACCGAGTGATAGCTATCGATGTCGTCAATGGCACCTACTACTATTATACCAAGGGTGACCACAATCCAACTCAAGATCCGGGCACGCGCACGTACTCCGAGATTGTCGGCGTCGTTGCGCTTGTGATTCCCCAGCTTGGCAATGTGAGCCTGTTCCTGAGAACTCCCCAAGGATTGCTTCTCATTGTCGTGTTATTCCTAGCGATTCTCTTTGTGCCTGAAGCTGTCTGCAAGAAGAAAGAAGAACCGGAACGCGAAACCCAAGCGGTGAAGCCCAGTCAGAGCCAATCTCTTGTGAAACAAGATAGTCCTACGGCCGCTGCTTACGGCTTGTCCTGTCATCGAAGTATCTGAGAGAGGTATCCTCCAAAGAGGTCATGTTGTTCTTTGCTGAGCTTGTGGGCATTGGTGTTTTCCACCAGCTCGGTTGCTGATTGAGCATCCAGTTTCAACGTCAATAGTCTGGGTCCCATTTCTGCAATCGCGGGCTCGAACTTGGCTCCCTTGGTCTCCTGTGGAATTGAAATGAGTGCAACATCAGCCTCTCCCGCATCGAGCACATCCTTCAAGCGCTTGGCGGAGTAGAAAGCTGCAACACCTCCGCTCCTATCCCAGTCTTTTACGTTCGGAATGTCAATGCACAGGCGCTGTTCCTGCCCGGCCTTGCGGAGCACAATGACAACAGTGGCCTGCTTCTCCGAGCCGGCCTTCATAAGGTGCAACAGTACGCTTACTCCCGCGCCCTTGCCAGAGATTGTCAGAGCTTCAACCACAGCCCCTACTACGACGGCCGAAGTAAGCTTCACGGTGTGGTCTGCCTGCGGCTCAATCTCGGCTTCCTTTGCAGACAAGGTTGTCTCAAGAATCGACATCAGGCTCCTTATTGCTTCGCGAGGAATACCACGTGAAGACACAAAGGCCTCATCCACATTGGCCGGAGAGAATGGAAAGAGCGGATCAGGCGGAGCATCCATATTCTGGGTCCTCCAGTATTCGCTCATCGTTGCCGCAATATACTGAGTGAAGTCTTCCTTGCTAAAGTGCCTCAGTTGGATTGGGCTCTCCATTCTTGATCTTGTTGGGGCGTCTGCTAGGTTGTACACCCTTTCCCATATGTCGCTAAGGCACGACGCTACGATGACCACGTTCTTGAACTCGTTGTAGACCCGCTTCAATACCTCCAGAAATGGCCGCTCGCCTTGCTCTCCGTGTGTATTGTAAGGGGCCTCCATCTCGTCAACAAATAGCACGATAGGCCGCTCGGAGCCTTCGGCCAGAAGCCTGAGTGTAGCGAGGGTTACGTCGTCATCTTCGAGCACCGTTCTTACTCCAAGCTTCGCGATTTCCTCCTCGCTCAGTGCGTCACCGAATAGCCACCGACGGGCGAGACCGCGGTTCTGTGAGTCAAGACGATAGCGAAGCAGAGCCTTCAAGACATCCGAGGATATGCCAGGGTATTCACCCAATAGCCGATCCAATGCGTAGTTGAAATCGTATACCTCCTGTGTAGCGCCCTTGACTCCGCCGAACTTTGCAATCAGCATGTCTACGGCTTCATCAAACAGTGACTCCCCGGCCTCGTCAACAATGCAAGCATGAAGGTGAAGAGGAACTCGGACAGGCGCAGGAGGCGAAGGTACATACACAGCGAGATAATTGCTGTTTGCGAAGTAAGTCTGTTCTCGGTCCTTGATCACCCAGAACAGGTGAGTCTTTCCCATGCCCGCTCCGGCCAGAATAGGCTGGAACCTAGGCATCTTGTCACTCATAGTAAAGCGAATCGCCCGCATGATCGCTCTGTCTGCGGCTTCGTGGGGTGCAGGGATGTCCACCGAGTCTCGCGTATCGCCTCGACAGACATACCGCTTCATAGGAGGGTCTTCTCTCAGGATATCAAGGTAGATGTCCCTCTCGAGAGATCCTTCCAATTTTACCGAGTTTTCCTCTAGCAATTGTGCTTAACCTCCGATACTCTGCAATAATGGAGTGAACCATATGGATTATGAAATTAGTATAACCCACGGGATACACTGCAGGCCAAGGAGTATACGTGTCTAGTCGGGATCCTGGGTCCAGTTCTGGTCACTGAGGCTCGAACGGCTCAAGAATGGGGCTTCAACCATACCAGCACCATTATGTAATGAGTTGTCACAGGAACAGAATGGTCGAACCCACGGTGGCTGCAAATGAAGCTCACGATTGACATTCTCAAACAGACCATGGATACTCTTCACATTGGCATTGTGCTCGTTGACAATGACGACAAGATTGTACTTTTCAATCGCGTTGCGGGTGAGATGTTGAAACAGGACCCAGCGAGCAGAATAGGGACATCCATCTACAGATGCCATGCAGAGATTTCCGAGACTGCCGTCAGGAAGATGCTCACCGAGATTAGGTCGGGCGCACTGAAGTACTACGAAGGCTGGGTCAACTATCTTGGGAGAATGGTCTACGAACACATCTATCCTGTCCGCAACGAGAGGGGAGAATGCATTCTGGTCCTTGAAGAGCTTCATGATGCTGCTGAAAAGGCAGATTACCTCAAGACGACCGGGCAGTGGAAGGATATTCACGTCTCCGGTGTGGGTGCGAAGGCCCCGCGGAGTCCCAAGCCTTAGGTAACCTAAGCACGTACTTTGGGCCATGCCAATGCTGGACATGAGCGAAGGCTTGAAATACTGAACAGAAACAGCCGCCGGCAGTCCAAACATGGTAGGCGTCGCATTAGACGCTGAAGGACAGGGGTGACTTGAATGGTTCGAGACCCGACTGGATGGATGAAACAAGAATACGACAAACTTGTACAGGATCATTTGGATTGGAAAATCAGGGAGCTGCAAGGACCTTCGGCACCGAAGGCAAAGGTTGATGGTGTCGAAGTAATCATGCTCTGCAGCAACAACTACCTCAATCTGAGCAACCATCCCAAGCTCAAAGAGGCGGCCATCAAAGCGATACAGACCCACGGTGTCGGGTCCGGCTCCGTTAGAGCCATCGCCGGGACCATGGATCTCCACCTTGAGTTGGAGCGGCGCCTTGCAAAATTCAAAGGAGCCGAAGCATCCCTGACCTACAGTGCTGGCTTCACAGCCAACGAGGGACTGATTCCCACACTTGTTGATGAAGGAGATTCTATTGTCTCTGATGAGCTGAACCACGGGAGTATAATAGATGGAGTAAGGCTCACAAAGTCCAAGCGATTTGTGTACAAACACCGCGACACGGCAGATTTGGAGCGAGTGCTGGCAGATGTGGAGAAAGAGAATCCAAGGCGTATCCTCATCATAACTGACGGTGTGTTCAGCATGGATGGCGACATCGCCCCGCTGGACAAGATCGTGAAAGCCGGAAAGGAGCACGGAGCAATGATCTACGTTGACGATGCACACGGAGAAGCGGTCCTCGGTAAGGGCGGACGTGGAATAGTGTCACACTTCAACCTGACCCACAAGGATGTCCAATTCGAGATGGGTACCTTCAGCAAGGCCTTCGGTGTGATGGGAGGTCACGTCTCAGGTAGCAGGGACATGGTGAATTACGCCCTAAACAAGAGCCGCTCTTGGTTGCTTAGCGCATCGCACCCTCCGGCCACAGCCGCATCATGCATAGCTGCAATAGATGTACTTGAGACCGAGGAGAAGTGGGTTAAGACCCTCTGGGAGAATCGTGAATACTTCGTGAAGCGTCTCACCAAGATGGGCTACAACATCGGCAACAGCCAGACTCCGATAGTGCCTGCGATGGTAGGTGACAGTGCAAAGGCAGTTGACCTCAGCGCAGGTCTCTACAAGGAAGGCATCTGGGCAGTTCCAATCGTTTTCCCAATGGTAGCCCGCGACAAAGCTCGGATTCGGAACATGATGAACTCGGGTTTGACAAAGGTCCAGCTTGACCAAGCACTCGCAGCGTACGAGAAGGTCGGCAAACAGCTTCATGTCATTTAGTCAATCAACTTCCAGAGGCAGGATCAGGGATTCGTGCCTCTGGGTTTCTCTTCTTTTTCACCAATTCTCCTGCTGGGGCAGTCAGCTTGATGATCTTGGGTTGCCCCAGAACGTACTCCAAGACCTTTCGCATCTTGGTCCCGCTCGGGCCAATCCTTATCCTCGCTCGCGCTAAGACGTTCTCATGTCAAAACCATCCGAAACACAAAAGGACTCGACAATAGAGATGGTTCTACTTCAGGCTGCAAAAAGCCCTGTGACTCTGAGATTCTATGGTAACCAGATGACCATCATTGCGGAAGGCCAAGTCGCCTTCGTGGGCAAAGGCATCGTAGCTCTACGTCGTCGCAAGGACAAGGAACCCGACGAGTTTGTCAAGATTGATAGCATCGTGAAGGTCCAAGAACTGCCCGAATACCGCTATTGACGGAGCCAGAGCATCTCCTCAAGTCTCTTTCAGGCGCAACTGTGCTGAAGTCCCAGTAGGCCTAGTGGCACTCTCCGCTACCCACTGGCTCCCTTCAGCTAGTCCTTCTCGGCCAAGACCTTTCTGATAATCGAGGTCGCTGTCCTTCCGAGCGCTGTTACGACTAGCTGGGTCAGAAACGCTAAGATGAATCCTCCAAGCGAAATCACGAATACAAAGAAGCTGAGAGATGTCATTGCCAAGGCCGCGAAGTAGTACTTGTAAGCAAGCCAGTAACCGTACATGCCCATAATCAACAGCAGCCCGATGGCGAGCCCGTAGATGAATACCACTGTCTTGACGCGGCGTTTGCCGAGGTCTACTGAACCAACCCCGTCTCCAATCACAACCCGACCCAGGCGACGGTTGACCCTCACAAAGAAGCTAATTGCTGCGAGAAAGACGAACAGAGTGATCATCGAACCCACCAACAGCAGGAATATGGCAGTGTCGAATTCAATCAATCCAATGAGTCCAGAATGGCTAATCACGTAGGCGACGAGAGAACCTAGCATGGCGATTGCAGTCACTATTTCAACAACGAGGGTAATGGTCGCGGTTCCTCTGAATAGAGACCCTACATCAATAGACTCAGGCTTGTGGCTTGGCTCTTCAGGTGGATTCCTGTCGGCGTTCTCTCCTCTCACAGCACACACCTCGGGGGATAGAGGTCGTATCCTTATGTATAGAACCCAACGAGTCTCAAAAAGCCTTGTCGGTTACAAATGCCGCGTGTTCAGCAGGTTGTCAATCTAACCCAGCGGGCGCGGCCTCGACGTTGAAGGGCGACACCACAACTGTCTAAAACCATCGAACTCCGTGATGTGCGCAGAGTTTGCAGTCAATGATAGAGAAGATACCGTGCCGAGCCGTCATCTTCGACTTTGACGGGACACTGGCTGATAGTATGCCCTTCTTGGAAAAGATTGGCGTCCAAGTAATGATGCATCATTACCCAGTCGCATTCGAAGAAGCGACCAAACGATATCGATCCACAACAGGACTGCCCTATGAACAGCAAATCAAACTCAATTTCCCGAATAATGAGCACAATGAGGCGGCCATATCGGAATTTGAGAAGCTCAAGATAGACCGCATATTCGACCAGGAGTTGTTTCCCGATACCGAAGCGACACTCAAGAGAATCAACGACATGGGAATTGATGTGTTTGTGTCTTCTTCGACATTCCAGTCAACCATCGAGGAATACTTCAGGAGAAAGGGTCTCGCCGGCGCTTTTGTGGAGATATTAGGGTACAGGCCGGGATTTGAGAAAGGCGCTCACCACTTCAATCACGTGAAATCGAAATACAACATACCTCTCAATGAGGTCGTCTTCGTGGGAGACTCGCTGAAGGACTACGAGAGGTCCCGGGGCTTCTGCAAATTCTTAGGAGTAGAGCGTATGTTTTCTCAACAGGACTTCAGAAAACTGGGTCACACCGGACCAGTCGTGAAACAGCTTTCGCAAGTGCCCCTGCTCCTCAAGAGCACAAGCATCCATTGATTGGACTGCTCTTGGCACGGTCACTCATTTCTAGGCCATGCGTCAAGTCCATAAGATGGTGGTCTGCCCACCGGTTCTAACCCTGCCTTGAATGGGACAGTGCAAGACATGCCGTCAGTCAAGATAGCCTACAAGACCAAGGATGGTCAATACAAGACCGTCAACTTCGACACGGATACGACTGCACTCCACATCAATGGAAGCGGTGTCGCTTCTATCAATCTGGGGCCACTGTCTTCCTGTTTGAAACTGCACACGGTTGATCTCTCATCAAACATACTAACCGAGGTCGACTTGGCAGCGCTTAGTTCGTGCCAAAGGCTTGAGAGGCTCTTCCTAGGCGGAAACCAGCTCCGAATCATAGATCTCAATCCTCTTTCCTCTTGTCCGAAACTTGGAGTACTGGAACTGTGGGAAAACAGCTTAAAGTCCCTTGATTTGGGACCTCTCGGTCAATGTAAGGTTCTTGATACGCTTGACATCTCTAGGAACGCACTAACGAACGTAGACCTCTCACCACTGTCCAGCTGTGCCGCTCTCAAGACAATCCAGCTTTGGGAGAATAAGCTCAAAACAGTGGATCTCGCCCCATTGTCTGCTTGCATCCTTCTTGAGGAACTGGATTTGGGTGGCAACCAACTCCAGAAACTTGACTTGGCTCCTCTCTCATCCTGCAAGATGCTTCATACGTTGGACCTCAGAAAGAACAACTTGCGAGACATCGATCTTGGCCCAATCCGCTCTTGCACTAGGCTCACAAGACTCGACTTGAGCGACAACAATATACAGGACTTGGATGTGACACCGGTCTCATCGCTTAAGGAACTCAAGATACTAGGTCTCAGAAAAAGACGACAGTAGCCATTGGTCGGGACTGCACTGCTTCAGGGTTCCCGATGACTAGTCTTTCTCAGACCGAATGGCGACAGGTGCTGCACTTGCAGGCGCAGCGCTCATCTTCTCTAGGGCTTCTTTGATATGATGCACTAAGTCCTCCGGTACAGTGATTCTGTTTTCTTCAGGGAGATCCTCGAGCACATGTAGAATCTTCTCCAGGCTGTTCTTCTTCATCTGCTGACATCGTGCGCCATTGTATGCAGGGATAATCATCTTGTCAGGGTGTGCAGCCTGGAGTTGTTCGACCAAGCCAATTTCGGTGGCCAGAATGAACTTCTTGGCCGGCGATTCTGCGACAGTCTTCACGATCATTCCTGTGGAACCGACCATGTCTGCCGCCTCCTGAACCTCAAGGGGGCATTCAGGGTGAGCAATAACGATGGCGTCGGGGTGCTCTTCTCTCAAGAGCTCGATTTGAGCGACATCGAACTGCTGATGGACATAGCAATGCCCCTTCGGTTCGATATCAATGACCCTTACATTGGTCTTCTTTCGAACATGGTCTGCCAAGTTCTTGTCTGGACCAAAGAGAACAGTATCAACTCCAAGGCTTTGCACTACCTCAACAGCGTTGCCCGATGTGCAGACTACATCGCATTCTGCTTTGGTTTCCGCGGTAGTGTTCACATAGACAATGACAGGAGCACCGGGGTACTTCCTTCTCATCGCTCGTATCTTCTTCGGAGTGACATAAGAAGCAAGGGGGCAATATGTGTCCGGTGCTGGAAGATAGACAGGGATGCCATTCGACAGGACCGCGGCCATTTCTGCCATGAAGCGAACTCCGGCGAAAACTATCATGTCATGTCCTGTGTCTGATGCACACTTCTTTGCCAGCTGAAGAGAGTCGCCTACGAAGTCAGCTACCTGCTGAATCTCCAGCGGCTGGTAGTTGTGTGCCAGGAGGAGTGCGTTTCTCTTCTTCTTGAGCTCTACAACGCGCTGCTGCAGCTCTGCAATCTTGGCATCCAAGTCGCTTCACCATAGTTTACTCGAAGCATCGGTTATTAACGTACACTCATTGGGCAAAGAACGTTATCAGCCGTGACTGATGGCAGTAATTGCCTGTACACTCAAGAAGCGTCGTTCTCAGCGGGCCGCACCATTTAAGAATCAGTCGGGCCAATCCATCTCATCGAGTGCGACTAGCGGAGGTTGTCACAACGAGAATTGGGGTCATCTCGGGGTCAGAAACAAGCATGATTGACGACGCAAGAGAGGTCGTCTTAATGCTGCAACAAGGCGGGGCGGATCTCGTTGTCGAACAGGAACTGGCGGGCATATTCAGACTGCCCGGCAAGCCACTGAAGAAGATGGATGTCGATGTCTTGGCAGTCATTGGTTCGGACAAGTTCCTTCTAACCACACTGCTCAAGATTGGCAAATCTGACATCCCCCTTCTTCCTGTTTCTTCAAAGGGGCAGCCCGATTTTCTGTTTGACGTCACTGCATCTGGATTCGAAAGCGTCGTAGCAGATCTCCTCAGCAAACAATGGACCGTCGATCGCAGACTGAGGCTGGTCGCCGATATATCGGGTCAGGAAACCCCACCTCTGTTGAACGATATTGCCGTTTTTGCGAAGAGGAGCGCTACGCTGATTAGGTACTCCCTGCTCCTTGACAACGAAGAATTCCTCAAGGATGGCAGTGATGGGCTGATTGTCGCGACGCCGACCGGCAGCACCGCATACTCGATGGGCGTAGGCGGACCTGTCATCGTGAACCCAGCACGCGTATTCTCGATTGTCCCCGTGAATAGCGTGAATCCTGCACAGAGACACTTCATAGTGTCAGACGAAACCGAGATAACAATAAAGGATCTCACAAGCACCGTCGCGATCGAAGCTGTTCTGGATGGACAGATTCGGAGGAGCATCGACAATCGGCCTGTGACTATCCGCAAGTCAGATAGTGACGCGATATTCGTCAAGTTCGCAGAAGAGCGAATCGCGGCTCTAAGAGGAAAGCTTCTGGAGAAGACCGAACTATTCGAAAGCCTTGCTCAGGGTCTTCCTCCGAGCGCCAAACTTGTCTTGAAAGCCTTGGAATATAAGGGGCAGCTTACCCAGAGGGAGATAACAGACGAGACAATGCTGCCCTCAAGAACCGTTAGGTATGCGCTTTCTATGCTGATGTCAGAGGGTCTTGTATCAAAAAAGGTCTCACTAAGGGACAGCCGCCAAGGTCTTTACAGTGTAAACAAGAAGGCACAAGAAGAGAGCACTTCTGCCTGAGAAACTGCAAGTACGTGATTATCTCATGAGCGTCAAATACAAGGCACCACCAATTGAGAACAAGGCAATAGCAGCTGCGTTCGCAAAGGCTTCCTCGGACCTCGCCAGTCTGGAGCGAGGCAAGACGGTTGCCGAGGGCAAGGGTTTCTTTGGCGAACCTCGAGAGCTACTTGTCTTTGAGATGGCCCGCGCGGCGGGAACAAAACATGACACGCTTTCGATTGCAGCCAAGGCGCACGATCGGCTCATGACAATCTTCCGGGACGACTTGCCCGGAACGGAACAAGCAGGCATCCAAGATAGTTCAACACTCTGTCTCTATGGGTTCGCCCTGAAGAACTACGATGAAGAGGACTTCAGGTATCTGTACCGATACCTCTTGTACAACTGGAGAGAGCAAGACCAAGCCGAAAAGTGGATACAGAAAGCTCTCGTGTTTCTTGGGCTGATTAGGAACTACTCGGGTAGAGAACTCCTTCAAGAGATCGTCGAGTGGATGAGATTCTTAGGGACGCCGATATGGAACCCCAGCGTCTTCTTGGCTCCAT
>Ga0315296_10004716_pt1 | contig 11109 bp, 9 predicted proteins | sample YL17G14_18_MG_FD_203921 | JGI IMG/M metagenome (GOLD analysis project Ga0315296, IMG submission 203921) | Sediment microbial communities from Yellowstone Lake, YNP, Wyoming, USA - YL17G14_18 | ecosystem: Environmental > Aquatic > Freshwater > Lake > Sediment | place: USA: Wyoming | collected...
GAGATACTAGTCTCGGTGGCCGCTATTCTTCTCATAACATCTGTCGCAAGCGGCACATGTGAACAAGCGTGCAGGTTTTGTCTCCCTGCTGATCACTGTGAATATTGTCCTGCCCATTGGGGATGTATTGTCGACCCAAATATAAATGAATTAATCTATAAACAATATTGCCCGGCTCCTGTAAGGGGGTGTCCTCCGGGCTCATTCTCATTCAAGCTCGATGCTGAGCGCATCATCATGGCCATCAGCACCTGCCACGGGCCCAGCAATGCACCTAGCACGATTGGCCTACTATCGGACAGCGGCATCGTCTATGGACCCTGGCCGGTTTCTGGATCTCCGGGTATGAATGGAGAAGCGAATGCATACTGGATAGCGTACCCCAACGTGCAACTGCCTCCAGGTACTTATTCTATCATGGACTGGGGCCAATCGACTTGGTCGTTTGCCCCTGGTGATTGCGCTGGCCTTAAAGGGCACTATTTTGTCTTTGCTCTGAAGGAGACGCCGCCGGTCAATCATCTGCCCATTGCAGGTGCGGTCAGTGCTGTCACAGATGAGAATGTGCCGACGAACATTGAGGTTCTGGCTCAATGTTTAGACCTGGATAATGATACGCTTGCCGTTATCTCTGCATCAACACCATCACATGGTACTGCTGCAGTAAACTCTGACGGGACCGTCACCTACACTCCTGCCCAGAACTATTGTGGGCCGGATTCCTTCACGTGCACTATATCGGATGGCCAAGCAACCGCAACGGCCACGGTGCTCCTATCAATTAACTGCACGATCGTATCAATCAACTGCTGGACTGTGTCTGTTAAAGAGATTGACGACTGTATCCGGGGATTAGCTGATGAGGCGTTTTTACCACCTGCTTCTGAGCAAAAGGACGCCTTTACTAAGAAGCTAAATGCAGTAGGTGGGCAGATTGTAGACAAAAATTATCGGGGTGCAACAAATCAGCTACAGAATGACGTTCGCATCAGGACAGACGGCTATCTCGGGGGTAATCCGGGGGATGATTGGATAACAGATCAGAATGCCCAGATACGGGTTTGTGGCATGATAGACGAGTTGATTGCCAATCTTGAAATCCAATCACAAGCGCCGCGCGTGTATCCTGGCTGAGATACTCCAGAGCCAAAGCACTTGGGGTTCTAGTGTTAGCAGGATCGGCCCAAGCGCTGGCAGCCGCCTGCTACTCGAGGGGCGGCCTCTCCCAGCAGGCCTCCTGCTCCCTGGCACCTCCTGATGCCCAGAGGGACTACAATCTAAGCTTCGAGCCCTGCCGTTTGACCCAGCCTGGCCTCCTCATCGGCTTTCATGTCCCGGGCCCTCATCTCCGTCTACTCGGCCTCCTCCAGCCTGCCCCTCAGGCGTAGTAGAGCTTGCCGTTGGCGGCACTGGCCGAGACCGACAGTGACCGGCTCACTTTGCCGGAATCAATGGCCGCCGGGAAGATGGCCAGGTTCTTCAGGCGCTTGTTCCGGACCAGCTCCTGGAAGCCCGAGAGCTAGAAGCCGTTGGCCTCTACGCCCACGAGCCGGACTCCCTGGGCCAGGACCTCCACCGGCCAGAACCACTCTCTCCTGAAGAGAGCCCCTCCCGCCGGACAGGGCTCTGCTGGTACTCCGCCTCCCAGTCATAGAGGGAGATGTCGGCCTTGATGCTCATGAGGACCTCGAGAGGGTAACGTTCGGGCCAGAGGGCCTCCCCAGGCTTGCTGCCCCGGGGGGTCACCCGCGGATTGGGGTCTTTCGCCCCTCTCCGCTCCCGGCGAGATAAAGTTAAATCTCAACAGGCGTTAATAGGATTTTGATATGCTATCAGAGTACATCGACGCAGCGATGGAAAAGGCAACTTACGAGATTATCGATGACCTGGAGCCGTATTATGGCGAGGTTCCTGAGTTGATGGGTGTATGGGCCACCGGTAAGACTCTTGAAGAGTGCCGCAGGGAGCTTAAGGAGGTCGTTGAAGAGTGGATAGCAATACGGCTGCTAAGAGGTTTCCCTATCTCGCCGTTAGATGGTCATAGGATTGAGATATCAGAGGATCCGATGGCGGTTGTCTAAATTCATTCCAGTCTCACGAGAAGAACTAATCAGGCGGTTGAAGAAACTAAATTTTGAGGGTCCCTATTCAGGCGGCGAGCATCTACATATGGGACGCAGGATAACGGTTATAGAGATGGGGCGCGGGGTACGATTCATTCCTGCCCTAGAGCAGGGTTTTCTCTACCCCCGCGCTTCATCTCTATAAAATAAAAGAGTCGGGCCCAACCCAACTTTGCTGAACCCAGCTCAAACTGTCTTGTCCGCATACTTTTTTAAGACGGTAGCTCCTCGTAGTCAAACTCTACGCTGTCGGGGTCGTGTTCAACGGGATTGCCAAGCTTGAATATTCTGCTGCTCTGCCGGACGAGTATCACTCGAGTGCTATCGAAGGGTTTATTGATCAGATCAGTTGTCCAAGGAGCCCCCACAACGTCCGCATCAGTTGTCTCGTCGAAAGCCTTGCCCACTAGGTGAGCGATCTCTACGCTAGCGGCCTGGTTTTGGAAGACTACGGAGTGTGGCGTTGAAGTGGCATTGTAGTCTATCTTAAGCGTCCAGGGCTCCGTGGGTGGGCTACCACCCGTATCAGTCCTCATCTCACCTGTCAGCAGATCGAGGTAGTCGTGCCTGAATTTCATCTCGACATGCGTGGGTGCCGCCGGTGGTGCTGCATTCCTGAACCCCACATCGGATATCCAGCCCCTGCTGCTGTCCGTGTAGACACTTCTCGACAGCGTCGCCAGGTTGAGGCAGTACACCTTATCGCCCCAGTTGGCGTAGTATATTGAGTTGTCCTTGACCACCATGCCGGCTATGGGCTCCCTGTCGTTCCTGTATATCTCCACTGGGTCTCCGGTTGGCAATCCACCGCTCATAGTCACCTTGTAGATCCTGGCCGGGATGTGGTTGCCCGAGCTCAGGTAGAGGTTTCCGGCATCATCGAAGGCGAAATCGCCCGCCCAGAATCCATTTACTGTGGGCAGTTGCACCTCGTAGAAAGGACTAGGGGAGCTGTCGCCGCCTTCGGGCACCACCTCGTAGATCATCCCGTTCCCATCGGCTCCAGTGGCCTCGCTGAAGTATCCCTTCAGAACCCCCTCATCGATCCTGAGGGCCAGGTCCCTGATGTAGGTGTTCCAGGAGAGGACCTCCTCCTCTGGGCCCCAGGTGCCGGGGCTGGTCTCCACGACGCGGAAGACTCTGTCATCGTTGGCGTTCACGAAGTAGAGCTCTTCTGGGTTTGCCGGATGGAAGGCAAAGCTGTAGAGCTGTTCTGCGGGCCGAGTGTAGATGGGAGTCCCGGGGGCGGTTAGGGATTCCACCCTGTAAACCGAGCCAACGGGATCCCTGCCGTCGGCGAAGTAGAAGGGAAACTGCATGGGTACAGTATCTTGCGTGACAGTTACAGTGACCTTGTTGCTTTCTGAAATTATTTCTTTAGTTCCTCCTGAAACTTCAACCTCACCCGTGACTCTAACGAAATCGCAGTAGTCTCCCTGGGCATTGTAGGGCAGCTGCCAGGTAGGTAACGACAACTCTGATTCTGGCGCTATTTCTCCAATCGTGTCTTGAAAAATCGCATCATTGTTGCAATCGAAATCAACAACTGGTCCGAGCGGTTTGAACCTCTGGTTCCAGTAGTTGTGCACCGTTGCCTTGTAATTTACAATATCGCCTACTTTCACTACGCTGCGATCCGCAGACTTAACAATCTCTACAGCATAGTGAACGTCTTCTACGATCAGAGCAGGACCTGTCCAACCACAATCGTTTTTGTAGCTCGCGTAATAGGTGCCAGTAACCTCAATCAAGGGGGTAATCCCTGCCTGCGAACAATAGTCCCAGATTTGGTCCAGCTTGGCTCCTGCCTTGCTATTCGGATCTGCTATAAGCCAACACGTTGGTGCACCGTTGTCCGTCAACAGGGTGTATTCGCAGCAAAGCGATTCTTTCTGAAGCGTACCATGCAAAGTCTGGGGCACTTCAGGGGGCACTACAGAGCTAGAATGGCAAACATAGTTGCTCAAATTGTAGACGACTTTGTTATCCGTCACCTGGTAGCCCATGGCGATGGCGAAGTTGCACCATCTGCATACGCAACCCTGGCAAGTGATGCAGTCGAAGTGCTGATCTTTGCTGAAGAGAACCTCAGTCGCTCCGGCGATCAAGCTGAACTTCTCATCTCCGTTTGAGGTATTGATCAATCCTAAGCTCGAATCGGTTACTTCTACGTCTTTGAGGTCGACTCCTCCTGCAGCATTTGTTACTGTGTACTTGTAACGAAGAGCGCCGGTGTCGGGGTTCTTCTCAAGTTCCTTTTTGATCGTCAAATATGCAGGGACCTCACCGTTCTCCATGTTCTGAAGCATGTTGAAGCTGCGGATGAGGCCATCCATCAACCGGATGTCTTGCTCGAAAAGCCCCAGAAGCTGCTTAAAGATTCTGCGCTCTGGAAGCTCCGACCCTGCTATTCCTGGATTCTGGAACTCTTTTTTATTCAGCAAGCTCTCGAACCGGCTGAGCAGAGCCTGCTCCCGGTGCAACTCCTTTTCGAAATCGTCCACATAGCTTCCTTTGTCTTTAATGTCCACAATATAGCGGAAACCGTACTTGAGCACGCCTTCATAGCTGCCCTGGATCTCCTCCAGCTGAGTCAACAGGTTTTTCTCGCTCAGCGCCAGCTCAGCCCTCTGGTCATCCTTGATCGTCGCGTAGGATTGTTCGACGAGGGTCACAAATCTCTCTGTCTGGTCAAGCTGCCTGTCTTTGAGATCCTTAAAGCTGTTCAGGAATCTTAAATAATCTGGTCCAGTTAGCTCCTGATCAGCCGGTATTCCCTTCAATAACTTTTCAAAACTCTGTATGAGGTCCGCCTGGCCCTCCAGGAGAGTTTCATAGCTCTCCACGGATTCGTACCTGACGGCACTCACATTGAAACCGAGGGCTATGACAGCCATCAGAGTGATGGCTAGCAAAGCCCCCATCTTGAGGCCTGAATCCTTCATTGCTAATCACCTTTTGTATAGCAATTAAATATATCAACCATATTTAAATGTTTTGTAAGTTGGAATTGGTTAGAGAAATATATTTGAGATATATATGTCTAAAAGATTCCATAATTTCGATATGTTTTCTATCCCAAAATTGACATTGAATATTTCTTTTATAAAGCTCCACCCGACAATATGAGACCTAAAAATATAATATTTTTTTAAAAAAAATAGGTCCCTTCAAGGCCTATGCGGAGCTACAGGAGCTCTCTGCCGAGGCTATGCGCTTCATCTGGCAGCATCCCACAGCGGCTGCGCCATTGAAAGAGGAGGTCTTCAGGGCTCGGATCCTTCTCGAGTCCCTGCATAACGGCGTCAGCAGCCTCGACACCCAGGAGGTCATCAAGTCTCTCACCATGATGCCCTGGATTATCAGAACCGGTGGGACCCTGTTCTCATCCAGCCCCACAAAAATTTGAGAGCGGGGCTAAGGCCGTGGCTGCTTCATGGCCGGGGCCTCCCTAGCTCCTCTTGGTCTTCGCCAGACTCCTGCATTTTCCCCAGGACCTCGAAGCCGGGGATCCAGGCCACCCTCTCCAGAGCGGGAAGCGGGAGCTTGCAGGCCTCAGCTATGATCTTCTGTTTGGCCTTCATGGCCTGGGCCGCCGCTTTTCTCGGGCTCTTATCTCCCCGATCCTGGCGGGCGTTTGGGCAGCAGCGGGGCAGGACTAGATAGAAAATGCCCGGCCTGGGGTCGGAGCCGGCACTATTCCCCCGAAAACACCCTGCGATTAGGGAGCGCTTCCTTCATGGATCTCCCGTCGCAGGAAGGGCAGGGGGATCGGGAGACAGCCCCCTCGTTACGGAGGTTAAGTCTATCGATCGATGCTGCAGTGGCCGATCTAGTCCGCCGTCAAGTTCGATTTACTTGATAAGAAGTAGGTTGCCCCCTTCCAGCAGCCTTAATGATCTGTAGCTGACGGCTACGTGCAGGGGATGAGACCCCCGCACGTATGTTACGTTGGACGTAGTTTTAGTGTTGCGCTGTGCAATCCTTGAATGAACCCGTCGAGAACATCAATGGCATGCTTAGTGTATTCCTTGTTAAAGAAAATTGGTTTCTCTGTGGCTAATCGATCCTCATTCAGCACACCAATTAGTGGTGAGACGTGAATAATTTGGTGACGTGCGTGTATAATACGGCGAAGCTCTTCAAGGGTCTCATTTGGGACACCTAGATCTTCAGGGAATTTGATTCCATAACATTTATTAAAGGCTAGTTTACATCGTTCATAATTCTGAAAATTGATATTTTTTCTATCGACGAGAATCTTCGAAGGAGATATTCCTGACGTCTTAGCCTCTTGAGCAATCTTCTCTCGTAAAACGTTATCCTGATCCTTTCTTGATATAAACTTCTTCGCTAGCTCCTCGAAATTTGCATGAATACCTTCTTCTTCGAGTTCCAAGAACCTACGCTTGCCATAAGTCTCGAATCCTGTGATGAGCATCGCAATAGAGAGGCAGCAGCAAATTGTATCGAATATATAGCCGTCTGGCGATGACCCCTTGAGGAGTATTTCGATAGAAGTAACAGTATCTCTCCAGGTATTAATTGCAGTCGTATTGACTAACGGCTTTCCCCCAACAATTACTCTGGTACCCATTACTTGGACACCTTCATCCCCCAACGTCATGATTGAGCCGTCAGGACATACTTGAAGCTGATAAGGCGCAAGAGTACCTTCAACAGCGATATGTCTATCTGGATCATGTACATCTGTCGCATATAGGCAAATCTTTTCCGGGGACCACGTTAGGTCAATCCCAATTACCTCACTACTCTCGAGAGACTTCAAATCAAGGATTGCGCTTCGGGTGCCAGTACTTGGCGACGAGTGAGTAAAACGGAGATTCAACTGTGGATCACGCTCTAGTAAGTAAATGTGGGAACCTGTTACTACTTTTATTAGGGATAAGTTACCCGAATTTGCATCGAGCAATTCCGGTCCAGGCCGTATTAAATTTAAGGTACCTTCTGGGGACTTCATTATTGAGGATAATTCTTCTTTGCTCTGAGGAATAGTCGCACCATTTTGTTTTGCTATATCCAGAATTTTTTTGAAGACTATTCAAGTCCTCGTTGCTATTATTTGCCATATGATCCATTGCAGTGGATCAACGATAAATAACCAATGAACGATAAGTTTAGTTGTAAACGCTAGACGCAATCATTCGAATATGTACAACCCGCAAGCCATTACCCTATTTTTGCTATTTTAGTAAACCCACATAATTATTATAAAGGCAAACTTGGATTCGAACTCCTCAGGTATAAGCGCCAGATCCTATAGGATAGACGATAGCGATTTTTCGCAGTCGGCAATCTCCTTTTTTTGTGCTAGTAGCCTATAGGAACAATGGGTTAGCTGGAAAGAAGTTGGCCGACTTTTCGATGGTTGTTCAATTTGATACGTGCAACTTGCAAAACGGCCTGAAAAGGACAGAGGACGGCCAATCAAATGTCTCTTTATTAGTGGAAAAGAGACATCGATATATACCACCTCCACCAAAATAGGCCCCGAATGGACTCGATCAAGTACTTAGATACTATGGGAATACAGGCCCTCTTTTCCGTGGCCAACGGGAGAGATAGGCTCATCCTCCTCTGCCTCTACGACCTGGGCTGCAGAGTGGGGGAGCTGGTCACCACCAGAGTCTCGGACATCGATTTTCAGAACGGTTTCGTCAGGATCCAGAGCAGCAGGACGAAGACCGGCCATTTCCGGGCCGCCCGGGCCAGCCAGGCCACCCTGGGGGCCATCAGGGAGAGCATCCAGCCCGGCCAGGAGTGGCTATTGCCCGGCAGAAGCAATGGCCACCTGAGCACCAAGACGGCGCTGAGGACGATCGACCGCCTGGCAAAGACGGCCGGGATCCAGGAGGTCTCCCCCCGAAAGAAGCTCTCCCGGAGGAAGGTCACTCCCCATATCCTCAGGCACAGCCATGTGGTCTCGGCCCTGATGAGCGGCGTGCCCCTGCCTATGGTCCAGAAGCAGGTGGGGCACAAGAGACTGTCCACCACGGAGATCTATGCCACCGTGGCCCCTGCGCTGGTGAAGGAGGCCTACGAGATGCGGGGATTCGGGCCTGTGGGTAGAGTGGGCTGAATCGCATGCAGGCCTAATGTCTTATGTGCCATAGGCAACCAGAAATGCCAAAAAGTACACATAAGAAATATGGACGCAAGCCGGATCGACGACCTCAAGAGAAAGATCGAGGACCTCCGGGACCAGAGGGCTCGCATTGACTACGCCATAGAGCTGCATATGGCCGAGCTCCATGCCATGGAGGCCAAAGGGCAAGCTGAAGAGAGGGGAGCGGAGGTCCTGGAGGTCAAGCCCGCCCGGGGAGGGGGTTCCTACGTGCGGCAGTTGGTGAAGTGCGGAAAGGATCACTGCCGCTGCTCTAAGCCGGGCGGAGATCTGCACGGACCTTACTGGTATCTATTCACCAAAAGCGGCGGGAAGACGAAGTCGAAATACATAGGCAAGGACAAGCCGGCAGGGGCGTGAACCGGGGCTTGTCTTATGTGCCGCCGGCTTATGAGTCCTTCAATCGCCACACAAAAGATAGTTGGCTGGAAGATCTTTAATACAAGTACGTACACGTATGTTTATATGTCGACCAAGACCATAACTATAACAGAAGAGGCTTATAACAGGCTGAAGAGTCGAAAGGGTGAGAACCAGAGCTTTTCCGAGGTTATTATACGGAATTTCCCTGCCAAACGGAAGCTCTCAGAGATCTTGGCTGAGATCGGTCAAGATGATGCTTTGGCAGACCGAATTGAGGCAGCATCCAAGGAAATGCGTCAATCCAAAATGCGAGAAGTTGATCTCTGATGCTGGTACTTGATACCACCATCCTGATCGATGCCCTACATGGGAAAAAGGCCGCGCTTAGAAAGATCGTTGAGCTAGAAGAGACTGGAGAAACGATATGCACCACGCAAATCAATGTACTGGAGTTATATAAAGGCGCGTATTTCCCCGCGAAATCCAATGAGGGCATACAAAAAGTTAAGAAGATATTAGAGGCTTTCGTGGTCCTCGACATAAACGAGGACACTTATGAATGGTTTGCGGCTCTTTCTGCCGAACTCAAATCTGGCGGAGAATCGATAAGCGACTTCGATGAGCTGATAGCCGCTATCACCATGACCAATGGAGCTGCAATAGTGTCAAAAGATAACCATTTTAAGCGCATCCCTGGATTAAGTGTCATTTCGTATTGAACGGCAGTGTACCGGATTTGATTGGATCGGTAGCTCACACCAGCCTTTCTGCGCCGACCCAAAGTCTTGGGCAGGCTGGAGAGGCGATGACGAGCGGTCGATGGTGAAGTGTACAGCCAAGATTGCTATCATACATTGCCGAGCCGCTCGAGCAGTTCGTTTATCTCCGCCTGCCTGGAGGCACGATTAGAGCTGGATGCCATAGAGATCCGCCCTATCCACGATGTCTTCCAGGGTTGGATAGCCTCTGATCCTCTCGCCCTGCAGCACCGCTTTCATATCCTTCATCATGGGATGATCGATAGACTCCAATTTATCTCTGTTCTTTAGATAGAACAGTATGCAAAAAAGCCTTTGTGAGAGCTCCCCTGCCGAGTCAAGGGAGTGGATGAAGACCTCCTGGATGGACAGCTTCCTCTTGGGCAAGGTGTAGTAATTATCCCGCAGACGCAGCTCGATTCCGTAATCCCCATAGGCGGAAAAAGAAGTGGGCGTGGCGTCCTGAAGACGTATGCTCTTGAAGAGCACGTGGTTCCCGTAGCTCTTGATGAGCAGTGCCTCACGGGGGACGAGCCGCAGGACCTGGTATTCGAAAAGGGATGCCACGAAGTCCTTGAGCTTCGCCCAGAGTATGTAGTTGAAAGAGTAGTGGTAGGCTTTGCCTTTCCTGGACCGCGTGACCACGCCCAGCCGGAGGAGTCCTTTCAGGTAGCCATAAAGGGTATCGGCCGGGATGCCGGTCTCCATGGCCAGGTCTTCCAGGCTCCTCGGGACCTGGTCCAGCCTGGCGAGGAGCTCCAATCTTCGGAGGGAGAGAATCTTCGGCAGGGGCGAGGCCCGATGGCTGTAGTAGAGCCTCTTGAAAGCCTCTGCCGGGGGCGTGCCGGCCAGGATGGCTTCGCGTCCTCTTCGTTCTACCAGCCCCTTATCCACCAGGTGAGTTAAGAGCCTGGACACGGTCTCCCTTCGAAGTCCCAGCTCCTCTAGGAGGGCGCCGGGATTCATCGGCTCTTCGGATCCAGCGATGAGGACAAGCGCCCTGATATCGTTCTCGCTCAAAGGCATTTTCTTTAAATAAGATCAAATATGTATATAAATGTGATCCTATTTCAAGAGAAAAAGGACAAAGAGGGAAGGGGTAGACGAACCATACATCATAGCTACTGCGGTCCTTTCTTTTCCTTGGCTCGCTTCAGGATCTCTTCAATCTCTTCAAAATAGCCTGGTTGCCGCATCTCCTCCAGTTCCTCGGGCGTGAAATACTCCTGCCATGCCTTCGGCCTGACCACAAGCACCTCGCGGTTGTTCTTTACGCTCTTCTCGATGTGGATCATGCCCGCCCGCTCCAGCCTCCGGGCTGAGGTGTAGGTCTTGCCGGTGCTCCAGCGCATCGCCTTCGATAGGGCATATACAGACTCGCCGGGCATTTCCTCGATCTTGTCGTAGAACTGCAAATCGGTGTCTGCGCCCTTCTCCCTCACGGCTTCGATGGCATGGTGAATGGTCTTCCCACGCATGGCATATACAACCGTTTGAATCTATTTAAAATTTATCTCTATCCTTTATGAGTAGCGATAGTAACATTTAAATCATTATGAGCTATTCTAAAAAGCATGGTGGGCGGTATGGGCGGCGTGTTTTGATCAGTATATGCGGGGGCACAAAAGAGAGGAAAACAGCTCATATACCAAGGCGATATTTCACAAAAAGGTTCCAAAACGATAAACACCAGAAAAAAGAGGACGAACGGGCACTGCGT
>Ga0315296_10004718_pt1 | contig 11107 bp, 9 predicted proteins | sample YL17G14_18_MG_FD_203921 | JGI IMG/M metagenome (GOLD analysis project Ga0315296, IMG submission 203921) | Sediment microbial communities from Yellowstone Lake, YNP, Wyoming, USA - YL17G14_18 | ecosystem: Environmental > Aquatic > Freshwater > Lake > Sediment | place: USA: Wyoming | collected...
AAGTAGAATGCTTGATAAACAGAGGCAATCATTGAGTGAGATAATTTCCCGGAACTCTTAGGCAAGGAGGTGATTAAAAAATGATGCAAGAGTCATCACAACAAGTGATTATAAGCAAGAGCGAGATAAACTATGACTATACGACGGTTAAAATCACACAAAGTCGCGTAGAAAAAGGGCTAGTAGCTATTCCTATAGCATTAGCAAAATGGTTTCCTAGCCATAACGCCATTATTCAAGTTTATTTTGATGATTCGCCTATTTTACAGCCTAAGAATTACTCCTCCTACGAAAGTAGTACTAATGAATGTAGAATTGGTGGCATGAGAGAATGGTTTGAAAAGAATGACATTAAGAGTGGTGATGAAATATTGGTTCAATTAGTAGATAAGAAAAACTATATTTACAGAATTGTATCCGAACGGAAGTTTATAGCCAAAACTCAAGATTTGCAACGCAGCTTTGATAATTCTGAAAGCGAGAAAAGAGCTGAAGAAAAGATTACAACTCTGGCACGGTGGACTTGTTTAGATCAGAAAAAGGTTGTACTTAATGAATTCAAGAGATTAACTGACACAATGCCATCAGAGGATAGAAGTTATTTTCAAAAGCGCTTAAGTAGAGGAAGAGAAAGCACGCCGGCATGTATTAGGATTCTGCTGGAAGCTATCTACCAAGGGCATTGCCAGGTGTGTGATTTCTGGTTTCTTAAAAGGGATAACAGGCCCTTTTTTGAAATTCATCATCTTAATCCTCTAAAAGGTCATCACCCCAAAAATCTAGTTGTAGCATGTGGAAACTGCCACAACCAGTTCGAGCGTGCAAAAGTGCATCCCGAATTTAATAATGATGATTGGCTTATAAATGTTTCCTTTAACAACACAACATATCCAGTCACACAAGCCCTATTAGACATAAAGTTAAAAGATTTCATTAAAGAACTCTTCATCTAATAGTTACCCCCCTTAATTTAGGGGATATGTTGAATTGGCTCAAAGGCGAATAACGAAATACAAAGAGCAACTGGAGCTTGAACTGGGTGCGCCTATCAAAACTCTTCGGTAAGACCTTGCGCCAGACGCCGGCTGAGGTGGAGAATGTGAGCTATCAACTCCTGCTCAAGGCTGGGATGATCCATCAACTGGCCGCCGGCGTATACTCCTACCTGCCGCTGGGGTGCCGGGCGCTGCGCAAGATCGAGAACATCATCCGCGAGGAGATGGATGCCATCGGCGGCCAGGAGCTGATGATGCCCGTGCTCCAGCCGCTGGAGATGTGGCAGGAGACGGAGCGAGACCTGGCCTTCGGCGACAGCCTCTTTACCCTCAGCGACCGCCGCGGCCGTAAGCTGGTCCTGGGCCCGACCCATGAGGAGGTCATCACCCAGCTGGTGCGGCGCAATGTTCAGAGCTATCGAGACCTGCCCCTGCTCCTCTACCAGATTCAGACCAAGTTTCGCGATGAGCCCCGGCCCCGCGGCGGCCTGATGCGAGTTCGCGAGTTCACCATGAAGGACCTCTATAGCTTCGACACCGACGAGGAGGCGATGAATGCCAGCTACCGAAAGGTGATCCAGGCCTACCAGAGAATTTATGAGCGCTGCGGCTTGCTATCGCTGATGGTCGAGGCAGATAGCGGGGCTATCGGCGGCAAGGAGTCCCACGAATTCATGGTCATCGCCGAAACCGGTGAGGACTCGATCCTTTATTGCTCTAATTGTGACTACGCGGCCAATGTGGAAAAGGCCGAGAGCATAAAGCCTGAGGGCGAAGCAGGCGAGATGCTACCCATGGAGGGGGTAGCCACCCCGGGCATCGTTACCATCGAAGAGCTGGCGAGTTTTCTCGGCATCCCCAAAAGCAAGACGATGAAGGCGGTGTTCTACGCCGCCGATGGCGAGCTGGTCTTTGTCGCCATCAGGGGCGACCTTGAGGTCAACGAAGTTAAGCTCAAGAATGCTCTGAAATGCCACGAGTTGCGTCTGGCCACCGAGGAGGAGGTGAAGGCGGTGGGGCTGGTCGCCGGCTCGGCCTCGCCTCTGGGGCTCAGCGGGATCAAACGGGTTGCCGACCCGTCGATAAACCTGGGGACAAACTTCGTTGCCGGCGCTAACAAGCCGGATACCCACATCAAGAACGTCAATTACCCCCGAGACTTCGCCGTCGACCTCATGGTGGACATCGCCACGGCAAAGGCCAGCGAGGGCTGCCCCCGGTGTGGGAGCAAGCTCCTCATCGCTCGTGGCATCGAGGTCGGGCACGTCTTCAAGCTGGGCACCTTCTTCAGCGAAAGGCTGGGGGCCACCTTCCTCGACCGCGATGGGGTGGGGCGCCCGATACTGATGGGTTGCTATGGTATCGGCATTGGGCGGTTGCTGGCCGCCGCCATCGAGCAGAACCACGATGAAAAAGGGATTATCTGGCCCATCTCCATCGCACCCTATCAGGTTTACCTCTGCCCTATTTCGATGGATCGCCAGGAGGTGGCCTCGGCTGCCGAGAAGCTTTATGTCGAGTTGCAGCAGGAGGGGCTGGGGGTGCTTTTCGACGACCGCGTCGAGTCGCCCGGGGTGAAGCTAAATGATGCCGACCTGCTGGGTATGCCACTGAGAGTGATCCTCAGCCCCCGAACCCTGGAATCGGCAAGCGCTGAGGTAAAGCGCCGCAACGAAAAGAAGGCAGCGCTGGTGCCCCTTGAGGGGCTGGGGCGGGAACTCCGGGCTATCCTTTCCCAGAAATAGGAAAGAGGTATCAGGAATGGTCAAGGTCACCGATCACATATTTGTTGAGACCAAATACCCCGGTGCCAATGTCGGATGCGTTATTACTGAGCAGGGGCCGGTCATTGTTGACACCCCGATGCTTCCTGAAGAGGCCCGCGACTTCTGTGACCAGCTTCAGCAGATAACCAGTAAGGACATCGCTTATCTTATATACACGCATCAGCACTTCGATCACGTTATAGGCGCTGCTTACTTGACCAAGAGGACTATTGCCTATGATGGTGCCATTAGCGGCATAAAATATCTCGAAACCAACCTGGCAAAGGAGATTACGCTGTTTTCCCCCGACCTATACCATGAGAGAAAGGAGACCTTCGACAATCTGGAGATCGTTATGCCCCAGATAACCTTTTCCAGTGAACTCAGGCTGTATATGGGCGACAGAACCCTGGAGCTGACCTTCGTCGGCGGTCACTCCTCGGCATCGATATTGATCTATGTGCCTGAGGACCGGGTTCTTTTCGCCGGCGATAACATTGTAACCGGGAGGCTTCCCGTCACCGCCAACTGCAGGTTCAGGCCGTGGATCGAGGTGCTGCGCCGTGTTGAGGGGATGGAGATAGACGCCATCGTTCCCGGACATGGGGAGGTGAGCGGCCCGGAGGTTGCGCGCAATATACGCCTCTACTTCGAAGAAATGCGCGATCGAGTGCGTAGCTTAGTCGATGCCGGGGCGACGAAGGAGGAAGTCCTTCACAGGATCGATCTCACCGATTGCTTGCCCCTCCCCCCAGGGGATGAGGTGGGTCTGCAAGTGGCTGCTGATGTCTCCCTCATGTACGATCAAATCAAGAAAGGGCTCCTTTAACCATCCCATCACTGGCTACAGGGTTACCCATTCCAGACCCAGCTCCCTAAGCTTCTCCGGGGTGGGAGCGCTGGTCTTCTTATCCCAGCCTCTCTCATCGTAAAAGTCATCGAGAAGCCCTTCCAAATCTTCTCTGGTCAGAATCTTAGTCCGATAATAGTCCATCAAAGGGAATTCCTGGCTATCCACCTTGAGCGGGGTGAGCCATACCTCCGGGGGCCTATCGTGGCTCCGGTCGAAGCCGGCCCGGCAGTTCAGCACCTTGAGCAGGTTCCAGCACCGCTCGCCGGCTTTCATCAATTCACCCGGGTTCATCTCTATGCCGGTGACCGCTGAATAGAACTGGGCCAGGCTTTCTAGGCTGTGGAACCTTCCGATATACAGTCGATTGCAAATACCCAGGCAATTGCAGACCGACGTGTAATCCTCGGCATACTTGGTAAGCCGCCCGACGTTAAACGAGTCAGCGGTAAAGATTCGCTTTATCGCTTCATCGGGAACACCATGCTTCCGGGCCTGCTTCAGCCACTGCTCAACCGGCCGCCCCCGATTGTAGGAGGGAGCGCCTAGCGACCCTTGTTGATTGGCACAGCGACCGGGCTGCACCATCCCCTCGAATTCCATAGTGCCCAGGCCAGTGAGCCTGGGCTCGGCGATGGGAAGAAGGTTGAACCCCTTGATGTGAATCGCATGCTCCTCGGTGCCCCTGCCGATCCTGCGGCAAGCGCCCAGGATGCCCTCCGCCAGCACATCGCCGAAGCCCTCCCGATGGGCGGTCATCCTCAGCAGCTTCAAAGTGGTATCGGGATCGTTTTTCAACTCGATGCCGCCGGTATCCTCCTTGGTGATAACCCCCTGTTCATAGAGATAGACCATATAATCCCATACCGCGCCCCACTGAAACCGGCAGATCCCAAGCCGGTTGGGGACATCCAGGCCCACAACCGCCTTGGCATAGGCGTCTACACTAGACCCGGGAACGGGAATCGCCATTATCGCGGTGTCGTAAGCGGTATAGCCGGCATATCTACCTTCTTTGATATCGACGCGATCCTTGTCGCACATTAGACAGGTGGGACAGGAGATGTTCTTCCTGCTCCGCTTATGTATATCATAGATAGCATCAGCATAAGCCGCCCCCTTTGCATCGACCGCAAGCTCTCTCCGGTTGTTTCTAAAGGCCCCTACCCCTGCCAACCATTGCCTGGTCATGGCCATAGAGCCACCCTTCATCATCTCTTCCCGCAAATGGTAGCTCTTAATCTGCTCAAGCTCTTCCTCAACCAGGCGGTGGAGCCTGAGTCGATGGGCCACCTTTGTCGGCTTGGTCCCCAGCCCGGCGACTATGGCCTTGAGGTTCTTCGAGCCCATCACTGCGGGGAAACCCCCCGACCCCAGGGTGCCCCCCTTATCCATCGCCGCCACCGAGATTCTGACCAGGTTCTCCCCTGCCGGGCCTATAGGCAGGATACTGCATGGCTCATGCCTCCGTCGCAATTCATCGGTTGTTTCATAGACATCCCGGCCCCAAAGGTCGCTGGCATCGGATAGCTCCACATTGTCATCGGCGATCCTGAGGTAAACGGGCTTTTCGGCTCGCCCGGTGATGACCACGGCGTCATATCCTGACGTCTTGAGCATAAGGGGCAGATGCCCTCCCCCTGCATGCTCGGGGAAACCGCCGTTAAGCGGGCATTTAGTGGTCAGTGATATCTCTGCGGAGCCGGGGACTGTGGTCCCGGTAAGCGGGCCAACGCCGAGGATGATGGCGTTCTCTGGGGACAGGGGATCGGCATCAAGGGGTATTAGGTCATAGGCCAGTCTCAGGCTGAAACCCCAGCCACCGATAAAGGCTCTCGCCAACTCTGGGTCGAGGGGCTCCTTCCTTATATTGCCACCAGTTAGGTCGACGTATAGGATGCTGCCGCCGTATCCATAGTAATCCATAGCTCCCCTTATAAATACAAATCGCTCGATTCTGGCAGCATTATAGGTTGCCTGGAAGGTAAAATCAAGAAGGAGGGACACATCGGCATGGACTATGTGCCCAAGATCCTTTGAGCAAAGGGGGAGGGCTTATCGGACGGGTGCTCAATTTTATGTCAACTTAACCGTCGACACCAGTGCTAGCATATTCGGGGTAGGAGCTCTCCACTGAGCATATCGACGACGCGAGAAGCTCCAAGACGAGTCCTCATCACCACCCTCCCCGGGTGCTCCTGGCGAATCTCCCCGATAATCGCTGCCTCGGTCCCGTATTTGTTCTGCCGCATCCGGCGAACAACCCTCTGGGCATCATTGGGGCCGACCACCGCCACCAGCCGCCCCTCATTGGCCACATAGAGGGGGTCGAAGCCCAGCATTTCACAGGCAGCGCGCACCTCGTCCCGCACCGGGATACTGTTCTCATGGATCAGGATGCCCACCTTTGACTGCACAGCAAACTCATTGAGGGTCGAGGCCAGGCCTCCCCGTGTCGGGTCGCGCAAGCAGTGAATTTCCTTCGAGGCCTCAAGCATCTCGGCCACCAGTCTGTTCAGCGAGGCACAATCGCTTTTTACCGGGCTGGCGAACTTCAACCCCTCCCGCTTGCTCATCACGGCGATGCCATGATCGCCAATAGGTCCGCTCAGAATCACCCTATCGCCAACCCTGGCATTGGAGCCGGAGATATCGACCCCATCGGGAACAAGGCCTATCCCCGCGGTATTGATGAACAGCTTATCGACGCTGCCCCGATTTACCACCTTGGTATCCCCGGTGACCACCTTTACCCCAGCCTCATCAGCCGCCTGCCGGATTGAGGTCACGATCTGCTTCAGCTGGCTCATGGCGAAACCCTCCTCGATAATGAAGGAGACGCTCAGGTATAAAGGCACCGCGCCGCTCATCGCCAGGTCGTTCACCGTGCCGCAAACCGCCAGTTTGCCGATATCGCCGCCGGGGAAGAATATCGGGGTCACAATGTAGCTGTCAGTGGTGAAGGCCAGCCGCCCCTTGGCCTCAAAGATGGCTGAATCGTCCAGCTTGGAAAGCAGGGGATTATGGAAGGCAGGGAGGAAGCCCTTCTCCACCAGGTCGTGGCTCAGCCGTCCCCCGCTGCCGTGAGCGAGGAGTATCTTTTCATCGTTAGACGGTTTCATAGTGATAGTAGCTGGCGCAGCTCCCCTCCGAGGAGACCATGCATGGCCCAATCGGATGCTCCGGGGTGCAAGCGGTGCGGAATAGTTTGCAGTCGAGGGGGGTCTTCACCCCTCTCAGGACGTCGCCACAGAGGCAACCCTTGTGCTCTAAAGTCGGCCCCGGCTCGATGTCAAAGGCGAGCTCGGCATCGAAGTTTCCATACTCCTTCCTCAACCCGAGGCCGCTCCCCGGCACTATACCGATGCCTCGCCAATCCGCCGGCGATGGCTCAAAAACGGTGTTCATCAGCTCCTGTGCCCTCACATTGCCCTCGGGCTTAACCCCGCGACGGTAGGCGATCTCCACCCTTGGCTCCCCTTTTTCCAGCTGTTCTACCAGCATCTCCACCGATTGCAGGATGTCCAGAGGCTCAAAGCCTGAGACGACACAGGCTATCCCGTAGTCGGTGGTGACGAACTCCCAAGGTCGGGAGCCGATGATGGCGCTGACATGCCCGGGGCAGATCAGGCCATCGAGCTTCACCTCGCCAGAATCCAAAAGAGCCCTGATCACCGGAGGGCAGAGCTTATGCATGGGGAGGACGTAGTAGTTCCTTATCCCCTTCTCCTCAGCCTTGAGTATCGATGCGGCGACGGTGGGCGCTGTGGTCTCAAAACCGATGCCGATGAAGACCACCGCCTTCTCCCGGTTTTCCCTGGCGATCTCCAGGGCATCGAGGGTGGAATAGACCACCCTGACATCAGCGCCGTCGGCCCTCGCTCTTTGCAGGCTGGAACGGCTGCCGGGGACCTTGAGCATATCGCCAAAGGTGGTGATGATCACCCCGGGCTCTCGGGCCAGGGCAATGGCCTTATCCAAATCCCGGTTGGCGGTAACACAGACCGGGCATCCCGGGCCGGAAAGCATCTCCACCGTTTCCGGAAGGAGCTGGCGAAGGCCGTGCTTCATTATGGTGACGGTGTGGCCGCCGCAGAACTCCATCAGTCGAACATGCCTTTTCGATCGGCGGTGGATTCTGCTCACCACCGCCTTGGCCAGATCGGCATTGCGGAACTCATCAATGAACTTCATTATTTCTTTTCGCACGTTAGGCTATCTAACGTGTTAAGGGTTTCCGCTATCGATTGCAGTTGCCAAGTCGAAAAGCCTGGCTAAGGAGACCCCCGCTCTAGCTCATCCTCCAGCGAGGCCATCTCCTCAAACAGCTTCAGCGTCTCCTCAGCCTCCTCCTCATCGATAACGTTTATAGCATAGCCGGTGTGAAGGAGCACATAATCGCCAACCCTGACTTCAGGGGTGAGGACAATGCTGATTCTGCGGCCTATACCGCTGAGCTCCACCTCGGCCTCGCTTCCCTCTATAGCTTTAACCTGCACCGGTATGGCAAGACACATTCTTCGCCCCTTGCAATTCTCTCACTTTTCGGCGTGCTCCCAGCTTGCAATAACCGCCTGCCCCAGCGAGATGCCGCCGTCATTGGTTGGCACCAAAGAGTGGGTCAGCACCTCAAAGCCCTCTTTCTCCAGAGCAGCCACGGCCAGCCTGAGAAGCAGCCGATTCTGAAATACGCCGCCACTTAGGGCAACTTTATGTAATCCCCGCTCCTTAGCGATTAATCGACACATTTCTGCTATCATCCGAGCTATGGTGTGATGAAACCGGAGCGAAATAATGGCCACCGGTAGGTGACCCACATCGTGGATGATTGCCTCAAAGAGCTCCCTCAGCTTAACGATCTTGACCCCATCCTGCTCCACTATGGAGAAGGGATAGGCTTCGGCCTCATCGATTTGGTCCGGCGCTGCCATCTCCAGCTCCACCGCTGCCTGTGCCTCGTAGTCCACCTTGCCCCTGATGCCGAGGAGCGCCGATACCCCATCGAACAGCCGGCCGCAACTAGAGGTTGGCGGGCAGTTTATCCTTTTTTCTATTTGCTGCTTCATAACCTCTTTTTCGTAACTATCCACGTCCTTTAGAAAAGGCAAATCTTGACCAAGAACGCTATCACCCAAGAGGTTGAAAATGTATGAAAAGGCCATGCGGTAGGGTCGCTCGATGGCGGCGGCACCGCCGGGCATGGGCACATACTCAAGATGCCCCACCCGGCTAAAGCTCTTGTAGTCGGCGACCAGAAACTCACCGCCCCAGATGGTGCCATCGCTGCCATATCCGGTGCCATCGAAGGCAACGCCGATAACCGGCTCCTGAACCCCGTTTTCCACCATGCAGCTCACAATGTGGGCATGATGGTGCTGCACCCCAATGAGGGTCAGACCATTTGCTCGCTCCTTAGCGTAGTTGGTCGAGAGGTATTCCGGATGCAGGTCATAGGCTACAACCTCAGGCTCGAGGCGGAACAGCTTTTTGTAGAGCTCGATGGTGTTCTCGAAGTGCTCCAGGGTCTCCAGGTTCTCCATATCCCCGATGTGCTGGCTGATGAAGGCATGGTCATCTTTGGTGATGCAGAAGGTATTCTTGAGCTCAGCGCCACAGGCCAGGACCTGCTTTTTGGTGCTGAAGGGCAGATGAATGGGATAGGGCGCATAGCCCCGGGCTCTCCTGATGAGTTGAGGTCTTTCGAGCTCCACCATAGCTACACTATCATCGTAGCGAGCATGGATGTCGCGATTATGCAGAGCGAAATAGTCGGCGATGCCATCAAGCCTTCTTAGCGCCTCACCGTTATCCTTGGCGATAGGCTCCTCGCTGATATTGCCGCTGGTCATCACCAGGGGAAGGCCTGTCTCCCTGAGCAGCAGGTGGTGCAGCGGGGTGTAGGGCAACATCACGCCGAGATACTTGAGCCCGGGTGCCACTTTTTTTGAAACGAGGGAATCGTTTTTCCACCTCAGGAGCGCTATTGGGCACTGGTGCGAGGTTAGCAGCTTTTCCTCCTCCGCTGAGACAAAGCAGTGCTCCTTCACCTGTTCCAGGGTGGCCAGCATTATCGCCAGGGGCTTATAGGGGCGCCTCTTCCTCGCCCGGAGCAGCTCCACCGCCTCATCGCTGGTGGCATCACAGGCGAGTTGAAAACCACCCAATCCTTTGATGGCGATGATTTTCCCTTCTCTCAGCAGTTTACTCGTGGTAGCGATGACATCATCCACGCTGACAGTCTTGCCATTGCCGTCTACCAGTTCTAGGGAGGGGCCGCATTGGGGGCAGGCATTGGGTTGGGCATGAAAGCGACGGTTCAGGGGGTCGTCATACTCACGCTGGCAATCGGAACACATCACAAAACGGCGCATCGTGGTCTTGGGTCGGTCGTAAGGGATGTCCTCGATGATGGTGAAGCGGGGTCCGCAATTGGTGCAATTGGTGAATGGGTAGCGATAGCGCCGATCGCCTGGGGAGAGGAGTTCGCTCTTACAGGCATCGCAGGTAGCGATGTCAGGGGACACTAGTTGATACCTCCCCTCCTGTTCTAGGCTGCGACGGATCTCGAACTTGGTGTAGCCCACAGGGGGAGCGCTAACGGCGGTGATGTCCTCGATGCGGGCCAGTGGTGGCACCTCTCTCTCCAGCTCGGCGAGGAATTGCTCGAGCGCTTCCCGCTCCCCCTCCACCTCGATCTTGACATCGCTGGAGGTGTTCAACACCCAACCGGTGAGCTTATGTTTGGTGGCCAGCTGATAGACGAAGGGGCGGAAACCAACCCCCTGAACCACACCGCGAACGCTTATCTGGAGTAACTCTACAGTCTTTTGTATCAGTCCACCTCTATGCTTTCAACATATAATTCGCGCCCGGCTATCACCTCGATGTCACCTCCCTGACAGCTGGGGCATCTGTAGTCAAGTCCATTTAAGGCAAAGGTGGCATCGCAATGATGACAATGGGCTTTTGCCGGGACATTTTGGAAGGAAACTGTGGCCTCGCTGGCGATGGTATCCTTGCTGATGAAGTCGAAGTAGAATCTCACGCATTCATCTACCACCCCGGTCATCTCCCCGACCACTAGATTGATCTTTACGATCTTGTTGGCATTGAAGTTCTTGGCGTGTTCTAAAGCGATATCCAGAACGTTCTGAGTGATACCGAGTTCGTGCATCTTATCCCATTTTCATTATACACTATCTATACACCCTATACACCTTTTGCAGAGTGCTTTAGGCGAGAGGAGCTGCCATGATGAAGGCTTTTGTTGAAAAGCCCGCTGTCATAAGGCCATAATCACTGGTAGCGGATGGAACCTTTGAGGTAACCTGCGCTGTGGGTCACAATGTCAAGGCATCTGTCTTAGCCCCCTTTACAAAGGGGAATTTCGGGGCTAAAATAGATACGGTTTTGGCGGGTGTAACTCAGCGGTAGAGTGCTTGCTTCCCAAGCAAGACGTCGAGGGTTCGAATCCCTTCACCCGCTCCACAAAGCTG
>Ga0315296_10004719_pt1 | contig 11106 bp, 14 predicted proteins | sample YL17G14_18_MG_FD_203921 | JGI IMG/M metagenome (GOLD analysis project Ga0315296, IMG submission 203921) | Sediment microbial communities from Yellowstone Lake, YNP, Wyoming, USA - YL17G14_18 | ecosystem: Environmental > Aquatic > Freshwater > Lake > Sediment | place: USA: Wyoming | collected...
TGTGAGTTCGATTCCATATAAGGGCTTCACAGCGAGGTCTCTGAGAAATGGGTCAGAACGCCGAAGTATGACAAGAGAATAGTGCGCTAGTCACGTATTATATATCAGGGGGGAGATGTGTACTGTCGGTGAGAACGAATATGAGTCATCGTTCTTTGAAGTTCAAAATCGTTCCTAGGCCGGATTGGGTCCGACGCAAGGTTGCTGGGAGTAAATATAATGGTGCCATAGATGCCGCGTTGAAGTTGAAGGATGACAGGAAGGTTGTGAGTGTGCCTTCAATCGGCATGAAATTCAACAGTCTATCCATCGCTTTGAGAACTAGGATAGCCAACAGAAAGCTACACAACACAATTCATGTAGAACAGAATAAACAGATAAAGGAAATGCTTATTGTGAAAGGGCGCAGTCTCTTTAAGCAAACTGGGCGCCGACGCCCAAAAGGCAAGAGGAACCAAACAAAAGGAGCAAGCAAACAAGCCAAACAATGAATAGCAACAACCAGACACCCTCCTATACCTCACAAGCACCACGTCCAACACCTCAAACACCCTCAATGCTTAACCTCCTAAACCTCGAAGCACCAGCCCCAACACATAGCCCACTACACCCCAAAGAGAGGTAGGGCTAGAAGCCACCAATAGCCTCCCACCCCTCGAATTCCCAAAGGGTTTTAGGAAAAGGGTTTAGGTGGGGGTTTGGGTTTGGTTTGTGTGTGGTTCGCCGCCTGCGGGCGGCTCACCGGTAAAGGGATTCATTAGAGTTTGCTGATATATCAGAAATCCGGATGACATTCGGAATTTGCTCACATACTAGCGAATATGACTATCACTGCGGCTTCGCCGCCTAGCGCTCCCTGATCTTTAATTTCTCTGTGAATATCCTCTCGAGGCTGGCCAGTCGTTCCTGCATCTTCTTGAGTGGCCGGCCGGCCGTTCATTCACAAGGATTGAATGATCTTGAGATTCAGATCTATTATGGTTCGTTGAGTTACACCTACGGCCAGAAAACGCGCGCGCTAGCACAACAAATCTCAAGTTTGCTTTCCCCTCTCCGGGTTGAATCTGGGGTACAATGATTTCTAAGCTTAGATCTCGTTGAAGTCCAAGTTCAGGGCAACTGTTATCATGGATGACGGATCGGCGGCCGAGGGGTAGGGGTTTCCATCTGATTGTTGCTGACAGTTGGACAGATTTGGCGTTCTCCCTGGTGCCTATTCGAGAAGTCACAGAATGGTTCATTCAATTGTCGATTCTTGCAGGTCTGGGAATACTACTCTTCTCAGTGAAGGCCAGAAGAAGGAGGAGGTCGAGGCTAGCCGGCCGTATGATTCTACAACTCGTCGACAGAGAAGACGAGCTAAGAACGTTCAATGGGCTTCTCGACAAGAAAGGTGCAGCACTAGTACTGCTCTATGGCCGGAGAAGGGTTGGAAAAACTAGTTCAGGAGTTCATCTGCGAAACTAACGAGAAGAGGGGCGGAGCTGCCGGGGAAGCTGACGGAGGAGGGATCTAGGAGTCAGATTAAGGCAAGGCCTGAGTGACTTTCACTGATTGGTGAATGTTTCCTGTCTCGAAAGTGAAACTTTTCATGGTATTCACTAATAAGTGAAACATTTAAAAGATCCATGTGAAAATATTCACTCTGAACAAGAAATGATCCGAAACCAAGTACAGGAAGCCCTTCAGAAAGCCCTTCATGAGAAATATCCGAAGGCGATCTTGCGCAGACAGATCAAAACCGCGATCGGGAAGGCGCCAGACTTAGTTCTCAGCATTGCCGGAAAGGGAGTCGCGTTCGAAGTCAAGATGACCAATTTCTACGACGCATTGGGACGCGCCATTCTGTGGGCCGACGAATTCCAAGCAACATACCTCGTCATTCCAAGTCAAATCTTGCCCTCAAGAGTAACGCTCACTCGCATGCCTCCTAAGATAGGAGTGATAGCATTTCAAGTTCAGGACAGAACGGTCAGCTTTGAGGTTGCTCGACAGAGCGGGAGTCACAAGCTCTCAGAAGTCACCGCTCAGATCGAACTTGAAGCAATGTCGATTACGCGACCATTGAATTACGCCAGAACCTCACTCGTGTCCCCAAAGGCCATGAAAGTGGTAAAGTACTTGATCTCTCACCGAGAGACGACGCAAACCCAGATTGCGCGGGAGACCGATGTCTCGATCGGCATGGTAAACAAAGTGATCTCTAACCTAGTCAACCGCGAACTAGTGTCTTACAGAGGGAAGAGACTGGTTCTCTTTGACGTCTGGAAGCTTCTGAATCAGGTCTCATGGAACCGGCCAATCAGGAGCTTGAAGAAAGGAGAAGTCCATCACATTGACGCGCGATCAACGGAGGATATGGAGGCCACACTCGTAGAAGTCTGCGGTCAAGTGAAGGTGAAGTATGCGCTGACGCTCTTCTCCGGAGCAGCGAAATACATTGGGTACGGCATGAGATATGACTCGGTTCAAGTCTACGCAGAAGACCCATCTATCATCCTCGAAAGATTTCATGCCACGCAAGGGACCAATGCAGGGATAACTCTTGAGATCTTCGCTGTGGACAATTGGGACATAATTGAGGAAGCGAAGCCAGTCGGAGGCCGCGTTGTCTGTTCTCCGACCCAACTGGTTCTGGATTTGGTTTCGTATGGCGGAGTCGGACGGGACTGGGCAGTCAAGCTCTATGAAGCAACAATTGGCAAGAGGGAATAGAGAGATGGCAATCTCAAAAGCAGAGCTAGTTCGTCGAGAATCCTTATCAGAGCTGAGAAAGCTCGCAGGATGATTTGAGGCCAAGCACGGGCTGACTATCACTCTTATCGGAGGATAGGCGGTTTACTCCTACAACCCGTATCTGGGCTCCTTCGACATAGACTGCCTAGGTCCCAAAGATCCCTTCACACCGCAGTTGAACGTCTACATGCAGGCGAACGGATACGTCAGGGAGCCCGAGTCTCCTTTCGGTGCCGCCTCGGAATCATGGAAGAAACCCGTCTACGACGGAACCACAAGAATTGATGATATATGCATTGATGCCTGCGACTTCGACTTCAAGAACGTCTTCAGAGAAGACCCGGCAAGAGAGCTTCCGTATTCGCTCTGCATCCGGAAGGAGTATCTGGAGAGACGCGCGATAGATGGAGAGTACTTCTGGGTTCCTGTCAAGGAGCTGCTTTTCCTTTACAAGGCGAAGGCCGCTAGAGACAGGCAATACATTTTGGCTCATGATCGACCGACCCCCAATATGCAGCAGCGAATCCAAGGCAAAATGGACAAAGATCACTCCGATTTAACGGCCCTACTCGACCCAAGATATGGCGGTGCAATGAACGGTTCCACTCTCGGAGACCTGATCAGACAACATGATCTCTCGTTCATGGCTGACACGATAAAGAACCTTCCAAACCAACCCAGCGTAATGGACTACACCCACCAAAAAGAGACAGACATCAATCAACTTCGGATCTGGATAGAAAGATTAGTCTCGGACTCAGCTATTTGACAAAGCTATTGCAGCAAATCTGACAGGGCACAAAACTCGAATACGATGATTCACATCTTCAGATGGTCAGGGGGATCAAGACGAGATGGCTGTAGCCTCGGTCATCTCCTGTAAGAAGAAGCTTTGAATATGAAGTTTGGAGCGAAGAATTCATTCTTCGAAAGATCCAGCAATGTCTGGTGGAGGATAATGTCTTTCTCGATCAGTTCTCTTCTTTTGACGCGGAGAAGTCTTGCTGTCTCATTTACGAAATCGATTCTCACTATACCACTCTCGCGACTGTGTCTGCCACAGTCTTGGGATACTTTGCTGCGTACCGCCTGAGCTTGTGCCTTGATGTGTTTCGAGTCCAGCCTGATATGTCTGCCCGGATTCGTTGCTCTGGAATGCCGTTGTACCTCCAGATGTAGATGAAATCGAGCACGGTCTTCTCTGGATCCGAGTACCGTACGTCCTTGTCAGCTTTGCTTATGCCAAACTTCAGCAAATGTGGGGAGAGCTTGATGAACCTGAACTTGTACTCTGCAATACGAGTCGGGTTTGCCCTGAACAAGGTGTCGCTGATCACATCTTCGACTGCAAAATGCTCGTGCGTCATGTTGTTGAGTTTCAAGGCCGTGTGCAGTCCGAAGTACCAGTCGTGCACGCTTTTCAAGTCCAGTCCTCTTGCCACGAGTTCGAGATGATTGTATCTGCTCCTTCCCAGCTTGAGTTCCTCAATCGACTTCACATAGAATACTCCTCTGAAGATTCGAACGAGATAGCCTCTCCCAGCGAAATACCGGACAACTGTGGAATAGTCCAGCTTCATCGACCCGCAATACGCTTTGAGTTCGCTCGCTGTGACAAACTCCTTGTTCTCGATATGCAGCTTCTTGAGCAGGAGGCTCATTTTCATTTATATCACAACCTCACGGGCTTCCCAAATACTCTTTCAAGGTTTGCAAAGGGAACCTTTCAACATGCCATATGCTGGTGTTGCATAAACGGCAAAGTAGCCCCCTAATCCTTCCGCTCTTGTGGTCATGATCTACAAAGGGAGTTGAACGGAAAGGTTCCTTGCATAAGTTACATCTGATGTCCTGCTCTTTCAGCATTGCGTCAATCTGCTGAAGAGTGAGTCCATACTTTCTTCTAAGATGACCACGCCGAAGCACCCAGCGAACAGCCTCCTGATTATCTTTTCTGTACTTCTTCATGTATTCAGCAACCTTCTTTCTATGTGAGTGATAGTATCTGTTGGAAGCCTTCCTCCTTGACTCATAGTGCTGGGAGTGTCTCTGTTCGGAACAATCTATGGGCTTTCTATCTGCTGGTTTGTAGCAAGTCTTACAAATCCGAAGTGCTTTTCCATCAGAGTCCCGAATACAGGTGCTCCATGGTTCCATATCACAACTACCCATTATCATACCTTATGTGCTATTATGATATATATCATTAAGTAACTTGAGGCTTCATTTTCTGCCAGTTAACCAGTGTTGGAAGATCCCGCTGTGTCTTGATATAGCTCTCAATTGTCGGTTCTTGTGGGTCTGGGAACACTGCTCCTCTCACTAAAAGCCAGTGAGAGAAGGGTGGGTCGAGCCTAGCGTTTCCGGATTGGGATGAAGGCTGGCTTCTCGCTTTCTCGAGAGGCGTAGACGGCTAGGGCGATTGACCAGAACCGGTCGTCGTGCGTTCCTTCTTCATGATAGAACTTGATGTTGCCGTCCTTGGTGAGTTCAAACTTCTCCAAGTTCAACTCAGCGATGACGTCAGGATCATACGGCAATGCGAAGGTTTTGAGCTGCATCTGCTCCTTCAGGTAATTGGCGATTTCCTGCTTCGACTGCATGCTGAAGGTGACGGGTGAGACCTGAGCGATCCCGGCTGACTGCATGTCTTTGACCACGTAGCTCTCTCGAGTCGCGTCAACAAAGACCTTCTCAACCGACTGGAAGCGGTCGCACAGCGCCTTCACGTAACCAATCACTGTGGCGTACGGTGTCTTCAATGGGAACTGGTGGCAGTGAACCAGGCCGATGCGACTGTTCCATCTCTCAACAACTGAGACAACGGAATGGTCGTGGATCTCACCTAGGTCGATGCCGACGCTGAACAGTCCTCTAGGTGTGGACTCGAAAGGGTAGTAGATCTGGCGTGGGTTGAGGCCGTGCCACGCGTCGGTCCAGATGCAGGAAGCAATCAGCTCCTGCGGCACGTAGGCATCCACGTCTTCGCTGAACTCAGCCTCAAACTCCCTGATGAAGCGTTCTGGCGGTGAGACCTGACGCATCTCATCAATGAATTCCTGTGTCATGAGTCCAGCTGCAACAACATCGCGCCAAGTCACATGATGACGGGACCAGGTGCTTTCCAGCTTGGGATCCATGCACATCTGGTAGAAGACGGATTTCGTGGCCCAAGGCGTGGAGGAGGCGATTAGGGTGCCGTTCGTGGTCGCAAGCATCGGATATAGAACGTTGTAGAAGATGATCTCGTCGTCTCTGAAAAAGGCGCTTTCATCCGCCAGCACCTGATGGGCCGTGTAGCCCCTCAACAGATTCGGCGAACAGGGCAGGGCGACCATTTGGCTGCTGTTTCTGAACCAGACCACGGTTCGCTGTATCTTGTCAACTATGACTCGTCGATCCTGGGGCTTCATGCTGTTGAGGAAGCCTTGGATTCGATCCATCATTATCATTGACTGTCTTAAGCTGGGGGCCACGATCAATGAGAGTGTTCGAGGATGGGTGGCGGCGTACCAGATCGCCCGGACCGCGATCGTTGTGGTCTTTCCGGCCTGTCGGCACATTCGGACTGCGATGCGTTTGCTTGTGTCCGCAAGAATCTTCTCTTGGTATGGGAGAGCCGTGAAGCCTAGAAACCTCTTAGCAAACGCGGCCGGATCATCTCGGACCTTCTCGAATTCACTCAGCCGCTTCTCGTCCAGTGGTCTCAGTGCCTTCTCCAGTCTCTTCAGCCGATTTTCGATCCTCGCCCTCTGCTTCACCAACGCCAGCCAACTCCTCGCATATCCCTATCCTCCGAAGAAGCTCGTCCGTCGCCACGTTCTCGAGAACACCGTCGGCCACACTGCACAAGTAACCCAGCAACTGCACCTGTTTCATCATCCGCGGGCTCGAGGCTCTGCCCTTCTCACACTGCGAAGAGATCTCCCTAACCCGTGACATCAGAGTCTTAATGAGGATCTCACGCTCCGACGTCACATCAACCCCCGCGATCCGGTACTTCAGAGCATACTGCCGCAGCCGCTTGAAGAGCTCCCCTAACAGCAACGTCTTTGCGAACAACAACTCCAAGGGCAGCTTCTCCAAGTAGGAGACTATCGCCACCCGAATCAGTCGACTGACTGGAATACCTAACTTGTCCGCGGCCTGTTGGACGACGTAGAGTAGACGGCTGCTGATTCGAAACTTGTATGTCGGCAAGCTACCCCACCCCCCTGTGGGTACACCTGTACCCACAAATTCCTATCGGCCAATTAAAAGGGTTCGCCTGCGGTCAAACTGCTATCTCGCTGTAATGGATTTGGCTTTCGTCAGAAGGTCTTCTGCGAATCTGAGGTCTTCTTCGAGTTCCTTTTCGTCGAAAATGCGGTCTTGTCGGTAGCCTGCGAGATGAAGTTCTGAAGCTAAAGCGAGGTACCTGTCGTATTCCTCTCTTGATATTCTCCCTCTCTTAAGCAAGTTATCTCTGATCAAGAACTGAAGTGCGAGTCGCCCGGTGAATTTCTTTCTGTCTCCGGGATATTCGATTCTTCTGACACCAAAATGATAGAGCAAGGCTTCGAGGGTTGTCTCAACTACACGAAAAATCTCTTCGGCGGCTGGAAAAAGTCGGTCTTCATTGAGATTTCTCCTTGCGGACTCTAGGAATTCCTCTGCCTTGTTCAGGCTCCATTTAACCGAATCTTCTCGGCTTTTCGCCATAGAGAACTTCGCCTTTCGCTTGCAAGTCGATTACGAGTGGATCATGTTTGAGTGCGGAAGTGTATTCTTCAGCAGAAAGTACAATGGGGTAGACGGAGATCCCGTATTTCTCAGTGATTTCGGAATTGACATAAGAGACCAGCACTTTCTTGATGGAGGCAACATCTCTCGATTTCGCTACTACTGCAATGTCGATGTCACTTGGTTCTCTTACCATGTCGCTTCTAATGCTTCCTCTTGAGAGACTGCCGAATAGTATCACAGCTCTTATCTTAAAACGGCTAGTCAGGTATTTGACGATCTGCGAGGCGGCTTGTCGGTAGATGATTGCTAGGCTTCGAAACAGGTTCTTGAGTGGCTTAAAGAGGAAGTGCTTGCAGTTTATGCTATACACCTTTCCCTTGCCAACTCTTTCCAGTCGGACCAGTCCCGTGCTGACCAGATCATTCATCTGTCTATTCACCTCTGAAACCGACGACCCCGCTTTCTTTGCTAGCTCAACCTCTAAGTAAGACCCAGCACTATCGTTGACCAGAACGGCCAGAGCGTTCACTTTTGTGCCGCTCCCTAACAGCCTCTCTAAGTACATCAGTAACACTTTTCGGTTTTCCGAAACACATTTCGGTTTCCAGAAAATAAGCCTTTTGGAACTGACATAACTTTCGCTGAAGAACCGCATAGTATACCGAATATACTATCAGTTGTCCGTTGAATCTCAGGCTAGAGGCTGCTAACTGGGATATTGTCCATTGATGACATGCGAGTTAGTTGACAAACCGTCAGTCTTCTCGTCCAGATGGTCTGCCGGAGCTGGAAGGGATTTTGGCTCTCGATAACGCATGGGTTAGAGAGACATAGAAGCGCGAGATTGCTTAGGCTATGAGCAGTTTCTTCTTCGCTATCATGGCGCGCGCCACCTTGGCCGAAGTCGGTTTCTCGGCAACTCAGAATCATCTCCTCACAACGACAAAAAGGAGAACTTTCAAGGTCTGACGAGACAACAATCTATCGAATTAGGCGAAAACAGAAATTGGAGGCAAGCGGCCCTGCTCTTTATTCAAAGGTTTCTCATCGCTTTCAATCCACAGGATTTTTCGGCATCCTACGCAATATGTAATCATCTGCTCAGGAAACGGATACGTGGAACTAGCAGGTACTACATGGGTTCCCTTTATTGTATGCAAGCAAGCATCTCCCGACATCACGCTCACCTAGGCTAACTACCCAGCAAATCTAGTTAAGGAGTTGTCCGTCATCTTTGTACAGTCAAGGGGTCTTCTATGCGTCGTTTCACTAGGCTGTGGGGAGTCTGCGGTTGATGGGTACTGATTTTTCTCTTGGAAAAAGTCGGTTGACAGATTGGAGGCGTTAAAGTCGCTAACCTACCCTAGTGGCATAAGTCCTGAAGTCAGTTCCTACAATGTTGCCAGAGGCAACATCAATGTCAACCTCGAAACGAGCTGAGTCTTGTCCTTCGCGGCAATAGCCTGACACGTTCCAAGTGCTTCCCGATAGCGCGCGCGGCCGGCGACCATTCGGGCGTCAACTTCAAATACTGGTTTACCAGTAAACCTCTAAGCCGGTGCACCGTTTGGCCAAAGTAAGCCTCTACATCAACGAAGAAGTCTGGGCGAAGTTTCGGGAAGAAGTATTCAGAAAACATGGAACCCTCAGAAAGCTAAGCAGCGAGGTCGAGGCCCTTCTAAGTTCAACCCTCGTTGAAGACAAGGTAGCGTTCGAGTTCAAGAAGTTAGGGATCAAAACTGAGGGCGCAATATCATCAAGAGAACTAAAGGAGAGAAGACCTCTTCTTAAAGGCCCCTCCTCCGAGAAAATCGTAAGAGAAATGAGGGGGAGGAGAATTGCTAAAGTTCTATCTGGACAGTAGTGCGATAGTCAAGCGCTACGTAACAGAGCCCGGCACCAAAGCGATAGACCTTATCTTTGACGGAGCCGAAACCGGAGAACACATCGTAGCTTTCTCCTTGTGGAACATAGGGGAAGTTTTCGGCGTCCTCGACGAACGGCGTGGAAGAGGATGGCTAAGTGAAAGAAAGTTCGCTGAGACTGTTGGGATGCTATCCAGCGAACTGGTCAGACTGATGCGTCTAAGGGTTCTTGAGATCGTTCCAATCTTCGCATCCATTTTGGCTGAAGCATGGAGCATCATACTAGACCAACACATTTACGAAGCTGACGCACTGCAAATAACAGCCTGTAATCATATCCATAGCGACGCTTTGCTGAGCAGCGATGAAAACCTTGTTAGGGCAAGTAAGAAACTCAGTTTGAGAGCGTTCGACATAGTGAAGGAAGAACAGGAGCTGAGAGAATTCATCAAGACCTCACAGAAGGACTAAGTTCCTGCTTGAATCTCTACGGCCGGCCGTAGCGATATTGCAGGATCCTCGGAATACGGTACCTGAAGGCACAGAAACGCTGGGCATCAGGACCCTAAGTCTTCGAAGAAATGAGGAACCTCTTCAAATAGTACCGTCAACCCACTCAACCCTTCAAAAGTGCCTATCAGGTGAGCGCTATCACCAACCATGAGCAGCCAGCGGCCGTCCACGTCGCCAGAGGCGCATCATACATATTCCTCCAAGGCATGGCGCGCCACGGCGGGCCGTATCATAACTAAACCGAAACTCCTACTTTGGACAGTTGAGATTCGATGCTGCCTTCCTTGACCAAGTCGCCGTCCCAGAAAGAGGTTCGAAGATCTTGACAAGGTGGCCCGAGGCCTGAATCACATGGATGCGGAGACGGGGAAAAGACAAACCTAAAGTATTCAGCAAAGCCGTCCTCTTGAATCATGGATGATGAGATGCAACTGAAGGAACGAATCAGGGAAGTCTTGAAGGGACACAAGGAGATAGTGGTAGCCTATCTCTACGGTTCGACGGTTAAGGGCTACAAGGGGAAAAGAAGCGATATAGATGTAGGGCTGCTCCTGAAAGGGGACTTTCAGGCTGAGGCGTTATACGCGGCTCGCATCGCTGGAGAGATAAAGGAGAGATGCGACCTTGATCAAGAGGTGGACGTGAGAATTCTGAACGCGGGATCTCACCGCTTCCTCCACGAGGTAATCAAACAGGGAGAGATAATCCTATCGACAGATGAGAGGGAAAGGGTGAGGTTTGAGACATCCGCCACAGACAGGTACGTCGACTTCAAACCTTTCTACGAACAGTACGACGAAAAGAGAAGAGAAAGGTTACTGGGATGAGCCTAGAGAGGGAGATAATAGAGGGGAAGTTCGACGTAATCGATCGCAACCTTAGATTTCTGGAGGAAATCAAGACCCTAACCCCCGACCAATTCGTAGAGAGCTATAGAGACACCCAAGCCGCAAAGTATTCACTCTTAGAAATCATGGAAGCTTGCGTCGACATCGCCAACTACATCATCTCCGTGAAAGGGTTCAGAAGGGCCGAGGAGTACAGCGAAATGTTCAAAGTTCTCAAAGAAGAAGGAGTCATAACAAAAGAGCTTGCCACCAAACTAGAAGACATGGCCAGATTCAGGAACCTCCTAGTCCACAGGTACGGAGAGGTTGACAACAAAAGGGTTCTAGAAATAATCACACACAACCTCAAAGACATCGAAGAATTCGAAAGAGAGATCGAGAAGTTCATCAAAGGAAATTGAGAGCCCACCTGTGTAGAT
>Ga0315296_10004720_pt1 | contig 11104 bp, 6 predicted proteins | sample YL17G14_18_MG_FD_203921 | JGI IMG/M metagenome (GOLD analysis project Ga0315296, IMG submission 203921) | Sediment microbial communities from Yellowstone Lake, YNP, Wyoming, USA - YL17G14_18 | ecosystem: Environmental > Aquatic > Freshwater > Lake > Sediment | place: USA: Wyoming | collected...
TTCTCGATAGTTCTTCGCAGTCAAGAGAAAGTCGCGAGCTTTCAGGAATTCTCTTGGCGTCGTCAATTCTATCGTTCCTCCATTTGGTGGGATTTCTATAAATCTTTGTGATGAAAGGAGTTGTCACTTGTTAGAGCAGGCACATTCGTTGGCAGTGTAAACTCTTAAAGACACATGGATGCAATACATGACTGTCAGGCTTGTGCCAGTAATGGTTACAGAGTGGTTACTGACCCAAGATATTATCATGTTGCTTAGTATTCCGACACTCCTCATCGTTCCTGTTGTCATCACGTATGCGTATCCCCGGATTCGAATATGGTTAGGAGCGGCAATGCTCGGATTGTCAATTCTCCTGCTACTGATGCCTAGCATGGGGTGGATGCTGGGGGTCGTCTCACTGATAGACGGTTTCTTCCTGCTAGGATTGGGATTGGCCAGCGGACGCCAAGAAGAGACAGGTACCAGGGCGAAACAACCAGTTGGTAGGTGTCCTAGGTGCGGCGAAAGCCTTTCGTCATTCCCTTCTGAGATTAAGTTCTGTCCCTACTGTGCCAACCCTATAGAGCAATAGTGAAACGTTGTCTCATCGGTCCTTCGTCGTTAGACGTTACGTTCGAAGTGGTTTCTGTACTGGGTGTATTATCGTAGGCGCGTGCTAGGATATGAGAACCTATATTGAAAGGAAGACGATATGACCAAGGGATGATCGCAATTGGCCATTTCTAGGATAGCTGTTCTGGGCGCGGGTCTGATGGGACATGGAATTGCACAGGTCGCAGCTCAGGTTGCGAAATCAGATGTCTATCTCATGGATTCGCGACAAGAGTTCCTGGATAGAGGCTTGAGAATGATTGATGGCAGTCTTGAGAGGTTTGTCCGAAAAGGGGAGCTGAGTCCAGACGAACTAATCAACACTAAGAATAGGATTCATGCCACACTTTCTCTCAGAGAAGCTGTTCGGGGAGCTGACGTAGTCATAGAGGCTACTCCTGAAGATGCCCGATTGAAACGCAGTTTGTTCTCTGAAGTCGACAAGATGGCCTCGGAGCATAGAATAATTGCGTCGAACACTTCATCAATCAGCATAACTCTCCTTGCAAGAGCCACAAAGAGACCTGAGAGATTCTGTGGGATGCACTTCTTCAATCCTCCTCAGGTTATGAAACTGGTTGAAATCGTCAGAGGGGTGAAGACTTCTGACGAAACGATCCAGGTCATTAAGGAACTCGCTGAGAGAATGGGAAAAGATCCCGTCATAGTCAAGAGAGATGTTCCAGGTTTCGTTGTAAATAGGATTCTTGTACCCGCGCTTAACGAAGCAATACTCCTGGTTCAGAAAGGAGTTGCTAGCCCGGCTGACATAGACAAAGCGGCCAAGCTTGGACTCAACTGGCCGATGGGGCCCCTCATGCTGGCTGATTTCATAGGACTTGATACAGCACTTGCAATGGCGAAGACTATAACAGCGGGAATTGATGGCTCTAAACTTCAGATCAGTCCTCTACTAAAGAAAATGGTAAAAGCTGGAACCCTTGGCAAGAAGACAGGAAAAGGGTTCTTTGACTGGCCAGAGAAGAAGTAAGCGCGCGCTTCGAACCATTCTAGGAAGCTCTTCCGAATCCGGCCTTTCAAACCTTTAAACAACTTCGACTCTCGAGTTTCCTCTTTGGATATCCAGCTTAAGAGGCTCCTACGAAAAACGTTATAGGAGTCTTCGACTTCTGCAAGCGTTGGGGAGCTGGGTAGACCCGGCTGAGAGAGCGAATTCGGCATTCGCTGACCCTTTGAACCTGATCCAGGTAATGCTGGCGAAGGAAGCGGAAAAGAGTACTTCTCAGTCGGCTGAACTCGTCCCTACAGTGTGATCTAAGTGAAGGTTCAGACGAAGATCTTGGCTGAAATGGCTACAGCTGTAGCCCTTGCATATGCATTGAGTTTGATTGTGCCATTCCGATTGCCACAAGGTGGCTCCATAACCGTTGTGAGCATGGTTCCGATCATGTGGTTCGCCCTCAGAAGAGGCCCAAAGATGGGTGTGCTCGAAGGGATCGTCTATGGTTTCGTGCGAACGTTGCGTCAACCCTTCATCGTACATCCAGTTCAGTTCTTGCTTGACTACCCACTTGCGTTTGGTGCTTTGGGCCTAGCTGGACTGTTCAAGAAGTATCCGATCGTAGGTGTGGCTGTGGGCATTGCCGGCAGATTCGTCTGCCACTTCCTGTCCGGAGTGATATTCTTCTGGATGTACGCACCTCGTGAAATGAATCCAGCAGTATATTCTGCAATCTACAATGGATCGTATTTGGCAGTTGAACTCGTCTTCAGCGCCATCGTCATGTATGTGCTTGCCAGAAGAGGAGTAATCGACATGTACCTCTGAAGTGCCGAATTGCTCATCCGATCCTGGATGAAACCGACTAGCGCCAGAGTCTCTGAATAAGCCTCAGTAGCAGTAGAGGGGCGAGAATCATCGTTGACAGAACCAGTGTTCCCGTCGAAACCATAGCCAAGAACTGTGCAATGCTCTGCGCACCGATATACAGAAACACGTACGATACTCCAACAGTTAGAAGCGAACCGATCCAAACCAAATAGAGAGGCTTCAACGACCAACCTCCTCTCTTCTTCTTGTCCTTGGCTCCAGCCGCATTCAAAGCAACAAGTGGCGACGCGTACAGAACTCCGATCAATGCGCTAGAGATCAGGCCCGCCACGACTATGTCAAAGTCGGATCGGACTGGGAAGAGGTCGAGTGCAACTCGCCCTACGTAGAGCGAGCCGAGCAATGGGGCCAGCAGGCCTCGTGTGACTGTGCGAGCGTTTTCGCTTGTCGATATTGCCTGTGCTACGGTTGGGCTGAATGAGTAGTAGAACGCGTTGAAAGCGCTCATGAATTGCGACCCCGCGAAACTGTCCATGACTTTCTGATCTCTGAACTCTCTTAGGAATTGTACGTGCGGGGCGAGATCAGAGTCGTACGCGGCCGAGGCTATTAGACATCTGCCTAGCGTCGTCGTCCTCGAGACCACCACGGTTGTGGTGGTCGTTGTGCTTGAAGTCGTTGTTGATATTGAAGTGGAAGTTGCGGTAGCCGTTATTCCGGTGGTTGTATAGGACACGGCAATGGCGGTGCTTGCGTAAGAGGTTGTAGTGGCGGCAGTCGTAACTGTCACAGTATAAATGTAGCTGGTTGAAGTTCCAAAGAAGGTTGTTAGCAAAAGTGTGTAGGGAATCGTTGTGGTAGTAGTCGCGGTGCCCGTAGTGTTTACAGTGGCGATTGTGCTGAAACTTGTCACAGGGATGGTAGTCGTCAGAGGAGTCCATGTAGATATTGTCGTCGCAACCGTCACATGGTAGGAAGTAAGTGTTCCCGTAACAGTTGTCCCAGTCGTAGTCGTTGTTGCAATCAGAAGTAGAGGTCCCATTAACGGAAAATTGTCCTTGACACCTCTTGATCGAGGATGGAGATAGAATGGTTGATCGCCTATTCCGTCATTGTTCAGATCTGAACCTGAGTAGTTGCCCCAATAGTTGCCTCTCGACCCATCGTCCCACGTACTGCCTGTTCCGAGGTCTGATGCTTCAGCGAAGCGATTGTTCCGGATGTTGTTCCGGTAGGCACGACATAGTGTTGTCTTTGCGTAGAGCACTGAGGGATATGTTGCTGTTGCGGCTGCGACAATCCCCGCCCCATCATTAAGATATACATCATTATACGTTATGACTACTTGCGTCGCATTCTGCAGATAGATACCGGTTCCATTGTACTGAGCCGAGTGAATACGATTATTGTAAATGGTCACATCTTTGTTGGAGTACTCGTAACCGCCCGCCTCGTAGGCAAGGAAAATATTCCCGCCAGTCGAGTTTGGTGGACTCTTCCAGTTGCTGTAGATAAGGTTGCCACTGATCTCAAGCGTCTGAGAGGAACTTATTTTTATCCCAGCCCAATCATTGTTGTAGATTGTGTTGTCCTTGACATAGTTGTTGACGTTTAGATCGCCACGAAAGTCAACTCCGTTGCCGCTGCTTATCTTGTAAATGTTGTTCCGAGAGATGTCCGTACGTTGGGATCGACCCTCTACTCGTATTCCGTAGTTTGAATTCTCATAGATTTCGTTGTTCTGGATGGTATTGCCCTCGGCGGCGTGTATCAGAATGCCGCCTGAGTTGTAGCGGATAGTGTTGAATGTCACAATGTTGTTCGAAGAACCAGTGAGGTTTATCGCCCCGACCGCGTTGGATACAATGCAGTAACTGATTGTGCTAGGTTGCACCGTGTTCAGTAGTGCTATTCCTTTCCATTTGCCTCCTTGACTTCCTCCTTCTGACGATGCAAAGGTGATTCGGTTCCCGGACGTTCCGGCAGCGAGGAGCTTTCCCCGGACTGAAAGGCCAAACGATGTGTCGAAATACACAGACACACCTCGCTCGATTGCCAGGCTCTCGCCTGGAGGAACAAGCACATCTCTCTTGACGTAGTACGGGCTGCCGCCCATGATCCAGGCCCCTTTCACAATACTGTCGGCCGGATTCACGTCGGTTCCGTACGCTACTTTCACGTCTATGCCAGTGATAAACAGCATTCCAATTCCTAGTAGTATTGCTATAAGGGATACTTTTGATTTCATCGTGTCGACTCCGGCGTTTCAGAGCTCTATCTAGCTTTGCTACCCATCATGCGTGAATTTTCCTGAAGACCGCATCTCTTGAGTCTGATACGCCTAGATAGGAATCTGATTGCGATGACCGTTGGAGTCAAGTACACTATTCCCAATAACGCGCTACCGAAGATCCCCGCCAGAACTATTCCAAGCTCTGGAGCAAACATCAACATTCGGAAGATGGATGAAGACGCTTCGAGACTTCCGATCAACGGGTAGACTAGAGTGCGGACAAATTGGGCTAAGAGCGGTGATTGAAGGATCATTGACGCAACTGCCGGGCTGAAGGAGTAGTAGAACATGTTGAATGCCTTCATAAACTGAGAGCCCGCAAATGTCGACAACACTTCCTCATTTCGAAACTCTCTAAGGAATTGGACTGGAGCAGCCAGCTCTGAACCATACGCAGCGGACGCTATAACGCATGGCCGAAGAGCTCCCAAAGGCAGAGCTGTCGTAAGAGTCGTGCTAGTCGATGTAACCGTCACTGTTGGGGAGTAGACAATTGCAGTAGTCGTTGTGGACGAAGTTGTCGTCGTCGAGGTTTCAGCTAGAGAGGTAGAAGTCACTGTAATGGTTGGAGAATAGATCGTTGTCCCTAAGGCAATTGTTGTAGTAGTCGGTACGCTTACTGTGGGTGAGAATATCGTCGAGGTCTGCGTTACGGTTGCCGTGGTTGAGGTTGTCTCACTAAGCAAAGACAAGGACACCAGTGTCGTCGTTGTCGGCACAGTAACACTCTGCCAAGAAACCGAAAATACCGTTACAGTTGACGACGTGGTTGTCGATGTGGTCTCAGTGCTCACCGTGGTCAATTTGTAAGTGTTGGTTGTGGTTGTCAGAGAAGTGGCAGTCGTGTACGTGTAGCTTGCGATGAAGTAGGTGGACGATGTCAAGACTATGCTCATCGTGTCAATAATGGTGGAGCTTGCAGTCGAAACAGTAGTGTTTGTTGCAGTTGCTGTGGAGTGCGAGGCCACCATTCTGGAAAATGTGGATCTGGCTCCGGTCCACGTGGTGCGGTTAGTCAAACTTGACGATGTGGTTATAGCATATGTAATTGAAGAAACAGTCGTGGAGACAGTCGGACCCTCCGGTTGTCTGATACGCCCTATCCTCCTTCCTGCATACTCGGTAAACCACACATTCACGATACCGCCAGTTTCGTTGTAGATTGCAAGTCCTTGCGGTTTCGCGGTAGGCGTAACCAGTGAATACTCCATGAACACGTTCCTTAGAGGGACGTATTTTCCGATTTTGCTCGTGGTGTCGGAAAACTCAGTGAACCATACGTTGCCACGCTGGTCTATCTCAATATCATGAACTTCACAGCCCGCCGTAGGAATGGTGAATGTTGTAATCGACCACCGGTCCTTCTCGTAAGCGACAGGATCCAACCTCCCTATGACGTTGATGTCACTGCCCACTACCTGAGCGGTAAACCACACGATTCCGTCGGGATCGACTGCCACATCCCACGGGCTGAACGGAGATACAGAATACTCTCGACATTCACCCCTCTCCGGATGAACCCTGACAATGCTTTTTCTCGAGAAGTCCGCAACCCAAATGTAGGGCTGGCGGCTGGCCGTAGTCGACAATGGTAAGGTTAAGTTTGTTCCAATTGCTAGTCCGATAGGATGTGAGTCACCTGTTCCTTGTGGATTTGCGCCTGGAAGGAGAACCTCACCGAATCTTCCGCCGTACAGTGAGGGAGCTCCTGCGTCTGTTGTAAAGGAAAAGTTACCGAGCTTACCTACACCATATTCCGTGAACCACACACAGTTACGAAGCTTATCGTAGACAATCTTCCTTGGACTAGCTCCCGGTGTTGGGATTTCATATTCCGCAATCTTGCGAGTTAGGTTGCTCGCCATCACTCCGATCTTGTTTCCATAGGCTTCTGTGAAAACAGCGCTTACCTTTATTGCTGGATCAGGAAGCGAAGCATTTGTCCAAGGAACCAAGGTAATTCCCCAAGGATAGCTGTTCAAGGTCGGTACAGGGATCTGTCGCACGGAGTTGTTATTGAGGAATAGAATGCCCACGTTGTTGGCGGCCCCCTCCGTAAAGAAGACATGAGTGCCATTCACGCTGAGATCCCATAGTCCTGGGTTTCCCGGCACCAAGTATTCAGTGATCGTCGTAGCTTCAACAGGTGTGAAAAGCAGACCTACGAGGAGGATCACTGATACAATGCCTACGGCTCCTCTCGCAACTCTCCTGACCAACAGTTTTCCTGGGGATTTAAGGCCAAGCAGTGACCAAATGAGAATACAGATTGAGAACCCACTGAGAGACAGCACAGGTTCCAGATCAGGTACCTCCAGCATTCCTTAGTCTATTCCTGAGTGTTCTTATCACGACCAGAAGTGGAAGGAAATAGATCGTTCCTGTCAGACAGCTGGCCAGAACACCCATGACGAGAACACCTATCTCTGAACTAACATGCAAGAGAATGAGAGCCGAAGTTGCAGCCTTTAGACAGACCAATAGCGGGAATATCAGGTTCCTCGTTATGGCCGTCAAGAAGGACTCTCCTCCAATTAGCCTCGCGACATCAGGACTGAACGAGTAGTAGAAGGCATTGAACACGCGCATAAACTGTGTTCCCGCAAAGGTTGACATTACGGTTCGATCTCTAAACTCTCTCAAGAACTGAACTTCAGGAGCAAGTTCTGAACCGTAGGCGGCGGAGGCTACTATGCACGGCCTAGTTATTGCAAGCGTAGTCACTACTGTGGTCGTTGTTGCAAGCGTTGAGGCTACTGATGAAGTTGTAGGAACAACAGATGTCCCGACAGAAGTGATTGTTACCGTCGGCGAAAAAGTCGTTGTGGTTATGTAAGAGGCATTCGTTAGTGTAGAAGTGGCCGTCGAGTAGATTGACGTCGACGTCGCCGTGAGTGTAGTCGTGGTAGTGCTTGCTGAAGTGATCACTATGGTGTAAGTACTTGAACTCGTAACCGAAACGGTCTGGACGTTCCATGAGGTGAAGGTAGCAGTCGTCGACGCAGTCGTCAAAAGTGAAGACACACTGGCCATTGTCTGAGTCGTTGTTGTAGTTGAAGTCGCAGTGGTATAAGAGGTTGACACCGAAGTCACGCTGTAACTATAGATGCTTGTGCTAGTAACTTGAAGCCTGCTACTCGTGTAGGTCTGAGTAGTCGACACTTGAGTCACTGACGCGGTAACGTAGCCCGTTGTGTTTGATGCCGCGGTACGCCTAACCGTGCTCGAAATCGTAGCCGTTCTTGCTGCCGTTAAGGTCTGACTCGTAGTAGTGGCTGAGGTTATTGTCCCAACTATTGTCGTTGTGACAACTGGTGGAGACCACCAGTAGTTTATGGTTCCGATTCTTTGGGCAAAAGGTTCCGTGAACCACACTGACGCAAATGACCCAGCGATCGCGATGCCGTGGGGCCTGCCGCCAGCGGAGATTATCGGGTATTCGAAGAAGACGCTCAGTCCTGGATCGTATCGAGCAACTTTATCAGCATTGTATTCTGTGAACCATACGTTTAGTGCTTTAAGGGGGGTCGTCGTCGTTGTTACCTCAATAACAAGTTCATGGGGCTCCGGATTGGCGGTGGGAATGGTGAAAGTGACGTATTCTCCTGAGGTTGGATTCAGCCTTCCTACGCACCCTCTCTTGCTCTCCGTGACCCACACATATCCTTCCGGATCTACGCCTATCCCCCACAGTCCGGCATCCACGCCCGAGGGCGTTGTGCGGAAGTGCCTGAACAGAGCCGTTCCGTTTTCGAGTAGCTTGATTGAGCTGATTCTGCTCGTCGCATATTCGGTGAACCAGATCGAATAGTCGATCGGACTCATGGCAATGCTGAGCGGCTGAACGTTCGTTACTCCAGTTCCGACTGTTGAGATTGGATAGAATGAGAAGTTCGCATACTTTGGATCTTCCGCGTATAGATGTCCGATTCGGTTTCTGCCATACTCTGTGAACCACAGATCGTACTGAGGAGTCTTGTAGTTGTTTGCAGAAATCTTCGTTATGTTCATGGTTATTCCTCTGGGCCGGGGCATCTCGGCTGGATTAGGTAGATACCATTCGTAGAATCTAGTAGCTGACGGAACAAACATACCTATCTTGCCGGCAGTTTCCTCCGTGAACCATATGTTCTCGTAATCTTTGCTAGTTGTTATTGCCCATGGCACGCTTCCTGGTGTAGGTATTGAGTACTCATAAGTTGGAGCCGTCACTTTCGCGATCTTGTTTGCTCCTTGCTCTGTGATCCAAATGCTGCCTCCACCGTCTACGGTTATGCCCCAAGGGATCGGTGCTCCAGGCAGCCCGTACTCAGTCATCACTATGCTTTGAGCCGGTTTCAGCGTGTAGACGAATAGGCTTACTACAAGTATTAATGCAAAGAGTCTTTTGGATCTAGTTCGAATCCTACTGCCATGTTTGTGGGTGAGAAGAACTAGGGCTATTGCCGCACCTATTAGTAGCCCGATTTCTTCCCACAAGCAAACCACATGCACGAGATACTGTACTTCGTCTAGTTTCTCTGCCTAAGCTTCCTGGAACATATCTTTCCGGTCACTATCAGTGGCGTTAAGTAAGCTGCTCCGATCAAGGTCGACGCCAGAAGACCAGAAGCCAGCACAGCTATTTCAGGTGCAAAACTCAGTATGCTGAATACAGCTGACGTGAGGCGTAGCGCAGCTACTAACGGATAGAGCACCAACTTCACAGTCTCCTGAAGCGCAGGGTATTGTACGATGTAGGAGGCTACTCCCGTGCTGAACGAGTAGTAGAAGGCGTTGAACCCTTCCATGAAGGCGCCTCCAGCAAATGTGGCTTGGACAGACAGGTCTCTGAACCCTCTGAGAAACTGCACATCGGGAGCCAGCTCTGATCCATGCGCAGCCGACGCGATTATGCATCGGCGTGCAGTAGGCGTCGAGGTAACTGTGACCACATTAGTAACTACCATAGTCTGCGTAGACGACATTGTTGTTTGAGTGGTTGTGACACTGGCGCTGGTTGATGTTGTAGTCCACGAGGACACGGTTATGCTTGTGATTGTTGGATAGTAGGTCGTTGTTGGGTAGGTTACCGTCATCGTTGAGGATGAGATCTCCGTAGTTGTTAATGTGCTGGTTGTAGATGTGCTGGTCGTTGTTGTGGAGGTTTCTGTTGTTGTCGAAGTCTTGGAAGTTGTCGTTAATGTAGTCGTTGTGCTTACGGTTGTCGTCGTTGAGGTCTGTGTGCTTGTTGTCGTTGAACTTGTGTAGAGGACTGATTTCGTTTCACTGATCGTCGAGCTCGTAGTGGACCACTGAGTCTGAGTGGACGTAGTAAAGGTGGTCGCCATTCCCACTGCTGATGATGCTATGGTCGTTGTTGCAGATGTGGTCGCGCCAGCTGTTGTAGAAGTGGATGCGTGGCTGACCCAGTTCACAGTCGTAGTTATCGTGTCTACCCCTCCCGCCATCCAAGCAGGCTGGAATAGCCGTCCCAACCTGTTTGCTTGTGCCTCAGTAAACACTATTGTGTCAGACGACTGAATACAGAGCCCATATGGTTGGCTTCCAGGAGTTGGAGTAGGATACTCATAAAAGTCACCAGTTCCCAGAACAAATTTGCCAATCTTTGCTGTGGCGAATTCTGTAAACCACACATTGTAGTCTTGGTCAACCAATATTTCACTGGGATCACATCCACTTGTCGGTATCTGCCAGTAGAGTGTTTCGTTCTTCCACCAGTTGAGTCGGCCGATTGACCAAGTTCCACTCGATGTGAACCAGATGAATCCGTCCTTGTCAAAGGTTATGCCCTTTGGAGCTGATGGAACGGTATACGTTGTAAATTCTCCTTTGAACGGATTGAACCGAACGACTGCAGTTGTCGCAGTGAACCACACGATACCCTCATTGTCCACGGTTATGTGATTCGGATTGGTAATCCCAGAAGGAATAGGATACTCTGTCATTCGCCAGCCTACTCCACCGACGTATGTGAGTTTTCCGATCTTGTAGAGTCCACCTGTCGGCATGTACTCTGTGAACCAAACGATCAATCTGGCTTTGTCAATTGCGATGTCACGCGGTTCCGAGCCTGCTGACACTTCCCATTCAACGAACTCTCCTGTGACTGGGTTCAGCCTTCCTATCTTGCGCCCCACGGATTCGGTGAACCAAGCGAAAGTGCCTGTGTCAGTGGATATTTCTGGCCCTAGTGCGATACCCCATGGGTTGGAGCCAGATGTTGGGATGTTCCACTCAGTGAATTTTCCTGATCCCCATTCCACAAGCCCAATCCTATTGCTCATCTGAGCTGTGTAGAATGCTCGATTCGCCGAGACATCACAAGCTACTTCCCAAGGACGAGCCGGATTCGATCCGTGCCAGTACTCAGTGATCACAGCTGCGCTGACCGGCGCTATCAACAGGCCGATCAGAAACGCCGC
>Ga0315296_10004721_pt1 | contig 11102 bp, 5 predicted proteins | sample YL17G14_18_MG_FD_203921 | JGI IMG/M metagenome (GOLD analysis project Ga0315296, IMG submission 203921) | Sediment microbial communities from Yellowstone Lake, YNP, Wyoming, USA - YL17G14_18 | ecosystem: Environmental > Aquatic > Freshwater > Lake > Sediment | place: USA: Wyoming | collected...
CGAGATCGCCGAACTCCTCTCCCTCTCGGTCAAGACGGTGGAGACATACCGCAACCGCCTCATGCGCAAGCTGGGCCTGAGCGACCTCGCCGGCTTGGTCAAGTTCGCTGTACAGCACGGCCTGGCCACACTTCCGTGAAACACCAGGCCGTGGTGTGGCAGTACGCCTGACCGACAACATGCTCCCCAGGTTCGTCCGTCCCGATCATCCGTCATCCACCCCCGTTCCCCATCCCGGCACAGGACCCCGTCCTGTCTTTGTCCAGGATCCCTCACCGCCACTGTCCTACTTCCCCGACAGACGGGCGGCGGGAGGCGATGCTATGCTGGCAGCAGAAAGATGGGTCCAACGGACAGATCGCACTCCTTGGGGAGAGTCTGCAAATGAGGCCGTTGATCTTGATCGTGGAGGACCACGAGGCGCTTCGCAACCTGCTGCGCGAATGGCTCAGCATCTCCTTCCCGGACTGCGTTTTCCTGGAAGCGCAAAGCGGGGAGGAGGCGCTGGCTCTGGCGAGCGCCCAGCCACCCGAGGTCGTGTTGATGGACCTCGGGCTGCCGGGCATGAATGGCATCGAGACCACGCGCCAGCTCAAGGCGATGATGCCACAGGCACAGGTGGTGATGCTCACCGTCCACGAGGCCTCCGACTACCGCGCCGCGGCCCGCGCGGCCGGAGCCAGCGGCTTCGTACCCAAGCGGACGGTGCATACCGAGCTGGCTCCACTGCTGGAGAGCCTGTTGCTCAGGCCGGTAGAGACGCCGGAGAACCAGGTCGCCGGGATGTAACACCGATGCGCTCTCTCCGGTTGAAAAGGTGGTCGCGCCAGGCGCAACTGGTACAAGACCGCGCTGATCGGTACACGGGCTTCTCGAACGGAGGCGAATGAAGCGCAAGCACGCTCCGTGCATCGCAGTGTGCCGCGGGAGGCACACCATGAAACCACGGTTGACCATCACCGTGAAGCTGACCCTGGTTTTCGTCCTCTTCGCCGCCGTGCTCCTGGTGGGTGTGGGGATACAGGCTTACATCAGCGGGCGCGCTGCACTGCAGAGGGCCATCACCTCGGAATTGCTGGCAGCCGCGATGGAGAAACAGGCTGCCCTCGACACCTGGGTCGAGGAGAAGATGGCCGACATCGCCGCCATCGCCGCCGATCCCGGCCTGGCCAGACACATCGAGGCCCATCGCTTGCATCCGGATTCGGCGGCCACCCTGCCTGAGCATGAGGAGATCGTCTCCTACCTGCGGGGATGGACGGGGGAGGGGAAGAGCTTTCTCTTCATGCAGGTGATGGAGCCGGAACTGGGCCAGGTGATCGCATCCACCAGCCCCAAGCAAGAAGGCGGGTATAAGGATGACCGCCCCTACTTTGTCCATGGCAAGGAGGGCCCCTTCGTTCAAGGCCCCTACTACTCGCTGGAGTACAACAGCCCGGCGATGACGGCTGCCGCGCCGGTCCTGTCGGCCGATGGCCGGCTCCTCGGCGTCCTGGCCGGCCACCTGAACCTGGACGAGGTGAACGCCATCATCAGCCGGCGCACTGGCCTGTACCAGACCGACGACGTCTTCCTGGTGAACGACTGGAACCTGTTCGTCACTCAGCCGCGCCTGCTCCCCGATCCGGCCGTGCTGCAACGCGCCATTCATACCGAGGCGGTGAAACGCTGCCTGGCGCACGACAATGGGGTGATCCTGGCCGACGACTATCGCGGCGTGCCGGTGATCGCCGTCTACCACTGGATCCCCGAACGCCAGCTCTGCCTGGTGGTCGATCTGGACCAGGTCGAGGCCTTCGCCCCTACACGCACCTTTGGTACCAGGGTGCTGGTCATCGGCAGTTTAGCAATGCTGGCAGCCTTCGCCCTCGCCTTCGGACTGGCGCGCACGATCACCCGCCCCGTCCGCGCCCTGCAGGCCGGGGCGGCGCGTCTGGGCCGGGGCGAACTGGACGTGCGTCTGCCCGAGACCTCCAGCGACGAACTGGGGCTGCTGGCCCAGGAATTCAATCGGATGGCAGCTTCTCTCTGCGAGAAAGAGCTGCAACTGCGCGGCTACACTTCCGGGTTGGAGGAGAAAGTGCGGGAGCGGACGGAGGCTCTGCGACAATCCGAGGAACAATACCGCCTGCTCTTCGATGCTTCCCCGGTGGGGATCGGAATCGCCGACCTTGAGGGCCAGGTGCTTGCTGCCAATCCGAGCATGCTGGACCTGACGGGCTACTCCCTGGACGACCTGAAGGCTGCCGGGATTGGCTCTTTCTATGGAGATCCGGATGACCGCAGGCGGTTGCTCGAAGCCCTGCAACAGGCCGGCCGGGTGCGTGACTGGGAAGTCGAACTGGGGCGAGCGGACGGCACGGTCTACTCGGCTCTCCTGAACGTCGACCAGGTGCTCCTGAGAGGGCAGAGAATCCTTCTCACCACCGCTCGTGACATCACCGAGCGCAGGCAGGCCGAGGAGGAGCTGCGGCGGCGCTACCGCGAGACGAAGATCCTCAACCAGGCCGGAGTTTCCCTGGCCCAGACCCTGGAGCTGCCGCTCCTCTACCACATTGCCTGCGACCACATCGCCCAACTGGTGGACTGTCCGGTCTTCTGCATCTCCCTCTACGACCCGGAAACCCGCACCCTGCGGCCGGACTTTGCCCTGAGCGACGGTGGACCGCTGGACGTCAGCCAGTGCCCGCCGCTGCCGATGGACGTGGAGCCAACGCGAGGGCGCGCCCGCGCCGTCGCCACCGGCCAGGCCGAGATCGTGGAGGACCTGCCGGCAGCCGTAGCCGCAGCCATAGGAAGAGGAGAACTGGTCACGACGGTGGGGGACGAACGAGTCCCCCTTTCCGCCCTGTACGTGCCGATGGTCGTGCGCGGGCAGGTGATCGGACTGGTGGAACTGCAGAGTTACCGGCCCCAGGCCTACAGCGCGGAAGACGTCGCCGTCCTCGGCCCGGTGGTCAACCAGGTCGGCCTGGCCATCGAGAACGCCCGCCTCTACCGGGAGGTGCAGGAGCACGCCCGCCAGTTGGAGCAGCGCGTGGCCGAGCGCACCGCCCAACTGCAAGAGACTGTCCGGGCCCTGGAGACGGAGGTCGGCGAGCGGAAGAAGGCCGAGGAGGAACTGGAAGCCTTCAGTTACTCCGTGTCCCACGACCTGCGCGCTCCGCTACGGGCGATCGACGGCTTCTCCCGCATCCTGCTCGAGGAATACACCCCTCAGGCCACACCTGAGGCCTTGCGCTACCTGCAGTTGCTGCGCAGCAACACCCAGCAGATGGGCCGGTTGATCGACGACCTGCTCGCTCTCTCTCACCTGGGCCGGCAACCTCTCACCAGGCAACCGGTGGCGCCGGCTGCCCTGGTCCGCCAGGTGCTGGCCGATTTGCACAGCGAGCAGGAGGGGAGGCACGTCGACGTCTCGATCGGCGATCTCCCCGTCTGTCAGGCCGACCCAGGCTTGCTCCGGCAGGTATTCCTGAACCTGCTCTCGAATGTCCTCAAGTTCACCCGCCGGCGAGAGGTGGCAGTCGTCGAGATCGGCTGCCGGGAGGAAAAGGGGCCATGCGTCTACTTCGTCCGGGACAACGGCGTCGGCTTTGACATGCGCTACGTGCACAAGCTCTTTGGTGTGTTCCAGCGGCTGCACAGCGCTGAGGAGTACGAGGGCACCGGCGTGGGACTGGCGATCGTCCAACGCATTATCCACCGCCACGGCGGGCGGGTCTGGGCCGAGGCGGAAGTGGACAAAGGCGCGACCTTTTACTTCACGCTCGGGGAGGTATCCCATGACTGAGCGGCCCGTGGAGATCCTGCTGGTGGAGGACAATCCCAACGACGTGGAGCTGACCCTCCACGTCCTGACGCGGAACCACCTTGCCAACTGCGTCCATGTCGTGCGCGATGGGGCCGAGGCACTGGAGTACGTCTTTGGCACCGGCGCGTACGAGGGACGCAGCGTGAACAGCAGGCCCAGGGTGATCCTGCTCGACCTGAAACTGCCGAAGGTGGATGGTCTCGAGGTACTGCGGCAGATCAGGGCCGACCCGCGCACCCGGACGATCCCGGTGGTCGTGCTCACCTCGTCGCGCGAAGAGCGCGACATCGTCGAGAGTTACCGCCTGGGTGTCAACAGCTACATCGTCAAGCCGGTGGATTTCGAGCAGTTCACCGAGGCCGTGCGCAACCTGGGTTTCTACTGGCTACTGCTCAACCAGCCGCCGGCCCTGTGAGTTGACCATCTCCTCGTTCGCAGCAGGGTGGGGGACACGATGGCGACTCCACTGCGCGTTTTGATCCTGGAGGACCGGCCGGCCGACGCCGAGCTGATGGCCCTCGAGCTGCGCCGCGCCGGGCTTGAACCCGCCTGGCGGCGAGTGGAGACGGAGGAGGACTATCTCTCCGCTCTCGATCCGGGGCTGGACCTGATCCTGGCCGACTATACCCTGCCACAGTTCGACGCACTGCGCGCCCTCCATCTCTTGCAGGAGGGCGGGCTGGACATCCCCTTCATTGTCGTCACCGGCACGGTCAGCGAAGAAGTGGCGGCAGAGTGTGTGAAGCAGGGCGCCGCCGACTACCTGCTCAAGGACCGGCTGGCCCGCCTGGGGCCGGCCGTGGAGAATGCGCTGCAGGAGAGGAAACTGCGCCAGGAGAAGCGCCGGGCAGAAGAGTCCCTCGGGGAGAGCCAGTGGCTCCTGCAGGCGGTGGTCGACACCGCACCGAGCTTGATTGTCCTCACCGATTCTGAGGGTCGTATCGTCCTCTTCAACCGTGCTTGTGAAGAGCTGACTGGCTACTGGCGCGACGAGGTCATCGGCAACACGATCGCCGAGCTGTTCCTGCCGCCAGAATGGATCCCCGTCGTCCAGAAACGATTTGCCGACCCCTATGCCCCGGAAGTGCGGGCACCGCACAAGAACCCATGGCTGACAAAGGCAGGCGAACAGCGGCTCATCGAGTGGCGTTGCACGCCGCTCCCCTGGGACGGCGGCGGGACCTACATCCTGGGCACCGGCATCGACGTCACCGACCGCGAGCAGGCCGAGGAGGCCCTCCGGCAGGCCGAGGCGAACTACCGCAGCCTGTTCGAGGAGGTGCCCATCGGGCTCTACCGCAGCACGCCGGAAGGACAACTGCTCGCCGTCAATCCGGCCCTGGTGGAGATGCTGGGGTTTCCCGACTGGGAGTCCTTGCTGGCAGTCAATGCGGCTGACGGGTATGTGAATGTCGAGGACCGCGAGCGGGAGATGGCCCTGGTGGAGCGCGATGGGGTCACGCAGAGTATCGAGATCCAAGTGCGCCGCTACGACGGTACGCCCATCTGGGCGCGGGATACCACCCGGCCTGTCCGCGACGCCGATGGCCGCACCCTGTACTACGAGGGCAGCCTGGAGGACATCAGCGAGTGGAAACGGGCCGAGGAAGAACTCCGGCGACGCGCCGCCCACCTGGAGGCGCTCAACGCCGTCATCGCTGCTGCCGCCGCCGCTACCGACCTGCCCGCGCTCCTGGAGACGGCCCTGGAGCACACCCTGTGCGCCCTGGGACTGGAGATCGGCGCCATCTGGGTGCCGGGCCTGCGCGCCATCCGGGGCGTCTCAGCGGAACTCTGCGAGGCCATCGGCACAGCCGCCCGGGTTGCCGAAGTGGAACTTGTCGGCCCCGTCGTCCTGGGGGATGTTGGACAGGCGCCGGCCGGGAGCATGTACCACTTCGCAGAGATGTTCACGAGCCGTCTGGGCCTTCAATCTACCCTGACGGTCCCTGTACTGATTGGGGAAACGCGCGTCGGCGGAATCAGCGTGGGTGCAGCTCTCCCCCGGCCCTGGCCGGCCGAGGAGGTGGCCCTGCTCGAAGCTGTCGGCCAGCAGCTGGGGGGAGCGGTGGAGCGGCTGCGCCTGCTGGAGCAGGTGCAGGAACAGGCCCGCCGGGTCCAGCAGATCATGGATACGATGCCGGAGGGGGTCCTGCTCCTGGATGGCGAGAGGCGCATCGTGATGGCCAACCCGGCGGCCCGAGAATGCCTGGCGGTGTTGAGCGAGGCGAAAGAAAGAGATCCGCTCACCCACCTGGCCGGCCGGCCCATTGAGGAGCTGCTGGCCCCGCCCCCGCCGGGGCAGTATCACGAAGTAGAGATCGCCCGGGGCACGCGCCGCATCTTCGAGGTGTTGGCACAACCCGTGACGACGGAGACAGAGGCAGGTGGTTGGGTGCTCCTCCTGCGCGATGTCACCTGGGAGCGGGAGCGGCACTGGCGCATCGCGCAGCAGGAACGCCTGGCCGCCACCGGGCAACTGGTCGCCGGCATTGCCCACGACTTTAACAACGTCCTGCAGGGCATCCTGAGCTTCGCCGAGACACTCCAGCAGAAGCCGGGCATGCCCGAGACAGCCCAGGATCCGCTGCGCCTGATCTGCCTGTTGGCCGAGCGAGCCGGGGGCATGAACCGCCAGTTGCTCGATTTCAGCCGGCAGTCCATCGCGGAGAGGAAACCCCTCGACCTGCTCCCCTTCGCCAAGGAAATGGTCCACCTCCTGCGGCGCACGATTCCCGAAAAGATCGAGATTACCCTGGAGCACGCACCCGGGGAGTATCGGATCCAGGCCGACGTGGCCCAACTCCAGCAGGTGCTCCTGAACCTGGCCGCCAACGCCCGCGATGCCATGCCCGACGGCGGCAGGCTCTCCCTCCGCCTGACCCACTATACATCCCCAGCGGATCTCCCCCCTGACCCTGGCGTGGCCGCCGGGGAATGGATCCGCCTGGAGGTCTCTGACACGGGCAGCGGCATTTCCCCGGAGATCCTCCCGCACATCTTCGAGCCCTTTTTCACCACCAAGGACCGTTCCCAGGGAACCGGCCTGGGGCTGGCCCAGGTGTACGGGATCGTCACGCAGCACGAGGGGCGCATCGACGTGAGCACGAAGCTGGACCAGGGCACCACTTTCACCCTCTACCTACCGATGCTGGAGGACAAGGGTCCGGCCGGCCGTGGATTCCCGCAGATCGCTACCGGGCAAGGGGAAACCATCCTGCTGGTGGAGGATGACCCGACGGTGCTTGACTCCACCCGGGCGGAATTGGAGCAATTGAGGTACCGGGTGCTCACCGCAGCCGACGGCCAGGAAGGATTGCAGGTCTACGACCATCACCGTGCGGAAATACGCCTGGTCCTGACCGACCTGGTGCTGCCCAAGATGGACGGCGTCGCACTCCTCCGGGCGTTGCGGGCCGGGGATCCCGCTTTGCCGATTGTGGTGATGACGGGATATCCTCTGACGAACGAGACTCAAGATATGTTCATTCGGGAGGGTACCCCCTGGTTGGAGAAGCCGGTAGCCCTGACCCGTCTGGCCCAGGTGCTCAAGCAGGCACTTGCCCCCAACCCCTGAATGCCGCCTCCCCGGCGGCTGCGGGAACCATTGAGGCTAGACTTCCGAAGTCTTCCAGGGTGCGAAAAGTCGCCCAAGGTCGGCGTCTTGACTGGGGCCGGGTGATAGACTGCCGCCCGGTAGCCGTAGACTTCGGAAGTCTAGCTCCACCAGGCGGCCCAGGTCACCAGTCCGCGCGGACGAAGCGATATCCCATCCCCCGTTCGGTGAGGATGCAGCGGGGTCGCCCTGGGTCCTGCTCGATCCTCTGCCGCAGCCGCCAGACGTACAGCTTCAGGCTGGCCCGGTCGCCCTCGTACTCGTCGCCCCATACGGCCTCCAGGATCTGGTCGTGGGTGAGCAGGCGGCCGGCATTGCGGGCCAGGTAGACCAGCAGGCGGTGCTCCAGCGGCCGCAGCTGCAGACGTTCCCCTGCCACGTGCACTTGTTGGGCCACCAGATCGATCGCTACGCGGCCCCCGTCGAAGGCGAGGCTTGCTCCCTCTTCCGCTACCGGCAAACGCGCCCGGCGCAAGGCCGCCCGCACGCGTGCCTGTAGCTCCTCCAGGGCCACCGGCTTCATCAAATAGTCGTCCGCGCCCAGGTCCAGGCCCTTGACCCGGTCCTTCACCTGGCCCCGTGCCGTGAGCATGAGGACGGGGATGTCGGTCATCTCGCGGATGCGTTTGCAGACCTCCCAGCCGTCCAGACCCGGCATCACGACGTCCAGCAGGACCAGGTCGGGCTTCTCCCCGTAGAGCCGGCGCAGGGCCTCTGCCCCGTCCTGGGCGGTGACGACCGTGTAGCCTTCCTCCTGCAGGAGGGCAACCAGGCTCTGCCGGACATAGGCATCGTCGTCCACGATCAGGATCTTTGCTTTTTCGTCCATGGCTGAGACTCCTCTCTGCCTTATAGTTTATCATCCGTTGCGGCCTTCGTCAATAGTCCCTGGCGATGGGATAGGGCAACAAGTCGCTGTGGAGTCCCGAACTTGTTCGGGACATACTCCCCGACAAGTCGGGGACTCCGCCCGAGGACAATTTTAGGCCCGGCGGTGAGGTCTGGTGCGACTTGTTGTTGCGCTATCTGGCGATCCCCGGGCTTCCTCCTCCCCGATAACCTGCCTGTAACGATCTGCTTACACAACGCTGCCCTGGTTACGCTAGAATAGAGCCAAAGACAGGTACCAGGGAAAGGACTCCAGTGCAGGAGAGTGTTGACCAGAGGAGGCAAGCGATGGGGCGGACTTTTATCGGGATGTGGAGGCGAAGCGGAGCAGTCCTGGCCGCCGTTCTGTTCATCGGCGGGGCGATTGTTCCGACCACCAGGGTCCAGGGCAGCCAACTGGCCGGCCCGGCAGAGCCGGTTCAACCCGGAGCGCGGATGCTCCAAAGCGATCCCAACACCCTGACCGTCGAGTGGACCCTGCCCCCGTTCTCCCTGGAGCAGGTGGTGTTGGAAGGGAAATCCTATAGCCGCATCGTCGTGGAGGGGATGGACGAAACGGCGGAGCCAGGCCGCCCGCGCTTGCCGGCCGGGGCAACCTGGCTCGCCCTTCCGCCATCCGGCCAGGTCGAGGTCGAGGTGTTGGAGCAGGAAGGAGAGATCCTGTCGCTCCCATTTCCCGTCCAGCCGGCCCCGCAAGCCCTCCTTCCCGAGCCCGGTCCCGGCGATGATCCGACGGCCATGCCGGAGGAACTGGTCTACCGCTATCTACCCGATCCCACCGTCTACGAGGCCGGGGCAACCTACCCAGGAGTCCTGGCCCGCGTCGAAAAGGATAGCTGGATCCGCAGCCAGCGCGTGGCTTTGCTGCGTCTCTTCCCCTTTCAATACGATGCCTCTCGCCAGGAGCTGCAGGTCTATCGCCGCCTGCGCGTGCAGGTGCGCTTTGCCGGGTCGGCCCTTCGGGGCGGGCCCGGCATCGGCGAGCCGGCCCCCTTCGAAACCCTGTTCCAGGATACGCTGCTGAATGCCGGCCAGGCCTCCTCCTGGAGGAGCCGGACCGAGCTGCCCGCCCTGGCCTCGTCGGCAGCCCCGCCCTACGTCGAGGGGCCGGCCGCCAAGGTCACGCTGGATCACGACGGGCTTTACCGGCTGGACGCCGATACGCTCCGCCAGGCCGGTGTCCCCGTCGATCAGGTGGACCCGCGTTCCTTCTCCCTCTACCTGGACGGTCAGGAAGTGGCCCTGTGGATTCCTGGAGAAGAGGATGGACACCTGGATGCCGGTGAGGCCATCTTCTTCTACGGGCAGGGGATCGCGTCCAAGTTCACTCGTGAGACCGTCTACTGGCTGACCTGGCAGGGGCCGGCCGGCCGGCGCATGCCGGAACGTGCCGCCGGGCCCGTCGACGGTATGGGTCCCATCCAGACTTTCGCCAACACCGTCCACCAGGAGAGCAACGGCTATTACCTCTCGCAGCTCAAGGGCGGCGACGACCTGGAGCGCTGGCTCTGGAACTACCTCTACACCAAGGGGACCCCCCAGCGCACCTTCAATGTGCCCATCGACGCGCTGGCCGCGGGGGCTTATTCGGCCACGCTGCGCCTGCTCCTCTATGGTGGGTTCCCCAGCAGCGTCAATCCGGACCACCACGTTCGGGTCTACCTCAACGACACCTACGTCGGCGAAGGCTGGTGGGACGACTACAACTCCCTGCGGTTGGAACTGCTCGTCCCGCAAAGGCTGCTGCGCGCCGGGGACAACGCGGTGCGCCTGGTAGCGCCGGGGGACACGGGCTACTCCTATGACCTGTTCTATCTGGACTGGATCGAGGTCACCTATGCCCGCTCGTTCACCGTCGCAAACGAGCGCCTGCAGTTTGCTCTGGACAACCGGGACGCCTGGGTCGCCGAACTGCAGCCGTTCAGCGTGGCGGAGATCGTCGCTCTGGACATCGGCGATCCCCTTGCTCCTGCCCGGCTTACCCAGGGAGTGGTAGAGTCCACCGGGATGGGCGGCTACCGCTACCGTTTCAGTGACACGGGCGTGCCCTCCACCCCATCCCTTCGCTACCTGGTCACGACCTCTGCCCGGGCCGAGGCGCCGCTCCGTGTGGTCATGGATAGCCCCTCCCATCTACACTCGACCAGCAACGGCGCCGACTACCTGATCATCGCCTATGGGGACTTTATCCCGGCCGTGCAGCCCCTGGCCGACGCTTACGCCCGGGAGGGGCTACGGGCCATGGTCGTGGACGTGCAGGACGTGTACGACGAGTTCAGTGGGGGCCGTCTCAACCCCCACGCCATCCACGACCTGCTGGCCTATGCCTACACCTACTGGACCCCGCCGGCCCCCACCTACGTCCTCCTGGTCGGGGACGGACACTACGACTACAAGAACTACCTGGGCTATGGGATGGGCAACTTTATTCCGCCCTACCTGGCCTACGTAGACCCATGGATCGGCGAGACTACGGCGGACAACCGTTATGCCTGCCTGGTGGGCAACGATGTCCTGGCCGACGTCTTTCTGGGGCGTCTCCCGGTGAACACGCCGCAGGAGGCCAGCGCGGTGGTGGCCAAGATCCTGGCCTACCGCCAGGCTCCGGCCGGCGCCGACTGGCAGGGCCGCGTCCTCTTTGTGGCTGACAACGCCGACGGCGGCGGGAACTTTGCCTCCCTCTCGGATCAGATCGTCAGCCAGAACCTGCCCGCCCCCTACATTCCGGACAAGGTCTACCTGGGGATTAACTACCCTTATGCCAACCCTGCCCTGGCTGCCCGG
>Ga0315296_10004723_pt1 | contig 11096 bp, 10 predicted proteins | sample YL17G14_18_MG_FD_203921 | JGI IMG/M metagenome (GOLD analysis project Ga0315296, IMG submission 203921) | Sediment microbial communities from Yellowstone Lake, YNP, Wyoming, USA - YL17G14_18 | ecosystem: Environmental > Aquatic > Freshwater > Lake > Sediment | place: USA: Wyoming | collected...
CAGTTGGCCCCATGTGAGCGCCAGGCCCTTTACCGGATGCGAATTGTCTCGTATATCACTCAATCGACGATGACTCCGCGCAATGCCCGCGGGTTCCGGCGGGCGGTGAGACCCGTGCTGACGATGATTACCATGCCCACGAGTACGTTCTGCCAATAGGACGGGACATTCAGCAGGATGAGACTGTTATTGATCGTGACGAGCAGGGCCACGCCGAGGAGCGTGCCGGCGACGGTTCCCCGGCCGCCGGTGATGTCGGCCCCGCCGAGCACGACCGCCGCGATGACCGTCAGCTCCATGCCGACGAGGTCGAACGGATTGGCGTTGCGCATCGTGCAGGCGTGGATCAGGCCCGCGACGCCGGAGAGGAATCCGACCAGCCCGTAGATGAAGAACTGCACCCGGCCGAGATTGAAGCCCACCCGCCGGGCCGCCTCCGCATTGCCCCCGAGGGCGCGGATGCCCTTGCCCAGCATCGTATATCGCAGAAGCGCCCACGCGGCCGCCGCAGCCGCGATGAACAGAAGAAATGAAGCGGAGAGTCCGGTCCTCCCGCCGTCGGGCAGCGCTGTCTCGAAGAGCGACCACTTCGAGAACTCAATCATTCCCGAGGGCAGGTTCGTCACGATTCTCGTTCCGACGAAGGCCAGGAGGAAACCTCGGAATACGCTCGCCGAGCCCAGCGTGACAATCAGCGTCGGCAGGCGGTAGAAGGAGATGAAGAACGCGTTGAACAGGCCCAGCAGCAGCCCGATGCACCCGGCACAGAGGAATGCAGCGGCCGCGGAACGCGAAGCGCCCGCCGGCAGCATCGAGCTTGTGACGTACATGCTGAATGCGGCGATAGCTGTGAAGGAAATGTCGATGCCCCCCGACAGCAGGACGATGAACACGCCCAACGCAAAGATGCCCAGCACGGCGCTGCTCTTGCACAGGTCGAAGAGATTGGACAGGGAGAGGAACGCAGGATTGATGACGGCGATGGTCACAGCCAACAGGATCAGCACCGCCGCCAGGGAAAGCTCGTGTCTGCGCCGTATTATCCACAGGCGTTCCATGCGGCTGTCACTCCAGGGCACTCAGGCGAGCGGCCAGTGTGCCTTCCGCCGCCTCGGCCGGCACAAGCTCATCGACAATTCGGCCCCGATGCATGACCAGTACGCGGTTGCACAGGCCTTCCAGTTCGGGCAGATCATCGGAGATGACGATCATTGCCATCCCCTGGCGTGCCAAATCGGCGAGCTTGCCGTGAATCTCCGCCTTGGCGCCGACATCGACGCCGACCGTTGGGCCATTGAGGATCAGGACTTTTGCCTTGGTCGCGAGCCATTTCGCCAGGACGACCTTCTGCTGGTTGCCGCCGGAGAGATTCTGTGCCGGGCAAGCGGCGGAGGGGGCCGCAATGGACAGAGCCGTCATCCATTTGTGGACGACGGCTCGCAGATGGCTGAAGTCGAGCCATCCGCCGCGGCGTGCAAAGGATTCCAGGCCCGCGGCCGAGATGTTTCGCTCAATCGATTGTTCGAGAAATAGTCCCTCGGTCAATCGATCTTCAGGCAGATAAGCGATTCCCCGCTCCACAGCCCTGCAAATGTTGCCGGGGCGGATGGTTTGGCCGTTGATCTCGATGCAGCCGGAGTCCACGGCCCCCAGTCCGAACAGGGACGCGGCCAACTCCCTTCGGCCCGAGCCGAGCAGGCCCGTAATGCCGAGAATCTCACCCGCGTGCAGATCGAAGCTCGCGTCGTCGAAGGCCCCTCGACGACAGAGCGTTTTGACCCGTAGCAGCGGGGCGGCGAGCCTGTCATTGCGAGATGATACGCGACCCGTTTGGTGTTCTTCCTTGCCTGTCATGTGGGAGACCAATTGGCCGTAGTCGAAACTCGACACGTCGCCCTCGGCCACCTTCCGGCCATTGCGCAAGACCGTGATTCGCCGGCTGATCTCCAGGACCTCCCGCAGTTTGTGACTGACGAAGAGAATAGAGATCCCGCGGCTCTGCAGGTTCTTGATGATGCGAAACAGCGAATCGATCTCCTTTTGGGTCAGAGCAGTCGTTGGCTCATCCATGACAATGAGCCGCGCGTCCTGCAGGAGGGCCTTGGCAATCGCCACGAGTTGCCGCTGAGCGATTGAGAGGTCGGCCACTTCCCTTCGCAGATCGATTTGGAGTCCCAGTCGTGCGACGGCATCAGTGGCGACACGGCGGATTTGCCGGGGCATCGCCCAAGAAGATCCACACTCCAGCAGCGTGTTGATCGCCAGATTCTCCCCGACCGTCAAATTCGGGAAGAGGGACAGGTCCTGATAGATCACCTGGATTCCCTCGCGGACAGCGTCGATGGGCCGGCGATTTCCAGTGCTCTGCCCGTCGATGATGACTTCGCCGGCATCAGGGGTGTACACGCCGGCGATGATTTTGATCAGTGTCGATTTGCCGCTGCCGTTCTCGCCCGCCAGGCAGTGAATCTCGCCCCGCTCGATGGTGATCGAGACGTCCTGCAGCGCCTGCACGCCGCCGAACCGCTTGCTGATATGCCGGACTTCGAGAAAGGCATTCCCCATCTTGCTGATGCCTCCTCAGAAGTTGTAGGCATCCATGTTCTCCTTAGTCACGTCCACCCAGGCGGAGCCGTAGAAGAGGTTGGGTTTTTCCGGGTCCCTGCGCACGGCGTGGTAGCCCTCGGCCCCCAGGTCCATCCCGTCGGCGACGGCCTTGTGCTCCAGGAGCATCAGGGCCAGTTCGTTCATCACGTAGCCGGCGTCGGCCGGGTCCCAGAAGCTGATCAGCTTGGCGCCGCCGCCCTTGAGGTACGGGCCACACTGCGAGACCAGGCCCGTGCCGATCACGGCGATCTTGTCCTGCAGGCCCTTCTCCTCGACAGCCAGCCCCGCGCCGGCGGCCGTGGTCGAGGCGCTGCCCTGGATGCCCCGCAGGCGGGGATAGGCCTTGATCAGCTCCTTGGTCTTCTCATAGGCGATATTCTGGTTATCGTATTCCTCAATTCGCTGCGTCACGAGCGTCATGTCCGGATACTTCTGCCGCTGCCTGGCGATTGCGGCGTCGATCCACTCGTTGTGCGACTTCGAGGTGAGACTGCCGACGAACACCGCGTACTCGCCCTGCTCGCCCATGGAACGCGCCAAGTGGTCCATCAGGTGCGCGCCGTAGGCGGCATTGTCAAAGGCTTCGATGATCGCGTCCGCGTTGACCTGGTTGGAGGCCTCGTGACAGACGACGACGATTCCGCGGTCCCGGGCCTTCTTCAGCACCGGCTCGACCGCCTCCACCGAGAACGGGACCACGCAGATGGCGTCCACGCCCTGGGCGATCAGGTCCTCGATGATCTGCACCTGCAGGGCGGCGTCGGCCTGGGACGGGCCGAGCTGGTAGCAGCGGTGTCCGGTTTCCGCAGCGAATCTCTTGATGCCCTCCTTCATCCGGTCGAACCAGGCGATGCCGTCGAGCTTGACGACGGTCGCGATGGTATATCGCGCGTCTTTACGGCGCGCGTCCTCGCTCTTCTTGGCGCAGGAGCAGAACAGCATCACGCATGACAACAGCCCGACGATCATCCTTCTCATAATCTCACCTGCCGATCCTTCTCATGGCCGCGTTGCTGCGGATAACTCCGGTACGCGAATCACGGGGCCAATCTTGCGGCGATCTCGTCGAATATCAGTCGCTCGGCGTTTTGAATGGGTGCGGGCAGGAACGTGCCGGCTGCCATCCTGTGGCCGCCGCCGCCGAATTTGGCCGCCACTTCGCTGACGTCCACCTCGCCCCGGCTGCGCAACGAGCAGCGGATTCGCCCGTCCTTTAGCTCGATGAACAACGCCGAGACCCTCACCGACCCGATGCGGTGACATTCGTTGATCAGGTTCTCCGTATCGTTGAAGGCGGCCCCGGTCTGCGCGAAGTCCTCCAGGCCAATGCGCTGGGAGGCATACCGGCCGCCAAGGTGCAGCTCGATCGAGTTCAGCATTCGCACCATCAGCTTGAAACGCGAGTAGGAGAAATCCTGGTAGAGCTTCTCGTAGAGCTCAGGCGGCTGGGCGCCGAGATCGATCAGGTCGGCGCAACTGCGATAGGCGCGGCTGTCGGTATTCCTCAATTGGAACCATCCGGTGTCGGTCGCGATGGCGACGAACAGGGCCTCGGCGATCTTCCGAGTGATCGGCCAGCGGAGGCACTTGAGCAGATCGAGCAGCACGAGACCTGCGGCGGCGGCGCTCTCATCGATGATCTCCACACGGCCCAGGCCGTCGGAGGTGGTGTGGTGATCGACCACCAGCACCGGCGTCGTCGATTGCCGCAAGTAGTTCTCAAGCCCCGGCAACTGGCTGTAGCTGTTGGTATCGAGAAGGATGACGAGGTCGATCTCGCCGAAAGCTCCGCTGGTCAGGCCCTCGACCGGAATATCCTCGCCGAGGACAGGGACGTCTTCGTCAAACAGGAACGCGTACCACCTGGGGATGGATGAAAGGAACAGCGGGTGGGCCGTCTTGCCGGCATTCCTCAGAGCCTCCGTCATGGCTGCGACGTCACCACATGCATCACCATCCGGCCTGGTGTGCGTCGTGACCAGCACGTTGCTCGAACGCTGTATGAGTGCGATGGCTTGCCGGCATACATCCTTCCTTATCATGCGATCCTTTCGACCCAACACGCTCCAACACAATGACGCTCAGAGAGAATTATACGGATTGCCGCATGGACCGCAACCATTGACGATCGGTATCCGCTCGGCCGTCATGCGGGACCGCATGGCTCGCCCGGACCCGGAGCGGCCTGACCAGCGGCGCTGACCGTCGCCTCCATCAGCCTCTTTCTGCGGAATTTGCGGGCCACGACGCGCAGCCCATTGCTTTCGAAGGCTTCGCCGCCCTTGAAACCCGGCGGTGCATGCCTCATGGACCATTCGGCCAGCGTGAGCACCCGGCCGCCGTCCTGCTCCGGCGGCCACGAAATCCCCACGGTCGCCGCCACGATGCCTATGGGAACCCCGCCACCCATGATCCACGCCTCGCCGCACGGATGCACGTGCGCCGGCAGCCGGTCGAACTCGTCCTCGATCTCCCCGACAAGCTCCTCGATGACATCCTCGAGAGTCACCATGCCCAACACCGTCCCCTCCTTGGAAACCACGATGACAATGTGAGTCTTCTGCTGGATCATCAACTCGAGTAATTGCGACAGGACCATGTCTTCGGGCACTCTCTGGATCGGCCTGGAGATTCCCTTGATGCTGGGGTCCTTGGGATTGACTCGCATCGCCGCGATGATGTCCTTGAAGTTCACGTAGGCCTCGATGCTCTGGGGATCGCCCTGTCTCATGCAGACGGGAAATCGCGTGTGCATGTCGAGGTGGGCCTGGACCAGGGCCTCCATGAGGTTCCTTCCGACGAAGATCGTCGAGATGTCTTTTGCGGGGATGATGATGTCGCGGACGGGTCGGGTCGATAGGTGCGCGGCTGCCAAGACGATCTTCTCCTCCCGCTCTCCCAGAAGCTTGGACGTGCGGGCCAACGAGACCGCGGCGCGCAGCTCGTGCAGCCACTGGCCCCTGGCGTCGGGCCGGGCCTGCCGCGGTACCAGGTTCACCACCGCCTTGACCGTGCCCTCGATCACGAAGATCACCGGATGCGCCACGTGCGAAAGGGCCCTCATGACCGGCGACAGCCGTAATACGACCCATTCGTTGTTGTGCAGCGCCACCATCTTGGGCACGAGCTCCGCAAAGACGATCGTAACGTACGTCAGCGGGATGACCAGCAGGGCAAGCACCAGCACATCGGCCGATGTGACCGACAGACCCCACTGCTGCTGGAGGTAGGGTGAGAGCCTCTGCGTGACGCCGGCCCCGCCGGTGGCGGCCGCCACGGACCCGACCACGGTAATCCCCACCTGGACGACGGCAAGACTCGCCTCCATGCGGTCTTTCATATAGGCGGCATCGGCCGCCCCTCGCTTCTTTTCACTCAGCAGGACGGCGAGCCTCGCCCTTGAAATTGACGCAAGTCCCATCTCGTACGCCGCAAATACGGCGTTGAGCGCCAACATTACGATGATGACAATTAAACCGTATGTAAACATCAATCCACACCTTAAGATTGACCATCTGGCAAACGACGGCCGATCACATGCAGCCGACCGGCGGACTCACGCTCCACTTCGCCCGCCGGATGTGGTGGTCAGGGATTCCCACGGAGGCTCTGCCTTGCCGCCTCGCAGTCCTTCTGGATCTGGGCCACGAGCTCCTGCGGCGTGGTGAATTTGTGCTGGCTGCGCAGCCGCTGCACGAAATCCATCGCCATCCACTTGCCAGTCATATCCGCCAAGTTCTCATCCAACAAATGGGCCTCGATCAGCAGCGGGTGCTCATCTCCGAACGTTCGTGCCTGCCCGATGCTGAACACCGCCGCCCGATGCTGCTTCTGCTCAAGCAGTTGCTGCGAATCGTCGGCAAGCTCGACGAGGCCCGCGTAGACGCCTTCCGCCGGGAGGATTTGCTCCGGCTTGGACATATTCAGCGTGGGAAAGCCCAGCTTGCGTCCCCGGCCCCATCCCCGCACCACCGGTCCCATGAGTCTGTACGGCCGCGACAGGGCCGCTGATGCCTCCCCGACGTGGCCGCTCTCGATCATGTAGCGGATCACCGTGCTCGAGACCCGGATGGCCTGCTTTGTGGCAAGCTCGATCTGCTGCGGCGGCACGACGACCACGTGGAAGCCTCGCTCGCGGCTAAGCTGGCTGAGGGTATTCACGTCGCCCGCTCTGGCGGCCCCGAAGTGGAAATCGTCGCCCTCGACAATGACGGACGGCCTGATAGTCGCCATGAGGAACTCGTCCACGAAGTCCTGCGGCGACAGCGCTAGCAGGTCGCGGTTGTCTTCCAGCACGATGATGCAGTGGTCGGCGTAGTCCTTGAGCAGGTGGAGCTTGAGCGGCAGGGGGGTCAGCACTCCCGGCGCCTTCTCGGGGTACAGGACGGCCACTGGATGCGGCTCGAACGTCATTACCGCCATTTCCGTGTCGTTAGATTCGGCGAGCCGGCGGGCCGTACGCAGGATCTCCTGGTGACCGACGTGCACACCATCGAAGTTGCCGATCGTCAGCACACAGCCCTTCTGCACCTGCCCGAAATCTGCCCGTGTCTTCAACACTCTCATTAGTAGAAAGCCATCCCAACTATATTACTACGCAGAGTTTACGCGCCTGCCGCAGGGACGCAACGGTTTTTGCGGCAAAATCGGGATGGTGGCGTGCACACACGCCGCGTGGGAAGACACGAAAATGGGGGCCGGTGAGCGGGCAGCAAAGCGAAGGGCGTCAGGAACCGGGCCGGCAGCGGACTGCTATTTGTTCCGCTCTTTCAACTCGTCCAATCGCGTATCGGTTTTCGCGTAATTCGGGTAGAAGACCCTGATCTCCGCCAGGGTGAATTCCGCCTTGGTGATGTTTCCGGTCTTCTCATAGCACATGGCCAGCATATCCAGAGCGGCCTTGTGGTACGGGAACCCGCCTTTCTGGAGGGTCTCCGGCTTGTCGGGCCCGAGTTTGCGCACCTGCTCGAAGCAGGGAATGGCCTGCTGATAGAGCCCATCGCGGGTGTACATGACGCCCAACTCAAACTGGGCTGGCTTGTTCGTGGCATCGGTCTCGGCGGACTTCTGGTAGGCTCCCAGGGCTGCGTCAGAATCGCCTCGGGTCTTGTAGATGCGGGCTAGCTGGCACCAGGCCCGGCTGTTGTCGCTGTCGAGCAGCAGGGCCTTGTCGCACTCCCGCTTGGACTCATCGTCAAAGCCGAACGCGGAGTAAGCCTCGGCCCGGCTGAGCATCTGGTCGACCATGACCGGCCGAAGAACGATCAGGGCCAGCACGATGAAGATCGTGGTGCACGAGCCCTTGGCCACAAGCTCCCGATACTCTTTCAACCGACCCCTGCGTCTGGGACAAATGATCTGCCCGTTTTCCATATCACACCCGTCAGCCTACTACAACGAAGTAAATGCCCAGAATCATCATCGCGTTGCCGCAGAGCAACTGGGTCTTTTGCTCGATGGAACACATTCGCGTCCGGAGCCTCTGCGTCAGGTCCTGCTTCAGTATGGTCGTCAGCACCCCGACAGCGAGAATCGGAAGACCCTGGCCCAAGGCAAAGCTGACGAATACGGCCAGCCCAAAGGGGGACAGGCTCTGTACCACGGTGAGCCTCGCCAGGCTGATCAGACCTGCACCGCAGGCAGGACACGCCGGCATCGTCAGCAGGCCGAAGAGGGCTCCGACCAGGAGCGCGCCTGGCACGTCGATCCATCCCAGCCGACCGCCGATACGTCGCCATCGCTGCGGCAGGAGATGCGAACTGATCATTCCTGAGGCTGCTATGCCCGCCAGAAACAGCAGCGCTCCCAGGGCCCAGAACATGAGCTTGTTGGTATGCACGACTGCTTGTGCAGCCTCGGCCGTGGATGCCGCCTTGACGCCGAGCAGGACATAACTGATGACGAACCCCAACAGGAAGAGAACTGTCAGGAGCAGCATGCGCTTCTTCGATTCGCCGAAGCCGGCCACGTAGGCTACGACGATCGGCAGTCCAATCCCGGTACACCAACTGAGCGAGGCCACGGCCCCGACCCAGAACACCATACACAGGGCGGTTCCCGGCGATTCGCTCAGGAGTTTCTCCAAAGTCTCAAGCACGTTGTGTATCCTTCAGAAAGGCACCACAAACCGGTGTCGAATACGCCTTTTCTATTTTTCGGCAGCCGTCGAAGAGTGCGCGGCACGTTGTCCCGCGGACATTTGGTTCATGCACGCCGGACCGTGCGCAGGATCACGCCCGGGGACTGCCGCCCCCGGATACACGTGAATCCGCGGCTGCTGACTATATAAAGTGTAGGAAATAAATACCCGCCCGAAAATATGCAACTGAGTTGCAAATCCTGTCCAAGGAGTTATAATGCCGGCCGAAATTCGTTTTCGGACATTCGGGAGTGCACGAGCCATGCACGGAAAACTTGCTACGGTACTGGAAGAGCTGAAGGAGCACGCGCCGTTCACGTTGTTCGGCTCCGTCACCGGCATCGTGATGATGCTGGTATTTCGCGGCCTGTCCGTGGACACCACGTACCGGCTCTTCTACGTGTTTCACCCGCTGCACGTGACCCTGTCGGCCATCGTCGCGGGGTCCATTTTCCATCTGCATGAGCGGACCCGGAGCTTTCTCACCGTGTTGCTGGTCGGCTATGTTGGCTCGGTAGGTGTCGCGACATTGAGCAACTCCATCATCCCGTTTTTCGGAGAGAGCATTCTTGGCGTGGGCATCCCGACCGAATCCGAAGCCCACGGCGGCCGCGCAAAAGAGGCCCTTCCTGCCGACGCCGGAACCGGCCCGCACGATGCGCCCGAGCGCCACGGACCTAAAATCCACCTTGGCTTCATCGAGGAATGGTATATTGTCAATCCGGCGGCCCTGCTGGGCATTCTGATCGGATTTCTCCTGCCGCGAACCAAGCTGCCGCATGCCGGCCATATCCTCGTCAGCACCTGGGCCTCGGCGGCGCACATAATGATGAATACGGTCAGTGAAGTGACAATCCTGACCCTCATCGGGATGTTCTGTGTGCTCTTCATCGCCGTCTGGGTGCCTTGTTGCTCTAGTGACATTATCGTTCCGCTGCTATTCGTTCGGGCGCCCCACAAGCATGAGGGGCACTCTCATACGGCGGAGGAAGTTGAGATATGACGACCCAGCTCGATCACAAGGCCCGCGCGATGCTCAAGAAGGCGCGGCTGTACTGCACGGAGGCTCGAATTGCCGTTTTGAAGGTGCTCATGGAGGTGGCCAGACCGCTGCGGCAGGATCAGGTGGCCGAGCAGGTGACCCGGCGGGCTTTGAACAAAGTCACCGTATATCGGACGCTCGAGTCGCTGGTGGCGGTGGGCCTGGTCCATCGCGCGTTCACGCAGAACCGGGCGTGGCATTTCGAGTTGGCTGACCACTGCTCGGAGAAGCAGTGCCATCCGCATTTCACGTGCACAAACTGCGGCGTGACCCACTGCCTGACGGACATCTCCGTGCCCATCGCCAGAATCGCCGGCAAAGGCTTCGTCATCAGCCGCCAGCAGGTCCGGCTGGAGGGCCTGTGCCCCGCCTGTGCCTGAAAACGGTAAGTACCTGACGCACAAACAGTTAGGCAGATTGGTCAAGGAAACCGCAGAACCGATTTCCTGAACGAAATGAGGCTGGCCTCTATTCTGCAAAACTTGGCTAAATACTTTGCGGCCAAATATCCGATAAAAACCTTATTATGAGCGCAAGGACCAGACTACTTGCCCTGCTGACGTGCGTGGTCCTGGCGGCTGCCGGCTGCCAGGAGCCTCAGCGCAAGGTCCACAGCGTCGCGTTTGAAGAGCACATGACGACCATCGATGACCTCGCGGCCCGGCTGGGGCTTCGTATCGCCGAGCGAGATGAGACGTTCGTCATCCTCAGAAATGCGGCCAATACTGTGCTCATCTTCACCTCCACTGACGGCCGCTACTTCGTCAATGGCAAGCCGGCCGGATCTGTCGGCACGGTGCAGAAAACCGGCAGTACCGTGTATGTCCCGGAGACGCTCGTTTCCGCAATCCGTCCGTATCTCCGCATCGCCGGGCCTGAGCAACCCCCCGTGACGGTCCGTCCTCGCCCCAGGGCCGGGGCTGCCGTTGTGATTGTCGATGCGGGTCACGGCGGAAAGGACCCGGGCACCCTGATCGGCGGCGCCACGGAGAAATACATCGATCTCCAAGTGGCTGCGAAAGTGGCCGCCTTATTGCAGCAGCGGGGCGTCACCGTAGTCATGACCCGGCAGCAGGACCGGTTCATCGAACTGGAGGAGCGGGCGGAGGCAGCGAACCGGCGCGATACCGATCTGTTCGTGAGCATCCACTCCGATTCGGCCCCCGACCGCAACATAAGCGGCTTCACTATCTACGTTGCGAGGGAGGCATCGGGCGAGTCCCGTCGAGCTGCACAGTCGATTGCCACATCAATGGCCAGGACAGGATCGGACAGCCGGGGCATTCGTGAGGCGGACTACAAGGTCCT
>Ga0315296_10004724_pt1 | contig 11095 bp, 9 predicted proteins | sample YL17G14_18_MG_FD_203921 | JGI IMG/M metagenome (GOLD analysis project Ga0315296, IMG submission 203921) | Sediment microbial communities from Yellowstone Lake, YNP, Wyoming, USA - YL17G14_18 | ecosystem: Environmental > Aquatic > Freshwater > Lake > Sediment | place: USA: Wyoming | collected...
ACTTGACCTCACCGGCGAACTCATTGATCCGTTCGAGGGCCGTCTCTGCCTGGTCGAGCGCTTCGAAAGTGAAGTTCAACGTCTTCCGATAATGGGTGGAGAGGAGAAGGAAGCGGAGGGCCGCCGGATTATTCTTGACCCTCAGAATATCGGGGATGGTGATCGTGTTTCCCCTGGACTTTGACATCTTCTCGCCGTCCCGGATGAGGTGATGGCAGTGCAGCCAGTAGTTGACGAATTTCTTTCCGGAGTAGGCTTCCGACTGGGCGATCTCGTTCTCGTGATGGGGGAAGATGTTGTCCACCCCGCCGCAGTGGATGTCGAACGTTTCACCCAGGTACTTGGAGCTCATGGCCGAGCATTCGATGTGCCACCCCGGCCGGCCGGGGCCGATCTCGGTCTCCCAGAAAGGCTCTCCCTCTTTCTTGGCCTTCCACAGGGCGAAGTCATGGACGCTCTCCTTCTCGTATTCGTCCATGTCCACCCTCTGTCCCGGCTGGAGCTCGTCGAGGTTGATCTTGGAGAGCCGGCCGTAATTCGCGAACTTGGCGATGCTGAAATAGTAGGAGCCCTCCTTCTCGTAGGCGTAGCCCTTTTGGATAAGCCGCTTGATTATGGCCACCATCTCCGGGATGTGTTCGGTCGCCCGAGGGTAACCGTCGACGGGGGCTATATTCACAGTCTTGAGGTCCGAGAAGAAGGAATCGATGTACTTCCGCGTGTATTCGGCGAGGCTCACACCCTGGGCGTTCGCCCCCCGGATGGTCTTGTCGTCGATGTCGGTTATGTTCATGATGTGAACGACCTTGTAACCTAAGAAGTGCAGAAACCTCTTGAGCAGGTCCTCGAAAATGTAGGCGCGGAAGTTTCCGACGTGGGCGAAATCGTAGACCGTCGGGCCGCAGGTATAGAGCTTGACTTCCCCAGGATGAATGGGCACAAACTCCTCTTTCTTCCCGGTCAGCGTGTTAAAAAAATTGATCACAGCAGAATCTTATTAGGAACGTGGCAGGGAGTCAATATTTCTCAGGGGAAGTCGGGGAAGCACGCACCTGATGAACGTTGGAAAGGCGAAGGCGGCGAATCCTCCGGCCGATTGACCCGGTCCCACTGTTTATGTCATAATTTATTGCTTTCAAGGAGAAAAATTGGCCCCCAAGATAGGTCTCGGAATCCGCCGCGAGGACAAGAACCCCTGGGAACGGCGCGTTCCCCTAATACCCGTCCATGCTCGTGAGCTGCTGCGGCAGCTCCCCCTGGAGATCACCATCCAGCCTTCCCCGATCCGGGTCTTCGCCGACGAGGACTTCCGGAGGGAGGGCGTCATCGTCTCAGAAGACCTCTCCGCTTGTTCCATCGTCCTGGCCGTCAAAGAGATCCCGGAGGATTTTTTCCGGGACGAGCGGGCCTATGTCTTTTTCTCCCACACGATCAAAGGTCAGCCCCACAACATGTCCATGCTGAAGCGGATGATCGAGCGCCGGGCCACTCTGATCGATTATGAAAGAATCCTCGATGAGAAGGGCCGCCGTTTGGTCTTTTTCGGCCGGCAGGCTGGATTGGCCGGGATGATCGATACGCTCTGGGCGCTGGGGCGGCGTTTTCACGAGGAAGGGGTCAAGACTCCGTTCTCCGATATCCGTCAGACTATCCAGTATGCCAGCTTGGTTGAAGCCAAGGAAGCGATCCAAAAGGTCGGCTGGGAGATCCACAATCACAGCCTGGATCCCTCTTTAGTTCCGCTTGTCATCGGGTTCACGGGCTACGGCCATGTGTCCCAAGGAGCGCAGGAGATCTTCGACCTCCTGCCGTTCGAAGAGGTCGCGCCGAGCGAGGTCAAGGACCTTTTCAAGAAAAAGCACTATTCGGAGAAGAAAGTCTATAAGGCAGTTTTCAAAGAAGAGAACCTGGTCGTGCCCAAGCCCGGCCGGCCGGGGTTCGAACTCCAGGACTATTATCACTACCCCCAAAATTACCGGCCCGTCCTGGAAAGCTTTCTCCCATATCTCACCGTCCTTGTCAACGCTATCTACTGGGCTCCACAGTATCCGCGTTTTGTCACCAAAAGAGCCCTGCGAAAGCTGTGGAAAGGGCCGTTAACCCCGCGGCTCCGGGTCATCGGGGACATCACCTGCGACATCGATGGGAGCATGGAATGTACGGTCAAAAGCACCGACCCGGCCCACCCCGTGTTTACCTATGACGTGGAGAAGGACGAGGCCGTGGACGGTTTCGCCGGCAAAGGTCCAGCGGTGATGGCCGTGGACAACCTGCCGGCCGAGATTGCGCTCGAGTCCTCCGTCTTTTTCAGCCAGACCCTGATGCCCTTCATCCCCGGCCTGGTCAAAGCCGATTACCGGGCGGATTTCGACCGCTGCGGTCTTCCTCCGGAACTCAAGAGGGCGGCGATTCTTTTCCGGGGAGAATTCACCCCGGACTATGCATACTTGCGCGAATTTGTTTCTTCCCAAAAAAGGAGTCATCCATGAAAAAGGTCTTAATCCTGGGCGCTGGTTTTGTCGCCAGGCCGTTGGTCAGGTATCTTCTCGACCAGCCCGATTTCCGGGTCGAAGTGGCCAGCCGGACGGTGAGCAAAGCAGAAAAGCTCATTGAAGGCCATCCCCGGGGCGTTGCCAAGGAGCTCAACCTGAAGAGCGAGGAAGCGCTGAAGAGCGAGGTGGCCGGGTCCGACCTGGTCATCAGCATGGTCCCCTACGCCTTCCACCCCAAGGTCGCCGAGCTCTGCATTGCCCACAGGAAGCAGATGGTCACCACCTCTTACGTGAGCGACGCCATGAAGAAGCTCGACGCCGACGCCCGCAAGGCCGGTATCATCATCCTCAACGAACTCGGCCTCGACCCCGGCATCGACCACATGGAGGCGATGCGGGTGATCCATGAGATCCACGCCAAGGGCGGCAAGCTCCTCGGCTTCATCTCTTTCTGCGGCGGTCTGCCCGCGCCCGAGGCCAACACCAACCCCTTCGGCTATAAATTCTCTTGGAGTCCCACCGGCGTCCTCCTGGCCGGCAAGAACTCCGCTAAATATCTCCAGGACGGAAAGGAAGTCTTCATCCCCTCCGAGAAGCTGTTCGAGAGCTATTCACTCCGGACGATCGAAGGGCTGGGCGTCTTCGAAGGATATCCCAACCGGAACTCTCTGCCCTACCTCAGTCTTTATGGAGTGCCCGAGACCAAGACGATGCTGCGCGGGACTCTCCGCAACCTCGGCTGGTGCGAGACCATCCGGACGCTGGTGCGCCTCAACGTCCTGGACCAGGAAGAGAAGGACTGGACGGGCCTGACCTTTGCCGATTTCCTGCGCAAGCTGTTGGGCACCCGGGCCAAGGACCTCAAGAAGGCGGTCTCCGAACGGCTGGGGATATCTCCCGGTCTGGCCATCCTCCGCCGCCTCGAGTGGATGGGTCTGTTCAGCAACGAGCCGTTGCCGCTCCAGAAGGGGTCGGCCCTGGATATCATCGGCGCCCGCATGACCGCCAAGCTCGCCTACCTCCCCGGGGAGAGAGACATGATCGTCCTCCAGCACGAGTTCTTCGCCTCCTACCCCAAAGCCGGCCAAGAGAAGATCGTCTCCACGCTGATCGATTTCGGCATCCCGGGCGGCGATTCCTCGATGGCCCGGACGGTGGGCCTGCCGGCTGCGATCGGCACCAAGCTCATCCTCGAAGGAAAGATCAAGGAAACGGGCGTGCATATTCCGGTCAACCCGGAGATCTACCTGCCGATCCTCGCCGAGCTGAAGAGCCTCAACATCGCCTTCAAAGAGAAAAGGGAAAAGCTTTAATCGGCAATCCTGCTCGATAGCATTTGACCTCCGAGGAGGCAAGAATGGTCAGACGACCTGCGGTGGCCGGATATTTCTACCCCAAAAAGGCCGACGAGTTGAGGTCGATGATCAAGAGGATGGTTGATCCCCAGGCGAAAAAAGAAAAAGCCCGGGCGGTCGTCTCGCCTCATGCCGGTATTATCTATTCCGGGCCGGTGGCCGGAGCCGTCTATTCCTCCGTCATCTTGCCGGAGCGCTTTGTGCTCCTCGGTCCCAGCCATCGGGGCCAGCGGTCCGTCTTCGGGATCATGAAGAAGGGGTCCTGGCAGACCCCGTTGGGAGAGGTGCCCCTCGACTCCGAGCTCGCCGAGTCGCTGCTTCGATGCTCCTCTCTGGTCAGGGTAGAAGAGAGCGCCCACGAGGAGGAGCATTCCCTTGAAGTCCAGCTTCCGTTCATCCAATTCCTGAGCCCGGGATTCTCCATCGTTCCCGTCTGTGTCTCTCCGGTCGCGGATTACGCCGCCCTGGAGGAGTTAGGGAAGAGCTTAGCGGGTGCTATCCGTGAGTCCGGCCGGGATGTCCTGGTTGTGGCCTCGACCGACATGAGCCATTATGTCAGCCAGGAAATGGCCAGAGAAAAAGATTTCCTGGCCATCGATCGGATCCTGGCGCTCGACGCCCGCGGCCTCTACGAGGTGGTTCAGGAGGAGGACATCAGCATGTGCGGGTTCCAGCCGACGACCGCAGCCATCCTGGCGGCCAAGGAACTGGGCGCCGGCCGCGCCGACCTCATCCGCTATATGACCTCGGGTGATACTTCCGGCGATTTCGACCAGGTCGTCGGCTACGCCGGGCTGCGCATTGTCTGATTGAATTTTTTCCCCCATAATGCTATAAAAAAACCTCAAGGTCCTATGTCCCGGAATTTTATCCTCAGAGGTAAAGACAGGGTCGTCCTGAACGCCACCGTCGAAAACTACCTAAAGTACGGCGAGCCGGTAAGCTCCGGCGCCATCGTCCAGAAGAGAGCCCTGCCGGATTCTCCGGCCACCATCCGCAACATCATGGCAAAACTCGAGGCGATGGGGTACCTCATCCAACCCCATACTTCGGCCGGACGTGTGCCGACGGACAAGGGGCTGAGGTTCTATGTCAACAGCCTGTTTGATGAAACTCTCTTTTCCAACGACCTGCCCGTTCTCGAATCTCCTCCCCTGGCCTTCGAGAAGGGAGACTTCGCTTCGTTCCTCACTCGGGTCACCCAGCTCTTGGCCGAGCAATCCGACAACCTTGGGTTTGTGATCTCGCCGCGCATCTCCAAGATGAACTTTCACCACCTTCGGATCATCAAGGTCTCCGAGGAGAAGGTCATGATCATCCTGATGACTGCCTTCAACCTCGTCCTCACCGAGATCGTCGAATCCCATCACCATTTCACCCAGCTCGAGCTGGACAACTCCTCTCAGTACCTGAACCAGCATTTTCGGGGGAAGAACCTGACCTTCGTGCGCGACTACCTGCTCAAGGAGCTGCCCCGCTACAAGCTGAGCTATGAGAACGAGGTCAACAAGCTGACCGCGCTGCTTCAGGATTACATCCTGCAGGAAGAGAAGGAGAGCCAGATCTATCTCCAGGGGACGTCCCGGCTCCTCGGCAAGGCCGACCTGTTCAACATGGACCGGCTGAAATCGCTCTTCCAGGATTTCGAGGAGAAGGTCAAACTGGCCAAGCTGCTCTCCGATTTCATCAGCCTGGATCGCGTCAAGGTCCTTATCGGAGCGGAATCGAACATCCCCGATATTTCCGATTGCGCCCTGGTCCTCTCCCATTACGGGTATAATAACCAGATCCTGGGCACCCTGGGGATCATCGGGCCGAAGAGGATTCCTTACCGGAGGATCATACCGCTGGTCGACCGCGTGGCCAAGAAGCTCAGCCAGACGATCAGCCAAAGCCAATAAAGAGGTCCGCCATGTCGCTAGACGATTTCGAAGAGAACAACAAAAAGAAGGCCGAGCCCTCCGTGGAGATCAACGGCCTCGAGGAGACCGCCGACGAGGTCGAATACGAGCCCATCGGAGAAGGGGATTCGTTCCCCGAAAAGAAGGACAAGGCCGGCCTCCACACCCACGGAGAGGAAGACAAAGGGCTCAAGTCCAAGCTCAAAAAAAAGGAAGCCGAGATCAAGGCGCTCAAGAATGACCAGGACGAACTCAAGGACAAGTACTTGAGGAAGCTGGCCGAGATAGAGAACCTGCGCAAACGGTTCGAGAGGGAGCGGGCCGATTACCTGCAGTACGCGCTGAGCGAGTTCCTCCGGGAAATGCTGGTTGTCCTGGACAATTTCGAGAGGGCTTTGAAAACCCGCGACCAGGCGGACGGCAAAAGCTTCCAAGAAGGGGTGGAGATGATTTACCGCCAATACCAAGACATGCTCAAGAAGAAAGGCGTCCGGCCGATCGAGCTCACGGATAAAAAATTCGATCCGGCCATCCACCAGGCCGTCCTGACAGAGGAGTCGGACGCCGTCACGGAGCCCGAGGTCGCCGAGGAGCTGCAGCCCGGCTACTGGCTCCAGGACAGGCTGCTCCGTCCCTCCATGGTCAAAGTCTTGGTGCCAAGAAAGAGAGAAGGATCATGAGCCGGGTCATCGGTATCGACCTGGGGACGACCTTCTCCTGCATCGCCCATCTGGAGGGGGAAAAGCCGGTTGTCATCCGCAATTTAGAGGGCCAGGCGACGACACCGTCGGTCGTCAGCTTCACCTCCTCCGGAGAGCGCCTGGTCGGGAACCTCGCCCTGCGTCAGGCCATCACCAACCCGGAGAAAACCGTCTTTGCCGTCAAGCGGCTCATAGGAAGAAAATTCGACTCTCCCGAAATCCTGGCCGCCCGGACGAAAATGCCCTACCAGCTCGGCACCGCTCCGAACGGGGATGTCGTTGTGGTCGTCGATGGGCACGAGATCACTCCCCAGGAGGTCTCGAGCATGATCCTGGGCTATCTCAAGCAGTGCGCCGAAGCTTTTTTCGGCGAGCCCGTCAAAGAGGCCGTCATCACTGTCCCGGCCCATTTTAACGATCATCAAAGGCAGGCCACTAAGGATGCGGCCAAGATCGCCGGACTGGAGGTCCTCCGGGTCATCAACGAGCCCACGGCGGCCAGCCTGGCTTACGGGCTCGACGCCCGCGCCAACGCGACCGTAGCTGTTTTCGACATGGGAGGGGGGACCTTCGACATCACCATCCTGGAAATCCAGGACGGCGTTTTTCATGTCCTGGCCACGAACGGCGACTCCTATTTGGGGGGCGAGGATTTCGACAACCGCATCGTCGAATGGCTGATCGACGACTTCAAGAAAGAACATGGCGTCGACCTGTTCCTGGACAAGCTGGCGCTGCAGAGGATCAAGGAGGCGGCCGAGCGGTCCAAACGGGATCTCTCCTTCACCTTGGAGAGCGATATCAACCTTCCCTTCATCTGCTCATCCGGGGTCGGGTCCAACCACATCAACACGAAGCTGACCCGGCGCCGGCTCGAGGAACTGACCGGCGACCTGGTCAAGAACACGATCCCCCTGATCGAGCAGGCTTTGGGAGATGCCCACCTGGAGCCCAAGGCGATCCAGGAGATCCTGCTGGTCGGAGGCCAAACCCGGATGCCCCTCATCCGTAAGACGATCGCCGATTTCTTCCGCCGTCAGGCGCGCGAGGACATCAACCCCGACGAGATCGTTGCCATGGGGGCCGCTGTTCAGTCGGCGATCCTCAAGGGCCAGCAGACCGAACTCGTCCTGCTGCTCGACGTCACTCCTTTCTCTCTGGGCATCGAGACGGAGGACGATACCTTCCAGAGGATTATCGAGAGGAACACCACCATCCCGACCCGCAAGACGATGCCGTTCACGACCGTCGAGAACGACCAGGTCCGGGTGACCGTCCATGTTCTCCAGGGCGAATACCTTCAGGCTTCGAAGAATAAGTCTCTGGCCCGCTTCGACCTGGTCGGGATCCAGCCCGCGCCGGCTGGTATCCCCCAGATCGACGTCACCTTCGAAATCGACGCCGACGGCCTTTTAAGGGTCTCGGCCAGCGACGTTGTAACGGGGATGAACCAGGAGGTCCAGGTCCGGCCATCGGCGGGCCTCAGTAAAGGAGAGATCGACGCCATCATCGAAAAAAACCGGATGCGGCCTTAGCGTCGACCAGCGCAGATGACGAAGAGAGATTATTATGAGGTCCTGGGGATCGCCCGGAATGCACCCGCCGATGAGATCAAGCGGGCCTACCGGCAGCTTGCCCTGAAGCACCATCCGGACCGCAACCCCGGCAACAAAGAAGCGGAGGAAAGGTTCAAGGAAGCCGCCGAGGCCTACAGCGTTCTGGGGGATCTGGAAAAGAGGACAACCTATGACCGCTTCGGGTTGGACGGCCTGAGGGGCGAGGGCTTCAGCGGTTTTTCCGGGTTTGACGCATCCATTTTCGGTGATTTTGAAGATATCCTGGGGAACCTATTCGGGTTCGGAAACATCTTCGGGGCCCGCGGCCGCCGCCGAAGCTCTTTTCCTCAGCAGGGAAGAGACTTGGCCTTAGAGCTCGAGATCAGCCTGGAGCAGGCGGCCTCTGGAGTCGAGAAGGAAATCAACCTCAATCGGGCGGAGCACTGCCCGGAATGCCGCGGCTCGGGTATCTCCCCGGGGACAAAAAAGGCCGAGTGCCCGACCTGCCAGGGGCAAGGACAGCTTCGCTATCAACAGGGATTTTTTGCCGTTTCCCGGACCTGCTCCCACTGCCATGGGGTCGGGGAGGTCATCACGTCCCCCTGCCGCAATTGTCATGGGTCCGGACGAATCAAACAGAAGCAGAAGATCACGGTCAGGGTCCCGGCCGGGGTCGAGGAAGGGAGCCGGCTGCGGATCGAAGGACAGGGGGAGGCCGGAGGCGCCGGAGCCGACCCTGGAGATCTCTATGTCGTGATCCGGGTGGCCAAGCATGCTTTTTTCGAGAGGGAGGACAGCAACCTGTTCTGCCAGATCTCCATCTCCTTCTCGCAGGCGGCTCTGGGAGCCGCGATCGAGGTGCCCGGGCTCGATCAAGAATCCGAAGTACTGAAGGTCCCGCCCGGCACCCAGAGCGGAGCGGTCTTCCGGTTGAGGGGCCGCGGGATAAAGGACCTGCGCAGCCACCGGAAGGGCGATCTGTATGTGAAGGTGCAGGTGAAGATACCGGAGAACCTGAGCAAGGACGAGAAGGCTCTCCTGCGACGCTTGGCCGAGCTCCGTGGCGAGGACCTGGACAACGCCGACCGGAGCGTGATCAATAAATTTAAAAACATCATTCATTAGAGAGCGGATTGACTTCGAACCACTTTCTCGTCAAGCAGAAAAACCTGCACCCGCCGCAAGCTCTGCTCGACGAAGAAGAACACCATCATCTCAGCCGGGTCCTAAGGATGGGGCCGGGTGAGAAGGTCTGTTTGGTGGATGAGCAGGGGAACTCCTATCGGGCGGAGGTGGAGGAGGTCGGCCGGCGGCAGACCCGGCTGCCGCAGCCCTATTCTTCCTCCCTCAAAGCTCGGGACGGAGCGAGAAGGCTCATCCTCTGTGAGGACGGGAGGGTGTTTTTGCGGGATATCCTGGCTGTGGAACCAGCTCAGCCGGGACATCTGGAGGTCCCGGCCGTGGTTGTCCTCGTCGGTCCCGAAGGAGGATGGACCAAGAAAGAGGAAGAGCAGGCGGTCGAAAAGGGCTTTGAAGCAGTCAGCCTGGGAAGCCGCATCCTGAGGTCGGAGACGGCCGCTCTGGCCATCTTGGCCGCGATCTCTGTTTTCTGGGGCGATTGACCATGTTTCTGCAGGGACAGAAGGTCGGGAAGTACGAGATCATCCGCTCTCTGGGAAGTGGAGGGTTCGGGTCTGTCTACCTGGCGCGGGACACCTGGTTGGACATCAAAATCGCCATCAAAGTCCCCCATAAGCAATCGGCCGAGCTCTTCAAGCTGCTCAAGGAGCCGCGCCTCCAGGCCGCGCTCAACCACCCCAACATCGTCCGCATGATCGCCGCCGAGAAAGAGAACAAGATCTTTTTTATGGTCATGGAATACGTCAAGGGCAAGACTCTGGAGAAACTCCTGGAAAAAGAGAAGGTCCTGGACTGTGATTCGGCCATCGGTTTCATCAAGCAGATCGGCCACGGCGTCGACCATGCCCACAAGAACAAGATCATCCACCGGGACCTTCGGCCCTCCAACATCATGGTTTCCGAGGACGGGACGGCCAAGATCACGGATTTCGGGACCTCGGCCTGGCTGAACAACATCCCCTACGCCTCGACCCGGATCGGCAGCCCGCCCTACATGGCTCCGGAGCAGTTCCTGGGCAAGGCGAGTTATCAATCGGATATCTACTCTCTGGGCTGCATCTTTTATGAGATGATCATCGGCCGGCCGCCCATCTTCGACCCCGACCCCTTCAAGATCCTGGAAAAGGCGCAGCAGGGCAAGATCACGCCGCCCCGACTCCGGAACAACCGGATCCCCCGCGATATCGACGAAATCATCATGAAATGCCTGGCTTCCAAGGTCGAGGACCGCTACCAGAGGTCGTCCGAGTTCATCCATGCCCTGGCGGTGCTCAAGAAGAAGGAAGAGAAGACGACCGAGCTCGAAGACATGCTGATCCGGATCCGGGCCAGGGAGCAGACCAAGAGCGAGCTCTGCTGGAACTGCCGCCGGCCCCTTCCCCTCAAAAGCCGGCACTGTCCCCATTGCGGTGAGACGATCTAACCTCTAGGGGCGATTGACTTTGAAAGCGATGTTCGGATAACATGGGGTGGGTTATGCTGATGTTCCAGAGAGATGAAAAGGGACCCGCCACCTTCTCCGAGGAGTCCTAAATGAGTCCCTTCAACGAGAATGAAAAAGTGTGGATGAACGGCCGCGGAGATCACGCCTATCCGCTCGATCGACAAGATCACGATCGGAACCGGGAAGCGCGGCCCCGTCGTCAAGAGGCTGCAGGAGGCCTTCTTTGCTTACATCAACGGCGAAAGGGACGACACCTATCATTGGCTGACCTTTATCTAAGCGAGGTGGAGCATGGAAGTCGATGAACTATTGAAAGTCGCGATCGAAAGGGATGCCTCCGACCTTCATCTCAAGGCCGGCAACCATCCTATCATCCGGGTTCATGGGACACTTATCCCCCTGACCGGTTTTCCCCGGCTGACCTCCAAAGATACGCAGGAACTGGGCGACCAGTTGATGACGGACTACCAGAAGGTCCGCCTCAAGGAGGACTTCGATATCGACCT
>Ga0315296_10004725_pt1 | contig 11094 bp, 12 predicted proteins | sample YL17G14_18_MG_FD_203921 | JGI IMG/M metagenome (GOLD analysis project Ga0315296, IMG submission 203921) | Sediment microbial communities from Yellowstone Lake, YNP, Wyoming, USA - YL17G14_18 | ecosystem: Environmental > Aquatic > Freshwater > Lake > Sediment | place: USA: Wyoming | collected...
CAGCGGTCCGCAGGCTAGCTCTGATCAAGTTTCCATATTTTTCGTCCCGGGTGCGCTCGCTTCAGCTGAGGTCTACCTGACAGAGATGACTTCGCTGGCCCCGAGGCGATGCATCGCAGTGACCTTACGGGGCCGCGGCAAGAGCGACGCCCCTCGCTCAGGGTATTCATTTGAGGATCAAGTGAGCGACATTGAAGCCGTCATAGGTGAGCTGGGTCTGAATAGGTTTTGTTTGATGGCTTACTCGTTGGGAGTACCTTACGCGATTGGTTATGCAGCCAGACATCCACATTCCTTCGCTGGACTCATCATAGGCGATTATCCAGCCCGCTATCCGGCTCTCACACCCGCCTGGGCCGAGAAGGCATTATCAGCCACGCCTACGCGAGTTGCCCCGCACGTAATAAGAGGACTTCAACAAGAATCAGTTGAAATCTCACTATGGAACACTTTGAATCGTATTCAGTGCCCTGTTATGATCATATGCGGCGGCCAATCAGATTCGCTGCTGACGGCACAGCAGACTCAGATGTATCGAGAGCATTTGTCGAATGCCGAGATACTCACTTTCGAAGAATCTGGACACGAACTCTGGATACCGAACTATGATCGCTTCATCGGCGCAATCAAGCAGTTCCTTGAACGAATAGATTCAGAAAGCAAGTCTTGACCGCGAAGACTTGGGCCAATATCGAATCCGACTACGCGAGCTCCGCACTACAGCGGGCAGAGGTAACTAAACCTCGGCCTGTAGTCAGGTGACGGCTGAACCATTATCTGATCCTCATAGCAACGATTGCCCGCTTGGTGTCCTCTCCGGAAAAGTGAAGTCTGAGTGATGATGAAACCCCCAGTTGAATTGGCGGGAGGCCCATGCGGCATATCATAAATTTCTACAGATACAACAGTGACGTTAGGAAGAAGTACTTAGATGCCTTCGAAGACCTTCCGTGGCATGAAATTATCAGAGATCACGGAGGTTCCTTTCATTCGATGCGCAACATCTTCCTCCATGTGCTTGACGCGTACCGCTATTGGCTCGAATACGGTATCAAGGACGACTTAAGGCAATACACGAGTGTGGATGGTGAGTGCTTCAAGAATGTTGACGATATGAGAAGATACGAGCGGACTGTTGATTCTCTTGTTACTGATTTGGTTGAAGGGCTGACTGAGGAAGACCTGATGACGAGCTATAGCATACACGATGGAAACGAGATTATTCATGCAACGATGGAAGCCATTCTCATGCATATGATTGAGGAGGAATTGCAGCATAGAGGCGAATTGAACTGCATGTTCTGGCAGCAGGATATCGACCCACCTATCACAGGATACGTCGGATGGTTGCAGGAGAAGACTACCCAAAGACCTCCCCAGCCAGAGAGCCGAAAAAGGCACCCTGGCTAACCGTGACCTCTCCCGTGAAAGCGCTGTTAGGGCAAGGTAAGTTGCGAAGAGAATATCCAGACCAACCGTTGGTGGGCGTTGGTGCTGCAATCATAGATGGGTCGCGGATTCTCCTAGTTAGAAGGGGGCAGGACCCAGGCAGAGGCCTGTGGTCGATTCCCGGCGGTCTGATCGAGCTCGGAGAGAAAGTTCGAGATGCCGTGCTGAGGGAGGTCAAAGAAGAAACAGGGCTTGAGATTCAGATAGAGAGACTTCTGGATGTGGCGGATAGCATCTTTCGCGATGAACAGGAAAGGATCCACTTTCATTATGTCGTGGTAAGATTCCTTGCACGACCTGTGACGACTTTAGTGGAACCTCGATCGGATGTTTTTGAGGCAAAATGGGTAGAATTCAATGACATCGCACGCTTTCCACTTACCGAAGGAGCAGAGAAACTTGTGCGTACGTTCTTGGGGTCGGGTCAGCATCGAGTCGAAGTATGATGTGTACAGATGTGCCGCGGTCTATGCGTTGACAGCGTTGAGTGTATTGTCATTTGGTTATGATCTTGAGGAATCGGAAGGTTGACTCACATTTGATTCCTTTCTCTTTCCTCTGACCTCCTTCAAGTGCCATCCTTGACCCAGACACCCAGTAGCCGAATTTCTTTTCGGGCATGAATTCGCATGGGAAACTGAGCAATCCATTTGCGTCACGGTATTTCTCAAGCATTCGAACGGCCCGCACGAACCAAGTGCTGTGTCTGGCGGTCTGAATACGGCTCAAGAGGTCGAGACGTAGGAGAAGGGCTGCAAACACACTCCGGGAGTAATTGCTTTCGAAAAATGATGGTAAGTGAATGCTCCAACCCATGACATAGTGCTTTCGTCCGACGCGGATTAGGCCGTAACTTGAATGAAGTCGCTGGTAGTCGGGTTTGAGTACGAAATCCACTATGACTCCTACTTTCTTCCGGAGTTGGGTGTCTTCCATAATGGAAGGAGCATGCAAGAAACTGTTGAGATCATGAATCCAAGGAAGTTTCATCTCACCGAGCTGGTATAGATCTGGGTTGATCGACGGATACGACCTGTACGGCCCGGGCACCGAATTTGCTTCCACATAGACATCTTCCAGGTCAGCCTTCTTGGCAAATGGATAGACTGTATCCAGCCTCCCGAGAGCCCACTCCGTTACTGCATCATCAACACAGCCAGTCATTATCAAGAAGGCGGCTACGATTGTACGATAGAAGACGTCGAACACGCTCTGAACGTGCGTTCGTTTTGCCAACCAACGACGATAAACAGCCGTCTTTTGATTTAGAAGCCTTACATCCTTTCTCAAGCCGAATTCGTAGAGCTTGCCCATCACGTTTTCAAAAGCTTCCGATCTACCGCCGTGAATATCCCTCCACTCTAAGCTGGGGCGTAATCTGTCCAACCAGTATTTCGGGATTTCACTGCGAATAAGCGCTTTCTTCAACGACTCATTGTTCTCGGCGTTCGGGTTTCCGATAAGCTCCGTGGCGGTGCGATAGCGTATTACAGGTCCAGCGTTCTCCATCAGCCAGTCGAGATTTGACCTCAGCTTCGATGCAACATCTGCAGCGGACTGAGACATCTCAACCTGCTTCTCGGGGCTGCCCCGTTAGCGACAATCGTCTAGTTGCTCTTGTGAACATCGTGTTCTTGCACTTTGGGCCAGCTGATAAGAAGAAAGAGGAGTTTTTCTTCTCCTATGTTTGAAATCTGATGCATAGATTCTGTCGAGATCTCAATTCCGTCAAATTTCTTCAACACGTAGCCGCCCTCGGTCAAGTCAACCTTCGCCCGTCCCTCAAGTATGAAGAAGAATTGACGTGACTCCTTGTGATAGTGTGCATCCGAGTGCCCTGCTACGGGTATCTCCTCCACCTTTATGCTCACTTCATTGCGATCCGTTAAGGACCAAGCAAAGTGGCTCGGTGACCATTCTTGTGAAAGTACATTTGATCTGTTTCTTATCATGGATTCATTCAACCTGGCATTATGCAGTCTGAAGGAGTTGCAGATATGGAACAACCTTGGCGACGAGTTTGTTCTCGGCCTTAGTCAAATGCTCCTGAAATGTCGTTCGTGCCACCTTCTTGGCTCTGGCTATTTCCACGACATTCGTCTTTCGTGGGAAGCTGAAGTATCCCATGAAGTATGACGTAAGCAGCGTGTCAACTTGCCTTCTTGTCAAATTAGAAAACAGATCGTCTACGGAGACCGGGACTGAGCCTCCTATACTTCCGTCAACAATCGACTTCCGGATAATCACCAATTCACAAGGCAGTTCCGGGACCTTCTCAGCGAATCTTCGAAAATCCCTGTGCCTGAACGCTATGACGCGGTAGTATTCCCAGCCCGCTTGGTACGAGACGGGCATAAGAAGAAGCATATTGTTGGCGTCCACGTTTCTCCCGATGGAATTCTTTGTAGTGCAATAGCATCTCTTTGTGATTAGGCGAATGTTTCCTCTATCAGAAGCCTTTTCAATAATGCCAGGGAGAGCGCCCACAGCCCGAAGGATCTCCTCATACTGCGACTCTCTGGAAAGCGCAACCTCGATTATCTCGTGCTTCCTATTGCACCACAAAAACATCTTTACAGAGGGAAATTTCCTTGATATGTTCCCAAAAGGGCAGTCATGTCTGACTTTGAAAGTGATCTCGAAAAGCGACATGAGGTCTCCACGAGCAGTGAACGATGCCACAGATAATCATTCTGCCGTCATATGACGTGGTGCACAACAACACAATTCTAGGAAGAGAAGATTTGAGGAACGGGAAGACAAGACATATGTCATGAGCCTCCTAGCGCCAAAACCCTCACGTCAGTAGACGGGCGCAACTACTTGCGCTAGAACGATCTGTGTGCTTCCCGAGACACTTGCCATGAAGGAAATTTCTTTCGAGGCGCAATCCAAACGCGTTGACGAGTCTCCTCATGCTAACGAGGACGCACTGACCTCCGCACTGAAAGCGAGTTCGAAGGAATTCGGGCAGAGATTCTTGACGCACGCCTTTTCGGAACTATCAACTCCGTTAATGTGCGACGCCTGTCTCAGACTAGGAGTCCCACTTCGCCTTGCTCCATATGGTATTCGCCCGCTCCTCCCGGGTTCCCGCATTGCGGGACAGGCACTGCCTGTGAGGCTCTACGGAAGCGTTGACATCTTCTTTGAAGCGATGACCGATGCGACTCTTGGCAACATTCTTGTCATAGACGGGGGCGGAAAGATGCATGACGCTTGCTTTGGCGACTTGACGGCTTTAGAAGCACGCGCCTGTGGATTGGCCGGGATTGTCGCCTGGGGAACTCATCGCGACACAGTTGAACTCATCCGAATTGGCCTGCCTGCCTTTAGTTACGGAGCGTACCCCGCGGGACCTCAAAAAGTGGACGAACGTCCCGCAGAAGCGCTAACTTCAGCTCGCTTTGGTGACTACGTAGTCACCAAGGACGACATGGTATTTGGAGACGATGATGGGGTACTCTTCGTTGCAAAGCAGGCAGTAGAGCAGATCCTTTCGATGGCCCGTTCGATTTGGAAGGTTGAGAGGGATCAAGCCGACAAGGTACGGGCAGGAATGAAACTGCGCGATCAACTGAAATACGATGTATACCTGTCCAAAAGAAGCGAAGATAGCTCCTACACGTTCCGCAAACACCTTCGTGCAATAGGAGGTGCCATCGAAGAGTAGCGATGTTGAGCAGACTGGTGGAGAAATGAATTCAGGCTGAACCGTTGAATTCCACTTCAAATGATTTGACTGGAAAAGTTGCCCTAGTTACAGGTTCTAGTCGGGGAATTGGACGAGCTGTTGCCTTGGAATTTGCAGCCGCAGGAGCCGATGTGTTAGTCCACTATCTCTCAGCCGAGGCGGAAGCTGAACAAGTTGCGGTGGCTATCCGCAGTCTCGGTCGTAGAACCGCCGTCGTACAAGCGGATGTGCGGCGCGCGCAGAGTGTCACGAAGTTGGTGGATACGGTAGTCTCAGGCTTCGGTCGCGTAGATATCCTAGTTAACAATGCGGGTTACGCTTTGGTCAAAGATTTTCTTATTACAACAGAGGAAGAATGGGTTGACCAACTAGACACACTGGCTAATGGATACTTTCGATTTACCCGCGCCGTGATTCCAAAGATGGTGGAACGTGGGGGCGGTGTCATCCTGAACATAGCATCGACGTGCGGAGTCCGCGGAGGTGCAGGGGAGGTGGCGTATGCGGCGGCTAACGGTGCGATTGTGGCGTTAACGCGATCGCTCGCGGGGGAGTTGGGTCCCAAAGGGATCCGTGTGAACGCACTGTTGGTGGCTTGGGCCAGTAACGCATTTGACCCGAATAATCCAGCTCATACAGCTTTTCTGCCGCAGTTTCCCTTACGCCGCGTTACTCAGGTTGCCGAGATCGCAAAAGCCGCAGTGTACCTTTGCAGTGGCGCGGCAAACGCAGTCACAGGTACCACGCTCCCTGTGGACGCAGGATATTTGTGCGGTTGACACAGATCACTCATCTCTCGTACCTGGATATTGTGCACTCGACACTCTTCAAGGCAGGCCGATCCCTTAGAACCCTTGAGGGATTCAGATTGGGAGTGGAGAACCTCGGCGGAGCTTGAGAACGTTCTCAACTGCCTGAGGCAATGACCTGAAATCGTGAACTGTTCCAAACATTTCTCCGACCTTAGATTCCTTGGATCGCTCATTGAACCAGATAGCGTGGATTCCGGACGATACCGCACCAAGTACGTCCGATTCGAAATCATCGCCAACCATGATGACCCGAGACTTATCCACGCCAAGGTCCCTCAGAACATATTCGAAGAACTCCGGTGATGGTTTCTTGCGACCTATTTTTCGATAACAGTAGACCTTGTCAAGGAATCGATCCAGTCCGGCTCGTCGAAGTGCTGCCCAGATCTCTTCTTCATGAGAATCAGGAGCGTTCGTGGCAAGACAAAGCTTCCATTCGTCGTGAAGTCCTGCAAGGACCTCGAGAACATCTTTCACGACTTCCACGCGCGGCCAATTAACCATCGGTCCCCTGAACCCTGCGAATTCTCGCATCAGCGTATCACCCCAGTCGAATAAAATACACTTGGCGTCTCGCAAGCCTGAAGCTCCTGATGATCTTACACCGTCCCACACCTGCTAACGCTTGCACAAATGAACATTAGGATTTCTCAAGATTCTGAAAGATCAGGATCACGGCTTAGGTCATGATGTCTTCGGAGGTAGAACTAGAAGAGGAGAAATTTGCTGGCTAAGCCAGCAATCTCTGCTCGACTGGGGCCGCCATTTGACGGCTGAACAGTTATCTCCCCTTGTGATGCAAATCCTACGGTCCGATTGCAGGTGCGATTCAGCTTAGATTTCGGAGTTCTGAGACTGGAGAAACGTGATGTGTGATGGTTGACGTCAAGAGTTTGATCGAGTACAACTCAGAAGTGCGACGCAGATATTTCACTACGCTTGCCAAGCTTCCCTGGGATGAATTTGTTAAGAACCGCGAGGCAAGTTGGTACTCGATGAGGAACATTTTGATTCACACATTAACCGCCACTGATAGCTGGCTTGATTTCCTGCGAAGAGAGAAGCTTCGTGTGCGTAGGGATTTTGACGACTACAAGACCGTTGAGGATGTTCAGGCGTATATGGACCACGTAGAGGAACGCATGCAGAAGTACCTCAATTCACTGACCCCCGAGCAAATGAATGAGAAGTATGACGTAACGAATGATGCTGGCGAAAAAATCCAAGTTACCGCTGAGGATGTGCTGATACACGTCTTTGAAGAAGAAGTCCATCACAGAGGCGAACTAATTGCGTTACTCTGGCAGATGGATATGGAACCACCCCTAATGGGATGGAAATACCTTTAGCATCTTCCCGGGGTTCGGGTTCGAGACGATTCGTGAATGGAGCGAACTCCATTTGATCGGAAGCGAATGTTAGGTGCAATTCCTTAGCTATGTCTCCTTGTTTGCGCTACTCGGAGCGGGTCTGATCCTGCTCGCATTGTGGCATTCCCGTACCTTTGAATATCGCTGTCGAAATTGTAGCCACCAGTTCGATATTTCATTCTGGGCAGATCTGACCAGTCCTCAATGGCCAACGAGACAAGGAGGTTGGAAGTATTTGGCGTGCCCGGCTTGTGGACAGCGAACGAGAGCGGTTGTCGTGAAGAAACCTAGACTGTTGGCAACAGGACGCTCTATTCTCTAGATTATTGTGTTTCGGATTTGTTCCAAGTTTCTTGCTGCCTTAGGCTCGTTTGACAGGAACTCCTTCAATTTGTCACATTGATAGTCACTGCAATGCGCACAGGTTTTCACTTTCTTTGTTTCGGCGCATGGTCGTATCTTGCAGACCCTTGTACACCATCCGGAAATCTTTTCGGACATGCAGCCCTTGCATTCGATATCTTCTGGTTTGAACTCGACGTTGAGTCCCTTGGTCCACCGTTCAGCTATCTTCCTTTTCAGTTCAAAGTCGTTAGTTTGGGTGGCAATGAACGCGTCGCATTCACTGCAATCCAAGCCGCAATACGCGATAATTTCTGGCACAATTCCCACATCCTTTCATCTGTAATAGTCAACACGTTACGAAAGGGCGTGATGAACTCACTACGGGCGCACGATGGTCAAACTACCGATGATTTCTGCATCGTTGTCGGTTTTGCAGTGACCAAAATAGATGGATGTATTCCGCCCATCAGCCATGTGAGATTCCCGTGACTTGACCCATGATATATCTGAAACGCCCCGTCCGGCGACGGTATGAGAATTATCCGTTTCTTGATTGGCATGTCAGATAGGACTGTGTAATGGCGTGCCGCAGGTGCTGGTACAGTTACATTCTCATCTAGGACGGCACAGGTACCGCGCTCGGACAGTCTCCACTCAACACCTCATGGACCTACAAGGAGGAATCGACAACCTCCACAGGCAAGGTCTCTTCAACGAGGGATTCTACCAAGAGCGACTCACCTTCTTTGAGTTCAGACCGCCCGAAAACCTGCCTCAGGCAAAGACTCTAATCATAGTGTCAATTCCTCAGCCGCAAATCAAAGTGACTTTCATATTTCATGGAGAACCGCATAACGTGATCGTTCCACCAACCTATGCTTACAACGAAGACACGCAAGTCCTGGATATCTGATAGAGAAGTGCGGCAGTCTGAAGTGAAGACTCGGCATTCCTCATGAAGAATCCTGTGAACTTCTTGATGGATTCATCCTTGATCCTTAGCAGTCCATCGGCAATATACTGTTTGACGTTCCTATCAGCTTCTTTGATTCTTTCGCCGGCTATCATTAGAGCAACCTCGAGACCAAGTTGTAGAAGGCCTCTGCTCCGTACGGAATTATGTGGCTCGCGAGAGTCTCTGTCGCGACGTTCGGCTGACCCTTTCCTTGCTTGGTGGAAAGCATTGAAGCGAACTCCTTGGAAGTGACTATAAGTTCATGTAAGCCGGTCGTGCTCGTTCTTGCTATAGAGGCTAACTCGTTCTCGAATGGGCGCTGAAACGTTCGATGAGGAAGGATCAGTACAATATCTAGATCGGATCTTGTGCCAGCAGTGCCTTTAACATGAGAACCGAAGAGTATCAAAGCGAAATAGGGTAGCACCCCGGAGATCTTGGAAATTATGGATGAAACCAGAAACCGTAGGTCTGTCTTGGCCTCGAGAAATTCCTCCGCTCTTAATGATTCGATGAACGCAAGGTCCTGAAGATCTTTGCTCAGGTTTAGCCTACAGACGTTATGATTACCACTCTTCTCTAGCTCAAGGTGTCCATCCTTGGCAAGTTTTTGTGCCGTCTCGTATGTAATACGGTAAGACTGTCGTATCCTTTCTGCTAGCCCCCGAACAGTGTATTCCTTGGTCAAGTCGCTTACCATGACTTTCAGAATCGCAATCGCAGTCCTTGACAAATGGACCGATTTGGATGTGGGATTGGATATGGGTGTTGGCAAGCTATTCACTTAGGTGTATAACACTATTCACTTGAGTGTACAATACAGTCTTGGCTCCACAATACCCTAAGTTGTGCAGGAGAGTGGATTCGAACCTCTGAACCGGTAGATCGAGAGGCACCAAGGGGAACCGAAGGGGTGGGGGGTGTCTGTAATTTTGTGGGGAGGGCATATTACTTTGCGATGATTGCCCAAAAGTGTGGATTGTCTAGTTCTAGGTTTTCGGGATTATCTCCTTTCTTAAGTATTCCTTTAGCTCCTGGGCGAATTGGTTCAACTCGTCGATATTTGGCTTCTCCATGAAGACAGGGTCAGAGGCAGATTCCGCGACTAGCTGTTCGATGTGCTTTTGAAGATTCTGAGTAGTCCTCGTATACTCCTTCTTGTATGCTTTGATCTTGAGAGCCGATGCAAGCTTCGATCTGATGATCGCGGGAGGCGCTGCCTTCTTTAGTCCCTTTCCGAAAGCTAACTTGTACAGGTCCACGAGATCGCGCGAGCGAGCTGGTTGTATCTGTCTCGTTAGGAGCGCACGTACTTTTTCACAGGCGATTTCTTGAAGCGTGTAGCACCAAACGTCAGTCGCATCAAAATAACCAGTCGCAATGTCCCCGAAAGTTGCTACCATGTCACGCTTGATTGTGTCATCAATTGGGACGTGATTTAGTTTCAAGAGTTTCGGTTTGAATCTGAGTTTCTCATCGAATGCGACGGTGATCTTGAGTTTCACATTGATCGAACCTGTTGGCGGACTAAGCAAGAAATAGCTGATGACACCGCCGCTATGGCTTCCTGCAATACCGGTCTTTAGATTCTCCTGTTTATCCCACTCCAAGGTTAGGCTGTCCATCAGTGGTTTCAACACTTGATTGCGGAAATCACGTCGATGAATTCTTGATCCGAACCATGTCAGGTCGACATCCTCACTGAATTGATAGTAGCCAAAGTAGACCTTTACCAAAGCACGGCGAGAAAGCCCACGATCTTTAGTCGTGAGATGAATTGCCCCTCATGACTTAATAGAAGTATGAGAATGGATCTCAGGACATGTCGCTCGTGAAACTGCAACGAACGATCCATGCGAAACTCGTTCTAGATCGAGAAGGTAAACGGGAAGCCGTCGAACGCGAGTATCATGCTTGGCAGCGTCAACTGCGAGGAAAAAACGAACAACTCTACTCAGCTACGAAACAGCAAGCAGAACGGTTCAAGCAACAAGTGAAAAAACAGAACCATTATGGTCTCAAAATGCGTGAGTACCCAGTAATTCTGAGACGTGACTGCGTTAAAGTGCAATGCCAAAAGGATTCTGTTTTCAAATGGTGGATTCGAATTCCAGTCAGTCCGAGAAGCATCTGGATTCCAATGCGGTTCCCCTACGAACAGGAACCACTCCTAGCACATGAGCTACGAGAATGTAAGTTGCTTCGCGGAGAAGACGGAGAATGGTACGTGAATATAACCGTGCAGAAGCAGGCACGGTTGAAACGTAGATATGCGGCTGTTCTGCCTGTGGATATGGGAGTACGCAAGCTCGCCACAACCATTGAAAACGGCAAACCATGCTTCTACGGCAAACAAGTACGAACAATTCGCGGCCACTACTTTCATCTCCGCCGCTCCGTTGGTAAGCCTCGAATCATCAAACACTGGCGGAATGGTGAGCGACGCTCTGTGAGGCATGAGGTTCATAC
>Ga0315296_10004726_pt1 | contig 11094 bp, 8 predicted proteins | sample YL17G14_18_MG_FD_203921 | JGI IMG/M metagenome (GOLD analysis project Ga0315296, IMG submission 203921) | Sediment microbial communities from Yellowstone Lake, YNP, Wyoming, USA - YL17G14_18 | ecosystem: Environmental > Aquatic > Freshwater > Lake > Sediment | place: USA: Wyoming | collected...
ATATTTCATCTGGATAACCGCCATGCGACCCCTGTCCAGTCCAACCTCTTCAAGCAGCGAGTCAACAGCTTCAGCCCGTTTCCTCGCGCGCATGTTTCCCTCAAGATTGCGGCATTCATTCTGCTTGCACGTTACTATCGCCACCGCATCGGCACCTTTTTCAAATGCTTTGACCAGGTACGGCATATCTATCTTTCCTGAACAAGGCAGACTAATTGCCTTTAGTTCATCACCTTGCATACTCCTGCAGCAGCGTGTTAGTTCCTCCTTATCAAGGCTATTTGAGCAGCAGAAAATATACACTTTAAGAGATCGGCTATTCATGGTTTCCGCCCAATTCAGCGACGTTTACATCCTCTGTCTCGACAGGAAACATGCGGTGCTGCAAAATACGCAGCAGGGTGGTAAATCCGGGGTTCGCAATTCGACATTCTTCATCTTAGCAAATTCGAAGGACTTCCCATGAGCCATCACTTGGTTCCTTATAAGAATCCGCATCGCTCACCGATGTCCGCGGAGCGAAGGAATCGAGTCGCCATAACCTGTCGCATCTTGAGCCTACTACAATCGTTGGTTGACTCTCTCGGGGATTACGCTCCCTATCCTGGCCATTTCGGCCTTGGCTATTGCTGGCTAAGTCTCTTGGTGAAGTCGAGGTAGTGCCTAAGGACCCACATTTTCTCCAGAAACTGGGTCCAGCCACATGACGGCTCGAATTCGTCTTCTGACTCAGGCTTGGCGCACTTCAAATTTTAGACGGGATAACAGGATTATCCTGTGAATCCTGTCAGAAAAATATTCGTGACGCTACTCGGCCTTCCAACTCAGCCCATAAGTCGGCCCATACGTTGAGCGCATCCTGCATCAAATTGTTCGTCACATTCTTGAAGTCTCGAAGCTCCACGGTGGACAAAGACCCCTGAGATACAGCTTGCCCGTGGTCGGCCCCACCGTTTGCTGCTCTTAGCGTTCCGGACATATCCACCTCACATATATTCCTTAGTTCCGTCCTCCGCCCGTCTTGCACGCTGCCGAACAACCCGCCATCGACCCCAGCCGGGAGGCTGTTGGGACTCGCTGCGCCGAGCACGTGGCGCCGCAGTGCCAAAATTGCATCCAAAAGCCAAGTAATTGTGCGTCGGGCCTTCGGACCGTCTCCTGATTGGTAACAAAACGTGTGCCAGATTCTGACCTTTGTGGTTCTCTTATCTCTATCTACTTCTGACTGCTATACTTAGGTGCATGTGCATTCCTTTGAGCAACCATGAATTGCCCTTTCTGTGGGCTAACATATTGCCCTATGGACCATTTACTGGCCCATAAATGCCCATCTATGGGATTTCGGGATTGCGTTGGATGTTGTGTGCTTCGCGCAGGGTTTATTCACTTATGCCGTATTCGCGCATCTGAATCTTCCCGAACCACAGATTAACACAGATTGACACAGACCCCGTGCCGAGCGATGCCCAGGGATCTATCATTTTAGACACGGATTAACAAGGAGGACGCGGAGAGCGCAGAGCGACACGGCTGAGAGCATTAGCGCATAGGCTGGCGCCTTGCCCCACCGATAGCGTTAGAGTGGGCTCTGCCCAGCAATGACGAAATACGAGAGACGAGCAACGAACAATGAATTAGACACAGCCCGCCAATCATATCTAAGAAATCTCCGACGAGCAGAAATCGGTAAACATCCCTAATATTCCCCTAATATTCCTCAGTCGCCTTGTGAGGCATCTTCTGGTAAAATGTGGTGATTTCAAAACGAAACCTCATACGAGTACGTGACGCCCTTTTGGTTTGCTGAAAACCTGCTGTTGTGGTGGGAGACCGCAAAACCGCTCTCTGTGGGACGAACCAGCAAACTTTCGTCATGCCCCAGCATTGTCAGCACGATGGAAAAACGTGCGAACCTGAGCAGTTCTGTGATGGCTCTTGGCGGTGGAGCCACTTGGGGCAGTTGGAGGTATTGCTCGAAGTCAGGACTGGCTATCTCGGTAACCATGTTGATCGTCTTACTCAGGAAGTTGTCCATCGCTATTTCAATTATCTGATTGGCCTTTTTGCGGTCGCGACCTCTCAAGCAAGGTTTATTCTCGACACTGTCTTTAACAACATCGCGGCGCCAAACTGATACCAACCTCTGAAATTGTCCAACTCAACATGCTTTGCTTCGAAATTCGCTTTGTTTTCAGTTCCAGGGCTCGTGCAAAAGACACTACCATCGCGATGATAGGAGGTATGCGTACCGAATATCAATCCTCCGACGTCAAAATACAGACCATTTGGACGATGATCGAACCACGCGAGCTTTCGTTGGAAACCGCCGTACTGTTCTTTGGTGATGACGCTGATTCTCATGCAACTTCCTCGCGGAAATGGCCACATTCACCCGTCCTGCTCCGGCCCACATTAGATTATAAACTCCAAATCCGCAATTCCCGCCAAACTTTTTCGTTTCTCGTATGACGTGAAGCGTATCATGTGTATTTTTTCTGCTTTGAACCGCATGGAGCCCCTTACCGTAAATACCAGCCATAGATGTTTGCATCCGAAAACACGGAATCCACATGCTGCAGAGTCTTCAGTCGAACACTTTCTCTGAACTCAGAGCCCCGTAACACGAAACTTTGACCATCTCTGCGTGACCTGTCCAGTTTCTTGACTTTTGGGCTTGGTCAACATAGACTGATAACCTATAGAAAAACACGAGGCCGTTAAATCTTCTGCGAGCAGAAGAATGATGAATTACCAGTTCGAAAAAGAAAATATATCGCAGCATATCGTCAAATATGGAGCGCACGTTCAGCCGGCCATCACGCTCAAGGACGATAAGACCAGGCTGCAGGACTACTGCAACTGGCTAATAGAACAGTTCCCAGAAGCTTTCGAGACGCTCCTGTCGGGGCCGGCTCAACTGCACGTGCAAAAGAGCTTCACCCTTGCCAACAATAAACGCGCGGAACTGCCAACATTCATACTGACCGGCACAGGCCCAGTTTTCACCTTTCCGCAGCGTCTGTTCATCGACCAGCCGCAGGATTTGGATATTCCCGATAGAGATAAGATATTTCGCAAGGCCCTGGACGAGCTGCGCGGCAAATTTCTTGACCGGAAAATATTGCGCGTGGGCGTGGTTCACGAGCTTGTCTTCGACACCGCAACCATAGACTCGGTCCAGATTATCGCCAGCAGCTTAAAAAATGACCTCTGGAGAGAACAAATAAAAAATCTGCGTATCCTGCTGGAAGCTCCGAGGCAGGACAAAAATATCAACCTGGAGATAAAGCCAACCTACTTGAGACGAAGCGGGCCGGCGACAAACGTCCCGGCGGAGGATATGCGCTTCGGCATAATCGTCAATGTGGATATCAATAACCGGCAAATCAAAAACGACCTCACAAAGGCGGAGATAAACGACATCCTTGCCTTTGCCAACGATTACGTCGCCGATGAATTGATCAGATTCTTGAACAACGAATACTCTGACAGTATTTAGCCCCGCAATTTATTGCGGGGTTCTCAAACCTAAAGATTGCACAAGCACAAACGATAATACTGATAAAGGCAATACAACCGGAAAGAAACCCTACCACGATGAGCGCATAAAAAAAACAGGGCTGAGGTGCGGAGGGAGAGGAAAAGCGAGATATCCTCAGCCCTGTTGAATGCTCAACTAAATCTTATATCAAAAAGCTCTAAAAAGCTATACTATTTTTGCCGAAAAATGTTCTTTTCTTGCAAAAATTGTTCATTGAAATCCCGCCAGGCGGCAATTCCCGGCTGCCAGACGCTCGTATCCGAGCAATCCTGGCGTCTTTGCCCATCTCAACCGGTATTTTACACGACTATTCGTATAGACGCAAGTATAATTTGCCGACAAAATTAAAAATTTTTTGCAGGTTCGCCTATGCTGACAGACAACATCCTGGAGCTTATTGGAAACACGCCCCTTTTGCAGTTGAAAGGCGAAAGAATCTTCGCCAAAGCCGAATTTCTCAATCCCGGGGGCAGCATAAAAGACCGCGTGGCCCTGGCGATGCTGGAGGCGGCCAAGCGGGATGGAAAACTCAAGCCCGACTCCATTATCGTCGAGCCTTCCAGCGGAAATACCGGCATAGGCCTTGCCCTGGTCGGGCGATTGATGGGCTATAAGGTGCGGATCGTAATGCCCGAAGGCATGAGCGAAGAGCGAAAAAAGCTGATCAAGGCCCTGGGCGGCGAATTGGTGCTCATACCCGATAAGGAAGGTCTGGCCGGGGCGGTAAGGACAGTGGAGGAAATGGCTGCCCAGGATAAGCGGATTTTTGTGCCGCAGCAATTTAAGAACCCAGAAAATCCCCGCGTCCATTATGAGCAGACCGCCCGTGAGCTGTGGCGGCAGATGGGCGGAAGAATCGCCTGTTTCGTAGCCGGTGTCGGAAGCGGCGGCACACTCCAGGGGGTCGGCAAGTTTCTCAAAGAGCAAAAGCCGGGCACAAAAATCGTGGCGGTCGAGCCTGAAGGCAAATCAGCCATCCTCGGCCACGAGCCCGGTCTGCACCAGATTCAGGGCATAGGCGACGGGTTTGTGCCCGATGTGCTGGACGTCTCTTTGGTCGATGGTGTCGTGGAAGTAAGCGACGATCATGCGATAGAGACCACCCGCCAACTAAGCAGAGATTACGGATTGCTCGTTGGCATCAGCTCCGGCGCAAATATCTGGGCGGCACGAAAACTGGCCGAAACCATCGCCGGCAATATCACTACGGTTCTACCCGATAGAGCGGAGCGCTACTTCAGCACAGCCCTCTTGTAGCTTGCGCAACCCCCCCTCTAAAGTGGTGCCGAAAAAGTTTAGCCGTCGCCGGCACAGCGACGAGAGATGACGGACGATGGACGAGGGACGAGTTTGGCCGTCGCCGGCACGGCAACGGACCCTGGATTTGACTTTCATTTGCGGTTAGAATCAGTAAAGGTAGTAAGGGTAGGGTGTGCTGTGCACACCGCTACAGAAATGGTGGGCACTCGTGCTACGTAGCGAAGCCTACTTCGCAGAGTAGGACAGCCCATCGCACGTCTTTTTCGCCTATTGATTGAAGGAGCAGAGCCATGAAAAAGATTATCGCAATGCTTGTAATGGGAACGCTATTGATTGCGCTATTCAACGGCTGCCAGCGCAAAGAACCGTCAGAGCCAAGCCCGCCGCCTGAGCCGACGCCTCCATCTGTGCCGACAGTGCCGCCTCAGCCGACACCGCCGCTCCAGCCTACCGAACGCCATCCTGAAGCCGAGAAGGCTGCTGTTGAGGCCGCCGACGCCTGGCTGAAACTGGTGGATGCCGGCCAGTACGAAAAGAGCTGGCAGGAGGCCGCAGAGTTCTTCAGAAACGCCGTCTCCCAGGAAGAGTGGCAAAAACTTATGGAGGTCTTTAGAAAACCTCTGGGCGCGCTGGTTTCAAGAACGCTCAAATCGACGGACTACACTACCACCGCGCCGGGCGCGCCGGATGGGCAGTACGTGATAATCCAGTACGACAGCAGCTTCGAAAACAAAAAGACCGCCGTCGAGACAGTGACGCCTATGCTGGATAAAGACGGCAAATGGCGAGTCTCCGGCTACTTCATGGATTAGGGTGTGCTCCGGCCCCGCCAAAGGCGGCAGCTTGGTCTATGTTTAGTCGTCGCCGGCACGGCGACGGATTCTGGATTTGACTTTCCTTTGCGGCTAAAATCAGCCATAATTGACCTACAGAAATGGTGGGCAGAGCCCATCGCACGTCTTTTTAGTCTATTGATTGAAGGAGCAGAGCCATGAAAAAGATTATCGCCATGCTTGTAATCGGGACGCTATTGATTGTGCTATTTAACGGCTGCGAGCGCAAAGAGCCGTCAGAGCCAAGCCCGCCGCCTGAGCCCAAGGCGCCTCCTGAGCCGACAGTCCCGCCTCCGCCGACACCGCCGCAGCCGACCGAGAGCAACCCCGAGGCTGAGAAAGCTGCCGTAGCCGCTGCCGATGCCTGGCTGAAACTGGTGGATGCCGGCCAGTACGAAAAGAGCTGGCAGGAGGCCGCAGAGTTCTTCAGAAACGCCGTCTCCCAGGAAGAGTGGCAAAAACTTATGGAGGTCTTTAGAAAACCTCTGGGCGCGCTGGTTTCAAGAACGCTCAAATCGACACATTACACGACCACCGCACCTGGCGCACCGGATGGGCAGTACGTGATAATCCAGTACGACAGCAGTTTTGAGAACAAAAAGAGTGCCGTCGAGACGGTAACGCCGATGCTGGATAAGGATGGCAAATGGCGAGTCTCCGGCTATTTCATTAACTAGGCTATTGTTTGGCTTTGCCAAACGCGTTGAGTTTCGCTGGAAGATCATACCCCCGATAACGCTATTTACATTGTGGCAAGGTTTGCTATACTGAGAATTGCAAAGTAAGCTTGGCAGATATTGAGCAAAGGAGGTGAAGTTGGGAATGGATACCCGCGTAATCAAACTAACCGAATCAGCTTTTAAGTATGGCAACCTTAATCTCCGCGGGTGCGGCAAGGACTTTTTCCCGTCGGACGTCTTCGGCGGCCCAAACAAAAAGGCTGGCCTGGGCAACGCCATAACCCTAAAAGTTGAAGGCCTTGCCGAAGCGCTGCAAACAGATATCCCCACAGACGCAGAAACAGGCAACCCTCGGTGGATCTTCAGGCAAAGGGGGTGGGTTAAAGAATTCGCCCGATCGAAAGGTCTTTTGCCCGGCGACGCTATAATGATCACGCGGCTTGGCAAAAGGACGTACCAGATTTCGGCCAACAATCATAGAGACATAACTCCAGAGCAACAAGCAGCAGAAAGTGAAGCTGGCTTTCTCAATATAAATTACAGGCGCACCTGTAAGTGCCCGAAAAACCATATTAACTGCTTACCGCCAAAGGAATGGTTGAAATGCCAGCTCGGTGTTTGGCAGTTTACGTATGAAGGGAGAGACGTCAGGGATAAGAACCTTCATCCTGCCACTTTCCCCATTTCGCTGGCGCGTAAACTAATCGGATTGTTTACCCACAAAGGAGAGCTTGTTCTGGATCCCTTCGTTGGTAGCGGCACAACGCTGATTGCAGCGCAAGATGCGAACAGAAACGCTGTGGGTTTTGATCTTCAGAAAAAATACATAGAACTGGCAGAATCTCGTCTTGCTCAAAACTCGCAGTTATTCGGAGAATCAAGACAAATGCCTGTTTGCGATGACGCTGCCAATATACCTAACTACCTCCAGGCAGAAACTGTAAGCCTTATTTTTACTTCTCCGCCGTATGCGAACCTGTTAAATCGCCGGCGAAAGAACAAATCGCGCCGGTGCAGAAACAACCAGCAGTTAGGAAGGATCGAACAGTATTCCCAGAACCCTCACGACCTCGGCACAATGGCGCTTCCTGAGTACACAATAGCGATGGGCGATATCTTTCAGAGACTATTGCCGCTCCTGCGACCGAAAGCGCATTGTGTTATCAATGTGCCTGATATGTGGTGGGAAAATCAGAGAATAACCATTCACGTGTCCCTTATCCAAGAGCTACGCCATCGAGGATATGAACTTCGTAATATCATAATCTGGGATAGGACTAACATAGTGAATCAAATAGGGATATTTGGCTGGCCAAGCAACTTTATTACTATGGGGGTCACATTCGAGTATCTCCTTGATTTCTGGAGACCTCCAATCTGATGGGCAATATAAAAGAGGAAATCTCAGACCTGATGTCCGCGGTCCGCAAGAAGGGGCTCCCATCCTCTCAAGTAATCGTAGACCAGACTTTCAGGGAGTTGGGATTCGTTCCAGAGAGGCTGACACCGGAGAGGGTCCAGGCAAATTTCAACCAAATGCTAAAAGATGTTTGGCTCGAAACGCTGAATGTTCTCGAAGATTATGAGCAAGAAGTTTATCCCTTGAACATCGTTGATCACTTAATGGAGGCTAAAAAAGAGCTTGTTGAGGAATCACAGAAAGTTGCTCAGGCTCAGGGGTACTCGCAGGGTGTTAGATTTCTTTTTTCTTCTCTTTACCCGTACCTGCGTGAGATTTTTCTGAGCATCAGTCAAAGCAGAAAAACAAGGGGCGGAAGGGACTTCGAACTGCAGTTTGGAAAGCTCCTCGAGTTAATGAAAGTGCCATACCAGAAGGTAAGAAGGTCCTACAGGGTTGACTTCATGATTCCAAGCGACAGCCTGTTCAAAAAGAATCCTACGGCCGCAGCGATTGCATCAGCGAAAAGAACTCTGAGGGAGCGTTGGAGAGAGGTTGTTGAAGAGCTTCATGCTATGCGCGCACCAAACATTTTTCTCGTGACGGCTGACGAAAACGTTAGTGAAGGCCACGTTCGGGCAATATGTGGTGATTACCGAATTCATCTGGTAGTTTGGGATGAAATTAAGCAGCAATACGCAGCGGAGCCTTTGGTACTTGGTTACACACAGTGGGCCAATGATAGGATTCCGATCTTACGCCAATTTTGGCAAAGCTGAGGCATCATATAGTCCTGACATTGTTAGTCTTTTAACCATTGGGGTATACGGGCAAGGATCGTTCGGCTGCACAAAATGGACTTTTACTTAATTGAAGGAGTTTTCTTATGGCTTGTCACAATCGTGCACACTTATTAGTTTCGCGGGTTTTTGTTGCAGGGGCGATTTCAACAGTTTGCTCGCTGGCGTACGCAAAATTCCCGGAGTTTGAGTATCACCAAATTGACCTTATCGGAAACCAGATGGGCCAGACATCGCTGGTGGACGTAGATAAAGACGGAGATCTGGACTGGATTGTCGGCTGCAATGGCGGCGATCTATGGTGGTTCGAATACCAGCAGCCCGACAACTGGTTAAGACACCTTATCGCCCAAAAAGTCCCAACCGAAGTAGGCGGCACCGCTTTCGATATCGACGGCGACGGATGGATAGATCAGGTCTCCGGCGCAGCCTGGTTCCGCAATACCGGCAAGCCGCGCGAGCAGCAATTCATCAGGTATGAAAATGCCACCATAAACAGTCACGACAATGTGGCCGCCGACATCGACGGCGACGGCAAACTCGATGTTGTGGCCCTTAGCGACAGGGCGGGCTTATTCTGGTTCAAGATACCTGCTGACCCGACGCAAAAATGGCTCAGCCACAAAATCGGCGAAGCGGTCCACGGCGGAATCGACCCTGCGGGTGCCGGCGATATAGACGGCGACGGGGACGCCGACGTTGTCCGGGCGGACGCCTGGTTCGAGAATCTCGATGGCAAAGGTACTCAATGGCAGATGCACAAGAACGTTATCCCAGCCGGCGGAAACAGGCCCGACAAGTATGGCCTGGCAATAAAAACCTGGATATACGATATGGATAAAGACGGCGATAACGATGTCGTGCAAGCTGAAGCCGATGCAGCAGACGCCAGGGCCTTCTGGTTTGAAAACGGCGACGGCAAGGGCAAAAACTGGGTTTTCCACCTGATTTCAGCCGAGCATACCGAGCAGGATTTCCATTCGCTGGCGCTGGCAGATTTCGATAACGATGGCGATATCGATGTCTTTTCAGGCGGCGGACCGCTAACCAAGGGCGACTGCAAGTGGTTTATCTGGGAGAACCTGGACGGTAAAGCCGGCGCCTGGAAGGAGCACATAATCTTCACCGGCAAAGAATGCCACGAAGCCAAGGCAGCAGACGCTGACCGGGACGGCGATATTGATATTTGCTCCAAGCCCTGGATCGGCGACGAGCACGTTTATCTTCGCAATATGCTAAAAGAATCGCCCGGCAAATAGCGCTGCTGCCCCAGCAGGCATCCAATCAGCCGCAGTTCACATCGAAAAGCCGCTCTTGACGAAACCGCTCTATTCGACTATGCTGGCCTGCCAAATATACCGCTTATAAAGCAGAGGCGATGAAAAAATGAGCTGCCATAAAGTAGTAATCGGTGATTCGCGGCGGATGGCCGAGGTAAACGATGAGTCGGTGCATCTGATCGTCACTTCGCCGCCGTACTGGCAGCTCAAAGACTACGGACCAAAAGAGCAGATCGGCTACAACGACAGCTACCAGGATTATATCAACAACCTCAATTTAGTTTGGAAAGAGTGCCATCGCGTACTTCATAAAGGCTGTCGGCTCTGCATCAATATCGGCGACCAATTCGCACGCTCGGTTTACTATGGCAGGTACAAGGTGATCCCCATTCGCACCGAGATTACGAAGTTCTGCGAAACTATCGGCTTCGATTATATGGGGGCAATCATCTGGCAAAAAGTCACTACCTGCAATACCACCGGCGGCGCAACGATAATGGGCTCTTTTCCCTATCCGCGAAACGGAATCGTCAAGCTGGACTACGAATTTATATTGATATTCAAAAAGCTCGGCGAACCACCCCAAGTTTCAAAGGACGCAAAAAAAAAATCCAAACTTTCCCTCGACGAATGGAATCAGTATTTTTACGGGCACTGGAATTTCAGCGGTGAAAAACAAAATAAGCACCTGGCCCCATTTCCGGAAGAACTGCCCAAAAGGCTCATTAAGATGTTCAGCTTCGTTGGCGACACTGTGCTGGATCCTTTCTTAGGCAGCGGCACAGCCTCAGTTGCTGCGCTAAAACTATCCAGAAACTCCGTAGGTTATGAGATAAACGAGGATTACCTGCCCACCATTAGCGAAAGGCTCAGGCGCAGCATCGGCATCTTTGAGAAAGACGCCCGTGTGGAGGTTATTAAGCAGGCAGCCGAGTCTGTGGATTTCGGAAAAGAGATTCAAAAGCTACCTTATGTCTTCAAGGACCCGGTGACTTTTGAACGCAAGATTGACCCGAAAGTCTTGAGATTCGGTTCGCGCATAGATGGAAAAGAGAAGAGTAAAGAAAAGTACCACACAGTAAAAAAGGTCCTCTCTCCTTCAGAGCTCATTCTGGATACAGGTGCAAAGATACATCTGATCGGGGTTAAGCCAAATGGGAAAAAGGCCGAGGCTATCCAGTTCCTGGAAAACTTGACCAACGGACAGCAAGTATACCTCAGATTCGACGAAATAAAGCACGATAATGAGAGCAATTTGCTCTGCTATCTTTACCTGAAAAACAAAACCTTTGTAAATGCTC
>Ga0315296_10004727_pt1 | contig 11093 bp, 13 predicted proteins | sample YL17G14_18_MG_FD_203921 | JGI IMG/M metagenome (GOLD analysis project Ga0315296, IMG submission 203921) | Sediment microbial communities from Yellowstone Lake, YNP, Wyoming, USA - YL17G14_18 | ecosystem: Environmental > Aquatic > Freshwater > Lake > Sediment | place: USA: Wyoming | collected...
GATCTTGATTCCAAGAGCCACAGCATAGGAAACAAGGATCACGACAATAATAGATCCAACAACCAGAGCAGTGACACCGGGATTAAGCATGGATTAGAGGACCTCTTTATTGAGTGAACCGTTACGTTGTGTAATATGTTTCACCATACCGTCTCGCATTTCGAAAATCAAATGAACATAGTCTTTTTCGTAGACAAGTGGGTCATGGGTGGCTATGATAATTGTCTTTCCTTTCTCCTGAAGTCCTCTCATAATCGTCATAAATTTCCCTGAAAGATGGGTATCAAGGTGTGCGGTCGGTTCATCAGCAATAATTATGTCCGGGTCATTGATCAATGCCCTTGCAATAGCCGTCCTCTGCTGTTCTCCCCCTGAAATCTCCTGGACAGGAAAATCTTTTCTTCCTGACATACCGAGACTCTCGAGCAATTCTTCCGCCCTCTTTCTCAGTTTTGATGGCTTTGTATCAGTAGGACAAAGTGGGAGCATCACATTTTCACAGACACTCACCCCGGAGACCAAGTGAAGGAGTTGGAAAATAAAACCAAAGGTTTTTCGCCGGATGGTTGTGAGAAATCTTTCCGGAAGTCTTGACACATCTTTACCCTCTACCATCACCCTTCCCGATGTAGGTCTGCTCATGCATCCTATGAGAGAGAGGAGTGTAGTCTTTCCGGAACCGCTTGGACCCATAAGTACTGCAATATCACCCCTTCGAATTCTTATAGTCACATCGTTCACCGCCAGTACCTCATTCGGCTTTCCTCTGTTGTAATATTTCGTGATATTCTCTGTTATTATTATCTCATCACTCATTTCTCATCCTCAGTTCTCCCCATTTTATTATCCCCTCATCAGCTCGTCTGGATCTGTAATGGAAACCTTCCATGAAGGAATAATGGTTGATGCGATATAGGGGACTACAGTGATTGCCAACAAAGTAGCGATCTGATAGGGGTTTATAAATGGAGCAAGTCTGAAACTGGGGTAAATGATAGACCACCCTTTAAGTGCTGGTGCAAATAGTGAGGCACCCAGGAAGAACACATGAAGGTATGCGAGAATTATTCCTGTTAAAAAAGAAGCGAGAGATATAATGAGTCCTTCCCAGAACTTCATCTCAAGGACATCCGATGTTTCCCAGCCGATCGCTTTGAGAATCCCAATCTCCTTCTTCTCCTCTGCGCTGAGGCCCATCGCCTTATCCCATGCAAGTATGATAAAGGCAGTCAATGCTCCGATAAAACAGATTAAAATTAAACCGCTCCTCCATCCGAATACTGCATCATAAGTCCTGATAATCTCGTCACGGAGCAGAGGCCTTGTATCTGGAAACCGCTCTTTTATTTTTTTTGCGATGGTAGGTGCTTCTACCTTGTTCCGTACACTCACTAACAGGTCTGTCGCCATCCCATCAGGTAGCTTTGCCAGACTTTTGAAATCACGAGTGCTTATTATGATGAGGTCCGAGGTTAAGAGGTCTGACTCCGATTCAAAAATCCCGATAACTTTAAACTCAATCCATCTCCCATCTGCAGACTGCAAAGAGAACATATCTTCTAAATCTAAGAGCCGCGCATCAGCAACTCCCTTCCCTATTGCAGTAACATTTTTCTCCTGTGGCTCGGGCAGGTGGCCTTTCAAGAGTCGATTATCTCTCAAGACAGCCTCATCTGCAGCAATGAGAGTATAATTTGCCTTGATTAATGAATCATAGTAGTATCCCCAGAACCTGGGCTCTACTTTTCTCACACCTGGAATCTCCAGGATGTCTTTCATTAAGCTTATCTGGATAAGATCATGCCTTCCAGCCATAACCCTCTGCACAATTAATTCTGGAGAGGCGTTCAATATAAGTGTTGCCTCACGTTTAAATGAATATGAAAGGAATATAATAGAGCCAAGTATAGAAATCATAGACGTGAAGACTATAATGATTCCTATATTTTTAAACTTTCTCCTTAAAAGGGCCTGTAACGTGTAATCTAAAATATTCCTGTGTCTTTCAAGACTCATCTGTGTTCTCCTGTTGTCGCACTCCTCTGGAATTTATGAACCTTAATAAATGTTCCTATAGAGGTAAAGTCAGGAGGTGCGATTACAGAACCTGTTGGAAAATGTTCGATCGAACCGGGATAATCCTGGAATGCTGAAAACAAGTCGGACTGAGTCGGATGTCTTGTGTAGCGGGCATCAGTTGATAAAACCATATCCGTTAAGTGTAATGTCCTCACAATCTCCTCAAGGTCTTTTCTCAGGTTATCATGCTCAGAAAGAATACTACCCGACTTTATTAAAAGTACTACGACGATCGCAACATTGAGTACGATAAATAGAAAAAAGAGTGTAGATTTACGTAAATATTTAAAACTTTTTATTTTCATGTTGTTATTCCAAATCCCTAATCAAGACTTTTCACAGTGTCATAGGTGACATCTTTAAATTTTAATATGGACTTTCCCTTATGGTCTTTCAAGAACTCCTTCGCGTCTTTCTCCTTCTCGAAAGGTATAAGCTCTTTGCCCATCGGTCCATAGACATCACTCCCGATAACATAATATGCGTTAAATCCGTTAATGAATTCTAAATTATAGTATTCTGTCACGTATATGGTGTCTATGTCAGAGCATGTCTTTAAAGGATTATACTTTTTAAAGTTGAAGTAATATTTGAACATATCTTTCACACCATCAAAAACAGCATAGGTTCCGTCTTTGAATATAATTTCCGCGACAAAGTCAGGATACTTTGCGACAAACATCCCACAGACCGGACATTTATCTTTCGGCTGTACCTTGACAGGTTTTTTTTCATTTGCTAATGCGAGCGAAATAGTGAGAAAAAGTATTAAAAAGCTGAACCCTAAACGTCTCATAAGAGCCTCCGTCTATAAAAGCAGGGGCAAAGAATCAAATACTTCCTTGCCCCTTTAATATGTCAGTGTTTATGCTCCATCATCTTCATCTTCTTCATTTTTCTCTTTTCACGAATCATCTTCGTATCCTCATACATGTCTTCATAGGAAGCCTTAATTGCCTCATCAAAACTTGCCAGCTTGCCACCATTTTCTTTGATGAACTTCTCAGCGTCTTCCTGTTTTTCAAAAGCCCATTTAGCCCTTTTCGTCATTACACCCATCTTGCTTCCACCGATTACCCAGCAGGCCTTCTCAGCATCAATGAGCTTTTTAGTGTTGTAGTCTCCAACACTGATTGCCTTTGGTGTTTTGTCAATATTTATGGCAAGATCAATGGCAGCACAATGAGGACTGCACACCCCCTCCGTTGTCCCATCGTCATATTCGATGTACATCCTGCTATGCGCGTATTGCTCCCTGTCCATACCGCAGTGTTTGCATGATGGATGTTTTTTTATGTCATCCTGTGCAAAAGCGACACTGACTAAAAGGCATAAAAATACGAAGAGGCTTAATATAGTTGCTTTTTTCATGCGTACCTCCTGTGTGTTTGGTTTAGTTTTTTACTTTTTCAATTGTTCTTTAATTTTACACAGGAGGTGGTTTTACTTGGGGCTTTTTGTAGCCTTCTACTGATTGGTCCTTTGAAAAGAGATTAGTGTATAAAAATATAAAATCTGATGTTATTCCAACCACAGGCTCTGAGATTGCAGGCTGAATTGATAACTCATTACCGGTATTGCCTTTACATGTACAGAAGTAAACTCCATCGAGATGAGCATGTTTATATTTACAGCACTCACAGCAACTATAAGCATTTTTATAGCATGGACAGAGAGGCTTATCACTTCCAAATACAGTGGTAATAGGGACCTGATATGGTGCGATAAGGTAAAGAATAATTGTTATTGTGAATACGATTCTGTGTACAGTCATCCTCATATATTGTAACTTTATTATCAATAAATTTATACTTTCTACTTTTATAGTCCTGTTGTATCGTTTGTCAAATTCATAATTTTCATAACAATCATAACTTTTTATTATCATTTGGATATATGTGCAGCGCACGATTAAATCTCCTCATATATTTCTATCCTGGTGGCCAGTACATCCTGCGGCCTCCGAGTACATGAAGGTGTATGTGATACACCTCCTGCCCTGACTCGTCGTTACAGTTCATAACAACCCTGAACCCACGTTCAGCTATCCCCTTCTCCCGTGCAACCTTTTTTGCGATTTGAAATATATGGCCGATTAGGGTATTATCCTCTTCCTTAATATCAAGGATGGTGGAAATATGCTTTTTAGGTATCACAAGAGTGTGAACAGGTGCCTGTGGTCTAATGTCCTCGAAAGCTATGACAAGCTCATCTTCATACACTACCTTTGCGGGTAGTTTTCTCTCTATAATATTGCAGAATATACACTCCATAAAAACCTCCAGAATTTTCACTTAATCGTTACCTGTATCCTGAAATTTTAGCATATCTAACCACCCTTTATAAAACATTAGAAAAAATCAGAAACTTCAATTTTCATTCGTTGAAAATCTTAACGAGTCTCCAGAAAAGCAACTCCTCACTTTGACATAAAGCCCTTTAGCAGAAGCGGAATCCTCAGAGACATCAATGCCAATAAAAGATCATTAAAGTGACACTTCCTTAATGTATTTTTTGAGTAGGCTGGTAAGCCTTCCGACTAATCCTCCAATTCTTTATAGTTGACTGAAATACAGATTGACACTGCTATCTAAAAAATTATAACTTTCAGATAGTAATCAATATGTTAAAGGCAATAATTTATTTGCTTGATGTAATAGGTAAAAGCTCAGTAGAGTACCTAATGAGAACGTAACATAAAATCTTATTTTCTCAATCTCTGGTTCTTCAAAACCTTAGAAACAATTTATCTTTTCAGAGAAAGATATATAAAGATATACATGGTAAGAAAGCACCAGGGAAGAATAGATCCAGGTCAGCTAAAAAGTTTTGCTGAATCTATTGGAATAGGTGGTATCGGATGGTTTAAATCATGTAATTTTCCAGAATACCTTAAAACTATTAAGGAACGGAGTGAATATCACTATTTTCGTTATCGCCCTCACCAGACATTTCTGGATGCAGGCCATTTAAAAGATCTTAAAGGGAATATTAAAACAGTCATTGTTATCTTTGCAGATTACTTTTATGAAAATGACTACAGCCAGAACGGTTTCAAGATATCAAACTATTCGCGTTTCTGTTTGCAGACAGTTACTCCTAAAGCTGATAGGATTATTCAATTTCTTAGGGATAATGGCTACCATGCTGAAAAACTTGACCTGCCCGATAAAGTGGCTGCTTGCCAGGCCGGACTGGGTTTCTTCGGAAAGAATTGTCTATTTTATGCCTATAGGTTTAGGTCCTATGTGGGAATAAATACGATTGGTACTGACCTGAGGCTTGAGAGAACATCCAAAGGGAAAGAATGCGTAACAAGTTTCGTGTGTAAAAAATGTAACAAATGTATTAAAGCATGTCCAACAAACGCTATTTATCCTGAAGGATACCGCATCAATCCATTCAAATGCCTTTCGTTTATCAATCGACATCCTGAAGAACCATATAAAGAAGTCCCTGAAGATACATCAAAGTTTAATAACTGGCTTCATGGTTGCGAGATCTGCCAAGATGTTTGTCCATTGAATAAAAATATAAAACATGAAAAGAAAGCAATTATTTTACCCGAAATTGATTTGTACGGAATGAAAGTTCCGAATGTGAGTAGTATTTCAAAAGAAATTCTAATAAAAGGGTTGAAAGATATTAACTCTCCAGGATACAGAGAGTACATAAGTAAGTTGTTGGGAAACATTAACTAATATAATATCCCCCTGCAAGTTTAGTTCAGATCCTTAATATACTTCCTGCTAAGTTTACGCATTTGGACTATTAAGATACTCCAGCAATTAATTCGTATTTTAATTAAGGGTAAAGTGCCATTCGAGCCACCAAATTTTATGGTCTGCATCGATTTATACTTGAAAATACAACTATTCGTCATTCTTATGGAAGCATATATTTTGTTTGACTTGGTGACTAAAATGGTATCTTACCCAAAAAGAAATTGGCATACAGACTATACGCGCAGGTGACATTGTTGGTGAACATACGGTTATATTCGGTGGCTTTGGTGAAAGGGTTGAGATTACTCATAAGGCATCAAGCAGGGATACCTTTGCAAGAGGCGCGTTGAAGGCTGCACTATGGCTTTCAGGAAAGCCAGCAGGTCTTTATGACATGCAGGACGTGCTGGGGTTAAAATAGTAGCCTTTTAGTTTTTTCAACTCATCTTTCCAGCACTTTTCTTATTTTTCTTAAAAGCACTGTTGGGGAAATGGGTTTTAAAACAAAGTCTAACCCTTCTTCAAGGATTCCCCTTTTATGGACAACATTTGCGGTGTAACCACTCATAAAAAGAGCCTTCACATCAGGACTTACTTTCTTTATCTCTTCATACACTTCCTTGCCGTTCTTCTTCGGCATTATGACATCAAGCAGAAGGAACTCTATCCTGTCTTTATATTCCATAAATTTATGTATTGCATCCTCTCCATCTACTGCCTCTACCACTGTATACCCAAATTCCTCAAGGACATATTTCGTGAACTTTCTCACATCTGCATCATCTTCTGCCAGGAGGATCGTCTCTTTGCCACTGATGGAAGGGGCTGGTTCAGATGGTTTTATTTCTTTAATTTCTGCTTCAGTCAATGGCAGGTATATCTTGAACGTTGTGCCTTTTCCTACTTCACTGTAGACATTGATATAGCCGTTATGTTGTTTGATAATCCCGTATATCATTGAAAGCCCGAGTCCTGTTCCTTTGCCCACCTCTTTGGTTGTAAAAAATGGCTCAAATATCCTCTCTCTTGTCATTTCATCCATGCCCGCACCGGTATCGGTAAATGAGATAAGGGCATACATGCCAGGTTCACCATACCCATGGGTCTTTATATATTCTTCATCTATTTCAATACGTTCTGTCTCTATGCTCAATAGCCCCCCATCTGGCATAGCATCTCTTGCATTTGTGGCAAGGTTCATCAACACCTGCTCTATCTGGCCACTGTCCGCCATTACTACTAAATCTTCAATCCCCCCCTGCCCACCTTTATCAAAGGGGGGTGGGGGGGGATTAAGTATTGTCTTCATTTCAATGTCTTCACCTATAATCCTTAATAGAAGTTTTTCAACTCTTTTTACTATCTCATTAATCTTTACTGGTTGAAGGTCAATTATCTGTTTTCTGCTGAATGCAAGAAGGCTCTGAGTCAAATTTGCAGCTCTTTCAGATGAGGCAAGTATCTGGTCTACCTTATGTCGCAAAGGATCATCCTTGGACATCTTCATCTGTAAAACAGTTGAATAGCCTATGATTGCAGTAAGGATATTGTTAAAGTCATGGGCGATACCACCAGAAAGCTGACCAACTGCTTCCATCTTCTGGGCATGGAAAAGCTGCTGTTCGAGCTTTCTCTGCTGTGTTACATCCCGCATGATTCCACGATACTCTATAATTTTTCCTTCTTTATCTCTGTAAGGTGTGGCTGTCGATAATAACGTCAGTATCTCACCATCTTTTCTCTCCATCAACAGTTCATAATCCTTAACAAATCCCTGCTGTTGCATGGTTTGTATAAACTTCTTTCTGTCATACGGATTAAGATAGAGGTCTTTCGCAATATCAACCTTCAGGAGTTCTTCTTTTGAGTCATACCCGAAGAGCTCAACACCGGTAGAATTGATATCTAAAAACTTTCCTTCAATTGTAGAAATATAGACAACATCTTTTGAGTCTTCAAAGAGAGACCGATATTTTTCTTCTGATTCACGTAATGCCTCCTCTGCTTGCTTACGATCGGTGATGTCTATAAAAGTTACGACTGCGCCGATAATCTTGTCACCTTCTAAAATAGGGGTGCTGGTGTATGCAACAGGGAAACTTGTACCATCCTTTCTCCAGAAAACTTCATCTCTTATACGAAGACAGATGTTACCTTTCCTATAAGAAGCATAAATTAGACACTCTTCTTCCGGACAGGGAGTTCCATCAGGCTTAGAGTGATGCCAGATTGTGTGACTTTGCTTTCCTATAAGTTCTTCAACTTCATACCCGAGCATTCTCGATGAAGCAGGATTCACAAATATGTGCTTTCCTTCCAGATCAAGACCGAGTATGCCTTCTCCTGCTGATTGCAAAATTAGTTCGTGTTGATGCTTGAGCTGCTTAAGTTCCTCTTCTGACCGCTTGCGCTCGGAAGATTCCAAAGATACCCATTTATCTTGCTTCTTTATGAGTGCAAATTGATGGTTATTGACTACATCTATGACTTCGTATACCTGGCATTTATCCAGAGAATAGGAACAGATGGCGAGCATGCGGTATTCCATGATAACGTTATTCACAACAGCTTCATAATCGGCAAAGCTTTTCCAGTCTCTTTTTTCAAGCCAAAAGGTATTGCCTGTAAAGCGAAGGCCGTCAAAACCTTTCTCTATAGCCTGTTTTTCCTTTTCGGACCACCCCTTTAATACCCTATCAGCATCGAACTTCCCTGTTTTGGTATACCACTGACTGTAATCAAGGATCTCCATCTGACCCTTTTCAATATACCCATCTAAGTTCTTTTCAGCCTTTCTTAATGATCTCTTGGCATCCTCAACCTTTAGAGGCTCTGAGGTAACCCACATGCAGAATTCATTGTTCCCCAATCCTGCCTTGAAATAAGGCACAAGAATATCAATTAAATCTTCTCTTGTCTGGTAAAACTGACAGAAGTGTGTGCCCCAGGGAATATTACCTATAATATCGATTCCTGTTTTTCTGAGGGTTCCTGAATTTTGATTCTTCTTTTTACTGGTTTTTTTGACCATTCTTATGCCCCTCCATTTCCTTCCTTACCCTGGTTTTTCCCTGTTCTTCCACCTGGTCAGGAGCCTCATATTTCTTTGGTTGTCCTCGTCTCTCAAGTGGCGCTGTCTATCTGTCTTTGAGTTATTGCTAATTACTGACATAAAAACCCTTTTCTTGTGTCCATCCTAAAATAGGCAGCAATTTCAAATAACCTCTTACATATCCACTTTAGAAACAAGGTATCTGCTCAGTTCCTCAAACCTCTCTTCATTCTTATTATGAAAGGGAAGTAGCCTTTGATATTCTCTTGCCTTATCAGCATCTTTTATCTCTCTTACCTGGATATCCTTAGGGAGTTTAGGGATTACCTCGTGATAGGCACCAATAAATAAAATCCCTGTCTCTCCAGGATTTAATGTCTCATTTATTCTACTGGCTATGAACTCATCCCTTTTTCTAAGCAATCCATTTTTAATCAATCTGTATTTCAAATAGGCAATCAATTTCCCTATCCTTGTCCTTGCCTTAGTTAGTTCTACAAGGTAGTCTCTTTCTCTTTTAACGAGGGCAAAATCCTCTGTTTTAACTAAAATAGCTCCTTTTTGAAGGAGCCTTGAGAGCAGCTCATAATTTTTGCTTCCTGATTTCAACCCTTCTTCAACTATTTTCTGGCCCACCTCTCCTTCTGCCACCATCCCATCTTGATATATTTTAAAATTAGATACCTCTAATTTCTCAAAATATCTGGCTATGGAGTCCCAGAAACTTTTCACTGTTTCCATGTGCTTTTGCCAGACCTCCTCCCCTAAGCTTGCAATACCTCTTTTTGCTACATCTGAAGCCAGGGATCCGAGGTCAGCTTCCATATGGATAATAGGGACATAGATTAGAATCCTCATAAGCTATTCTGCGCTGATCCTCTTTTCCAGACGATCTACCCTCTCTTTGAGTATCCTGTTTTCTTCTTCTATCGCCTCTGCCTTTGTAGAGAGATAAGAGTCTGTCTGCCACCAATTTATCCCCATCTCCATAGCCTTATCTACGGAAGCAACTAAGAGCCTTATTTTGATAGTGAGAAGGTCAATATCAGCAATTTGAATCTTTATATCTCCGGCAATCACTATGCCCTTATCTAAGACTCTCTCTAAGATGTCAGCAAGATTGGTAGCCTGGATTGCATGTGTTATTCTTTCAGCCATAATACCTCCTTTTTATGCTAATTTTTTAGCCTTTATAATCAGATTTGCTGTTTTCTTTCGCAGATTCGCAATGAAATAGCAGTTCTTACAATCTAACTTTTCATTATCGTAATCCGGGCAAGAAAGAAGCACATCTACTTCTTTTAGTAACTCCTCAGCAAAAGTTGCCTTTTCTTGTACTCCTTTAACCTGATTAATTTTATCTGTAATATCTTTTATCACAGATTCTTGTTTTTGAAATGTTGGACAGCTCACATCAAATTCCCCAGAGGACCTAAATCTAAATTTAACTCCTCATCTTCGATACCAAAGATTGCCTGAATCTCTTTTATCTTTTTCTTTACTGCCTTAAGGCTCAATCCTAATTTTTGGACTTCTACAGAAGAAAGCGTTCCTCTCTTTACTCTTCTGAAGGCCTCTTTTTCCAGAAGTTTTCTTATTAATTCCACCAGGGTTAAAACTAATTGAGCTAAACCTTGTTCTGTCTTTTTGGGATCGCTGGCATCAATGAGTTTAGGGATATTTTCTTCAGCCCTTCTTATTTCTCTCTGCAATCTTTCTATGTACTCTATATCTTCGGGAGTAAGTTCTTTGTCGGGGTTACTAAAACTCTTACCAGATAGCTCTTCTGCCTTAGAAATTGATGTAAGGAGAATCCTTAATCCTAAATAAACAAGGTCCACATCCGCCACCCTTATCATTATATCGCCGTTGATAACTGCCCCTTTTTCTAAGACCTTATCTAAGGCATCTACCAATGTCACATTATCTTTTTTGTTAATCATATTTTTTCCCTTTATCTTTAATAGGAAGTTCACCCCGTTAGAGATAGGAATCGCCTCAATCGATTTTTAAGATAACGCTTCCCCATTCCCGATTTCAAATATTTTTCTCTTGTTCGAGCATCCTGCTCATTAATACAGGCTTCGTAATATATCAACTCAAAAGGTCCTCTATTTCTTGTAGAAAACACCTTATTGTCACTATGCTCCTTGAGGCGTTTCCGTAAATCTTTAGTAGAACCTGTATACTATTTATTGTCCTTTTTACTTTTTATTATATAGGTATAAAACACCTCG
>Ga0315296_10004728_pt1 | contig 11093 bp, 6 predicted proteins | sample YL17G14_18_MG_FD_203921 | JGI IMG/M metagenome (GOLD analysis project Ga0315296, IMG submission 203921) | Sediment microbial communities from Yellowstone Lake, YNP, Wyoming, USA - YL17G14_18 | ecosystem: Environmental > Aquatic > Freshwater > Lake > Sediment | place: USA: Wyoming | collected...
GGCGACTTTGCCATCCTTGTTGGTCGTGGTTTGGAAAGACTGGCCAGGCGTCTCAGAGAAGCAGTTCAGGTTCAGGCAGTCGTTCCAATCCGCGCGGCCGATCAGCGGAAGGTCGTGCGGGCCGAGACGGTCAAGCGTGTAGTGGATCGAGCGCTGCAAGTGCTCGTAAAGCGGTGCTTCCGTGCCGGGCTGGTTATCATATGGGACGAGTTCGTCGAGAATTCCCCAGTCGCCTGTCTCTTTGATGTACGCGGCCACTGATAAAACCAGCCAGAGCGGGTCATCGTTGAAGCCAGAACCTACGTCATTATTGCCGCGTTTGGTCAGCGGTTGATACTGGTGATACGCGCCGCCACTCTCGAGCTGTGTCGCAGACAGCTCCAGGATTCTATCACGTGCCCTTTCCGGGATCAGGTGTACGAATCCAAGCAGATCCTGGTTCGAGTCGCGGAAGCCCATACCTCGCCCGACGCCACTCTCAAAATAAGAAGCTGAGCGCGAGATATTGAACGTGATCATCACCTGATACGCGTTCCAGATGTTCACCATGCGGTTGGTGTGTTCGTCAGGCGTGGTCACCTGCATTTTGTTTAGCAGTCCATCCCAGTGCGCCCTTAATCCCTGAAAAGCTTTTTCTACTTCATCGGCTTTCAGGTAGCGGGCGATGATCGGCGCAACTGTACGCTTGTTGATGGTTTGCGATTCGGGAGGGTCGAACTTGTCGTCTTTTGGGTTTTCGTGATAACCCAGGAGGAAGATGATCTTTTTTTGTTCTCCAGCCCTCAATGTGACTCTGACGTGGTGCACCCCAATCGGCTGCCAGCCGCAGGCGATCGAGCCGGACGTTTGGCCTGCCTCCACGGCCAGGGGTGAATCCCAGCCCCGGTAGGGTCCCAAGAACGACTCGCGCAGGGTGTCGAAGCCAGCCAGCGGCTCGGAGCAGGCGAAGTACGCGAAGTGGTTGCGCCGTTCGCGGTATTCGGTCTTATGGTAAATGACCCCACTCTCCCCCCTATCCCCTCTCCCGAAGTGGGAGAGGGGGGAAGGGGAAGGAGAAAGAGAAGAAGAAAGCCTTGTTGGGGCCTCGACCTGCCCGATGGAATAGTTGCGTTGAAAGTTGGTGGCGTCGTCCAGGGCATCCCATAAGCAAAATTCGATTGCCGAGAAGATGGACAGATTGGCGGTCTGGCCGCGGCGGTTGGTGAGAGTCAGTTCCCATGTTTCGAGGCTTTCTCCCAATGGAACGAAATAGCGGATTTTGGCTTCAACCCCCGCCAGCCTGGAGCGGATGGTGGTGTAGCCAAGGCCGTGGCGGCATTCGTAGAAATCCAATGGACGGCGAGTCGGCTGCCAGGTCGGCGACCAGAATAAGGGTCCGGAGGGATGCGGTCGTGAGTCGTCACGCAGATAAATATATCGTCCGTCCGAGTCCAGAGGGGAATTGTTATAACGGTAGCGGGTCAGCCGTCGCAGGCGGGCGTCTGTGTAAAAGGAATAGCCACCCGCGGTGTTGGAAATAATGCCAAAATAATTTTCGCAGCCCAGGTAATTGATCCAGGGCAGGGGAGTATCTGGTCGTGTGATGACGTATTCGCGGCGCTTGTCGTCAAAATATCCAAACTGCATGTTATCCTCTCGGCGATAGTGAAGGTCTAACGAAAAGGAATCACCGGGTGCGATCTGACTTCAGCCAGAGACGTAAGCCGAGAATAATTACTGCCAACCGTGCGGGTTAAAAGTTCCGGAAACAATAGACCGGTGAGTTATTTTGACTTACTTGCGAGAGCAAGCCATCCACCAAATCTTCAGGCGGCATCGGCAAAGTACCCTCCTGGAAGTGGAGAATGTCCAGCAAAGGCATTTCCATCAAAAAGCCCATGGTGTCCATCCCGGTGCCCTCGCCTTCGCCCCTGCCAAAGGCGGTCTGCATCTGCGCCACCATTTGCTGGAAAAGCGGTTCGAACACACGCCTGCCTCGGGGGTCCTCCATCCAATCGCGGAGGGTAGATTCGCGGTTCAGGATGCAGGGCAGCTCCAGCGTGGACTGCAGCGTGACGATCTGGGTGCAACGGATGTCGGCCGATGAAGCCCCGATCAGGATATCGAACTCGCCGTCCTCGGTTATCCACTGCTTATATGCGGGATGGTAATAGGCAAAGGCGCGGAAATCGAGCGCCAGGGTCACGGTCTTGGTCTCGCCGGGTTGGAGCTCGACCTTGGCAAAGGCCTTGAGCTCCTTGGGCGGGCGGACCAAGCCGGATTTTTGGTCGTCCACGTACACCTGGACGACTTCCTTACCCGTAACTTTGCCCGTGTTGGTCACGTCAACCGAAACGGTCAAGCCATCCACATCCCTGAAGGTCGCCGCCGATACTTTGGGGTTCTTGTAAGTGAAAGTGGTGTAGCTCATCCCGTAACCGAAGGGGAACTGTACCGGCATCTCTTTGGCGTCATAATAACGGTAGCCAATGAAGATGCCCTCGCCATAATGCACCTCGCCATTACCGCCGGGGAAGTTGATGTGGGCGGGTGTATCTACCAGCTTAAGCGGGTAGGTCTCCGCCAGCCTGCCGGAGGGGTTGACCTTTCCATAGAGCACATCGGCAATTACCCCGCCGCCAGCCTGTCCCATCATCCAGGCCTCGAGGACGGCAGCCGTGCCGTCTATCCATTCGCTCATCACCACGGCGGCGCCATTATTAAGGATGACGACGGTCCTGGGCTGGACGGCGGTCACGGCCTTGATCAACGCAACCTGCTGCGGGGTCAGGTCGAGGTCAGGCCGGTCGTAGCCTTCCGACTCCTTGGAATCCGGCAGGGCAAGATAAAGCAAGGCCACATCGGAGGAGCGGGCGTTATTAACGGCCGTGTCGATGAGCGCCTGGTCGTAGCTTGCGTCCGCAGGATAGCCCTCGGCGTAGCTCAGCTCGGCATCCCCGGCCACTTTCTGCAGCTCCTTGATCGGATTGTCCACCTGCGTGGGGTTAATGTGCGAGCTGCCCCCGCCCTGGAAGTGAGCCTGTTCGGCAGCGCGACCGATGACGGCGATGTGCTGCTGCTCCTTCAAAGGCAGAATCCCGTTGTTCTTGAGCAGGACCATGCCTTCCGCAGCAATCCGACGCGCCAGGGCGTGGTGCACAGCGGTGTCAAACGAACCGCCTTTGGATGTCTCGGCAGCCTTGAAGACGATGCCCAGGATCCGGCGCACCGACTCGTCCAGCACGGATTCGTCCAGCGCGCCGGAGCGGACGGCTTCCACGACCGCCTTTACCCGCCGTTCCTTCGGGCCGGGCATTTCCAGGTCCAGGCCGCCTTTCAAGGAGGCCACCCGGTCGTGTACGGCGCCCCAGTCGGAAACCACCAGCCCTTCAAAACCCCACTCCTTCTTGAGAATATCCACCAGCAGCTTATGATTCTCCGAGCAATAGGTGCCATTGACCTTATTGTAGGCGCACATCACCGTCCAGGGCTTGGCTTTTTTGACGGCGGTCTCGAAGGCTGGCAGGTAAATCTCCCGCAGGGTGCGTTCGTCCACTTCGGAGCTGATGCTGAGGCGCTGGAACTCCTGGTTGTTGACGGCGTAATGCTTGAGGGAGGTGCCTACGCCTTTGCTCTGCACGCCGTCGATGAAACCGGCGGCCATCTGCCCGGCAAGGTAGGGATCTTCGGAATAATACTCAAAATTACGACCGCCGAGCGGAGTACGCTTCATATTCACTCCGGGTCCAAGCACCACATCCACTTTCAGGGCGATGCATTCTTCAGCAAGGGCTTGTCCCATCTCGCTTATCAAATCCACATCCCAGGTGGATGCCATGCAGGAGGCAGTCGGGAAGCAGGTGGCCGGGAGGCTTTCTGCGACGAGAGTGGTTGTGTCCACCACGCGGCGCACGCCATGCGGTCCATCCGAAACGGTCATTTCCGGCACACCGAGGCGTTGCACCGGCGTCGTCGTCCAGGGACTGGCCCCAGTACACAGGGCGGCTTTTTCTTCAAGCGTCATTTGTTTGATTAGGGTATTGATCTGTTTCATGGCTCACCTCTCTAGTACCCCGTAATCCGGGCAGTAAGCAATTGCCCGCTTTCGGGGTTGTGAGAATAATAACTGAAGGTTCTGCAATATACGGCGCTCAGGCTACGGCGTCGTGCGTATAAGTGTCGAAGATAGAGCGAAGGCTAAACGCTCCACGCGCCTGGGCCAGTGTCCACCCGGCAGGCAGCGGACATAAAATCCTGGCTGTCCGACCCGGAGGCAGGTTAAAGTAGTTGTCGCTAAAGACGACGTCGGCGCCCGTCAGAGAGAGCTCGACTAGGAGGGCAAGCGAACGGGAAGTCAGTTCGATAATCAGTTGATCCTTTTGGCAGTGCAACTTCGCCGTCACGACCGGGGCAGCCAAGGATAAATGTTTGATGGGGGCAAATCCCGCCATCTGCCGGGTTACAAACCGGTCCCCCTGCCATAGTTCGGCGATAAAGACCAGCATGCGGATGTTGTCATCCGAGATATGGTCGGAAAAGTCCAGCTTGCACACCTGGGTCGCGGCTTGCGGGGCGGCCTTGACCGGCGCCTGTCCTGAAGTCAGGACCTCACCGGCGAGCATCTCCAGCGACCAGCGCACGGTCCCCTCCCAAGGCTCGAGCAGGTCATTGGTGACATAAACCCCCTGTTCGGGTGGTTTGTCTTCGATGGACAGCAGCAGCGGTGCATAGAACCGGCGTGCGGCGTAGTGCAGCGCCTTCCAACGCCCGAAGTAGTCCAGGCTGGACCAGGAGGCCACCGGCCAGCAGTCGTTGAGCTGCCAGTACAGGGTCCCGGCGACGCGATCAGGATGGCGCCGCCAGTGTTCCACGCCATAACGGATTCCCTCCGCCTGGAGTGCCATGCTCAAGTAGACCAGCGAGACAAAATCCTTGGGCAGCCGGAACGTGTCCAGCATCTGTCCGACCATCAGGGAGTTTCCGCTGGCATTTTTCTGGTGCATCTCCATGATGTAGGAGGTCATGTTCCAATCGGCCTCATCCGCGTAGGTACGGATGGTCGCCAGGGGCGGGAGCGCCTGGAAACCGAACTCGCTCATAAAACGCGGGTATTGGTCGCGATAAGAGCTAAAGGGTTTCCGCCCGTGCCAAACATCCCAGTAATGGGAGTCTCCCTGGCGCTGGCCATTCGGATTATCAAATGGGGTATCGGAAGATGGCGAGCTGGGCCAATAAGAGTGATCCGGGTCCTCGGTCTGGCACCATTTTGGCAGCGTGTGGTGGAAGAACCGGTCGTAGGCAGTCTTCAATTCCTCAAGCTCGGGCCGTTTCCAATTCCACTCCACCCAGCCCATTTCCATCTCATTGTTGCCGCACCACAGTGCCAGGCTGGTCCGATGGCGCAGGCGGCGGACATTCTCGACCACCTCCGCCCGGACGTTTTCGAGGAACCCCGGGGAGTCCAACGGATAGATGCTGCATGAGAAGATAAACTCCTGCCAGACCAGGATGCCATAGCGATCGCAGAGATCGTAAAAACGTTCTTCCTCATAAAAACCACCACCCCAGACGCGCAGCATATTCTGGTGCGTCTCAGCCGCGGCACCGATAAGCCCTTCCAGGGATTGGTCCGTAATCCGGGTTGGGAAAGAGTCTGCCGGGATCCAGTTGGAGCCTTTGACGAAGATTGGGACGCCGTTGACCACAAAGACAAAGGAGCGTCCCCACTGGTCTTCCTGCTGGCGCAATTCAATCGTGCGCAGCCCGATCTGGTACCTGCGCCAGTCCAGCGCCCGCACCTTGGAAGCGTCGTTGTGCATGAGAGAGACTTCCACCTGATAGAGCGGCTGCCCGCCATAGCCATTGGGCCACCACAGCTCAGGTTTGGAGATCGGCACCTTCACAATCACCTCGTCCTGGGCGGTAATGGCAACTTCTTTTTCGATGATCTCACCATCCGGTGCCGTGATGCGTACTACCGCGGCGAGCGGCGCCTTTCCCCAGCGCTGGACGGCAATCCGGACCTTGACCGCGACTTGTCCACCGATATGGTCCTGGCGCAGATGAACCTCGGAGAGGCACGCCCCGCTGTAGCCCTCCAGGCGGATGTCCTTCCAGATGCCGATCGGAGGCAGTTGCGGTCCCCAGTCCCAGCCGAACTGGCACGGCGCCTTGCGCAGATATGATCCACCGGGGATCGCCTGAGGAACACCCGGCAGAGGACGAATGGTTTGCTTTTCCGCCGCGAATTTCACCGGTGAAGAGAAAGTGATCGTTAAGTCGTTGGCACCCTGTGCATTTAATAATGGTTTGACCTCCCATTGATACTGGCGGAACATGTTGTCCGTGTGACCAAGCTCATGGCCGTTGAGAACAACCGTCGCCAGGGTATCCAACCCATCGCAAACTAGAAAAACCTTTTCTTCGGAGAGCAACTCGTCCGTGCAGGCAAAACTGTTCTGGTACTCCCAATCGGACTCGGCGACCCATTGGACGCGCTTTTCGTTGTCACCCACAAACGGGTCGGGGATGCGGCCTAGGACCAGCAAATCGGTATGCACGCCGCCAGGGACGCTGGAGGACAGCCACTCTTCCGTGCCCGCCTGGCGAAACTGCCAGGCGCCTGTCAAAGATTGAAATCTCATAAAGTGTTTTCCTATGACGTCACGTTTCCTTCCAAACATCCTGTAAGGCTCGATAATCTAAAAGTATGATGCCTTCTTCCTTGACAATATCTTTCGCCTGTTGAGACGTCAAAAAATCAAAATCCGTCTGGCGGGTATGATTACCACCAGGCTCTATTGCCAACAACTCAGAATTATCTAGAGCAGGATGAACAGCCCACTCATTTAGACCAACGGGCAATTTGTGCAAAAGTTCAGCATAACGAGCGGATTTATTGACCGGATCAAGGAGGTAACTGTCCAAAAAGTCGTGATCGTTGGAGGGGAGTCCCCGGCTTTGTACTTTTTCAATCCAGGATCGTCCGGCAATCCGGAGCGCCAGTCCGTATTCTCTTACCAGCCTCAACATCAACTCCAAAATATCCATTCGACTGCCGATGCGCAGAGCATGCCAGTCCAGGTGCGTAGGCTTCAGCCCGGCTGCCAGTACAACTTCGATCTGCGCCCTGAATTCCATTTCCAATTGATCTAACCTGACCTGAGCCAAAAATTCAGGCATTTGTTCAAAGTTGTAAAAATATCCTGCTTTATTAATCAGGGATGGCACCTTTTCCCTGGAGGTCACTGGTCCCCAACGGTAATCGACCCACTCAGAAATAACAGTGAGGTGAACGCCGAAGGGGATTTCAGGATGATTTGCGAGGAAATGCATGGCGTGCAAAGCCCAGGGGCAGGGGACCATTAAGGTTGTGGAGCGAACTACACCTCCATTCAACGCACCAAAGATGGCCTCATTCACCGAATTGCACATCCCAAAATCATCGGCGTTGATAATCAGTAGATGAGCATCATCTGGATACCCTAGCAACCGGTTTGTTTGCCCTTTGGTCAATGTGTTCATTATTTCGCTTGAATCCAAACTCAAGAGAAATGCATTACACAGTTGAGAGATCCCATTCTTCATGGATCTTTGGAACATCACTGATCAAGCGTCGGGTATACTCTTCCTTTGGCTGCAGAATCACCTCATCCGCAGATCCGCTCTCAATTAATTTTCCATGCTCCATGATATACACGCTGTCAGAAATATAATACGCCAGGCCGATATCATGGGTAATGAAGATGATGGTCATCCCGATCTCATTACGCAGCTGCATCAACATATCCAGGATCGTTGCGCGTGAACAGGCATCGATCATCGAGGTTGGTTCATCAGCCAGCAGGATCTTCGGTTTCAACAGGAAGATACGGGCGATCATTAATCGCTGCATCTGTCCGCCGGAGAGCTCAAAAGGATACTTGTTGGTCAATTCCTCGAACTTCATGTTCACAAAGCCGCATGCCTCTGCCATCAACTCCACTTTTTTCGCATGCGGAAGTTTTCGACCGCCCTTCATGTGAATACAATCCAAGAGCACGGCATCGATCTTGTTGAATATATTGTAGGAAGAGTAAGGATCCTGAAAGATCGCCTGAATGTTCTTCCAATATTCTGTTTTCTTCTTTTGAGTACTGATATCACGCTTCTCCCCCTGGAAGTAAACCTCACCCTCGGTGGTGCTGATCAATCCCAAAAGCATCTTAGCCAGAGTGGTCTTTCCGCTGCCCGATTCGCCCACGATCGAGATGATCTCGCCCTCGTAAAAATTGAAATCCACATGATCAACGGCAAGACATTTTTCACGCCCAAATCCAAATACCTTGGTAAGCCCTGATCCGCTCATGCATATTTTTTTTTCATCGGGCATTTTGATAAGCCTCCCTTAGATAAACATCCCTTAATTTTTCTTCCGAAAAGATACAGCGGTAAGCGCGGCCGCCTTCAACTTCACGAAGATCGACAGAACGCGTCTTGCATTCTGGCTGAACGTATTTGCAGCGTTCGGCAAACTGGCAGCCAACCGGTGGTTTTTTAAGATTAGGCGGTACCCCAGGAATGGCAGCCAGTTTTATTCCCCGCAGACCTTTTTCAGGCACAATAATCGAGCCCATGAGACCTTTGGCATATGGATGGAGTGGATCAAACACGACTTCTTTTGCGGTGCCCTTCTCCACGATCTGCCCTGCGTACATAACCATAATATCATCGGTCACGTTGTAAAGCAGCGGAAGCTCATGCGTGATGAAGATCATCGATTTGATGAGACCCTTTTCCATCAAGTTCTGCAGCATCTTGATGACCATCTTCTGTGAAGTGACATCGAGTGCGGAGGAAGGCTCATCAGCGATCAGCACTTTTGGAAAAAGAATCACAGATATCGCGATCACCGTGCGCTGCTTCATGCCGCCCGAAAGTTCAACGGGGTATTTTTGCAGTACATCCGCTGGAAGCCCCAAGACATTAAAGCATTCTCTGGCAAGTTCATAGATCTCTTCCTTGGTTTTGTATGGATCATGTGCTTGATAAACATCCTCAATAAAGTTGATGATCTTTTGGGTGGGGTTGAGCGCGTTCATCGCGCATTGGGGGATATAGGAAATCTCCTCACCCAATATCGATTTACGTACGTCATCAGGATCCATTCCAGAAATATTACGACCATCGATGATGATCTCGCCATTCGTATAGTGCAGCGGAGCGAAGTAATATCCCATCAGGCTGAGCGCGAGCGTCGACTTTCCGCAGCCGGATTCTCCCGCTATTCCCAGTGATTTCCCTTCTTCGACCTTCAGAGAAACGTGGTCAACCGCGTAAATATCTTCCCGAAACCGGGTGATATATTTTGTTGTCAGTTCCTTGACCTCTAGCATTACTCTTGACATATCAATCACCTAGTCCCGCAATGCCGGATTGAATACCTGGTCGAGACCGGTATTCATCAAATTCATCGAGAATGTGATCAGGGCTATGGCTACGATCACGGGGAAGTACGCCCACCATTTTCCCAGGATCTGTGCCTGGTAGATCATCGCCCAGTTCATCATCAAACCCAACGTCGGCAGTTCAGTCGTCCTGGGTCCCAACCCAAGGATCGACAAGCTGGCCTCCGCCAGGATAGCCGAGGAAATCTGCAGAATCAACGCCATAACGACATAAGAAGCGATGTAAGGTAGAATATCTGTGAGGATGATGTGAATGACTGAGTGTCCGGATAGTCTCGACAGGTTGACATGGTCGCGGTTGCGCAGGGAAATCACTTGGGACCGCACCGCCCTGGCAGTCCATACCCAGGCGGTAAACCCGATCACCACTGCGATCGTGACCACCCCGCGTTTTTCCTGCCCGATGCTGAATGAGATCAAGATCAACAACACAATTCCGGGGATGACGGTAAAGAGATTGGTGATGAACATGACGACGTCATCCACCCAGCCGCCGATATACCCCCCCAGCAATCCCAGGGTCAAACCGATCAAGGTTGCAATGATACCGGCGACAAGACCGAGCTGCAGCGATACGCCGGTGGCCTTCACCAGCTCCGTCAGCACATCCCTGCCGAAGTTATCGGTTCCAAGCGGCAACACCCGTACGTTCGCAACATTGTTGAGATTCACGTAATCAGATTGGTTGACAGTACCTGTCTGTTCCAAGGCACCCGTTTGCGGATTTTGTGCTGCAATGCTCACCCCCTCCATTGACAGAAGTCCTTTGAGCGAGGCATCGAGCCTTCGATAATATTGTACCTTGGCAAAGGTCATCCCTGGAAACTGCCGGTTGGGGTCAAAATTTTTCCCCCACAGATCCAGGAGTTTGGCGGTGTCCGTGATATCGATCTCGTTTTCAGGGATCCCATCTTTCACAAGCCAATCCTTTATGGCAAGGCGATCATCATTGCTCAACTTGTTGGCAATTCGCTTGGCAGCGGCATCATCCAGCATAAGTGTATATGTGGTGGGGGAATTAATGCTATCAAAAGCACTCACATAGATCCCGGGGGGTAAGAAAGTACCCTGACTGATGATCGCCAATGGAGCACCTTTTATGATCAGCGGATAAACGATCACGATCAGCAGCAATGCCATAAAAATGGAAAAGCCGGTGACAAATTTACCCGGGTGAAAAACTTGTCGAAGTATATATTTCATAGCAGCATCTCTGCCTAATCTGACTGCGCCGCTTTAATGCGCGGGTCAATAAAGCCATATAAAATTTCGATGGTAAAGTTCGCAATCAGCACCATCACCGTGATGATCAATGTGGATGCCGAGATCAGCGGATAATCCTGTCCCAAGACAGCGTGCAAGAGCGTGGTACCAAGCCCCGGATAGCTAAAGATGATCTCAGCCACCAGCGCGCCGCCTACCATGGTACCGATCGATAACGCCAAACCGGTCACCTGCGGAAGCATGGCATTCCGAAATACATAACCGACGATCTTCCGGTCTTTGATTCCCAGGAAACGGCTGTATTTCACATAATCCGCATTCAGTTCATAGATGGACATGGAGCGCATGCCAATCGCCTGACCGCCGATGGCGATCAACACGATCGACCAAAACGGCAGTTGGTAATGGACGATCACAGACCAGATAAATGACCAGGTAAAGCTG
>Ga0315296_10004729_pt1 | contig 11091 bp, 18 predicted proteins | sample YL17G14_18_MG_FD_203921 | JGI IMG/M metagenome (GOLD analysis project Ga0315296, IMG submission 203921) | Sediment microbial communities from Yellowstone Lake, YNP, Wyoming, USA - YL17G14_18 | ecosystem: Environmental > Aquatic > Freshwater > Lake > Sediment | place: USA: Wyoming | collected...
CGCCTTTATCGATCCATGGCTCTCTCTTCCAAGATTTTTTCATAGGTGGATCAACACCATCATCGCTCTGATCTTCATGGTCGCTGGCTGGCTTTTTGCGAATTGGACCGTGAAGGTCCAGTTTTCTTTGGGAAAGGGAACTCCCATCCCCCTAATGGCTACTCAAAAATTGGTTGTCAAAAGACCCTATACTTACTGTCGAAACCCGATGACTTTGGGGACCACAGCTTTTTATCTTGGGATCGCCATATGGACGGGCTCCCTTTCCGCTCTTATATTGGCATTGATCTACCCAGTGATAATTTTAATCTACATCAAACTTGTCGAAGAAAAGGAATTGGAGCAGCGGTTCGGTCTTGAATATCTAGAGTACAAGCGAAAAACACCCTTTCTCATACCTCGTTCTTAGAATTAGGAGAGATGTGGGCCATGAAAAAGATTAAACTTGGGATCAGCACCTGTCTGCTGGGAGAAAATGTCCGTTATGATGGAGGCCACAAACTGGACCGTTTTCTCACCGACACGTTAGGACAATATGTGGAGTATGTCCCTGTATGTCCTGAAGTTGAATGTGGTCTCCCTGTTCCAAGGGAGTCCATGCACCTCGAAGGAGATCCCGAATTTCCCCGGTTAGTCACCTTAAGGACAAAGCAGGATATGACCGAGCGCATGGTCAGCTGGGCCAAGAGACGTGTCGTTGAGCTTGAGAAGGAAGGTCTTTGTGGCTTTATTTTCAAGAGTGATTCTCCAAGCAGTGGCATGGAGCGGGTTAGGGTCTATAATGAAAAAGGCATGCCTGTCAAAAAGGGAGTAGGCATGTTTGCAAGGATATTCATGGAATATTATCCTCTCCTTCCCGTAGAGGATGAGGGACGTCTCCATGATCCCAAACTTCGGGAAAATTTTGTAGAACGCATCTTCACATTAAAAAGATGGCGAGAAGTTTTGGCAAAAAAGGAGAGCCGCGGGAATCTGGTCGACTTCCATACACAGCACAAATTGCTGATCCTTTCCCATAGTCCAAAACATTACCAGATCATGGGAAAGCTCGTTGCTCAAGCAAAGGAGATTCCACTGAAAGATCTCTTTCAGCAATACCAGACTATCCTCATGGAAGCTTTGTTACTCAAGACCACCCCAAAGAAAAATGCCAATGTCTTGATGCATATGATGGGCTATTTTAAAGAGCAACTTTCTTCCGACGAAAAACAGGAGTTGTTAGAAGTGATTGATCACTACGGACAGGAGTATATCCCCTTAATTGTCCCCATCACCCTCATCAATCATTACGTTCGAAAATATGATCAGCCCTATCTCAAAGAGCAGGTCTACCTGAACCCCCACCCGTTGGAACTTCAATTAAGAAACCATGTCTGAGAAAAAATAGAATAGTTTTCCTATTTTCTCTCACAACCCCTAAACTAAGAAAAATTTCAGCATTATACCAAATTCTCATTTTCTGGCATATTATGGATAAGACAACATAAATCAACAAATTCATAGACGGCAGGGATAAAAAGTGGTAAAAAGGTAGACTTAGAAGAGCCGATTCCAAACAAATCTGAACTTCGTCTATTAATAGTAAGGCGGTTACCATGACGTTGCCAACGGTATGCTTGAGGTGTTCTAGTAGATCGTGTGAAAAATATGCACATGGGGAGCTACATTTTTGTGAATATGATGTGGCTTTCATTAAATTGGATGAAGATATTTTGCGTAAAGAAGCTTTAGTCCCACTGCGTCATATATCAGAGAATTTGAGACATACGTTAAATCCTGTGCTAAATGTTATTGTCCAGGAACTGAATACCTTAGGCCTTACACGATGCAAGATGACGCACTAAAGGCTCGCACAGATGCTAAGCTGAGATACGCACGCATACACATTGACGAGTTGCGAACACAACTTGGTGGCCGAGGACATGATATTGAGCGTGCCCATCAGGAGGCTTTTCTCGCTCAGCTATTTGGTGCATATGCAGCTTTACTTCAGGAATTGAACATATACCTTGGCTGCAATCTGTCCCCAGACCACCTCACACTCGGGAAGATGCGTAAGGCATTAAAAGACAAAGGAAAGCCTAGCTCACAGCTGGCGGAGCTATACGACTTGGAGAACGACCAAGACAGTTGGTTCCGACATGCTAAAGACATGCGAGATCACTCAACGCATATCTCTGGTATCCCATTGTCTCACTACGTTGGTGGCCCTCAAGATGGCGTAACTTCACTTCGAAATCCAAAAACGTCGGTAGAAATTCCAGGAGATGCAACAGATGCTTTATCTTCGTTTCTGTTGGAGATGGAGCGCCTTGTTGAACGGTTTCGCAATGCTAATGGCAGGGCCTAGCAAATTGCTCAAGAGGGATGCGGCAATGTAGAGTGAGAAGCGGCAAGTCTCAACAATCTACAAGAATTTGTACCAGGTTGAGACCAAGAAGACCCTAATCCCTCTAAAAAAAGGGGCATGCTAAATGAATCAGCAGCTTAAGGTAGGGATCATAGGGGTTTACGATCCCAAAACATTTTTTTCTCATATCTCTACGAACGAGGCCTTGAGCCATGCCGCCAGCGCTTTGTCTGTATCCACTGATTTCACTTGGCTTCCAACGTTGTCACTTGCAGGTCAGTCGATAGGGACAACTCTCAAACAGTTTGACGCCCTCTGGTGTGCTCCTGGTAGTCCTTACAAGAGTATGGACGGAGCGCTTCAGGCTATCCGTTTCGCGCGCGAGATGGGGTTTCCGTTCATCGGAACCTGAGGAGGCTTTCAACATGCTCTGTTAGAGTATGCACGGAATGTTCTGAATATTCAGGATGCGGAACACGAGGAAACCGCGGCGAATGCACCAACACTGCTCATCAGCAAATTAGCCTGTTCCCTTGTTGGTAAGACTCAGGTGATAAAGATTACCCCCGGATCATGTGCCCATCAGGCCTACGGGCTACGAGAAGTCACCGAGCAATTTCATTGCAACTACGGTCTAAATCCACAGTTTCGCAAAAAGGTTGGTAAGGGGAAACTCAAAATCACGGGTGTCGATGTTGAGGGGGAGGCCAGAATTGTGGAACTATCTGACCACGCCTTCTATGTTGCTACGCTTTTTCTGCCACAAGTATCTTCAGGACCCGATAGACCTCACCCTCTCATTGTTGCTATTTAAGGGCTGCTCTAGCTTTTCATAATTCTCGGAGAAATGATCGAGTTAAGATATTATCCCCGACCTGACGATCGGTTCAGTCTGACCCGCAACTCCAAGGGTGGTTTAGGGTACTTCAGAGACCTTGACCGCGGTTGCTCGCCAGTTAACCGTGGCGTTATGGTACGAAGGAAGATATGACATTAATAGGATTCTGTGGCGACAACTGCGGCCTGTGTCCGCGTTATATCGCAACAAAAAGCGGAGACATTCATAATCTGGAAAAGGTATGGGACCTTTGGGTGAGGGTTGGGTGGCGTGATAAAGACACGAGCCCAGAGGAGGTAGCTTGCAGCGGTTGCACCAGCGTGATATCGTGTCGATATGACAACGTGCGAATCTGCGCAAAGAACAAAGGAATAACCAATTGCGGCGAATGTATTGACTATCCGTGCCAAGAGATCATCAAGGTTTTTGAAAAGACGGAATCTTACGAGAGAAAATGCAAAGAGGTCTGTTCGCCTAGCGAGTATGAAAGACTTTATAAGGTTTTTTTCTTGAAGAAACAAACTCTTGATGCGATCCATCATCGTCGAAAACAATGAATGGATATGAAACGTAATGAATCACTGCAGGGGACGGCTGATAGCCACCGCTGGTTTCAATCGCTGATCTTAGAATTTTTTTTGACAAGCTAGCTGAATTGTCTCACATTGTATGACATGAAAAGAAGCACCCTCACGATTAGACTTGACAAAGGTCTTGATGACCTGTTGACCAAGGCGAGCCGTCGGTCAGGAAGGAACCGAAGTGAGATTGCGCGAGAGGCCTTGCGCCGCCAGCTTCGTATCAGCCAATTTGAAGCACTGCGTCAGAGATTAATGCCTTTTGCAGAAGCACGGGGTTATCTGACAGACGAGGATGTATTTGCCGAGGTGTCATGAAGGTTTTCTTGGATACCAATGTTCTGGCCAGTGCGGCAGCGACTCGCGGACTTTGCGCAGCAGGTCAAGATTTGATTGATGACTTCATCTGGCTTTTACAGCAGGATAGTGTCCTCGCCCAACCTGGCCAGCTTCCGAAAGTCAAACTGCAAGACAAGGACGATCTACTCATTCTGGGAGCAGCGATTGCGTCCGGGGCAGAAGTGCTCGTAACGGGTGACAAAGAACTTCTGGAGTTAGGTGATATTGAAGGTCTGGAGATTCTCTCCCCTCGGCAGTTCTGGGAAAAACTAAAGGCCCAACAACAGCGTCAAACTGGACGCGGCAAACCGCGCAGCCCACGGTGAGTGTCGACAATATGAATACCTGGAAGAGTAAAACTCCGCGTAAGCGCGCTGCTACCATGGAGTGTAGAAAAACGTGTCGGGCATTGATAAGTAAAGCGGTGGGCGGTGGAGTGGTGGGGGGGCCGGACCAACACCACCCGGGATTACCTCGTAATCCACCACCAGGGGACCGCCAGGACCTTGGAGTGTAGCCACTTAATCGATCTTCCTGCATAAAGAAGTACCCCCCTGATCGTATGAGGATTTTCTTCGATGAAGGTCAATAGATTCTTGATATCACTGAAGGTTGGTTCTTTCGAGGACTTTACTTCAAAAGCTACGAGTTTTCTACCTTGCTCGATGATAAAATCAACTTCCTTTGCTGTGGTCGTCCGCCAATAATAGATCGATGCCTTCGGAATAAGCAACTCTGATAAGATCTTCAGGTGTAAAAAGATCATTGTTTCAAAGAAGTTTCCCCACTCGCGCGCTTTTCCGAGAACATCCTCATCATGATACCCCGAAAGATAGGCACTAAGGCCAGGGTCGATAAAGAAAACCTTCGACGATTTCGTAATTCGCTTTGTTCTACTGGAATGGTAGGCTGGAAGCCTTCTGACGATATTGGAAACCTCAAGAAGTTTTATATACCGATAAACGGTTGGCTGACTTACTCCAGTATCTCTGCTGATTTCCGTTTGATTTAAGAGGTTTCCTGTTCTGATGGCAAGAGATTCTAAGACTCTCCTAAAATCGATTAAGGATTCGACTTGTGAAAGCTCCCTTAAATCCCTTTCCAGATAGGTCTTAATGTATCCCTCCCACCAGAGGAGAATATCATTCCCTGGAGTCAAGTTCATCAGGGGGGGCATAAATCCCTTGAGGACGAGCGGAAGAGGATTAATATTGCTCAGATCCTGTTCTTTCGGTTCGTAACGAGGGTTTAAGAGATTAAAGAAGTTTTGGGGTGTTTGGGTCTTTCCATACATTTCACCATAGGACATCGGCAACATCTCAAAATAAACTGCCCTGCCAGCAAGGCTTTCGCTGATGCCCTTCATGAGCAATAAGTTAGAGGATCCTGATATAAGAAAACGCATTTTTCTTTGGGTCTTATCCACTGACAATTTTACGGCACTTAATATTTCAGGAACCCTTTGAGCTTCATCAAGGATGATGTGATCCGCGCCAATCCATAGCGACGAAGGGTCAGACTTTGCCTGCTGTAGAATGGAGTAATCATCCAGGCTGATGTACTTGAAATCAGGGAATTCATTTTGCAGAAAAGTACTCTTCCCAACCTGCCTTGCTCCTGAAATCACAACCACGGGGAAAGTTTTTATGGCTGCTCTTATTGAAGGACCTATCCATCGAGGTTTGTAAATCAATTCACGCTTTGAATGATTTTCATTCATGTTAAGAATCGTATTCTAATTTCTAAAAAATGTCAATAATTTTACCCCGGCAGCAGAAGGCCACGGCCTTTGGCCGTGGATGAATGCGTCCCGACGTCAGTCGGGAGATGTCGCCCCACTGGGGCGTGAAGTAGGGTGCCACGGGCTTTGCCCGTGGGGCTCCACCAAAAACGATTGAAAGAAAAAAGTGTTAGGTCTTGCTCTACCAAATCCCCGATCATTAGGAAGAAGACCTTGAAAAGTCTTTGATGATTGTGTGAAAATAGCCAAATAATGGAAGTAAACGATGATGAGTGATGATGAGTTAGGACAGAAAAATCTCAGGCCAGCCTGTTTCGGCCATGAAGCTAAGTTCGTCGCTTATATGGAGAGTCAGGCTGCTGATTCGGAATGTGCCAACTGCCCTAGTGAAAACGAATGCGGAGAATTCATCCTCCTTCAATGCTCCTGGGAGGCGATCTTCTGATTGGATGTAGACTCTTCCTGCTCACTCTTTTCAAGTTCGTTGCTCCAGCCGGCCAACATCATTAGATTATGAAAAATCCTTTAAAAAAGCTTCTTTCCCGTGATGAGCATATTTGTCCATGGTGGTGCTGTTTCACATTTGACAACTTTTTGAGAAAACTTTTTCATAATCCAGAAAAGATACTTCGACCCTATGTGGCCGAGGGAAATACGGTTTTGGATATTGGACCTGGTATGGGGTATTTCTCAATTCCTCTTGCCAGAATGGTGGGCGAAAAGGGAAAGGTGATTGCAGCAGATGTTCAACCAGAAATGTTAAAGGTCCTTTGGAAAAGAGCAAAAAGAGCTGGTGTGGGGCAACAGATCATGACTCACCTCTGTAAGACTGACTCCCTTGGACTCAACACGCAAGTCGATTTTATTCTCACATTCTGGATGGTCCACGAAGTGCCGACCCGGTTGGCTTTCTTTAAAGAGATCAAATCGCTTCTAAAGCCCTCTGGAAGATTTTTGCTATCTGAGCCGATTCTTCACGTAAATCAGGCAATGTATGAGAAGACGGTCGAAGCGGCGGAATCCGTTGGCTTAGTCTTGGAAGAAAAGCCTAAGATTTACCTGTGCAGGTCTGCACTATTTACAACAAATTGACAAAGCGGGTACGGGTGTTCTGTCCCTTTTTACATCTAAGGGACAACACTAAATCCTTGTTCTTTGAAATGTGAATCAAAGGTAAACGCTGTCTTGATTCCAGAATTGCGCATCACCTCGAAACTGACACAGTCAACGAGACTGAGTCCTCGCCTTGACGCAGAAAGTAATGCAGCGACGCCTAATCGATGCGGGTCAGAGGTAACGAATTCCACATGGAGAATGGGAACTAAATCTTCCTGGAATCCTCTGACTGCGTCCAACCCCAGCCGGCTTTGCAGAAGGGCAAAGGTTTCCACAAGGACATAATTGCTCGTCACCAAAGTGTGCCCGGCCTCAAGTATCTCGGTCCACGCCTTCTTTCCCTTTGAGTAGTTTTCATCGTCCCTATCGAGCAGGGCATAGAACGCTGAGGTGTCTATAAACATTCTCATTTGCCGAACGTCTCCGCAAGGTATGCGTCATGCTTTCTCGAAACATCGCGCCTTGCTGATCTGAATTTCCCGACGATTTCAAGGGCCCGCTTATGTCTCTCCCCAATGTCCACGGTCGGGCCTGAACTGATGATCCTATCGATGGCACGGCGTATAACTTCGGCAATTGAGACCCCCTGCACATTTGCTATTCTCTTGACTGCCCTTGCCTGTTCTTCGGTTAACTGAATCTGGGTTCTTACCATAATGCCTCCAGTGATTACATATTTGCTAACATGATAACAGACCCCAAAATCGTTGTCAATCTGATGAGAAGAGGGGGAAGAGGGGATAAAAGACTTCAAACTTCAAGGATTTCTTGTAGGGCCTTTTCGATCTCCGCATATTGAAAGGTAAAGCCATGATCGAGGAGTTGCCGAGGAACTACCCTTTGCCCTTCGAGGATGACTGAACCAAATTCCCCCAAAACCAATTTCACCATAAATCCAGGAGCGGGCATAAAAGAAGGCCGGTGAAGCACTTTTCCAAGGGCTTTTGCCAGGTCTTTATTCCTCACCGGATTGGGAGAGCAGAGATTTACTGGACCTGAAATCTCCGGATGCTTCATCAGAAATGCGAAGGCCTCTGCAAGATCCTTGATGTGGACCCAGGAGAACCATTGTTTGCCGCTTCCAATTGGACCCCCGATATATTTTTTGAAGAGAGGGATCATCTGACTGAGGGCTCCCCCTTTTTCTCCCATTACAATGCCAAACCGAGTTATCACAACTCGGGCCCCCCTTTCCTTTGCTTTCAATGCTTCCCCTTCCCATTCCAAAGCAATCCTGGCCAAAAAGTCATTACCGGGCGGGGACGCTTCCGTGAGTTCCTCATCTCCAGAAAAACCGTAGTAGCCCACGGCAGAGGTGCTAAAAAGTGTAAACTCTTCTTGGGGACGAGAGGGTATTCCTTGAACGATATTTTGAGTAGTGCTCACCCGACTTTCTCGAATGGCCTTCTTATGCTCCTCCGTCCATTTGGCGAAGATTGAAGCACCTGCAAGATTGATGACGGCATCGTGATTCTTAATCGCCTCCTGCCAAGGGCCTTTCTGGGTTGGGTCTCCCTGGAGATAGGAAATCCCTCGAGGAACCTCTCCTGACCGCTTCGCAGACCGAGAAAGGATAGTTACTTCGTGCCCATCCTGAATTAAACGTGAGGTGAGTTGAGTCCCAACAAAGCCTGTTCCGCCAGTAATCAGCATTTTCATCCAGCCCCTCCCCTCTAAACTTTTAAAAAACCTTTGATCTTATCGTCCACTTCCAACGATTACTTTTTCTTGCTCCCTTATGAGTGGCAAGGCTTTATCAACACGAAAGTAGACAAGATACCTAATGTTGCCCTTGTATTTATCGTAAACCGGGCAACTCTCCTTCCGTCTTATCTGATTAATTAAAACGCTATCCTTTTCTTCCTTTATTTTTGTTAAATAAAGTCTCTTGCCTACATATCTATCGCCCGATTCCAGGAAAAGGTAGGCAGCATGAGGGTTGGATTCAAGGTTCTTATGCATCAAACGATCAGCCATGATAAATACCACGGTTTTCTCATCAATGATATGGGGCCTCGCATAGACAGCAATACCCACGTTTCCCTTTGCATCCGCAGTCGCTATGACACCCCGGCCTCTTTTCTTTTCAAAATATTCACTTAGTTTCATTCTGATCCCTCCTAAGATTAGACTAAAATTTATGGTATCACATCCAACTTGATATCTCAACGTTAACAAGAATCTTAGAGCGCTACGCTTGAGAATCGCTTCGTTTAAGGAGCGTTTCATTCAAGGGCCGGTTCCCTCGAGGCATAAATTTGTATTTTCCAATGCCAGGTCTGGTTACAAACTTGAACCCGGATTTAAGGATTGACCCATTCGACGGCGCCAAGCCCCGCCTTTGAAGGCGGGGTAAGGAAGCGCCGCTCAGGGTCAACCCTGAGCAAACCCTGGCCTTCAGGCCGGGGAGTCGAAGGGTTGACCTCGACTTGACCCATAAGAAGATGATCTGTTAAGAAGCTTTAAGGAAGGAAGGAGAGAGGGGTGAAAAGGTGAATAAGATTCTGGCTATCTATGGAAGCCCAAGGAGAAAGGGAAATACCTCGACCCTTTTAAATCGGGCCGTCGAAGGAGCGTCAGAGGCTGGGGCCGAGGTGGAGAAGGTGTTTCTTCGAGATTTAAAAATGTCACCCTGTCTTGAGATCTATGGGTGTAAAGAGACGGGACTATGTGTGATTCAGGATGATTTCCAAAAGGTCTGTGACAAGCTTTTGGCGAGTCATGGAATCATGCTCGCTTCTCCTATCTTCTTCTACACGGTCAGCGCCCACACCAAGATCCTCATGGATCGTTTTCAATCCCGCTGGGTCAAGAAGTATTGGATTGACAAGGTTCCCTTTGGCCAATGGAAGCCGAAAAGGAAAGGGCTTTTTATCTCCGCAGGAGCTACGAAGGGGAAAAGGCTTTTTGAAGGTCCCCTTCTCACCGTAAAATACTTTTTCGATGTCTTGGACGCCGAAGTTTGGAGGACTCTCTTCTACAGAGAACTCGACCTTGAGGGAGATGTTTTGAACCACCCAGGATATCTCCAAGAGGCCTACGAAGCAGGAAAGGACCTTGCGCTGACCTTGCGGGCAACGCCTTCTCCCTAAGCAAGCTTTACCGCTTACTAGTCAGTCCATAATTATATAGACATCGGAAACTAAATCCCTCCTTCCCTCCCTCGGTTGCGAGTCGTACCGACTTTACAAAAGGGAGGAATTCCCCTCTTTGGTATCCTTTTCCTGTCTTTAGACAGGCAAAGAGGGGAGATTTTCTGAAAAATATGTCTACTCAATTATGGACTCCTTAGTAAGTAGGCTTTGAAACGCTGTTGATTGCCCTGACGATTCTTATGTCCACTTCTAATCCATCCAGAGGGTTTTTCAGAGGGATAATACCAAGCGCCACTGCTTCATGGTAAATGGCTCTGCGCTACCCAGAATCTTTTGATCGCAGCCCATGCCAAAGGGCTGGAAGCTGTCTGGCTTGGAGTCTATCCCTTAAAGGAACGGATCACAGGGATGAGGAGGCTGCTCGCTATTCCAGACCGGATTCTTCCTCTTTCTGTTGTTGCAATAGGCTATCCTGCAGAAAGAATCGAAAAGGAAAATCGTTACCAACCCGCAAGAGTCCATACCAATAGATGGTAAGCGAATTCAGGGAACTAAATCAGTGAACAGTAAACAGAAAGAGCTTATGGCCAATAGCTATTGGCTGATGGCGGATAGATGATAACAGAAAACGATAACGAATAACCAATAAGCAACAACCGATAACCCATAACCCATAACCCATAACCCATAACCCATAACCCATAACCCATAACCCATAACCTATAACCCTGTTTTTCCTTCGATGACACTGGCGATGTGCCGTACCATCTGGCGGTAGACGTCGAGAAAGATTTCAGGGGAGAGGAAATAATAGGGGTTTTCATCATAAAAGGAGGAGACGAGTCTCTTTGCTGCTTCGTCAATATTGCGGGTGGAACGATAAACCTCCTCCATCAGCCTCCGATTCTGTCTCGCCATCTCGATCGCTTTTAAGGTGAAGTCCCTGGCCTCTTCACCCGTGATGTATCCATAGTGGTCAGCGCAATAGTATTCGACTTGAAGATCCTTCAGTCTCTCGAGACTCTCCTGATATT
>Ga0315296_10004730_pt1 | contig 11090 bp, 12 predicted proteins | sample YL17G14_18_MG_FD_203921 | JGI IMG/M metagenome (GOLD analysis project Ga0315296, IMG submission 203921) | Sediment microbial communities from Yellowstone Lake, YNP, Wyoming, USA - YL17G14_18 | ecosystem: Environmental > Aquatic > Freshwater > Lake > Sediment | place: USA: Wyoming | collected...
CGCTCCCTGCTTGAGAACAAAGTCCCTGACCTCATCATAAAGCAGCTCAGGCTTTACCTCTCGGTATGTTTTCCTAATCTGCATCCTTAAAACCTCTGCTGATAGCCTAATAATAATGCTTTGTCAATTTTTTATCAACAAAAGACAAATTAAAATAGAAGGTGGTTTAGCTCAGCTTGGTCGGCGATATTGTTGCCCACCAGACAGTATGCTATACTGTTAAACTAACGACAAACCAAAGCGTAATAATTTAGAAAGGGGTTCAAGCTTGCCAGACACAGCCAACATCAAGGAGCTTTTAGAAGCCGGGGCTCATTTTGGGCATCAGACCAGTCGCTGGCACCCGGCGATGAAGAAATACATCTTCACTAAGCGCAATGGCATTCATATCATTGACCTAGAACAGACCGCTACCATGTTAGCCAAGGCATGCGACTTTGTTCGGCAAGTAGTCTCTGAAGGCGGCAGTATCCTTTTTGTCGGCACCAAAAAGCAGGCTCAAGAGTCTATAGAACAGGAGGCGCACCGCTGTGGTATGTTCTATGTTAATCAGCGCTGGTTAGGCGGGGTGCTGACCAATTTTACCACCATCCAAGCTCGAATAGACTACCTCGTCCGCTTGGAAGACCAGCAAACCAGGGGGGACTTTGAGCGCCTGCCGAAAAAAGAAGCCCTAAAGCTGGGGAAGGAAATCTCGCGCCTCACTCGACTGATGGGCGGTTTTAAAGAGATGACCAGTCTGCCACAAGCGCTATTCATTGTTGACCCCACCAAAGAAAGGATTGCTCTAGCTGAAGCCAAGCGGGTGGGAATACCGGTGGTAGCCATGGTTGATACCAATTGTAATCCCGAAGAGATAGACTACCCTATTCCAGCCAACGACGATGCCATTAGAACCATCAAATTGATGTGCAGTAAAATTGCCGATGCAGTTATTGAAGGTAAAACTGGCGAGGCAGTAGCTCCAGCCGAGGTAGGTGAGGAGGGGGCGGAGAAACCAGAGGGGATGGAACTCGCCGAACCTCTTATTTTCACCCCCGACGATGAAGATAAAGGAGGAGAAGGTTGAAAATCCCGGTAGAGATGGTAAAAGAGCTAAGAGACCAGTCTGGAGCGCCTATTATGGAGTGCCGGAATGCCCTCATTGAAGCAAAAGGGGATATAGCAGCGGCGCTTCAGATTCTAAAACAACAAAGCCTCATCCTGGCGGCAAAAAAGGCAGAGCGCCCTGCCGTCCAGGGGCTAATTGAAGCCTATGTCCATGCCGGAGGTCGGATTGGAGCCATGGTAGAGGTGAATTGTGAAACCGATTTTGTTGCCCGCACCGATGAGTTCAAGGAACTGGCTCACCACCTGGCAATGCAAGTAGCCGCCATGACCCCCCGATTCATCTCCAGGGAAGAAGTCGCCGAAGGAAGTGACATAGAACCACAAACAGCTTGCCTGCTCCTTCAACCTTATATTAAGAACCCGGCTAAGTCGGTTCAGGAGATTATTGCTGAAACTATCGCCAAGGTAGGAGAGAACATCAAGGTAAGTCGATTTGCCAGATTCGAACTGGGCGATTGGGAGTTGGGAAAATGAGCCCTGCCAAATATAAGCGCGTCCTGCTTAAGCTCAGCGGTGAAGCCCTGTGTGGTAAAGCAGCTTATGGGATTGACTCAGCAACCCTAACCAAGATAGCTAGGCAGATTAAGCGAGTAACAAAAATGGGAGTGGGGGTGGGAATTGTCGTTGGTGGCGGTAACATCTGGCGCGGGGCTAAGGCTGAGGAGCAGGGGATGGACAGGGTCACCGCTGACTATGCCGGGATGCTAGCTACAGTAATAAATGCCCTGGCCCTCCAAGATACCCTGGAGAGAGAAGGTGTGACTACCAGAACCCAGTCAGCTATAGATATTCAGCAGGTGGCTGAGCCTTATATCCGACGCCGGGCTATTCGTCATCTGGAGAAGGGTAGAGTGGTAATCTTCGCCGCGGGCACGGGCAACCCATATATGACCACTGATACCGCCTCAGCTCTACGAGCCATAGAGATTGAGGCAGAGGTGTTACTTATGACCAAGAATAACGTTGACGGCATCTATAGCGCCGACCCCCTTAGAGACCGCAGTGCCAAGAAGTTTGATAAACTCAGCCATCTTGAAGTGCTAAACATGCGGCTGGAGGTAATGGATGCCACCGCCCTCTCCCTGTGCCTGGAAAACAAGCTGCCGATAATTGTTTTTGACCTTCAAGCACCCAAAAGCATAGAACGGGCAGTAACCGGTGAACCTATCGGCACCTTGGTATACACCGAGGAGTAGCATGGTTAGCCCCGTTTTACGGAATATTGAGGAAAAGATGCGAGCGTCGGTTCAGGGTTTCAAGCTGGAATTGGCTACCATCCGCACCGGGCACGCTTCACCTGCCTTAATAGAACACATCAGGGTAGAATATCACGGCGTCCCCACCCCACTCAATCAAATAGCTGCCATTTCCGCACCCGAGCTAAGCCTCCTTGTCATCCAGCCATGGGACAAAGGCAGTATAACCAGCATAGAGAAGGCCATCCTGAAGTCTGACCTGGGGCTAAATCCAGCTAGCGATGGGAATGTAATTCGGTTAAATCTACCGCCACTCAGCGAGGAGCGGCGACAGGAGCTAACCAAGGTAGTGCGAAGGAGGGCTGAGGAAAGAAAGATAGCGATACGCAACTTAAGGCGTAACGCCATAGATGAACTAAAGAGACTAGAGAAGAATAAGGACATATCCCAGGATGAGTATAAACGTGCCGTGGAACAGCTACAGAAGCTTACTGACAGCTTTATTGCCGATGTTGAGCAGATAGCCCAAAATAAAGAGGCAGAACTCATGGAGGTCTAGCCGGATTGCCTTGTGACAGAGTGACAGTTGCCTCATCAACAATAAAAAAGCGTACTCACCTGCCAAACCATGTAGCTATTATCATGGATGGCAATGGCAGGTGGGCAAAGCAGCGTGACTTGCCCAGACTTGAGGGTCACCGGGCAGGGGTAGAAAATATGCACTCGGTAATTGAATATTTTATCAAGCTCCAGCTTAATTACCTCACCCTTTACGGTTTTTCCACTGAAAACTGGAGCCGACCTGAAGAAGAGGTTGCCGGCTTGTTTCTCCTACTGGAGGAGATAATAGACAAAGAGACGCTTAAACTCCACAAGAGAGGGGTTAGACTCCGCCACCTGGGGCAACTTGATAGGCTTCCTGAGAATCTCCAATTAGCCATAAACAGAGCCATAGAGTTAACTAAAAACAACACCGGGATGAACCTAAACTTCGCCTTAAACTACGGGGGACGGGCTGAGATTTTAGATGCCGTCCGCCGCATCATCGCTGAAGGCATCCCGTCGAAAAACATAGATGAAAAATTGTTCACTAGCTATCTTTATACCGTCGGCTTACCCGAGGTTGACATGGTCATTCGCACCGGTGGCGAACTTCGCCTTAGCAACTTCCTATTATGGCAAGCAGCCTATAGCGAATACTACTTCACCAAGGTTCTGTGGCCTGACTTTGATAGTAAAGAGATTGACAAAGCCCTGCTCTCCTACAGCCAGAGGCAAAGGCGCTTCGGTGGCTTGTAATCAAAAACAAGCATGCTAAAGAAAAGGGTTATAACTGGACTGTGGGGCGTTCCCCTCCTAATTGCTGCTATCTGGTTTGACCAACCTTTGCCCTGGTTCACCGTTTTGCTGGCTATCTGGGGACTGCTGGCTGCGTTTGAATTCTATAAAATAGTCTCCGGGGCAAAGGTGGAGCCGCTTACCTACTTCGGGCTAATCTGGACGGTGTTATTTATCATAAGCCCTCATTTTAACCGTGACCTTCCGATACTGCTGCTGACTTCAGCCGTGGTGCTATCTCTAATCTGGCTCCTGCTGCGGCGACAAAAGGAAGGGGCTTTTATCGGCTGGGCGTGGACAATGGCCGGAATTCTCTATGTAGGCTGGTTACTAAGTTACTTTGTGGCACTAAGAGGTCTGGATGACGGCAGAAACTGGGTATTTCTGGCTTTATTTGCCACCTTTGGCTCGGATACTGCTGCTTTCTTCACCGGTAGAGCATGGGGCAAGCATCACCTTGCCCCCCATATCAGTCCAGGCAAAACATGGGAAGGGGCTATAGCCGGCGTTCTCGGTGCTATCTTAGTTAGTCTGCTGTTTACCATACCGTCGCCTGTTAGCTTGCCCCTCAGTTACTGGCAGGCAATAGTCCTTGGCTTACTGGTTAGCATCTTTGGACAACTGGGCGACCTGGTAGAGTCCTTGCTCAAACGCAATATGGGGGTAAAGGACTCGGGTAGGCTGCTGCCAGGGCATGGCGGTGCCCTGGATAGAATAGACAGCGTTGTCTTTGCTGGCGTGGTAGTATACTATTATGTTATATGGGCGATACAGTAAAGCAGGTAGCTGTCCTGGGTTCAACCGGCTCCATAGGTCACCAAACACTGGAGGTAATTAGCGCTCTACCCGACCGATTTCGCATAATCGGGCTGGCTGCCGGGAAGAATACCGATTTGCTGGCCAGGCAAATCAACCAGTTCCAACCAAGATTTGTCCATTATCAGAGCACAAAAGCCCCACCTCGCCTCTCCCATACCGAATATGAATTCCTATCGCCAGAAGAAATAGCCAGCCATCCTCAGGTGGACATCGTGGTTATGGCTACCTCGGGGAAATGGGGGCTGAGCCCAACGCTGGCGGCGGTAAAAGCCGGCAAGAGACTCGCCCTGGCTAACAAGGAATCACTGGTTATGGCCGGTGAGATTATCACCAGCGAAGCTAAACTAAACGGGGCGCAAATTATGCCTATTGATAGCGAGCATAGCGCTATATGGCAGTGCCTTGAAGGCGAAAACCAGAAGGCAACCCAGCTTATCCTCACCGCCTCAGGGGGACCATTCCACCATTATTTACCCGCCCAGCTAAGTAAGGTTACAGTAGACCAAGCACTAAAACACCCGTCGTGGCGGATGGGAAGAAAGGTTACCATTGACTCAGCTACCCTGATGAACAAGGGGCTTGAGGTTATTGAAGCTCACTGGCTTTTTGACATCCCCGTTGACAGTATCAAGGTTCTAATCCACCCCCAGAGCATCGTCCACTCCATGGTAGAGTTTATTGATGGCTCGATTAAAGCCCAGCTAAGCTACCCGGACATGCGCCTGCCCATTCAATACGCCCTTTCTTACCCTGAGCGCCTAGCCAACCCCCAACTCCCCAGGCTTGACTGGGAGAGCATCAAAAACCTGACCTTTGAGCCGCCTGACCTTGACACCTTCCCCTGCCTTAAATTGGCTATTGAGGCGGGAAGGGAGGGGGGAACTTATCCGGCAGTGCTCTGCGCCGCCGATGAGGTAGCCGTTGAGCTCTTTTTATCTCAAGGCATCAAATTTACTGATATCGCCAGGCTTGTCGGGCAGGCGCTGGAGGCGCATCAAGCCATATCTCACCCCACCCTGGAGGAAATTATGGCGGCTGATAACTGGGCTAGGGAAAAGGTTAGGCAGCTGGTTGGTGGAGATAAGCCATGATAATCACCATAGTAGCCTTCCTCGGCATCCTGGCACTGCTTATCATTACCCATGAACTGGGACATTTTGCCACTGCCAAAAGCTTCGGGATAAAGGTTGAAGAGTTCGGCCTTGGCTTTCCCCCCAGGCTAATAGGGGTAAGGCGGGGCGAAACACTCTATTCCCTGAATGCCATACCCCTGGGTGGATTTACCAAGATGGCTGGCGAAGAAGACCCCACGGTGCCGAGGAGCCTAGCCAGTAAGGGCTGCGGCACCAGGCTGATAGTTCTCAGCGCCGGTTCAATAATGAACGCCCTGCTACCGATACTTTTGTTTTCCATTGCCTTTATGGTTCCCCATGACTTAGTGATTGAGCCAGTGGTAGTGAAAGAAGTAGCCCTTGATTCACCAGCCGCCAGCGCTGGCATTGAAGCTGGAGATACACTACTAGGCGTAAATGGGAAACTAGTAAATAATTTTAGCGAATTCCAACGTTATACTTACCTCAACTTGGGTAAGGAAATTACCATACTGGTCGAACATAGTGATTCAACTACAGAGGAGGTTCAGCTAATACCCAGGTGGAAGCCCCCGGAGGGGCAGGGGGCAATCGGCGTTGAAAATATCTCCCTGTCAAACCCGACTATAGTTCGCCAGCACGAGCCCTTCTGGAAGGCAATACCTCTGGGAGCCAGCGAATGTATAGAAACCTTCGTCCTGTTTAAGAATGAGATATTGAAGTGGATTATCGGGGCTGCCTCTCCCCAGGTGACCGGTCCTGTAGGTATCGCCCAAATGACTGGAGAGGTAGCTAAAGCCGGGATTAGCCCGCTTCTGGAATTTGCCGGTTTTATCAGCATAAACCTAGCTATAATCAATATCCTGCCCCTCCCCGCCCTGGACGGGGGCAGGATAGTGTTTGTCCTCTTTGAGTGGGTTCGCCGGGGCAAGCGAGTATCACCAAAGACAGAGGGGCTGGTGCATCTTATCGGCTTCGCCATGCTAATGGCACTAATTGTTGTAGTCACCCAACAGGACATCATACGAATTATAAGCGGAGAGAGCTTAATACCATGAACCCACGGCGGAGGTCTAAACCGATTCAAATTGGCAAGGTGACCGTTGGTGGCAATGCCCCCATCGTGGTGCAATCCATGACCAAAACCGACACCCGTGATGTTGTGTCAACCATTCGGCAGATAAGGGAGCTTGAGGAGTGCGGCTGCGAACTGGTGCGGCTAGCCATGCCCGATATGGAAGCAGCCGAGGCAATATCACCTATTAAAAAGGGCGTCTCCACACCAATAATTGCCGATATTCACTTTGACTACCGCCTTGCCCTGATGGCGCTGGTGGCTGGCGCCGACGGGCTGAGGTTAAACCCAGGCAACATCAGGGAACCGGAAAAGGTTAAAAAAATAGCCCAAGCCGCTAAAGAAAGGGGCGTCCCTATTCGCATTGGGGTAAATGCCGGCAGCCTGCCCAAGCCAGCCAATCCCCAATTGACCGTCGCCGAGCAGATGGTAGAGGCAGCACTGGAGCAGATAAGGCTACTGGAAAGCCTGGACTTTGACCTGATTAAGGTCTCGCTTAAGGCTTTTGATGTCCCGACGACTATTGAAGCCTACCAGAGCATTGCCCAGAAGATACCCTACCCCCTGCACATCGGCATCACTGAAGCCGGCACACCCAGAACTGGCATCATCCGCAGCACGGTGGGCATCAGCACGCTTTTATATGAGGGTATTGGCGATACCATTCGGGTTTCACTTACCGCCCACCCCAGGGAGGAGGTCATCGCTGGCTATGAAATCTTGAAAAGCCTGAACCTGCGCCAGCACGGCCCGATACTGGTCAGTTGCCCCTCCTGTGGTCGGGCTGAGGTTGATATTGTAAAATTAGCTGAGGCGGTAGAGGAAGAGCTACTGAAGATTACCAAGCCGCTCAAGGTCGCGGTGATGGGCTGTGTGGTCAACGGACCGGGCGAAGCCAAAGACGCCGATATCGGCATCGCCTGCGGCAAAGGCAAAGCCGTCCTGTTCAAGAAGGGTAAGAAGATTAGGACTATTAAGGAAAGGGATTTTCTAACAGCGCTGATGAGGGAAGTGGAGAGACTAATCGGCTATCATAGCGGAGGCGGGTAAGCATGAAAAAATGGCTATATATCGGTATCGTTGTATGGGGTTTGTGGGGGGCTTACCTCGTCTACTACAAAAATTGGGCAGCATTAGAAGCCATCTTCACTTGGATGTTGGCAGGAGGCCTGTTTTTCGCCATTTTGCAGGTTTATCAGGCTAGCAAAAGCACTAACGCCCAGCTTGCGGTGGAACTATTTCGTGAACTTCGCGAGGAAAAAGCGATAGGGAAATTGCGTTCAATCTACATACTTAAACCTGACGATTTTAAATGCCTACCAGACGATAGGAAAGAACATATAGACTATATACTGGATAGGTTTCAGATGCTAGGAGTTTTGGTAGCCGAGGGGATTATTGATAAGAGGCTAGCAATTGAAGCTTATGCTGGAGCTTCCAGTCTGCGGTGCTGGTATCAACTACATCAGTATATTAAGGAACTTCGTAACCAGCGAGGTGATTTCGGTGAATACTTTGAAGCCTTTGCAAGACTCTCTTTAGATTACTTTTATGAAGAAGGGAAAAAGGTTAAATTTTATAGGGAAGATGAGAAAGATAAAGGGATAGACTTGAAAGCTGAATTACAGAAAGAAGAACTGCATCCGAGAAGTTTAGAGGAGATTAAAAGAGACAGAAAGAGGGCGCAAGCTGAGGCTAAGAAGGTTATAAAAGAAAATAAGGGTGAAGTTTGAAGGGGCTTCGCCCCTTCAAGTAACACTCCTCCCCCTCTCCTTCAAAGGAGAGGGGGATTAAGGGGGAGAGGTAGATAAAAATGCGATTATCAAAGCTATTCGGTAAGACACAAAGGGAGACGCCGGCTGAGGCGGAGACAGTCAGCCACCAGCTACTATTAAGGGCGGGGATGATTCATCAGGTAGCCGCTGGCATCTATTCCTATCTGCCTTTAGGCTGGAGGGTGCTGAGAAAGATAGAGAACATAATCCGCGATGAGATGGATAAAGCCGGCGGACAGGAGCTAATGCTCCCCGTCCTCCAGCCCCTGGAGCTATGGCAGGAAACAGGCAGAGACCTCGCTTTTGGCAAAGGGCTTTTCACCCTTACCGACCGCAGAGACCGCAAGTTATGTCTGGGACCAACCCACGAAGAAGTAATCACCGAGCTGGTTAGCCACAATGTCCAGAGCTACCGCGACCTGCCTCTGCTTCTGTATCAAATTCAGACCAAGTTCCGTGATGTGCCTCGCCCCAGAGCCGGGCTGATTAGAGTTCGTGAATTCATCATGAAAGACCTCTATAGCTTTGATACCGATGAAGAGGGATTGAACCAGAGCTATGATAAGATGCTCAAGGCATACCAGAATATCTATGCTCGCTGCGGTCTGCCCACCTTACTGGTTGAAGCCGATAGTGGTGCCATTGGTGGTAAGGAGTCCCATGAGTTCATGGTCATCACCGAGGGCGGCGAAGACGAGATTATCTACTGTGACAGTTGCCGATACGCAGCCAATGTGGATAAGGCTGAGAGCATCAAGAGCAAGATAAAACCGGGCGAGCCGTTGCCGCGGGAAGAGGTTGCTACCCCGGGCGCTGGCACTATTGAACAGGTGGCAAATTTCCTCAAGGTGCCCAAAAGCCATACCCTTAAAGCCGTATTCTACATCGCCGACGGCAAGCTGGTCTTTGTCGTCATCAGGGGAGACATTGAGGTAAACGAGGTAAAGCTAAAGAACGCCCTGGGTTCCATTGAACTCCGACTAGCCACCGAAGCTCAGGTCATAGATGCTGGCATAGTTGCCGGGGCAGCCTCCCCAATAGGCATAAAAGGCATCAAAATCATCGCCGACGATTCCATAACCTCAGGGACAAACTTTATTGCCGGCGCCAATAAACCCGATACCCACTTTAGAAATGTCAATTACCCCAGAGACTTCCGGGTTGACCTTGTAGTAGATATAGCCCAGGCTCATGCCGGGGAAGGATGCCCCAGGTGCGGAAGAAAATTGCTATCCACACACGGCATTGAAGTGGGGCATGTCTTCAAGCTCGGCACCTTCATCAGTGAAAAACTAGGCGCCCTGTTTATTGACCCCCATGGCGTATCTCACCCCATTATCATGGGATGCTATGGCATTGGTCTTGACCGGTTGCTGGCAGCCGCCATAGAGCTGAACCACGATGACAAAGGCATTATCTGGCCAATGTCTATCGCCCCATATCACATCTATCTGTGCCCGCTATATTTGGAAAACAGCAAAGTGGCAACCACCGCCGAGAAAGTCTATACCGACTTAGAGGCAGAGGGTCTGGAGGTGCTCTTTGACGACCGCAGAGAATCGCCGGGGGTAAAATTCAATGATGCCGACCTCCTCGGGATACCGCTCCGGGTCACCATCAGCCCCCGAACTTTAGAGAAAAATGGCGCTGAAATAAAAAAACGCTCAGAAAAAGAACCTGAGCTTGTGCCATTAGAGGGAATAGCCACAAGGCTCAATGAGCTAATTAGCCAGGGTTTATCCAGGTTGTCTAATTCGGTTTGACCCCGTAAACTTTTATGCTTATGACCAAACGGGCAATCTCTTTCATTTTTTCAAGTGGTATTTTTAAACTCTCAATGATTGCCTTTGCTGTTGGGTCATTAGCCATACACTCTATAGGGAAGGACGCCTCATCAATTATTCTGACATCGTGAAATCCTGCCGCTTTTATCGCCCTTAAATACTCGTCCCTCATTATGGCTCCAGAAAGACAACCAATATATGCCTCAATAGAGTTCTTTATGAAATCCGGGAGTTCCTTTAGTAAAACTATATCCGAGACCATAAGCCTACCACCTGGTTTTAACACCCTGAACGTTTCTTTAAATACCTTCCTTTTATCAGGCACGAGATTGATAACACAGTTTGAGATTGCTACGTCAGCGGAATTATCAGCCACCGGCAGATTTTCAATCTCTCCAAGTCTGAATTCTACATTCCTGTAGTTCCCTTTCCTAGCGTTTTCTCTTGCCTTTTCAATCATTTCCGGTGTCATATCCACGCCGATAACTCTGCCATTCTTGCCAACCTTGTTAGCCGCAAGAAAACAATCCAATCCCGCGGCCGACCCAAGGTCGAGAACAGTCTCGCCTTCCCTTAAAGAGGCAAAAGCCACCGGGTTTCCACAGCCAAGCCCTAAATTTGCCCCCTCAGGAACCGCTGTAAGTTCCTTTTCTGTATATCCAATCTTCTTACTAATATCCTGGGCTAAATCAGTGCTTCCACAGCATGAATTCACCGGCGTACAACAGGGACTACCCTGTTTGGCAATTTTGGCATAGCCCTCTCTCACGACTTCCTTTATTTCTTCTTCCTTCATTATTTTCGGTCACCCCAAAGTTATTTACTTTCATTCTCATTATACCATAAGGAGTTTATAAGAGATTGATTCTCTACCTCACCCCCTTAATCCCCCTCTCCTTCAA
>Ga0315296_10004731_pt1 | contig 11090 bp, 14 predicted proteins | sample YL17G14_18_MG_FD_203921 | JGI IMG/M metagenome (GOLD analysis project Ga0315296, IMG submission 203921) | Sediment microbial communities from Yellowstone Lake, YNP, Wyoming, USA - YL17G14_18 | ecosystem: Environmental > Aquatic > Freshwater > Lake > Sediment | place: USA: Wyoming | collected...
GCTGCAATACACGAGCGAGAAGTCCAACTGCTCCCAACTGTAACTTTTCACCTTCCCTATTTAACCCTTCTACTATCACTTCCTTTGAACGTTTTATTTCCAGATCAATTCCCGGTATGCTCAAGCATCCTTCCGCCATAGTATCTTTTCCTTGACGCCAGAGAATCTTTGGATTAACCAGGCTAACCAATCCATCTCCCACATCAGCAACTATCACTCTTTTCAATATTCCTACTTGTGGTGCAGCCAATCCCAAACCCTTATTTTGATACATTAACTTTGCCATATTGTCCATAAGTTTTTGGATATCTCCATCTATCTCTTTGACTTCTCGAGATTTTCTTCTTAAGACAGGATCGCCATATAGTTTAATTGTTACTGGAGTCATCTGTTTATCTCCTTTTTGACCAACTATAAGTGTCATATATTATACAATTTATTTAAGAACTTTTACAGGCAAAACCACCATCTTAAGTTACCGTTTTCTCTTAGCACTACTTTTCAGAATTACATCACCCGTTCTGCAGCCAATATCCTTGGCAATTACGGGGCACTTCGCTTTCAATAGAAAAAATATCGGCCTATCCTCTTCTGATATAGCCTCAAAATTACCCTGCCCTTTGCTAATAATCATCTTCGCCTGTGCATAAAGTTTAAGAAACTCCTGTAAGCAAAGTTCTAAAATTGTCCCCGGAGCATCCGAACCGCTGGATACAACCTCAGCTACTTCCTCTATACCACAGGCACGAGCATCTTCAACCAAAGCATCATTTATAACTGGTTTATCCCTGACAACGTAAAAAATTTGCCTTCCACGAGGAAAATCCAATTTTCTAATCTCCTCAATCAAAATTTTATCAAAGACTACTTCGCCTGCATTATCTGCAAGGTAAAGAATCTGGTCTGCTTTATCCAGAGTCTCTCTAAAATCTCCATAATCAAAAATAGCAAAATCTCCTTTTAAACAATTTTCTATCTCTTCCTCAATGACAAAATGGTTCGTCGCGCCATAATCGATTACGTTACCGGCAATAGCTAATCTTATTGCAGCCAAAAGCCTATCATTTGAAGTTTCTATCCTTGCCTTTAAGTGAGGATAAAGTTCTAATGATTGTTTGTTACTTTTCTGTTTAATTTCTTTAAATGGGTCTCTTATCCCTGTTATTTTGCTGACAAGCTGATAAATAACTCTCCCCATCTCCGGAGGTGTACTATTCAATCCAATCTCCGGTATTAATCTGGATAGTTCATCCAGCACCTTTTTTTGAGTTGTCTCATCTGCTCCAGCTAATTTAGATGCCTCAAGCGCCTGTCTAAAAAAACATGGAATACACTCTAAATATGTCCTCATCCGCCAGACCTTCTCTTGCCCTATTAGACCATTTCAAATTTTTTCCACACAGACCACTGTAAAGCCACCCTCCCCAAATCCTTTCTTTGGGCTCTCTATCTCCTTTATCTTCTTGGGAGAGCGAAATATAGTCTGGAAAGTAACCATTCCCCTAAAATGGTAATTCTGTAACAATTTTACAATCTCTCTGCCTGAACGAAGATTTGCTTCCTTATAGAATCTGCTCTCTTTCTTTCTACTCTGGTAGCTCTTGCCCAAGAAACTATCTCTTTCTATCAGTCCAATAATTATCTTGCCTCTGTTTTTTAAAACTCTTCTGGCTTCAATTATTACTTGTACAAGGTCGTTAACGAAACACAACATATTTATTACCAAAACAAAATCGAATTTCTTATCTGCAAATGGGAGATTCTCCGCTTTTCCTGAAATCGCTTTTATTCCTCTCTTCTTTGCAATCCGGAGCATATTCATCGATGGGTCTAAACCAATACTAACTCCCAAGGGTTGGGCAAATCTCCCTGTGCCCACTCCAATTTCTATTCCTCTACCTCTCTTAGGGACTACACACTTTAGAGCTTCTAACTCAGAAAGATAAACAAATCTATTTCTTTCATACCAATTATCATACTCTTCTACATAAGTATCAAATATATCCATTAGGACTGTTTAGTCTCCCAGGTTACAGGTTCCTGTGGGACAAGATTGGTTAGAAGAGGAATCGCTTTTAGAAACTGTATTAAAGGAAGAAATTGTCTTCTGTATATTTTTACTGCTACATTTCTTACATTTTATTTCCTCCTCTTCAATCACAACTCCTAAAAGGAGCTCGAACTTCTCACCGCAATCTTTACAAATATAAGTATAAATGGGCACTTTCCTTACTCCTTTCATTACCAAGCATCTCATGAATTCTTTTCTATTCTATCCCAGAGGCTTTTTATTTTTTGAGTTAATTTATTATCACTACTCTCTACAACAGGAACACCTTTAACTAATGCCTCATTAACAGCTTGGTCAAAGGGTATTTCTCCTCCAATTTCTATGTTTGAGTCGAGGCAATATTTTTCTATAGCTTTTGAATTTTCAAGATTTAAGTCGTACTTATTTATGCATACATATGTTTTCACCCCAAAATGGCGGGCAACACTGCAAACCCTTTCCATATCGTGAATCCCCGAAAGAGTGGGCTCAGTAACTACCAGCGCCAAATCGACACCAGTTAAAGAAGCTATTACTGGACAGCCTATTCCTGGCGGACCATCTATAATAATGAAATCTTTCTTCTCCCTTTCAGCAATCAATTTAGCATTTTGCCGAACCACAGTAACTAACTTTCCAGAATTTTCTTCAGCAATGCCCAATTTAGCATGGACCAGGGGTCCATATTTTGTGTGGGAAACAAACCACTCTCCTGATAAGTTATCTTCCATCTCAATTGCTCCCTCAGGACAGATGTAACTACATACTCCACAACCTTCACAAGAAACGGAATCTACAACAAAATTCTCTATAGCTTTGAAACGACACACTTGTTCACACTTCCCACATTCATTGCACCTCTCTTTATTAATAATTGCTTTCTTCCCACCCTTGAAATCATGTCTCTCTAAAACTTCTGGATGGAGAAGGAGATGCAAATCTGCTGCATCCACATCGCAATCTGCCATAACTTTACTTTTAGCTAAAGCAGCAAATGAAGCAGCTATAACTGTTTTCCCCGTTCCACCTTTACCGCTAATAACTACAATTTCTTTTGCATTGTCAGATTTTAATTTATGAGTTTCCATAATATTCATTATAACCTCTTGACTAAATTTCTCTTATGTAATTTCATCCCCAGAAGTAAAAAGATCGCTAAAAATAGGATCAGCATTGAGACATTTCTACTAACTGAATACAGAGAAACTCCCTCAAAACCATATCGTAGAAGGTCGACAGTATAAGTAAGTGGCGAAAAGTTAGCAATTATTTTACCTGCGGCTGGCAAGTGTTCTATAGGTATAAATATTCCACTGATAAATATTACAGGCAATCGCACTAAGTTAGAAAGCATCATTATATTGGAAGGATTATCACTTGGAGGACTGGAAAGTAAAATGCCTAAAGAGGAAAAGCAGAAACTGGAAACCAGAATACTTAGTATGAAAAGGGGGAGATTATGCATTGCTAATCCAAAGCCAAGGATTGCAAAAAGAAAAGGAACCAATGAAATTATTATTCCAAAAATGAAACCAGCAAAAATATCTCCCAGAAGAATAAATTGAATAGAAACAGGGCAGGATAATAGTCGTTCCAAAGTTCTCATTCTCGCTTCCCAAGGCATAATAATTGGTCCTACAGAAGAGGCGGTAAAGAAAAGAGTCATTCCTATTATTCCCGGAAAAAGAAAGACAGGAGAAATATTCCTTCCTAAAGCAAATGCAAGAAAGAGGAAGAATGGAAATATTATACCAAAAATGATAACGGGAGATTTAAAGTAATAAATACGAATATCCTTTTTAGCTATCGCCCAGGCTCTTCTCAATTCTTGCTTTACTTTCTTAGTGTTTTTCATAATCCCATCCCTTATGCTGTTCTGTAATCTTTACAAAGACATCCTCAAGACTCGGGCCAAGGGTATTCAGGGTTGTGAATTTAATATTATTGGTTCTGGATAAATTAACTAATTCATAAATTACTTTGGCAGGTTCTTCAGTATACAATCTAAACTTTTCCCCAACTTTTTTTACCTGGCTAACGCCAGCCAGTTTCCTTAGAAGCCTTGTATCGTCAAATGGGATAGCAAAACCAATCTCTACAGATTGCATGCTTCGAAACGCCTGCCTTAAGTTTTCCGGTGAATCAATAGTGGCGATTTTACCATGGTCAATAATCGCTATTTGAGTGCATAATTGATTAGCCTCTTCAATATTGTGGGTAGTTAAAAATACAGTAACACCCTCTTTATTTAGTTCTGCTATCAAATTTCTAATAAGGCGCGCACTCTGGACATCCAGACCCACTGTGGGCTCATCGAGAAAGAGTAACTGAGATTGACTGATCAATGCGATACATAGGAGTAGCCTCTGTTTCATACCCTTAGAAAAGGTCTTGACTTTCGCATTTTTTCTTTCATTGAGTCCAAGCATTTTTAAAAGCTTATCCGCCTGTTTTATTCGTGTTTCCTTTGGCACCCCGTATAATTCTCCCATCAACATCAGATTTTCCCAAGCGCTAATATCAATGTAAGGATTTGCCATTTCTGGGACTATTCCCATTAAAGATTTAGCATAAAAGGCATCTTTTCGTATATTATAGCCCATTATCCACACAGCACCATCATTGGCTTCTATTATTCCTGTTAATATTCTTTGCGTGGTTGTTTTGCCTGCACCATTTGGCCCTAAGAATCCAAAGATTTCACCTTTTTCCACTTGAAAGGAAATATGGTCAATTGCAAGCAGTTCCCCATAATATTTAACTAAATCTTTTACCTCTATAGCAAAAGCCATCTTTATTGTCTCCAGAAGTTATTTACCCCGTTAGAAGGCCCCGTCCATAAGGGCGGGATGGTGGTTTTCTGAATAAATGGTTTGGGAGGGGTTTAAAGCCCCTTCCAAACCTTCTAACGGGGTTTACTTCAATATTATAGCACAATCTTTTTAAATAGTTTTCCAAACTCTTGTATATATTTGGATTTTGCCTCTACGATAGGTATCCCCATTGAATAGGCAATGGCAATCTCTTTGTCAAAAGGGATGCGCATTAAGACAGGAATTTTAGAATCCTGGCAGTATCGCTTGACTTTTTCATCCCCTATATCGGCTCGGTTAATCACCACACCAAAAGGAATGTTTAACTTCTTTAATACCTCAATTGCTAAGATTAAATCATTCAATCCAAACGGTGTAGGTTCTGTAACCAGGATACAATAATCGCTTCCTTTAACAGCTTCAATTACAGGACAGGAAGTGCCTGGAGGGACATCAATAATTACAGTTCTGGTGGGATTTATATACTCTTTGACCGCCCTGATTAAAGCGGGCGAAAGGACTTCTCCAATGTTCAGTTTACCATGTACAAATTGTATAGCTTTAGATTCTCCAAACTCTATCACACCTATATCTTTATCTACTTCACTGATAGCTTTTTCCGGGCAGAGAAGTTTACATCCTCCGCAGCCATGGCATAATTCAGGAAAAATTAAGACCTTACCTTTCAGCTCCTTATGGGGCTTTGTCTCAGTAGTGGACGAGTTTTCTTTGCCCACCCCTATCTCATTTTTTGAGCGCCTAACGGGATTCACTACAGCGATAGCATTATAAGCACAAACTTGGGCACATTTACCACAAAAATTGCATTTAGCTTCATCAACCTGGGGCACAGGAATAGAGACAGTCTTTTTACTTTCAATCTTTGGTTTTAAAAATATATGTGCATCCGGCTCTTCTACATCGCAATCTAAAAATTGGATGCTCTTATTTAAAGAGAGGGCAAGATTAATAGCTACGGTAGTCTTCCCCGTCCCTCCCTTTCCGCTCGCTATGGAAATAATCATTTATTCTTTAACCATCCTTGCACCACATTTAGGACAATTTACAGAATAGCAAGGAACTCCCACTTGATGGGAAACTTTTGTTCCACAGCTTGGACATAAACATTCGTCACCGGGTCCAGCACCGGGACGACTACCGCCCATTCTGCCTCTCCCACTACCTCGACCCATCCCTCTTCCCATGCCTCGACCCATCCCTGCTCCCATGCCCGGGCCTGCCCGTTGAGGACCTTGCATACCGAAATGTCCGGGCACAGTCGGGCCAGTGGCTGATTCAGCATTTCCCTTTTTGAATCTCTCGACAGCATCTTTTACCACACCCGCTACACCCGTAATAACCTTAATCCCTGCCGCCTGCAAAGTTTGAAATGCATTGGGACCAACATTTCCAGTCAAAATTACCTCTGCCCCTTTACCTGCAATAAGCTGTGCAGACTGAATCCCTGCGCCGCCGGTGGCTTGAATGTTCGGATTCTCAATCGCTTCAAATTCTTTTGTCTCAGTATCCACAATAATAAAATATGGACATCTTCCAAATCTCGGGTCAACCTGAGCTTCAAGATTATTGCCCTGAGAAGTTACACAAATTTTCATTTTATCCTCCCTTATCAGGGATTATGTTCGCACTCCGTCTTATCTAAACCATACCCCTTTCCACTACCGGGCCTACAAAGACTTTCTCCACCTTTGAGTGTGCCTTTTAAAATTTCGTCTATAACATTATCGACATGGCCAGTCACTCCTAATATTGTCCTTATTCCCGCATCAGCAAAAAGTCCTGTTGCTCGCCTCCCCATACCACCAGCGATAATGTACTCTACTTTTCTCTCCTGTAAAAACTGAGGTAAAAAACCTGGATGGTGTCCTGGATTGTCAACAACTTCTTTTTTGACCAATTTATCCCCTTCAATTTCTACAATGGTGAAAGAAGGACACCGTCCGAAATGTGGAGATACAAATTGACCATCAGTAGATATCGCTATCTTCATTCTGCTAAACCTCCTTAGGTAACCACAAAGCTCACCAGAAAGAGGATACTTAGCTAGCATAAGTATTCCCTTCTGGTACCTTACTTCTTCTCCTCAATTGCTGTCTTCTCCAATGTGCTGATGCGTTCATTAATCGACTGGAGTTCTTCCTGGATAGCTTTGGCCTGCTCTTTGAGCATATCCGCTTCTTGTTGGGGAGTCATTTCTGAACCATATGGGTTCCCATAAGGCGTTCCATAGGGAAACCCATAAGGTGCTCCATAGGGTGCTCCATAGGGTGCTCCATAATAACTTCCTGCATAAGGAACTCCGTAGAAACCTGCTCCGTAGCCACGGCCCCAGCCAAACCCAAAACCGCGTCCCCAACCACGACCACCACCACCACCAAACCAACCTCTACCCCAACCCCGGCCAAAACCAAATCCACCCCTTCCTGAAATTGGATTAGCATAGCCTGGCATAGAGTAACCAGCACAGAATCCTGCAGCTCGACCTGTCATTGGTCCCATTCCCAAAGGACCCGTTCCATCTCCTCCTGGCATATTAATCACCTCCTTCGCTTCAGTCGCTGACCTGCCTGCTCACCAACTCGCACTCCCGCCTTTCCCTCGCTCCTGAAAAATGGTCGCTGTCCCTATTTTTTGGCATTTCTCGCATAATCCATAGAAATGGAGTTGATGCGTGTTTATCTTAAAGCTATACTTTTTAGATAGAGATTCTTCAATTTTGCTGAGGAGCTTCACCTCTTCAGTAACGTAATCCGTATAGTCAATTATTCTCCCACATCTCGTACATACAAGATGGTGATGGTGTCTCCATTGCGGTCCTTGTGATAATTCATATCGGCTACGGCCATCACCAAAGTCAAATTTGTGAATGATTCCCATCTGTTCCAGTAACTCTAAGGTTCGATAAACAGTAGTTAAACCGATTCCCGGATAGGTTTTGTGCACTGCCAAATAGATATCTTCTGCACTCAGGTGTTTGGAACTCCGATTCAAGAGGTCAAGGATAATTTGACGGGGAATTGTCATTCTGTATCCCCAACCCCGAAGCTTACCATGCCACCAAGGCGGTCCTCCTGGCATTATTTTCCTCCTAAATGGTAATGATAATCATTTCCATTTATATTATAATACAACCCCTTTTTCTTGTCAAGTCTTTTTTTTGTGGCATAAAAAAGGGGACAGGCTACTTTTTCAGGTTGGGTCTTTTTAGAGGATGAGATTAAGTACTCCGCCGACGAGAATTGCAGAAAATATCATAATCGCTGCTGACTTTATCATATCTTTTACTCCCAGTTCCCTCACCAATACGGCAAAGGTCGCTGCACAGGGAAAATACATAGCTAACACTACACTGGCGATTACCAGTTGTTTCAGAGTCAGTCCCAGCGGAACGAGCATGCCCACAGCTACATCTTTCCTTAAAAACCCAACGACTAACGCAGCCACCGCACCCGAGGGAAGCCCCAGGAGATTTTTTATCACTGGACCTGTTAATTTACTTAAGAAATCTATAATCTTAAGCGAATATAGGATGTTCACAATAAATACCCCTAAGAGGACAAAAGGTATTGCCTCTTTCAAGAATCCTTTAACACGCATCCATAACTTCTTTGCCAGTGCGCCAAAATAAGGAATTCGATAGGGTGGTATCTCCACGAATATTTCCGGACTCTCTCCTTTCAATAAACGATTCATCAAAATCCCGATCACAATCCAGACCAGAAATAGAGTTCCAAAAACAAGCATAAGTGCTTTTGCTCCATATTTACCCACCAATCCCACAATCATAGCAATCTGAGCCATACAGGGGACAGCTATAGCCATAAGGGTTGCACTGATAAATCTTTCTCTTTCAGTCTCCATTATCCTTGTAGCTAAAGCGCCAGGGACATTGCAGCCCAAGCCAAGCAACATTGAGATTATTCCCATGCCGTGGAGTCCTACCTGGTGCATCATCTTATCTGCCAGAACGCCCAAACGGGGAAGATAGCCAGAATCCTCAAAAAAACTTAACACTAAATAGAAAGCAAATACATAAGGAAGCACTGCGGCAAAAGGCACATAGAGTCCTGTGGTGAGAATACCGAAGGATTGACCAAAATCTATTTTCCCTGCAAATAATTTCCCGATCAATATATCGTGGATAAACCCACCAGAACCTAAAATAAAAGAAAGTCTCATCATAAGCGGTGCCCATAGTTTTTCAAATATTGGTTCAAAGACATAACCAATGAGCCCTTCTGCAATAAATCTAATGAGCTTGAAGGCAACAAAAACAGCTCCCAGAGCAATGGGAATCCCGCTGAAAGGTCTTATTGAGGCATCGGCTAACTTCTCTAAGAAAGTATGGTGGCGATGTCTTACTTTCTGTACGCGGTCGATAATTTTTCCTATCTCATGCCACTTCTCTTCTTCTGGATAATCATAACTCATCGTCTTCGCCTCGGGTAATCTATCGACTAATTCTTTTATACCCTCACCAGTCACAGCACAGGTAGGAATAACAGGCACATTAAGAATTTTTTCCAGCTCTCCTACATCAATAGAAATACCCAAATGTCTCGTCTCGTCCCAGAAATTCAAATCCAGAATAACCGGAATATTCCTCTTTAGCAATTGCAAGGTAAAGTTCAGGTTCCGTTCAAGATTAGTGCCGTCGACAATGTTAATTACAATACCGTTCTGGCTGGCAATTGAATCCTGCAGTATTTTTACTGCAATCTGTTCAGCTTTTGATGTGGGCTCAAGAGTATAAGTCCCCGGAACATCGACAACTTCTACCTTTTCCTTACCAATTCTCATATATCCCTTGCTGAACTCAACGGTAGTGCCCGGGTAGTTGGAAGAAATTACATTGACGCCGGTCAACCTGGAGAATACTACGCTTTTCCCCACATTAGGATTTCCCATGAGCAATACTTTCCGCATTTCTCATCCTCTTTTTTAGTCGTATTCTTATTTCTTGTACTCTACCATTATCTTTCGTGCCATGCCAAAACCAATAGCCACCTGAGTGTTACCTACCCTTATAGTTATGGGACCACGCATAAGCTGAGAACTCACTTTCACAATTTCTGTCCCCTGCCTTATACCCAGAGCTTCCAACTTCCTTAATAAACCCCAGCCTCCTTGAATATCTATGACTCTTCCTTTTTCTCCTTGTCTTATCCGGGTCAAATCTATCGCCATCTTATTCTCTCTTTCCTCTTACCCCTCAATCTATTTGGTGAATCAAACCCTTACAATTCTGTATTTACTCAATTCCTGTAGGGGCTCAATTTATTGAGCCCGTCTCTTCGGGTTTGATAAATCAAACCCCTACAGAATATGTAGGGGCTCAATTTATTGAGCCCGTTTTCTCTTGTATATTTTTGATCTCTTTCCATATTTATAAAAATAATTGAAACTATTCAACCAGTCCGCTCCTTCCGGGTGTGGACAAGTCTCTACAAATTTCACAAAAGCTATTAACCTCTTCACTGTATTACCACTGATACCGTGTTCTATTTTGCAGGCATCCTGCTCCGCGGTCTTGGCATCTGTATTCAATATCTCCTTCAAAAACTTAATCAATATTTTATGGCTATCGTATATTCTTTCACCTAAATTCTCCCCTTGCTTGGTCAACTCGATATATCCGTATTTTTCGTGTCTCACTAACCCTTTCTTAGAAAGGACTTTTATCGCTGCACATACGCTAGGCATACTTAATCCCATCTTGTAACTAATATCCCGTACTCTAACGACCCTTTTTTTCTTGTGTAGCATAATTACCGCCTCTAAATAATCTTCAATATGGGAAGTCAATTTCAAACCCATAACAGTACCCCTCCTGTGAAAAGTTAGGCTTGACAAAGAAAGTTAGCCTAATCTAATATTAATAGAAAATGACTATTTTGTCAAGAAAAATTTCAACGAAAAAAAGGACAGGTACTTTTTCCTGTCCCCTTTGTGCTTGACAAAAGTCCGTCCTTATGATATGAATAAGGTTACCTTGGGAGGAATTTTTATGCAAAAGGATAATTCTCACGAGAAATTAGAAAAATTAAGAAAAATATTGAAAGAGATGGGCTCTTGCCTAGTTGCCTTTTCTGGTGGGGTAGATAGTAGTTTTCTATTGAAGGTAGCATCTGAGGTATTGGGGAAAGATAAGGTTTTGGCTGTCTCCGCGAAATCCGAAACTTACCCTAAAGAAGAACTGGAGTATG
>Ga0315296_10004732_pt1 | contig 11088 bp, 10 predicted proteins | sample YL17G14_18_MG_FD_203921 | JGI IMG/M metagenome (GOLD analysis project Ga0315296, IMG submission 203921) | Sediment microbial communities from Yellowstone Lake, YNP, Wyoming, USA - YL17G14_18 | ecosystem: Environmental > Aquatic > Freshwater > Lake > Sediment | place: USA: Wyoming | collected...
GTCCTCAACGCGGATCCACTCTACGACTACAATGCCGAAGTATCCGATGCCACCGGCAGCTATGTTGAGGCCTACTATTTTGACTTCGATTTTCCCGCCGGCAATATCAAATCGGTTTTCGCAAATCTCGTTTGGGGCATGAAGATTACTGGCGCCGGTAATGGCCAGACAAAATGGCAGGTGGCTTCCGGATCCCATGCAAGCCCAGGATCATACTATGATATCACGGACGAGATCAGTGAAACGGCGACGATCTACTCAGATCACTCGAGGAGCGGAGTAATTCATCTAATCACAAACTTTCCCACAACCACCCCCTTTGTCGTTCGCTTGGTAGTGAAGAAGAGGACCGCCACTTCGACTCAGACGAAGATCAAGAGTAACACATACTTCCGAGTGACATTCAAGGCAACGTGATTTTGAGTGGCCCCATCAACAGCCGTTTCATTGAATCAGCGATATCCGATCAACCAGCACTGCCATTCAATAATTGAGGCATCGGGAAGATACTGGATCTTCTATTGGAATGGGGCGAACATCGCTTTCGTTACCAGCACCGATGGCACCAACTGGTCTGGAGTCACAACCATTCGGGCCGTTGCAGATGCACTCTCCTTTGAAGTGGTTTATGACGGGACCACGGGATACGCTCACTATGTAGCAGTTGCGACCTGGGTCTACTATCGCAGATTCACTCTGAACGCTGACGGAACGGTCACTTATTCTGCGGTCGAACAAGCTGTGATAGCAACCGGGAGCGCCAAATATACCCCAACCATCGACATTGACACCGGCGGTCATGCCTGGGTATCATGGAACGACGGAGGCAATCAAGCTAAGTGCTCCAAGAACGCCAACACAGACGGAACGTGGGCAAATGCAACGGGCTTTCCCTATCAACCGTTTGGCGGCGCCAATGCTGGGAATCTCCCGATCGTTCGATGCCTTGCCAATGGCGATGTCTACATCGTCTATCCGAGGACGGGTGACACTATAATTCGGGGAAAATACTACACCACCGCCACTAGCACATGGAGCGCTGAGGAAACAGTCTTCAACTCCAACCATAACGGGGCCTTTGGCAGTCTGATCGGTTTCGGCAGCGATGTCCACTATGCCGATGTCGAGGTCACTACCAATAACATGAGGCATGCAGTGAGAACCGGAGGAGCTTGGAGCGCTAAGAAAACTATTGAAGCAGCTGGCAATACGATGCCAGGTCTTTCAAGAGACTCGGTTTCAACGGTCTATTGCTTCTACGCAAAGACCGATGGCCACGTCTACTATCGCAAATATGTTAGCGGCGCTTGGGACGCAGCGGCTACAGACTGGTTTAATGAGACCACGATTCAGGATTCCACAAAGATTGGTGTGGGCCGTGATGGCATGACCGGCAAGATCATGGTGGCCTGGGTCAAGGGGAACGCTAATCCTTGGCTGGTTCGCTTCGATACTTTGGCGGTGGCCATCGTGACCACTGGCTTCCGGGTCGAAGGCCGCGACTTCAAGGAAACCAAGTTCTAGGGACTAGTGTAGTTATGTGGCACGTGACAACAGTTAAATATGGTACCCGGAGAATCATGATCGTGGAGTCTTACGTGGATGACGCTGTCATCAGAGGCTATGGGGAGAATGGCTTGTTTTTCTCGTGTGTCTGAAATGAAGCAAAATCAAGCAAGTTTTGCCACGGGTTTGTCAATAATTTGGCGCATTGAGTCAAACACCATTAAATATCGTAGAATAAGGCTAAACGCCATAGAGTTGTGTGCTAAGAGATGAATGGACGCCGTACTGGCAAGATCGCGTTTTCGATCCTTCTTCTAATGTCTGCAGTTTCCATGATCGGAGCTGGTTACCAGAACCTCCCATTCGTACAGGCAGCCCCTACAATCACACTCAATCCAATCTCTGGAGTTGTGGGAATTATTGTAGCCGTATCTGGAAGCGGTTTTGCGGCTGGTGACGCGGGGAGTTATGCCTGCCTCTCAGGCACACCTGTGTTCGGGGCTCCAACCTGTACGTTCTCAGCCGGTGGCATCATGAGCGCTTCGTTCCCGGTTGGAGCTGTCACCCCGGGCACATATGTTGTTCAAGTTGCAGGTAGTACTGCTGATTCAGCATCTGCCACCTTCACAGTCCAAGGTCCCACGATTAGCCTCACTCCTCCGTCAGGATCCGCCGGAACTGTTGTGACGATAACTGGCACCGGGTTTTCCACGAGCGACGCTGGTGCGTGTACAATTACGCCAGCAGTTGTGGCCACAGCTCCAGCATGTACCGTTACGGCCTCAGGTTCTTTGTCCGGTACGAGTTTTACCGCCGGCAGTGTCGCCGCTGGTACCTACACTATCACTGTCCAAGGCAGCACAGGTGATTTCGCTCAGACAAGCTTCACCGTCACGATTGCTAGCCCTACAATTGCTCTGAACCCAATTTCGGGGCTTGTGGGAGCTACCGTTACGATTTCCGGTAGTGGATTTGCACCGGCTGACGCTGGTGCGTGTACAATAACTCCGGCAGTTGTAGCCACCGCCCCAGCATGCACTCTCAATTCTGCGGGGTCGTTGACCGCAGGTGGTTTCACCGTTGGTAATGTTGCAGCGGGCACCTACACGATTAGGGTCCAAGGTAGTACTGGTGATTTTGCTCAAGCCACGTTCACGGTCTTGGGTCCAACGATCTCGCTCAATCCAACATCAGGACGTGTTGGGATTGTTGTCACGCTTTCTGGCAGCGGTTTCTCAACTGGTGATGCTGGTGCGTGTACAATTACGCCAGCAGTTGTAGCCACAGCTCCAGCATGTACCGTCACGGCCTCAGGAACATTGACCGCTTCAAGTTTCACCGTCGGGAACGTTCCAGCGGGAACATATGTAATCACCGTGACTGGCCTCACTGGTGATTTCGCTCAAGCGACCTTTACAGTCATAGGTCCCAGTATAACTCTCACTCCAAGTTCTGGGCCAGCTGGACTTGTCGTGACCGTTAACGGCAACAACTTTGCAACTGGTGATGCTGGTGCGTGTACAATTACGCCAGCAGTTGTAGCCACAGCTCCAGCATGTACCGTCACGGCCTCAGGAACATTGACCGCTTCAAGTTTCACCGTCGGCAGCGTAGCCACAGGTACCTATACCATAACAGTTACTGGCATTACCGGCGATTTCGTTCAGGCAAGTTTCACGGTTTCGACAGCATCACCTACAATTGCCCTGACTCCCAATTCGGGACCAGTCGGCATCACCGTGACTGTGACTGGCAGCGGATTTGCACCGGCTGATGTTGGCGTTTGTACAATAACTCCGGCAGTCGTAGCCACAGCTCCAGCATGTACCGTCACGGCCTCAGGAACATTGACCGCTTCAAGTTTCACCGTCGGCAATGTAGCTGCCGGCACTTATACGATCACAGTTCAAGGTAGCACTGGGGATGTCGCTCAAGCAAGCTTCACCGTACAGGGGCCGACGATCACCCTCAACCCAACCTCAGGAGTGATTGGAACCCTCGTATTGGTGACTGGCAGTGGATTCTCAACCAGCGATGCTGGTGCGTGTACGATTACCCCGGCAAGCTTGGCAACTGTTCCTTCGTGCACAATAAACGCTTCAGGCTCTTTGACCAGCAGCAGCTTCACCGTCGGTTCAGTCTCGGGGGGCACCTATGTGATTACAGTGACTGGTAGCACAGGCGATTTCGCTCAAGCCACCTTCACAGTCGTGGGACCAGCTATCACTCTGAACCCCTCTTCGGGCCTAGCTGGAATTTCTGTCACAATTAGTGGAAACAATTTTGCTACAGGAGACGCTGGAGCTTGCGCATCTGTTACCCCAGTGACTGTAGCGACCGTTGTAAGTTGCACTATCACGGCTTCAGGAACATTGACAGGTTCAAGCTTCACCGTAGGTAGCGTGGCAACAGGCACCTACACAATCACTGTGACAGGTAGTACTGGTGACTTTGCTCAAGCAATATTCACCGTAACCAGTCCGACACCTTTCATTGCCCTTGCTCCAACATCGGGGCCAGTCAGTACAGTTGTGACTGTGACCGGTAGCGGATTCGTCCCTGCTGATGCCGGTTCCTGTGCGCCTATTACAAGTACTCCTCTACCCGACATCGTCACATTGTCTTCGTGCACTATTTCCAGTGGCGGTGTCGTGATCGGCTCTTTCACTGTGAGTTCTTCCGCTGCGCTTGGCGCTCACACAATCAGGGTTACAGGTAGTACTGGCGACTTCGCTCAAACCACATTCACTGTCACATCAACTGCACCCACCATCACTCTTGTTCCAACATCGGGGCCAGTCAGTACAGTTGTGACTGTGACCGGTAGCGGATTCAATACGGCTGATGCCGGTTCCTGTGCGCCTATTACAAGTACTCCTCTACCCGACATCGTCACATTGTCTTCGTGCACGATTTCCTCTAGCGGTCAGGTGACTGGTTCCTTCATTGTTTCTAGCACTGCTGCGCTTGGCGCTCACACAATCAGGGTTACAGGTAGTACTGGCGACTTCGCTCAAACCACTTTCACTGTCACAGCCCCCACGCCCACAATCACTGTCGTCCCCAATTCGGGACCACCCGGTGCCACTGTAGCAGTAACCGGTAGTGGATTCAACCCCGCCGATGCCGGACCCTGCACTCCAGTCACGAGTACACCCCTGCCAGACATCGTCACGTCATCATCGTGCAGCATTTCGAGTAGTGGCCAGGTGACTGCTTCTTTCACAGTGTCCGCTTCGGCTGTGTTTGGTGCTCATATCATCATAGTCACCGGTAGCACAGGTGACCTTGCCTCAGCCATTTTCAGCGTTACAGCCACCACGCCTACGATTACGCTCATCCCTAATGTTGCCTCTTTTGGCACGACACCTACTATCACTATTACAGGGAGCCTGTTTAACACAGCAGACGCTGGCGCGTGTACAGTTACTACTTTTCCAAGCAGCCTTGCTACTGCCACTGCCTGTACCATAAGTCCAAGTGGCACATTGACTGCCTCAAGTTTCACTGTCAGCGCTGTTGCTCCTCTGGGAATATACACTGTTTCGGTTACTGGTCTTACTGGCGACTTTGCTCAGACCTCGTTCGGTATTGTAACTAGCGCGAGTTCAGTGGTGATCACACCGCCTTCGGGACCCAGAGGCACACTTGTTACAGTGACAGGTACATTGCCAAGCAGTACATCGACTTGTTCGATGAGCGGCACACCAGTTAGTAGTCCAACCTGTTCAATGACAACTGTGCCTGGCACAAGTTTCATAGCGACCTTTAGAGTAGCGAGTACGACTCCTGCTCAATACACCATTACGGTCACGGGGACAGGCACTGGCAATTTTGTTTTGGCAATATTCACTGTAACCGGTCCTACTGTAACTTTAGCGCCATCTTCAGGCCGCATTGGGATATTCGTCACGGTGTCCGGAACAGGATTCTCTGGAAGCGACACCTCCTGTACGATATCGGGGACGGGAGTTACTACCCCAGCCTGCTCAATCAACTCTGGTACAGGCACCGTGACCGGTAGCTTCGTTGTAGCGAGTGTACAGCCCGGTTCGTATGTGATTACTGTTACTGGTAACTCTGGTGATGTTGGTCAAGCAATATTCACGATCCTGTCTGGACCATCTATTACCTTGACTCCGGCGATTGGAACACCTGGAACTGGCGTTACTGTGATTGGGGCAGGTTTTCTGCCAGCAGGAAGCAGCTGTGCAATAACAGGAACGGGTGTTCAAAATGCTGCGTGTACCCTCGTGCAAGGCACAGGCACACCTTCGGGCTCCTTCACGATTTCCAATGTTGCCCCAGGATCCTACGTGATCACACTGTCTAGCAGCGGGGGCGGTTCTGCGCAAGCGGTCTTGACAGTAACCAATCCCTTCACTCCAACAATAATTGTCAATCCTTCAGATGGTCCTGGAGGAACATCTGTGTCGGTGATTGGAACTGGTTTCAGAAGTATTGATGCAACTTGCCAATTGACCTCAACCGACCCGCTACTGTTAGTGTCACCGACTTGCTCAGTTAGCGGTGGAAAAGTCACTGCCTCCTTCAAGGTAGGCGGAGGGGCCACACCCGGCACCAGTCCAACCGTGAAGGTAACGGGCAATACTGGAGATTCGGCGCAAGTGACATTCACTGTTGACAGTGCACCTGTCCTAGCCTTCAATCCGGCGTCGCCTCAACCGCCGGGCACGGTTATTCAAGTAAGCCTATTGCAAGGACGATTCAGCAGCGCAGATATATCGTGCACGATTTCCTCAATACCTACCGGCCTCTTCTCCACCTCTGCATGCGTGCTTCAGAGCAACGGTCTGTCGCTGACGGGAACTTTCTTCACAATCAGTGCGAGTGCGCCCGCAGGAACCTATGCAATAACAGTGAAAGGAAACAACGGTGACAGCGCCTCAGGAACTTTCACAGTATCAGCAGTCACTGGCTTGCAACTCAATCCCAACCAAGCTGTCGTAGGCTCAACCATCACATTCCGCGCAACCGGATTCGCTCCCTCAGACACGGGTTGTATTGTGCAATCTCAAAATGGAGTAACGCCCGATAATTTGCTGATCGGCTCCTTCAGCTGCTCAATGAGTGCCGGAGTGGCTACCGGCAGTTTCGTCGTAGGTTCTCTAGCGACCTCAGAAAAGAACTGGAATGTCGCGGTGAAGGGCACACCAGGGAATGATATACCCGTAGGCGTATCGGCTAGTTTCACCGTTCTTCCGCAAATCGTTATCTCACCGACCACAGGAACGAGCGGTACAGTTGTCGGTGTCACTGGCACAGGTTTTGCTTCCACTGCAACAAGCTGCACTCTTGGAATAGCTCCGAATCCATCAGGCGCATTCTCAATAACAGGATGTGGCATCTCAGGAACAACTGGGCATACCTCTGGTTCCTTTACGGTTGGTAGTGCGGTAGCAGGGCTTTACGTTGTTAGTATTACAGATAATATTGGCAAGACGGCTGGGGGTACATTCCAAGTGGGCACTCCATCAGCCAATATCACAATAACTCCGAACGTGCTTCTACCGGGATTCTCAGCGGGCATTTCCGGATCCGGATTCAATCCTCAGGACACTAGTTGTACCATAACACCAAGCATATTCTCCTCACCGACGTGTTCAATTTCAAGCGGGATAGTCGCTGCCTCAGTCACCGTCTCCCCGAGCACGTTGCCTGGATTATACGTAGTCACGGTGACCGGCAACAAAGGTGACTTCGCATCCAACTATCTGGCGGTTGCAGCGGTGACGACACAGACCACAACAACCTCAAGTACGAGCGTGATCACCTCTGCGACCTCAACATCGACGACTTCAACCACGACCGGTGTCTCCACATCATTCAGCACAACGACACTGCAAACGACTGGGTTTTCCACATGGATCTTTACTTCAAGAACGGTCACTACCATCTTCGGGCAGACTACGACATCAGTCGTCGCAACGGTAACGACTTCGTCAATCGTTACGTTCTCTACTGGTACAACAGTTACGACAACGACAACAATCACTCACACATTTGGACAAATCATACAGCCGGCAACTCAAGCAGGAGCATATCCTGACGCTGTGGGAGTGCTTGCTTTATTATCGTTGGCAATTCCATTGTTCTTCAGGAGGCTCGTAAGTTGAGATTCGCGAGAAAAGAGTTAACGCTTCTCTTCGTTGTGCTGGCAGGATTAGTGGGGATCCTTTCATCGCCCTATTCCCCTGCCGCTGGCACGATTGGAGTCGCCACCATAACTACGCCTACGTTGACCACCAGCACCACGTTTAGTCCGACGGTTACCACATCACTCACAACAACATCCTCGACAACCTCAACTTCGTTCTCAACGACCGTCACATCCACCAGCACATCAACCACAAGCACGTTTACGAGCTGGAGCTACACGTCAACGTATTCGACTACAACGACCAACACGACTACGTACACCTCCTACACAAACACGGCAACCACATCGGCGGCCACAACCACAACCTCCCTGGGTGCAACAACCCAGAGTACGACATCAGTGGTGACGCAGTCTTCCCATACCACAATTGCGGTTTTTCCTGGTTGTTTGATTGCTACTGCGACGTTTGGTTCTGAGCTTGCACCTGAGGTTCAGTTGCTGAGGGGCTTCCGCGATAATGCGATACTGAAGACCGTGGCTGGGTCAGGTTTTATGGTTGCGTTCAATGCTTGGTACTATTCTTTCAGTCCTACTGTGGCAGGTTATCTGCTGACTCATCCTGTTGAACGTACGATCATGAAGGGGGTCTTGTACCCGCTAGTAGGGATCTTGAAGCTTTCCTCGCTGACATTCTCCGCGATTGGCGCCTTCCCTGAGTTGGCTGCGCTTCTGTCAGGGCTTGTAGCAAGCTCGTTGATCGGTGCATTCTACTTGGGCTTACCGCTGGGCCTAGTTCGAGCCAAGATACGTCGCTTGCAGGGGAGCAAGGCACAGGTGCTTCTTGAAAGGTCATTTGTCGCTGCCTTGCTGTTCGGACTTGCCACTTTGGCGGCAGGAGAGATCTTCGCCACCCCAGCTGTCCTCATTATGTCGACGGTAACGGTTGTGCTCTCAATGCTCTTCCTGTCCGCTGCATTCACGTCGGCCAGGATTTCCAGACGACTCCAGACTCTGTAAATCGGTAATGAAGCCCCTACAACGGGACTTCATACGTCTCCTCTCAGTCTAGGTGGGGCTCTATGCTCATTCGCAAGACATTTTCCTGCGAATGTGAACACTACTTGCACTGGTGATTAGACTGTGCCCAGTACGCTGGAAGAGTTCAGGCGCTATCGTGAAAAGATGAATCAAAGGATACTATCTTCCGGAAATCTGCTGACTAAGCGATTCTTCAGTCTCGACAGCCGAGCATATGAGGCAGGTGCGCTTTCGACCAAAATGAAGGAACTTCTGGGGCTTACAGCTTCGCTGGTTTTGAGATGTGATGATTGTGTAACATATCATGTGGCCCGCTGCGTGGAGGAAGGGGTTTCGGATGCCGAGTTTTTCGACGCGTTTAACGTGGCTTTGGTAGTTGGAGGTTCAATTACGATCCCGCATTTGAGAAGGGCGGTTGAGAGGTTGGAGGAATGTCGCAAGCTCGGAGGCGTAAAATTGCTGAGTGGAGGAGAAGGGGGGTCGGTGAAGCGGTGAAGAATGACCTGCTAACTGCCCCTTCTCTGTAGGAGGTTACTGGTTTTTCATGATTGATTCTAGTGGCACGTAAGTGTCAGTGTCGTGTACGCCGTTTAGTTTGCTGATTTTTGTTTGGACGAGGTTGGCTATGTGTTGTGGGGGTGGGTGGACGAAGCTTTTCTCTGCGTTGATCTCGGTGAGTAGGTCTGCTTTGCCGAAGAGTAGGTGCACGCCTGTCACTTCTGGGAGTTGGAGGAGTCGGGTCATGAGGTCTTCTTCTTTGCCTGCCTCGCTTTGGATGAAGACGAAGGCTTTGACGGTTGGGCGGTCGGTTAGGGTGGGTGGTCGGGTTTGGGAGGTTATGGGGATGATGGTGCGGGTGTCGACGATGCCTCCGGCTTTTCTCACTTTGTCGACGACGAGCTCGACTACTTTCTGTCTGGGGTCGAGTTCGGTTTCCTCGGATTCTAGGGTGACGAGGAGGTCGAATTTGCCGGTTATCAGGTGGATTTCGCGAACTTCCGGCATGGCCTTGAAGCGGCCAAGGATTTCCTGTTCTAGGCCGGGCTTCGTCTTGACGAGGAGGAAACTTCTCAATTCGGACACCGAGGTTTGGTTATGATGGCGAATTTGAGGGGTCGGCGTCATATAAGGTTTGGACAATTTCGAATCGATTGGTGTGATGGAATGTGGAATAAGGTGATGGAAAAGATGCGGGCTGTCGGTTCGGTTGCGGAAAGCCTCGCGATCCTTTGTGAGGCCGTCCAGGTTTCATGGTCGGGGGGGAAGCTGAGTGCTTAAAGAGGTTGGAGGCCGAAGTTTCCTGTAGTTTGGGGTCCATGCTTGAGAGTTGTCCTTGGGATTACTGGTGCGTCTGGTGTAATTTACGGTGTGAGGCTTGCTGCGGAGCTTGAGAAGAGTGGAACTGAACTCACAATCATCATATCAGACGCCGCGAGAAAGGTCATGGCAAACGAAGCCCCTCAAGCCACCGAGCAACTTTCTAAGTGCGGCCGAATTCTATCCGAACATGATATTGATGCGGACGTTTCATCCGGCTCGGCTAAGTTCGATGCAACCGTGATCTGCCCTTGCTCGATGAAGACATTGTCGGCTATTGCGAATGGTTACGCGTACAACCTGATCTGCAGAAATGCCGACGTGGCGTTGAAGGAGCATAGGAGACTGGTTTTAGTAGTGCGTGAGACTCCGCTCAACGCGATTCATTTAGAGAACATGTTGAAGCTTGCGAGGCTAGGAGTCACGATTCTGCCTGCCAGCCCGGGATTCTACCATAATCCGAAGACGATAGACGACCTTGTGGACCACGTGGTCGGCAAAGTCCTAGACTCACTTGGAGTCGAGTCGAAGCTATTCACGAGGTGGGGTGGTTGAGTCTTAGGCGATGGATTGAGTAGCTGAGATCGTCGTGGAGATTGTTCGAAGCAGGGAAATATACGAAATTCCAGTCATTGACAACTTGGAGGAGGATTCCTTAACGTTCCTGCAGTTCGGCATGAGAGTCAGCTGTGACAATTCGACTCTAGACGTTCTGAATTTAGCCGTCGGTCGTAATACTCGAATCTTCTGTGTGATTGGGTGCTAGGCTGTTACAGTGGCTGTTGAGACCGAGTAGATTGGTGGGAGCCATTGGGCAGAGAGTTGCCATGTTTTTCCTTCGTTGACGCTTGAGAACAGGTGACCCATCCGCGTGCCCACGTAGATCCCCGCGGGGTCGAGTTGATCGGTCGCTAATCCTTCTCGATAGCAACCGAGGTACGCGTTCTTGCTCGGTAGCCCTTTGCTGAGTTTCCTCCAAGTCTTGCCGGCATTGGATGTCGTGTAGACTGAGAATTCTTTGTTTGCTGCTACACGGAAGAAGTCGCCTTGCTCTGGGACGACGTAGAAGGTCTCGGATTTTTGTGGATGTACAGCCATCGGGAAAC
>Ga0315296_10004733_pt1 | contig 11087 bp, 9 predicted proteins | sample YL17G14_18_MG_FD_203921 | JGI IMG/M metagenome (GOLD analysis project Ga0315296, IMG submission 203921) | Sediment microbial communities from Yellowstone Lake, YNP, Wyoming, USA - YL17G14_18 | ecosystem: Environmental > Aquatic > Freshwater > Lake > Sediment | place: USA: Wyoming | collected...
TCCAGAAGGAACCGCTCGCGTTTTCCAAGATTATGGAGCGGCTGTACCTGATCAAACAGCATAAGCGCAAGGCAGGTTACGTGTTGGGAGTGTTCCGCGCCCTGCGGATATTCTGCTGCAATCAGCGTCACAGCAGTGCGTGCATCATCCTCGTCCGCCTGCGAACTAAGGCAATATGCCTTCTTCCTTCCCGAGACAAGGGTAACGCGGAGCTCATCCCAGATCCGGGACCGCTTAAGTGCATCCCAGTACAGCACGATTCTCCGGTGAAGAGCTCTGCGCTTTTTTTCGCGGTCAAGCAGGAGTGCTTTTATGCCGGAGATATTGTGGGTACCGGCAGATGCGGGATCGCGACGCGGTCGGGGGAGGGATCGCTGTTTTAACAGGGTATGCGAGAGCGTGTCAATCCAGACATCGCAATCGTGCAGATCTCCGAGGAGCGCCTGGACTTTTTTCACGCGGGCAAGAGGTTTTTTAAGCTGGAGTTTGTAGAGGGGGCTGTACACTTCCAGCGTATACCGGAGTTTTTTTGCCGCGATCCTCATCGCGTGGTGCTCGGCGACAGCATCCGGGTCTGCCACCCATGGTTCATACGCAAGAAACCTGTTCAGGCGTGTTCCGATGCGTTCGGCAGCAACAGTAGGAATGCCTGCGGCATACTGTTTTTTGATCCCGCGCACGACGAAATGGTCAGCCCTGAGTTCATCGTGCATGTCTTCAAGAATCCGGCTCTCTTTTAGTTCGGAGAGGTTTGAAAGAACCCTTGTCTGGGATGTTGCCCTTCTGGATTTCAGCTGCAAAAGAAGCGCTTGGATATCGGCTTCGACCAAATCTTTTGAGGGGCGGGCTCGCTTTTTTTTCTCCTGCTGATCTTTGAGGGTATCTGTATATCCGTGCAAAAATTCGATCTGCACATCAGCATCCCGCGCCTTGCCCAGCGCTCTGGTGATTTTTTTGATCTCCTGCATCCAGCACCGATACTTTTTATCAGGAAAACACCCAGCAAAGAGCGGGAGCGCGGCACGCAGGCGACGCGATGCAACCCGCATCCGGTGGATAAACTCACTATCCTGTGCCGCTTTCACCCCGTCAATTTCTTTAGAGAATGCACCAAGGAGCGGGCGCAGCCGTCCTGTGGCAAAATGGCATGTCCCTTTCCCTGAAGGTTGCGGTTCAATGTCAGCCATTGTACCATGATCCCCGGTGGGCAACTAACCAGGACTGAGCGTTCAATTCCTCTTCCCCCGCTTCCGGTTGTGCTCTGACATAAGAGCCATCACTCTTCAACAACCGAAGCTTTTCCGTATCCCTGAGCTGCACGGGAATGATGCAATTGATCAACGCCGAACGGATCTTTTTATCCTCCAGCGGGAAGAGCTCCTCGACCCTCCGGTCAAGGTTGCGGGGCATGAGATCGGCACTGCCTAAAAACACTTCTTCATCACCACCATTCCTGAAATAATAAATGCGGGCATGTTCAAGGAACCTGCCGACAATGGAACTGACGGAGATATTCTCGCTGATACCGGGAACCCCCGGGCGCAGGCAGCAGATGCCCCGAACCTGAAGGTCCACGTTCATGCCTGCCTGCGATGCGCGGTAGAGAGCAGCAATACATTCGGGGTCCTGGAGGGCATTCATCTTGAATACGATATGCCCGTCACCATGCTTTTTCTGGCGGGTGATTTCCCGCTCAATGCGTTCCAGGATCTTTTTCCGCAGGGTCACCGGTGAAACAAGCAGTTTGTGGTAGTGTTCAATTCGGGCATACCCGGTGAGAAAATTAAAAAGATGGGTAACGTCCTCGCCAATCTTCTTATCGCAGGTCAAAAGCCCGAAATCAGTATAGATGCGGGCGGTGGTGGCATTGTAATTGCCTGTCCCAAGATGCACATACCTCCGGATCCCGTCTTTTTCCCGGCGCACGACCATGCAGAGCTTTGCATGCACCTTGAGCCCCACAACACCGTATACCACATGCACCCCTTCACGTTCGAGCGCCCGCGCCCAGCCGATATTGTTCTCCTCATCAAAGCGTGCCTTGAGCTCGATCAATGCTGCGACAACCTTGCCATGTTCCCGTGCTTCCATGAGCGCATGGACAATCGGGGAGTTTGCCCCCACCCGGTACAGGGTAATCTTTATCCCGAGCACATCCGGGTCGGTCGCCGCCTGCCGGATGAAGTTCACAACCGGAGTGAAACTGTCATACGGGTGATACAGCAGGATATCGTGCCGGCGGATGACTGAGAATATATCCTTCTCCTTTTCCAGTTCAGGATGAACTGAAGGGACAAACGGGATGTCCTTTAAATCGGGGCGTTCAAGGGAGAGGAGCTGCATGAGGTCTGCCATGCCCAGCGGACTATCGACCCGGTAGGTCGACTGGGTGGCAACTCCCAGTTTATGTTCGAGCATGTGGCAGATGGGATCCTGCATGGAACAATCCATCTCGATTCTCACCGGTTTCCCCCGTGCACGCTGTTCCATGACCTCTTCTACGGTCGTGAGCAGGTCGGAGGCTTCATCAACTTCGATGTCAAGGTCAGCATCGCGGGTGATCCGGAATGGGAACGAGGCAACGACTTTCATCCCGAAAAAGAGCATGTCAAGGTGGGCGGCGATGATGTCTTCGAGATACACAACGTGGACGGTCGTATCGTCCCCGTGTCCCCCAGCAGCATCATCCGGAATACGGACAAGCCGGGAGAACAGGTTCGTCGGCACCTTGACGCGGGCGAAAAATTCCTTTTTGCCCTGATCCTGGACAATGATGGCGAGATTGAGAGAAAGATTTGAGATGAAGGGGAACGGGTGGGCGCTGTCGAATGCCAGAGGCGTAAGTATCGGAAAGATTTCATGCATGAAGAGTTCGTGCATCTGATCCTTCTGGCGTTGATTGAGGGTGTCGTAGGTATGAAGATGGATCCCAGCAGCGGTAAGTTTCGGGAGGAGATCCTCATGCCAGCATCGCGATAATTCTTCCAGATCAACAGTCAGCCTCTGCTGAATTGCCGCAAGCTGCTGTGCAGGAGTCATCCCGTCCGGAGGCGCTACGAGGACTCCTTTTGCAAGTTGCCTCTGGAGCCCGGAAACCCGGATCATAAAAAATTCATCAAGGTTATTGGCGACGATGGCAAGGAATTTTACCCGTTCAAGTAACGGGTGCCGTTCATCCTTTGCTTCATCGAGTACGTGGTGGTTGAATTCAAGCCAGCTCAGTTCCCGGTTTATGTAGAGTGATGGATCAACGAGAGGATGAGCATCAGTAGTTTTCATTCTTGCACCTCATCCTGTGCTGCGGGTTCATCCCCACAATGTACGCTGTATGTACGTTGTAAACCGCATCACCGTCAAGGTATTCAACTGCCATATGCTCTCTTCACTCACTGGTATAGTTGATGAATGGATACGTTGGACGTGATATATCAGACATCCCGGGCGGACTCCCTTAAATCCGCAAATACCCTCCAACCAGGCATTGGATAATCCGATTCACTGGTATCGAATAATTCTGCCTTCTTTCTATTTGGTGCCTCGCATGTAACGTGGGCGGATGCCCCAGTGACTGCTGAAGTACAGGTGCGGGAATCGGTCAGAGATTTGGAGTGCTCATTTTATCTCGATGCGTTCCCCGGTGACCATATCGTGGATATTTTCTGCCATTTTGCAGGCGTGATCCGCAGACCTCTCAAGATACCGGGCGACCATGATGTAATACGTGCAGCCGGTGATTTTTTTTGGATCTTCCATCATGTAGTTGATCCCTTCACGGAAGATCGAGTGCCACAGCGCATCCACAGAGTCATCACGGGACGAGAAATCCTTAAAAAAGTGGATACTCCCCGTCTTATACACCCGCAGGACATCATCGATCATTTCAATGACGAGATCCTCCATATGCTGGAGGTTCATCATATCCGCCATCCCATGGGTGTCTTTTTTTTTCTCTCGTAGGCAATTTTTTAAAAAAGCCCCCGTTTCCATGATTTTTTAGATTATGTGACCGCCATATTTTTTAATCTATAATGTCTTATACTTCGGTGAATTCTTTATGGGTCTCATGCAGTGGTTTACGCCGCCGGATAAGGTCTTTTTCGACCTGCTCGAACAGCAGGCGGCGATAGTTTCGGATGCAGGACACCAGCTCGTCACCCTTACCAAAGATTTCACAAATGTGAAGGAGAAACGCAATGCGATCGAACTGCTCGAACATCGGGGTGATGAGATAACCCATAATATCTACGAGCGGTTGAACCGGTCTCAAAATCCCCCTCTTGCGCCTGTTGAGATATCGCTCCTTGCATCCTCGCTTGATGAAGTGCTTGACTACATCGATGGATCAGCGGAAAAGATGGTTTACTATGGTATCGAATCATCAGACTCATATATCGTGGAACTGGCAAAGTTGATCCACTTGGCAGCGGTTGAGATCGAGGGAGCGGTCAAAGGTATCCGGTCGATCAAGGATCCCAGGTTCATCAGGGAGCGCTGTATTGAGATAAACCGGCTCGAAAACCTTGCCGATGACGTACTGGCTGAGGCGATCACCAACCTCTTCCGCACCAAGGATCCAATGACCGTCATCAAGTTGAAAGATATCTACGACTGGCTCGAGATTGCTACCGACAATTGCGAAGATGTAGCCGATGTGCTCTCGGATATTGCATTCCGGCATTCGTCTTCATAATAGTATTCACCGATAAGATTCCTTATCGGGGCTTCTTTTTTTAGTTTCAGGTTGTCCTGGTTGTGACAGGTAATCGGGCAGATAAGGCACTGCGCCTTTCTTACCTACAATATACCTTCCATAGGCAATTATGAGACCAGTATGATTGCCAGATCACGTATTTTAATGAATGAAATCGGCTCGCCGTTGGAGGTCACGTGCCGTTGCATCTTTCACTCCTGATAAGTCCCTTTTTTGGTCACACTTTCAGACATACGCTCATTCCTTTTTTTTTAAATTATTTGTTCTCGATCCGGTCCCCGGTGACCATATAATGGATATTTTCTGCCATCTTACAGGCATGGTCCCCGGATCGTTCGAGGTAACGGGCCACCATGATGTAATACGTGCTGCGGGTGATGGTCTTTGGGTTCTCTATCATGAAGGTAAGCGTTTCCCGGAATATCGAGTGCCACAGGGCATCGACGGTGTCGTCCCGTGAAGAAAAATCTTTGATTGACTCAAGGCTCCCGGTATCAAATGCGGTAATCGCATCATCAATCATTCCAGTTACCTGTTCTGCCATATGTGCTATCGGAAGCGGTTGCGCAAAATCGGGCTGGTTCTGGAGGTGCTTTACCATATTTGCGATATCCTTGCCGTACCTTCCGATGCGTTCAGCGGCTGTAATCATCTTGAGGATACAGACAATCACCCGCATATCTTTTGCCATCGGCTGGTACAACGCGATCAGCTGGTACGTGCGGTCCTCAAGAGTGATAGTCACCTCCCTGATATGTTTCTTCTTTGAAACAACCTGCATTGCCATCGTGGAGTCCTTTTTTATCAGTGCATTCACTGACTCACTGAGCATATCCCGTGCAGACTGTACCATTTCAAGCGTGTCCTGTTTAAGCATGTCCAATTCTGTATGAAATTTTTCTGACATTTTCAATTCACCTACCCGAAACGTCCGGTGATGTAATTTTCTGTGAGGTCTTCTTTGGGATTCTCGAAGATCTGGGTAGTCTGCCCGAATTCAATGAGTCTGCCCAGATACATAAATCCTGCATAATCGCTCACCCGCGCCGCCTGCTGCATATTATGGGTGACAATGATCACGGTGTACTCCCGCTTGAGCGTGTCGATCAGCTTCTCGATCTTTGCGGTTGCGATCGGGTCCAGCGCTGAGCAGGGCTCGTCCATCAGGATCACCTCTGGCTCGACCGCGAGTGTACGGGCAATGCAGAGCCGCTGCTGCTGCCCGCCGGAGAGCCCGAGCGCGGAATCGTCCAGCCGGTCCCTCACCTCATCCCAGAGTGCGGCATCGCGAAGGCTCTGTTCAACAATCCTGTCAAGTTCGGCTTTATCCTTTATTCCATGGACACGGGGGCCGTACGCGATATTCTCGTAGACTGATTTTTGGAACGGGTTGGGCTTCTGGAAGACCATACCGACCCTCTTTCTGAGCTGGACTACATCGGTTCCCGGCGCATGGATATTCCTGTTGGCAAGCGTGATCTCGCCGGTAATCTTCACATGGTCAATGAGGTCATTCAACCGGTTGAAACAGCGCAGGAGCGTGGACTTGCCGCAACCCGAGGGACCGATAAGAGCCGTTACCCGGTTCTTCGGTATCATCATGGATATTGACTGGAGCGCATGAGTGTCATGGTACCAGAGGTTGAGGTCATGTGTTACAATGATCGCTTCGTCTGTCATATTAACCCCTCATTTTCTTCAAAAAATGGTTTCTTGTAAGGATCGCAGTCGAGTAAATCCCGATTACAAGCAGCAGGAGAACCAGTGCTGTCCCGTACTTGTTGGTCGATGAACCCGGCACATTCGTTGCAAGGATATACAGGTGGTATGGCAGTGCCATGACCGGATCGGTAAGCGACGAAGGGAGATACCGCTGGGAAAAAACAACCGCAGTGAACATGATAGGGGCTGTCTCGCCTGCTGCTCTGCCGATGGAGAGGATCGTGCCGGTCAACATGCCGGGGATTGCCTGCGGGAGGACGACGCGGTAGATGGTCTGCCAGCGTGTGGCGCCCAATGCAAGGCTGCCCTCCCGCAGCGATTGGGGAATGTTCTTCAATGATTCTTCCGTTGCCCGGATGATCGTGGGCAGCACCATAAGTCCCAGTGTGATCTGACCGGCGATCAGGGAGACGCCGAAATTCAAAAAGTACACAAGGAATGCAAGCCCGAAGAGCCCGAAGACGATCGATGGTGTGCCGTTCAACAGGTCAACGGTTGTCCTGATGATCCGTGTGACGTTACTCTCTTTTGTATACTCGATAAGATAGATTGCCGCACCCACACCGAGCGGAAGCGCAAAGAGGATCGCGCCGAAAACAAGATAGAGTGTCCCGACGATTGCCGGGAAAATCCCTCCTGCCCTGCCAAGATCTTTTGGCGACTGCGTCAGGAATTCCCATGAGAGCGCGGGGAGACCATGTATGATAATATCCTGCAGCAGAATGAAAAGAATCAGAATGACAATGATCGCTGCTCCAGTGATGAAAAAAAACGCCACCAGTTCTGCCTTGCGCGGGTTGAGACGGTCTTTGAAGAAGTATCCTGCACCGAGAACGACAAGGACGGTTAGAACAATAGAGAGGGGTGCGATCAGGATGATCGCGATGATAACAAGCAGCAATCCGCAGATGGTGAGGGGGCGTCGGAGCTTTTCTCTAAGGTTCTGGAGAATTGTACTTCGCGTGGGAGCGCTTCCCATCTGGCGTTCCCTGATGTTATTCAGGATCACAACCGCCAGCGTGTTGATGATCAGGGTGATGGCAAGCAGGATGACTGCAACACCGAACAACGCGGCGTAATGATCACTTCCGACAGCCGCCTCGCCCATCTCTATACCGAGAGTGCCCGTCAGAGTGCGGATCGGCGAAAGAACATTCCAGATCGGATCAGGTATGATTGCCGCGTTTCCTGTTACCATCAGGACTGCCATGGTCTCACCGATGGCGCGCCCGAACCCGAGTATCACGGCGGCGGTGATGCCGGAAAGTGCGCTGGGAATGAGCACCTGGCTGATCGTCTGCCAGCGTGTGGCGCCGATCGCAAGTGATCCCTCTTTGTATTCCCTCGGCACCATACTGATCGCATCTTCCGAAATACTGATGATCGTGGGGAGCGCCATGATGCCCAACAGGATCGATCCCGCAAGCCACGTCTCTCCGGTGGGGACATCCGAAGTCGTACGGATGACATCCGCGAGTACAATCAGACCGAAGAACCCGTATACCACCGATGGAATCCCCGCAAGCAGTTCTATTGCCGGTTTGAGGATGTTCTTTGCCCAAAGCGGGGCAAGTTCAGAGATATAGATCGCACACCCAATGGAGAGCGGGACGGCAAAGACCATTGCACCGAGCGTGACGAGCAAGGTACCCACAATCAGGACAAAAATCCCGTACTCCGGCGGGGAACCCGAGGGATACCATGTTGTCCCGGTCAGGAATTGAACAATACCGACCTGCTGGAAGATCGGCAGGCTGTCGCGGATGAGGAACAACAGGATAAAAAAGATCGCGAGAATGGCAGAAAGGGCTGTCAGGAACCAAACGGTTTTAATCGCCTTTTCCTTTCGCTCACGCGATTGAGCTGTTGTATGGGTCTGAGGAAATCTTCTGGTATGTGGAGATAGGGGGTCTTGTCTTGTACCAGTGTTCAGATCCATATTAAAAGAAGAATTGATAGGTGATCTTATCAATTTGTTTAAATGATGGACACGTACCCTTCACTGTCCACAATCTTCTGTCCGTCCGGACTCAGGATGAAATCGATGTAGTCCTTTGCAAGTCCGGTGGGCTGACCGTTGGTGAACATGAACAGTTCACGGTTGAGGGGATACGTACCGGAGAGGACATTTTCTTTGGTAGGTGCAACTGCAGCGCTGGGATCGTTATACCCGACGGGGAGTGCCTTCATATCATTGGTCACGAACCCTATGGATACATACCCGATGGCACCAGGAGTCTGGGCGATGGTCTGGGCAACTGCCCCGTTGGAGTTCTTCTCAAGCATGTATTTTGTCGGGGCGGCTCCCTTAAGGATACCTTTTGCGTGCGTGTCAAAGAACTCGCGGGTGCCTGATGCACTGTCACGGCCAACGATCACGATCTGGTTTTTGGTGTCAGGCACATTAGCACCAGGGACCTGGGTCCATGTGGTGATCTTGCCGGTGTAGATATCCGCTACTGTGCCTGCCTGAATTACCTTGATCTCGTTTGTGGGGTTTACAACAATTGCAATACCATCCTTGGCAACAACATGGCTGACAAGGTTTGGGTATTTTGTTTTCTCGGTTGTCTTCAGATCACGGGATGACATGCCGATATCAACGGTTTTTTCTCCAATCTGCTGGATACCGACTCCTGATCCCCCGCCGGATATCTGGATATCGGCGTTCGGGTGGGTAGCCATATACGCTTCAGCAGCCTTCTGTGCAATAGGAAGGACAGTGGTCGAGCCACTGACTTTTATGCTCTGCTTCTGTAATGGGGGTACCTCACCGGTTTTTTTTGCGTTATCGGTACAGCCTGCCACCGCCATTGCTCCAACGAGCAGGACGACGAGGCCCAGCGTTACGAATATCCGGGTATTCAATTTCGCATTCATGGTGTTCAACCATAGAATAACCGGCAGAGAATATACCCTTTTCGACAGAGAATATAGTTATATATATTGTCTATGGAGAAAGTAGAGTAATACAGATTATCTGCCGCTGGAGGGTGTGAAAACTGTGGAAATCCGGAGAGTCCAGTTTACTGGCGGGTCATCGTACATAATTACGCTGCCGAAGGAATGGATAGATGCACAGAAAATCAAGAAGAACGATCCGCTCGGCATTGAGATCCAGCCGGACGGGACGCTGCTCATAACAAAGACCATTGAACAGGGGCCTCTGCAACGGAAATTAGAATTTTCTGTTGATGGAATTACAGAACCGGCGTACCTGTTCCGGCTGCTGATCGGTGCGTATATCTCGGGCATCACCACGATTACGATCACATCAAAAGAACGGTTACCCCCGTTTGTCAGAGTAGTGGTCCGGGATTTCACCCAGATGACGATCGGGCAGGAAGTGGTCGAAGAGAACGATTCGATGATCACGTTGAAAGACCTGCTCAACCCGTCAGAGATGCCATTTGCAAACACCATCAAGCGGATGTTTGTGATCGTGAAAGCAATGCACGAGGATGCGATCACCGCGATCAGGACAGGAAATCCATCGCTTGCTGCTGATGTGACCGCCCGCGACAATGACGTGGATCGTCTCCACTGGCTCATCGCCCGGCAGATCCACATGATCCTGTCCAATGTCGCACTCTCGAAAAAGATGGGGATTACTCCGGCCATGGCGGTGCACTACTTCGTGATCAGCCGGATCATCGAACGAATTGGTGACCACGCAGAGCGGATTGCAGACCATATGAGTACAATCCTGAAGAAAAAGATTGACCCTGTTATAATAACGAAAATCTCAAAAGCGAGTGAACTTTCTGTCGGCATCTTTGACCGGAGCATCGTCTCGTTTTTCAATAACGACTTAAAAAAATCACACAAGAACATCGAGTCCGTGCAGGAGCTCGAAGCCCTGTGCAGGGAGATCAACAATCTTATTCTCAAGCAGGATACTCCCGATGCCATCGCGCTTGGCTATATCACTGAGAGTTTGAAGAGAGCAGGGGAATATGCCGCAGATATCTCAGAGAATGTAATCAATTATCTTGTTGAGGATGACCAGGTTCCCGGCAGCCCAACACGCAGACAAGTGACGCCCCGTTGAGCGCATTTCATGGACTATCTCTAACGGCGCATCAGGCAGGGATCTCCGTTTCCTGTTTTTTTACCCTTTTTCCTGACATGAACGCATACGCAATCTCCGCCCATGCCTTATCCAGCAGTCCCCGGTAGTACCGGACATCGAATGATCCGGCGCTCCACGCGGGATCGACCTGGTACTTCGCGGCATCCCTCACCACACAGCTGATCTTTGCGCCCGGTGCAACGGCAACACCGCGCTTTTGGTACTCTTTCACTGCCGCACCCTCGATACAGCGATGAGTGTACGTGAGCCTGCTGATGCGCCGGCTGACCACCATCTCTTTCACATCCGCACCCGGGAGCTGCTGTGCAGCATCCCGGAATATTTTCCTGATCTGATCCTTCAAATTTCCGAGCTCATGGGGATTTTTTGCCCCTGCCATCACGGTGAGCATGTCGCGCTGCATGGCGCGGATGTACTCCGGCGTGTCGTGCCTGCGTGCCGCGATGCCCCGGACCTTCACGCTCCCATCTGAAAGCCTGCCGTAGTACCGGTTGTACGCGCCGGATCCGTCATTCTGCGGCAGGAATACGATCCAGTCAAAGTGCTCGATCTCGGTGAGCA
>Ga0315296_10004734_pt1 | contig 11087 bp, 9 predicted proteins | sample YL17G14_18_MG_FD_203921 | JGI IMG/M metagenome (GOLD analysis project Ga0315296, IMG submission 203921) | Sediment microbial communities from Yellowstone Lake, YNP, Wyoming, USA - YL17G14_18 | ecosystem: Environmental > Aquatic > Freshwater > Lake > Sediment | place: USA: Wyoming | collected...
CAGATAAACAGTCCTGCCCCCGAAGAGTCTTCTCGTCTGGACGAAGGCGATCTCAGCCAGGCCCGAGAGCACACCGAACCATATGACAAAGTACAGCATGTCCCACGGCCGAAAACGGGCATCGGGCCTGTCGATCATTTGCTTGTTCTGCTTCATTCAGGCGGTTTCCTTCCTCGGGATCACCTTCAAATATAGCCCAGGCCGCGCAGCCGGTCGCGCACGATCGCCTCCTGATCCTCAGACAACTTCTCGGGCGGCCTTGACGCGCCGGAAACCCACGAGCGTCCCCGCATCGAGTCCGGGACATCGTAGCCGGCCAGATCCAGCAACGTCGGAGATATGTCCAGCAGGTGAACGCCTTTAATCTCTCCGGCTAATGGACAGTTCGGCGCCGCCATGATGAACGCGCCGAACTGAGCGTGATTGCAGTCATCCGGCCCAGTATCATTCTCCCGGACGTGAATCGTTGGGTAGCCCACGCCGCCGATCGACCTCCAGTAGAGCCCGCCGAAATGGACTATCAGGTCCGGCGCGATCCCGCGGATCTCGCGGTAGATCTCCTCCGGTTTGAATACGAGCGTGCCCAGCGGCTTGCCGTCCGGGTCTTTGGTTTCCTCGAACCGCGCCTTGATCTCGTCGCGCACTTTTAGACAGTGCTGCGGCTCGATCGTGCCGTTCGGCTCACGGCCCTTGACGTTGAGGAACAATCGCGCGTAGTACCCCCCCTCACTCCAGCACGTGGTCTCCTGCCAGTTCACGTCCAGCTTGGCTAACGGCGTGACCTTCTCGGGGTAGTGATTGAGGACCAGCAGCCCCTCCCGGACCAACCATTCGTTAACGCAGAATCCCCCATCCAGGCGCTGGGCCCCATGATCAGAGGCTACGAGTACGATGGTATCTTTGTCGATCAGTTCCAGCAGCGAGCCGATTTCCTCATCGAGATATCGGTAATACTCGCGAATGGTGTTCTGATGGGGATCGCCGCGTTCGTGCAGAACGTGCTGTGGATCGTGGGCTTTCCAGAACCCGTGGTGCATGCGGTCCGGGCCCATCTCCACAAGCTGGAAGAAGTCCCACTCGCACTCCTGCATCAGGTGGCGGACAACCTGAAAGTGCTTCCGGGTCATCTGGTAGATCTGATCCTTCAGCCAGTCCTTGTTGTCCGTCCGAAAGCCGGCTACGTCGACGGGGTACTTCCCAACGAGCCGTCGAATCTCTTCGCTCGTTTCGGGCGGGTGCGTGAAAACCGTCTCGGTGGTGTCCGGAGTCATAAAACAGCCGACGCTCACGCCGTTAATCTTGCGGGGGGGATAGCCGGGCGGAACGCCGACCAGCACTGACCGCTTGCCCTCGCGGGCGATCTGATCCCAGATCGCTAACTCCCGGATCGCTCTGGAGTCGACGATATTCATCGCAGCGTAGCTGTGATCGGTGCGATTGCGAAATCCGTAGACCCCGAGTGAGCCGGGATCCTGGCTGGTGGCCATGCACATCCAGGCCGGAACGGTGATCGGCGGGACGATGCTTTCCAATCGACCATAGCATCCCATTTCCATCAGGAGGCGGATATTGACCAGAGACTCATCGCCGAACAGCAGTTCCGGCGCTGCACAGTCCAGTCCGATTACGAGGATCTTCATAACAGCAGGTCTCCTTTCATTTGTTCGGACGCCGGCACGCCTAGTGCGGCGAGGATTGTCGGCGCGAGGTCTTCCATGTTCGGCTGGCTGTCGTGAAACCGGCGATTCATCAGCAAGATGCCCGGCACCAGGTCGGGGTCTATGATGTGGTCGCCACTCCACGCTCTGGTGTTGTCCTCAAACAGGCAGTCCCCCGCTCCGCCCAGTGCCGTTGCCCAGGACACTCGGTACCCGGACTCGAAACCGACGATCAGATCGGGCGCCTCGTTGAGGAAGGGCCCTTCGTATACTTCCTCCCGTCGCACCACCCGACGGACCGCCCGACAGCCCAGTTCAGCGTCCCGGAGCCCGGTCAGCCCTTGAACAATCGCGGTGGAGGTCGCATCGGCCTCGTCTCCATCAAGGATGCCGTTGGCCTCACGTCCCCGCCGATTGAGGTAGATGCTGCCGAGGCCCAAGGCATAGGCCTTCGTCCGGTCCCAGTCGACATTTCGCAGCAGGTGCTGCTCTTCGGCTGGCCGGGAGTCGCGCTTGAAGGCGAGCAGCCCCTGTTCGAACAGCCACGTGTTCAGGTGCATGCCTCTCCGGAAGCTGCCGAATCCATGATCGCTGAGCACAAGCAGAAGCGTCCGCTCATTTGCGCGTTGAGCGACACGCCCGACGATCGCGTCGCAATCGCGGTAGTGCTGCTCGATAGCCTGATGAAAGTCGCCGGCCCGGGCGCTCCTGTTGGCCGGATGATCCTCTTCACGGAATCGCCAGAACATGTGCTGGATCCGATCCGGCGTGTCGAAGAGGCAATACAGCAGCCCTTTGTCCAGGCGGTCGATCTCATGTGAGAGCATGTCCTCGCGTTCGCGGAGCACCTGTGTGCATTGGTCAAGGTAGGCCGACTCGTCGATACGCCCGTTGTTCAAGGCTGTGTACTCCTCGGCCATTCCCGTCGTGTAGAAAGTGCCGATCATCTCCTGTAGCTGCCGTGCATAATCGTGCGGCGAGCTGACTGGGAACAGAGGCTTACGGGGATCGAAGTTCACCGGCGAGGCATAGATCTCGACCTGCGGCTCCAGCCGACACAGATAGAACCGTACGCAGCCGTACACGGAAGTGAGGAGCCCCGCCTTGAAGCAAGCATGCAGCCACTCACTCCACCGGCCACACTCAACCGTGACCTCCCCCGGCTCGCCGTGGCTTCGAATCGTGACACGCTGCGAGGTGTGGTCCACCTCTACGTCGATGGGAAACCGGATGTCTTCGCGGGTTCTGGGATTTCGTGGACCAATAACGTGGGTCTGGAAGCGGCCGTTGGAGTCGGACAGTCGCACCACGTTCTCATCTTCACGTGCTGTCACATTGTCGGCCTGGGTATAGAATGTTCCGGTTCCCAGCCCGCCTCGCAGGTCCGGCACGCCCATCCCGGAGAGCATCCGTCCAGAGATCTCATCCGGCGGGTAGGTGCAGGGGCAGCGAAGCACTGTCGACGGAACACCTGCGCCGGAAAGGACGCACCAAAGCGGCGTGCCGCCGCGCAGATTTACTGCTTTGGGCCGGACGAACGGATTCTTCTGCTCGTAACGGTTCAATGCCAGATTCGGCAGGTACGTCTGGGGATCGCGCCGGATGAAATCGAATATCCCGTGTCCGCCAGGATTTGTTCCAGTGGCAAACGTGGACCAGGCCGTAGGGGTCTGCGCCGGCCAAGTTGTACCAAGCCTGGCGTAGCCGCCTCGCCTCCTCAGCTCAGCCAGGTTGCGTAGGGCCCCGGCGTCGAGCATCGACTCGACGATGGTCGGTTCCAGACCGTCGAGACCGATCACGATGATCCGATTGATTCGTTCGGTCATTCCGTTGCGTCTCTGTCGCCTTCTCGGACAGGCCTCTTCACCAACACCGTGCCGTCAGCCCTCGGCTTCTTCGCCTTCGGATCGATCGGAATAGCCGTCTTGGCATCTACGTTTTTCTGCTTACGGCAGAAGATCGCGCCAAACATTCGACGGATCAACTGGAAAACGTACCTCCAGAACATCAGGATGAAACCCATGACTGCCGCGAGCACCGAGGCGAGTGGAAGCATTGTTTCCGGCCCGATATAGCATAGCAACATTGGCATCAAGTTATACATGTCGAACTCCTGATCAAGCTGGTTTGAGCACCAAAAAAACGACAGAATTTGAATATGATTGCCCCTGAGAAATCTCGGGCATCCAAGAAACCGACCCAGCCAGTATTCTCTCCAATTCCTCACTTGGCCGAGGCGATCACCCTATGTAACGACCGTCCCCCTCGCTTACCTATGGAATTTAGAATTGAGAATTAAGAATGGAGAAAGTCCAATTCTCAATTCTTCATCCTGAATTCTACATTCTTTCAGATGCAGGTTCGTTGTTCATAGTTAGAATTGATCAATGAACAATCAACGATGAACTTTCGACCCCTTTGCCCTCAGGCCAGCCCAGCGCGCCTGCAAGTGCTTTATCATTCCGAGTGGAACTGACAATCCGCAGCAAACGAAGTACAGCCAGTGGATCGGCCACGCACAGGCTGCAAACCAAAGCCCTTGGCGCAGGGCAAGAAAACGGTAGAAGTCGATATTCAACAGCGTCACTGCAATTATGGCGGCAGCAGTGCCGATCAGCGCCCACGGCCACCAGATTGCCAGCACGACAAGGGCGCAGGCGGCCAAGACCATTCCAACACTCAGCCGCTGCGACCAGGTTACGTTGAGGGTCTTGACGGCCTTGCCGCTGCGCAACATCAGATCGATCCAAGGTATGCCCCGTTGGCATACGTCCGTCTTGACCATGTTGGAGAAGGACCAGCGTTTTAGATGCTTGCACTGGATCGTCGGGTCGAGCACGATCCGGCCGCCATCGGCCGCCACCCAGGTTCCCAGCTCGATGTCCTCGATCGCCGGGCGGCGATAGCGCTGCTCGTCAAATCCGCCGTACCTGATGAAAACGTCGCGCCGCATCGCACCGCAACCGGACCAGAAGGTCGCAACCTGCCCGGCAGATTGGTAATGCGTGTAATGGTGAAACATGTTCCGATACTGCGAGAAGAAGCCAGGATCTGCCGGGGCGTCGTCATATGTGCCGATGACAGCGGCGAGGTCCTGGTCCGCGGCGAAGTTCTGCATGATCCGCTCAATGGCGTCCGGATGAACACATACGTCCGCATCGACGAAAATGACGAATTCGCTCTCAGTTTGCTGGACGCCCCGGTTCCTCGCTCGAGCCGGCCCACAGGGTCCGTCGATCCGAAGGTACCGGTAACCGAAGCGGTCCACCAGAGGCTTGATGGCCTCGGTGGAGCCGTCATCGACGACCAGCACATCAAAGTGCGTATACGTCGACCGGGCCAGAGCCTCGAGACAATGCTCCAGGTCCCTCCCGGCGTTATATGCCGGCACGACCACCATGAACCTGGCCGACTCCGCCGGGCTAGAGCGGTCGGGCCCTCTAATTGCCGATGGGGTAGTTTGACGGTTCACGTCCATTTGATCGCTAAGGAGTTATGACTGTTGAAAGCGAACGCCGGGATGCCCAGGATGTTAGTCATGAAAACGGTATTCCTCACATCGACTGGAAGCCCGTGCTGCCGATGCTGACGACAGGACCTCACGTCCTCTGCTGCTCGATCCCTGATCCTCTCATTCGGCCGCTGAACCGACGGCTGGCGGCGTGCGATCCTTAACAACATTGCTGGCCAAGAAGCGACCTATTTCAGTCGCGGCGATTCGGTGTCCCTCAGGGTTCCAATGGGGATTCCCAGGGATGAATAACTCTTGTTTCGCAGCCGCCGTATGAATTGCCTCGGACAGGTCCAGAAAAGGAACGCCATGTTCCTGGGCATATTGCCGAAGCCAGGCCCGCCAGCGCTTATCCGCTTTGGTGTCATTGGTCCCGGGGACAAAGATGACGGCTACGTCAAACCCATGCATCTCACCGAGCGCTACAAAACGATCAAGTATGGCGCGGTTCAGTTGGAGTTCAGCACTGGTGCGACTCCAATAGGCGTGGCAGATTCCCTGAAAAATCCGCCAATGGTCCCACGGCCGCACCGTCGGGTATGGTACGCTCACAAGCTGGCTGGAGACCAGCTTGAACCGGGGAGTTTCGTAGCCCACGCCGGCGTATCTCGGCCGTACGCGCCGGAAGTTGTCGGTATACATGCACAGTACCACGACGTTAGGATTCAGACGCAATCCGACTTCCTCAAGTGCCCTCAGCATGAGGTCGGGTCCGTAACCGGTCATTCCGAGATTGTCAACGCGCCACGTCGGCCGCATCGCCTCGAGAGAGTTCGTAAACCTCTCAGACTCCTCCACTCCCTCGCCAAACACGAACGAGTCGCCCAGAACGAGCATGCGCAGTCGATCATCGGCTTCAACGAACTCCCGGCTGCTCCGAAAACCGTCTGAGTTCGACACTACTGACAGTTTACGGGGATTGTTGTGCGGATAAAAGTAGTACGTAGAGCGCGATGGCCAAAGTCGATACCCGTATGGCTCGAACTGTTGGTAAAGCTCGGGCCGTTCACATACCAAAGGATAAGGCGGAGCCCAGCGTCGTCCGGCAAAGCGAAGCGCCACTTCTCCCACGCCAAGTGAAAGCCCGAGCGATGCGAGCAAGACCAGGAGGTTGGTTCTCAGTCCCTTCCGCGATCCTACCGCGGTCCGACTATTTGCGGTTTCCGCTTCGCATGGCTGTCCAGCCACTCCGGATGCTGGTTCGGTGGTCCGACTCATTGTACACGTCCTGTAGTTCATCCGTCGCGCGCGGCATTGCGCAAAGAGGGAAACCGGGCGGAGCTATGAACCGGTGGAGAAGAGAACCTGTCGCCCTAACAGCGTTGGTGCCTCTCGGCCATCGCTGGGTGTGAATGATTCTCCGGCCTGTTTCTTCTCAAGCAGTGCTCGCACGACTGCCACGTAGTGCTCGATGAATGGCCCTTCACCGAACTCAGCGTCATAGGCGGCGCGGCCCTGCTGACCGAGACGGTCGCGCAGCTTCCTGTCACTCCTCAACTGATCGATCGCTGAACGGAGTTCGCCTTCGGTGCTGAACGTAAAGCCCCCTCCGTGGTCCTCAATAAACTCCCGCAGCGAACTGTGGTCCCGGACTATAACCGGTGTTCTCGCCGCGAAAGACTCGGCCACGATGATGCCGAATGTCTCGTAGCATAGCGATGGAATGATGGTTGCGACTGCGTCGCGGTACAGGCGGCGTAGCTGCCGCGCATCAGCCCGACCGACGAAGCGGATATTAGGCGCTCCCTCCGCTATCTGCTTGAGCTGCTGTTCATACGTACCGCTGCCGGCAACGACCAGGTCCACGCCGGGCAACCCACGGAAAATGGGGATGATGGTCTGCAAGCCCTTTATCCTCTCCAGCCGTCCGACAAACAGGAAATACGGCCGGCCGTCGCCGACACGCGGCGCCAGTTCCAGACCTATGTCCGGTTCGGTGTGAAACAGGGGCAGTTGGATCATCGTGCCGCGCAAGCCCCGCTCGCTGTGCATCCGCATGGTGAACTGGCTGGGTCCGATGAAAGCGTCAATTGATCGGGCGGCGCGCCGCAGCAACCCCACGTATCGCCAGAGCTGCGGAGGACGTCTGCCGTGGATCATGCAGAGAAAACAGGACGGCTTCGTACACACCTCCCGGCCGTACTTCCACAATACGTGCATGGGACAGATCAGCCAGTGTTCGATCAACGTACACAACTTCAGGGCGGTTCCGTAACGAAACACGTGTGGCCCGCCCAGCAGGGAAACGTTGTTATAGTGGATGACGTCGAAACTTCCGCGGTCGAGCCACCGTCGAAGAGCCGGTGCTTGCAGTCCTGGCCGCCCCGCCTGCTGTACCGCCAGTAGTCCGAGTTTCCCCAAGGGGGTTCGAATAGGACGAACGGTCACGTTCGCGTGATCGTCATAGGAGTCGGAGGGCTTTGCGCCGGCGAGCATCTCGTAGGCAGTCGGACTGTGCAATACGGTCACTTGATGGCCGAGTCGCGCCAGGCCGTTGGCCAACCTATGGGCGTAGATCCCATCACCGCCAAAGTTGTACGGCGGATAGAACGTGCTGACCAGGCAGAATCGCAACGCTTGGCTGTCAGGAGTTGCGTTCATAATACCCAAGAAGCCGGGAAGTAACCGAATGGAATATGCGGCAGATCGCTTGCGCAATCAGGCGTTCGTTGTGTCAAAGATGTTCCTCATCTGCCGCGACGGACCGGGAAATATGAGTACACGTCTGGAATGAATATAACGTCCAAAGCCTCGCGATGAGCCAGGCGCCGCATAGCCCAGCATCCCTGACGGATCGGCACCTCTCTGCCGAGGCGGCCTGTGACGCAGCAGCCGATGTATCAGTGATAGCTATCCGGCAGGGCTCGGGAAACTTCGCCGCTTCTGCGGTTTGTTGATCTGCAAGCAGCACGTACTCGTCGTCGACCGGCAGTCGGATCAGGGCCGTGACCAGTTCGTAGGTGAAGCGCCCAAAGCCGGGCCTGCTGTGCCGGCAGGTAGGATCGACTCCGATTCGCATCTCGCGACCGTCGGCCGCGACACCGTCATCGCTAACGGCCATTCGCGCGGATCCCGGCCACGCGGTTGTAGATCATTCCGATCGACCAGCCGACCATCGCTCCGACAGCGAATGCCCACAAGAATCCAATGAATGCACCCTGCCATGTGACGGCGTAGCCAATGAAATAGTTGCCGAGCAAACACAGGTGATAGCCAGTGTTCGGCCCGTTCTCAACGAGCAGAATAGCGGTCATGGCAAAAAGACCGACGCCGAAGATCAAACCGAACACTACGCCCAGAATGCCGGCTTTCAGGCGAACGACGGCCCGCATTACCTCACGATCAACATCCGCTCTGTTTTTACGTTCGTTCTTACTGGACATTGTCTCATCACAGGATGTCACGGCGTTCCTTTGCCTCAGCAACCCGCCGGATAAGGAAGATATAGCCGTTAATGAGCGTGTTGTGCAGCCACGCGCAGACACAGCCGATCACATATCCGAAGATTGTTGCCTCTACCAGTCCCACCAGCGCACCTGCCCACGTAACTCGATAGCCAATCAGGTAGTGTCCGAGCAGCGCAAGCCTCGGCCCGACAATATCGCCGCCCTTGAGCAGAAGGACCGCAGTGGCCAAGAAAAGCCCGAACCCGCAGACAATACCTACCGCCAGCCCCAACGCCACCGGATCCAACCTCGCGAACGCTGCCCTCAGGACATTGGCAAGATCCAAATCTTCCTCTCGTGGCTCGGTCGCGGCGCCTGCGAAGACGGTTCGCTTTCTGTCAGGGGTTACCTCCTCGTGGTATTCGCTATCAACGTTGACTGCCCACAAGTCGTGTTGTTCTCCGACGATGTTTCTGGCTGCGTAAAGACCCGTCAGCATCGAATGGTCCTGATTGTTGTAGCGGTGCTGGCCATTACGGCCGATCGCTTGGAGGTTCTCCAACCCATCCAGAAACTGCTGCAGGATTGCCACATTGCCCGTCCGAGCTTGATCGTAGACAGGATAGGCCTTCTTCATTCTGACAACAGTACCGTCCTGGACCTCGCCCGGCTCGATGAAGCCCAGTTGCGTGCACTCTTTGATGCCTAGCTCGATGAGCTTCTCATCCGACCAGGACCACATGTCGTCATGTTCCGAAACGAAGTATTCTAGGCCCAACGAGGTCTTCGAGGGGTCCGGGACCATGTCCGGGCTCCAGTTCTTGTAATTCTGGATACGCCCCATCGTGATCTCCGGCGTGTGGATGTATATCCAATTGTCGGGAAAGACATGTTCGCGACCAACCATCAGAACCACGGTGATGAAATCGCGGTATCGCAGTCCGGCGGCCGCTCGCAGGACCTCGTCCGGAGGCGCGGGATCCAGCGATTCAATCAAGTTGCGCAACGGCATCGACGAAATGAAATGATCAGCCGATAACTTCATGATTTCCCCCGTGCCGCTCCGGGCACCGATGCACTCCACACGTCCCTGACGGTGCCAGATCTTGTCCACCCGTCTGTCAAGGATCGTCTCGATGCCGCGGTCTCGCAATAATGATTCAAACTGCTCCCACATCATGCCAGGTCCAAAGCGAGGGTAGTGAAACTGTTCAATGAGAGTGGTGATGACTTGGCCGTCTTTACCTCGCCCGTTGGCGTGGAAAGTGTTCCGAAGGACCTCCATGAGCGACAGGTTCTTGATCCGCTGTGTCGCCCACTCCGCCGAGATCTCGCTGCAGGGCATGCCCCACACTTTCTCCGTATATGTCTTAAAGAATATGCTGTAAAGCCGCCGTCCAAAGCGATTCGATACCCACTGTTCGAATGTGGTCTCGGGAAGACTCGGTGCAAGCCTCGCCTTGGCATAACTGGCGCCAACAATCGCAGCTTCCAGAATTCCCAGCCCCAGCAGCGCATTGGTTGCTTTCAGAGGATAGTCGAAGAATTGACCATCGTAGTGTATTCGTGACAGCCTGGGACGCAACAGGAACTGTTCCCCCAGCATCTCCTGCCATAACTCATTGATCAAAGGAACCTTGGAGAAGAAACGATGACCGCCGATGTCGAACCGATATCCGAGGTGGTTGATCGTGCGGGAGATGCCACCCACTACGATATCAGCCTCGAGAATAGCGGACTGGACGCCGAGCTGGCTCAACTCATATGCGGCTGTCAGCCCCGCTGGTCCGGCTCCTATGACAAGTGCTTCCACTTTTCATCACCTCTCTCTAAGGTATGTGTCCTCTCTTGGCAACGGGCGGCTATACCGCCCTATGTGCCCTCAGGACTTCCGCGCTATGACGAGCGCCAACCGTCCCATTGGCCGCCAGTTCTGCCGTCCTGCATGCATGATGTGGACCCAGCCGATTCGCCTCGGTGACGCCCAGCACAGCCTTTCGTCGTGGCCATGCGAACAGGGCCTAGTGAGAAGCGTACGTCGTTGAGGGGTACCCAGCGCTTTGACGGATTCCCTCGCAATGGCGCTGTCTCCAGGAGGACAACGCTGGCGCGCTCCGCGTCCGTGGGGTACCCGTGATGGGGTATTCCAGATTTTCAAAACACTCCTCTGATGCAGACCCGGCGCACCCATAGCCAGAACGAGAGTTTGACAAGTGCCTCCATGCCCCAATACTTACTTAAGCATTGTAACATAGCACAGAATGTAATCCGTCAGTTACTGGTCGGCTGAGAGCGTAAAGTCCCTCTTTGCTGGAGTTTATCCGAATCCAACTTCTCGTCTCAATCCCTCTGGCCTGCCGGATTGAAGTTTTTTGCCCCAAAGACTCCGATAATAACCAAAGCCAGATGAAAGCAAATTGCCAAGTGACACTGCCAGAGATGCTATGGCCTACTGCAAACAGTGCCTTGAGAAACAACGAAAGATCGATGAGCTTCAAGAGGAAATTGTCCGCCTCAAAGCAAAGTTGCGTT
>Ga0315296_10004736_pt1 | contig 11084 bp, 9 predicted proteins | sample YL17G14_18_MG_FD_203921 | JGI IMG/M metagenome (GOLD analysis project Ga0315296, IMG submission 203921) | Sediment microbial communities from Yellowstone Lake, YNP, Wyoming, USA - YL17G14_18 | ecosystem: Environmental > Aquatic > Freshwater > Lake > Sediment | place: USA: Wyoming | collected...
TTTCCTTAATCGGGCCACCTGAGAGCCGGCAGGCAGTCTGATTGTCGGGGCAGCTTAGCTCCCCAGCCAGATTATGGCGCCTCACCGGAACCCGTCAGGTCCATTATAGCCCGGCTGCTAACTCCTGTGACCCTAGAAAATAGAATACAAGCCAATTTGTTCAACTAGGTAACAATCCAAGCTAATGTGTGACACGCAACTCGTTGATGTTTGAGGCGAAAACTACAAGTGGTCAGGAACAAAACTCTGCCACTGCCTTGCTACAAGCTGGGTCAACCGTTAACACTACGGCGCCGCGTTCTTCCCAGCTTGCGTTCGAATTCGGCTAACACACCTTCAAGGTCAATACGTGCTCCTAATCCACACGAGTTAGCCAAGGCTAACAATGCTCCATAAGAGCCTTTACAACCTCATCAGCGTATTCGTAATCCTCAATCTGCGTCTCAATCGCGTTCAAGATGCTGTTAAACTTCCTCGCCCTAATCACCGGTAAACCAACCGAATTCTCCTTTAACCCATGATCGCCCCTGAGAGCTGCATGTTTTCCACACATCCCCCCTAAAGCTCAACAAAACGAAGCTCTCCACCGTCTGGCCCTGCTTGAGCCCTTTGGCTGACCCCTTGGCTGGTAATACCCTGTTAGCCACGGCATCTACGCCCGAACGGCGGAATAGTTCCACAAGCAAAGAGGCACCAGCCCATGGGGTTGGTGCCTCCATTAAACCTCCTATTATCTTTACACCCAGGACTTCGTGCGGCTGCTTCATCTTCACCCCCTGGGTGATAGTTAACCATATCTAAGTCGTATCTGCATTGGGAAAGAATCGACGGATCGGGGGGGGCCAGATAGGGCATTGTCACCTCCTGATCCTGCTGTCTCTCGCTTCTATTCTAGCCATTATCTCTCCCACCTAAATACTTCCCCCATCAGCACATCTTAGTTTTCGGACAGCTTCTATAACAAATACTGCTTGAACAATCTTTTGTGGGGCACTTTATCTTCGAGTTTAAATAGTCTAACGGCATTACCGCCTAAAATCAGGTTCAGGTCGTCCTGAGGTATGTCCAATTTATCTACTTGTCTTAGGCTCCACCCGTAATAATCTACCTGATGGGCCGGAGGCCCTTCTTTACGGCTCTGGTCAGCATATGTTGTCGGGTAGCCCCCCGGCCACCACTGCTGTGGTATTGATGCCCCCCAATCTGTTCCCCAGATAAGTTTCTCAACACCTATATTGGGGTCGCGCAGTGGCTTTTCATAGAGTTCCGCCCAGTAAAGACCAGTCTCTAGGTAAACGTTGGGATGTGACGCCGCTACCTGCAAGGTGGCATCCATGTACATCTCTGACCACCAACCCTGCATACCGCCGTGCTGCATTATGATCGGGACATCAGGGTAAGCGCTGGCGATATCATGGGCAAGTAATGGATTGGCCCATTCACCAAGAGCTCGCCCAATGCCGCGGTGTGCCCCGGCATACCCCGATATTGTCCCAGTGTGATAACCTACTGGTACTTTATGCTTTCGGACTACCTCCATGATCTGACAGATTTCCTCAAGGCGCTCCTCCCAGGTATAAGTCTTATTCATATTGCGGGGTAGCCCCTCACCTATGCCACGGTAAAGCCCAGTGCTAAGTAGCCTATCCAGCTCCTTGCACAATTCCTCTATAGACCACTCTACCTCACCCCGCCTTATCTTTGCCCGGTAGGCAGTAGCACCACACATAGCCACGAACTTGTCTGGGTGCTTCTTCACAATCTCAGCATTGAGCTCATCGGTCATGCCAAAGGCAGACATAATAACACACATATCCACGCCATAGCGCTCCATGTCATAAAGCAGCCTGGGGGTGTTATCATATACCTCAACATCGGGCATCCCTTCAGCCAGGGTAGCATAGTCTGGCTTAATACCACGCTCTTTAAACTTAAATGCATGTCGCTGAGCGTGAACATGAGTGTCAACAACGAACCTGCCTCTTGCTATTCCCATTTTACCCTCCTTTCTTGATAGTGGTCGAAGCAATTGCCTATTTCAGCTTTTTGATGACTACCTCCTTTCCAGTTTAGTCATTAACTTAAGACATTCCGGCTAATATATATTAGCCGGAATAAGGGGGCTATATATACCGGCTTTTAGTATGCTGTACTTAAGGCTAAACGCACCTGCAGTCTCACAGGCAATGGCGAATAGTAGTAATGCCGGGGATGCTTCACCGGCAAAGTAAGCCGAGATAGATATAACCAGAGGTATAATAATACCACAGACCACTACCCCTACCCATAGTACAGGAGCAATATTGCCTCGGGTTAGCTCTATAACTGCTTGCTTTCCGGCTGCCCCCAGATAGGTGGCACTCCATAAGTATATGCCGATAACAATAGCGGTGGTAATTAATAGCACCAGGCTAATTGCCTCTGCTGCTATAATATCAACATCGCCACCAAACAGTCCGATGGCGATAATTAGCCCACAGCCATCGAGAATACCACCTAGGACAAATAACAGTGGCAGCAGGGCTGAATTCCAGAATGGGATGCCATTAACGTAATTCATGACAAAGCCGGTATATACTGCCAGTAGAAATGCAGTTATGCCAGTTAGCACTTTAAACACAACCTCTAGCCCCGTCCCGGGTAGCCAGTAGGAAAGCGCCATCTGGATGGCAGCAAACCCAATGAATAACACCATAAAGATGAACCCTCGGGACATCCATGATGTTCCCGGCTTAAGGATAATTCGCCAGAACCTTAGCGGTTTCCCCAAGTATGCGAGATGGAACCCACCCTTTAAAGCAATTACGATTAGCCACCCGAGAAACATACCCCACAGGTTGTTAAAGAATAGCGAGATCAAATAGAGGCCAGCACCAAGACCACTGGCTACCTCTGCAAGCCACATGAGGATACCCCGCCGCTCTATCCACTCTGACTGTGCGGTATATTTTACCATCCATTCATAAGGCTTCATTATCCGTCCTCACTTTCACTTAACGACTGATATAATAGACGGAGGGGTCAGTGCCATATTCAGGGTGAAGCTGGAAACCATTCTTCTGCTTTATCAATCGGGAAACTTCACTACTTGGGTCATCAAGATCACCAAAGTATCTTGCGGTGACCGGGCAGGTGATGACGCAGGCTGGGGTTGCTTCACGGTCCAACCCAGGCTTTAACCCCTTCTCAAGCCCCTCATCAACCCTCTCGGCGCAGAAATTACACTTTAGCACTGTCCCCGGCTGAAGAGGGTATAATTCTCTGCCAATAAGTTCTAATTCGGTCAAACCTTGACCTGGCCAATATTCCCTTTTGCCATCAGCATAGAACGTGCGATTTTGGTAAGGACAGGCGATTACGCAATACCGGCAGCCAACGCATTTATCATAATCAATCTCAACTATCCCATCTTCTCTTCTGGTAGAAGCACCCGAGGGACAAACATTGACACACGGCGCTTCTTGACAATGATTGCAAAGCACAGGATACATCTGTTTGGTCACCGCCGGGTACTTCCCGGTCTCTCCGATGACCACCCTGTTCCAGAAAATGCCTGGGGGCAGGAAGTGCTCCTGTTTGCAAGCCACCATACAGCTGTAACAACCAATGCATTTCTGTAGGTCTATCACCATTCCCCATCTAGTCATCTTAACCTCTTTGCATCTTTTTTCTTATAGCCAGCGAGAAATAGCAACCTCTTCCATCGCTGTTCAGTCATTCTTTCAAATTCGAGCAGAAATTCATCGGTTAGGTACTGGAAACGCTGCTGCGGCCGGGTATATTTTGATGGTGGTATCCCCTTTGGCTGCCTATTTATGACAAAGTTGACCCCGTCTTCCACCTCAAAGAGGGGGAAAACCTTGGTATCTACCGCCAGCCGCGATAATTCAAGTGTCAGATGTGAGGGAAATCCCCACCCCGATGGGCAGGGGGTTAGGATATGCAAGAATCTGAATCCCTTAATGCTTTTGGCCTTCTGAGCTTTTCGCATCAGGTCGTCAGGGAAACCAACAGTGGCCGTAGCCGCGTAAGGAATCACATGGGCGGCCATGATGGTCATGATGTCCTTCTTAAATTCCATCTTGGGGGCGCCAGGAGGATTGGTAGTATTGATAGTGCGCCATGGTGATGCCGAGCTTCTCTGGTTTCCTGTATTCTGATATGCCTCATTATCATAGCAGACATAGATGATGTCGTCATTTCTCTCGGCGGCAGCGGAAACAGCGCTGAAGCCAATATCAAAGGTTGCCCCATCACCAGCCCAGCCAATCACCTGGGTCTCGGTATCACCCTTGGCGATAAGACCGCTTTTTATGCCAGCGGCAATGAAGGCAACATTGCCAAACGGGGAGCCTACGGTATCGATAGGCTCACCGTTGTGTTCCAGAGCACGAATAACACTTGGTGCGGTACAGCCGGGTGGCATCACTAGTATCACCTTGTCGCCGATTGCCTTTAGAAAGTAGCGTATCGCCAGAGCAGCACCGCACCCGGGACAAAACCCATGGGGTGGTTTGATGTATTCATCGGTGCTAGTATACTTTAATGGTACGTCTATCGTAGTCATCGGTTTGCCTCTTTTCTTCCAGGCCTAGCCAGATTGCCTCCTGCTGAGGTGGGTCATTCTCTATAGTATACATGATAGCTTTCTCAATTAGCTTGGGTGAGATATCCTCACCGCCCAAACCACCAACAAAGCCGTATATTGGCATATTGTTATAAAGTGCCCACTTAATTTCCTGATAGAAAATGCCACATTGTCCGGGAGATATATCTCGCTCAATAACAGCCACCTTCTTTCTTCCAGAGAGCGCCTTTCTCACCAGCTCAGCCGGAAATGGGCGAAACATCTTAAGTTTAACTAGTCCAACCTTGTACCCCTTTTTCTGGAGTTCATCAATGACATATCTGCCGGTGCCGGCAGCACTTCCTGTCAGTACCATAACTACGTCGGCTTCGTCACATTTGTATTCCTCCACCAGGGGATACCCTCGACCAAAAATAGCCCTAAACTCCTCATTGGCTCTTGCCGCTTCCTCCAGGCACTGAATTTCAAGCTTGTGTAGTTCATACCTGTTCCCGGTGAAGTTGAACGGGTCGTAGCCATCCTTTTGGGGTGGGTGCTTCTTATGCCTTTTTAGAGTTCTCTCACCGAGAAGGGCTCGACGAGTAGGATCATAGGGTGGCAGATACTCGTCCACTTTTTCCTGCTCCGGAATGTCTACACTCTCGGAAAGGTAGGAGAGATAGACTCCATCCAAACACACCATCACTGGCAGGCTTATTGATTCGGCAACCTTGTAAGCCTGAATTATGGTGTCAAGGATTTCTTGATTTGATTCACAGTAGAACTGTATCCAGCCGGTGTCCCTCTGGGCAAGGCTGTCAATCTGACCGCAGGTTAGATTCCAAGGTGCTCCCAGCGGCCGGTTAACATTAGCCATTACAATTGGCAAACGTGACCCGGCCGCCCAGTGAAGTCCCTCATGCATCCAGGCAAGGCCCTGAGATGAGGTGGCGGTAAATACCCTTACCCCGGCTATTGAAGCCCCGGTTACATAGCCAAGTGCTGCCATCTCTGATTCTACATTGACAAACTTCCCCTTTAGCAGCCCTTCAGCGTAAAACTCAGATAATTGCTCTGGTATCCGTGATTGGGGGGTAATTGGGTAGGCACAGATAACTTCGGGCTTGGCAAGCAACGCCCCGTAGGCAGCGGCTTCATTACCGGTAATAACCTTTATCAATTAGTTGCTCCTTCCCACGATATTGCATTGCGCGGACATTCATGGACGCAGATGCCACATGCTTTGCACACCTTTTCATTGATGGTGAAGCTAAGGGCGGTAGGGTCAAGGGAAATAGCGAGGTCAGGGCAGGAGATATAACAAACCTCACAGAGGGTGCAGTGCCCGCAATGGAAACACCGCTCTGCCTCAACTATCGCCTCAGATTTGGAGAGCCCCAGGTTGATCTCATCAAAATTTGAAGTCCTTGTTTCCGCCGGTAGCATAGCCATTTCTACCCGGGGTGCGAAAGTAAAATGTGCCGTATTAAGGTCTTCAAACAAGACGACACTGTTTTTCTTACCGACATAGTCTCCAGCCAAGTAGCAGGTCATAGATATAGCCCCACCCTCTGCCTTGTGGGACAATGTAGCCATCTGCTCATCACCGCCAGTTAGAAAGGTATCAATGCCTAAAGCTGCTCTTTTGCCTGAAGCAATTGCCTCCACTACTGACCTAGACACACTGACAACATCACCGCCAGCGAATACACCGGCCATAGATGTTCTCCCCAGTTGGTCCACCTCGATTACCCCTCCAGACATTTCGATTGTGCCCGGTGGGCAGGGGAGCTCCACAGTTTCCCCCAAGGCAGCGATAACGGTATCCACATCTATGGTAAAGTTAGTGCCGACTACCGGCTCAGGGCGACGCCGACCATCTTTATCTTTTTCCCCGAGCCTTGTCTTCAGACATTCAAGTCTAGATACCCGATTGCCATCAGTGTCGATTTGAACCGGCATGGCCAGGTAGAGTATCTTGACCGCTTCCTTCTCGGCGGCCGCTACCTCTTCCTTAAAGGCGGGCATCTCTTCTATTGACCGCCGATAGATAATGGTTACTTCGGTGGCTCCTAAACGTCTTGCGGTGCGGGCAGCATCGACAGCGGTATTGCCGCCGCCGATCACCGCCACCTTTCGCCCCAAAGCTACTTTATCACCAAGAGCAACCCGCTTAAGAAAGTCGATCCCAGAGACTACCCCACTCCTGTCTTCTCCCGGGATATTGAGCTTCATAGAGCAGCCGGCCCCGCTGGCAATAAAGCAGGCATCATATTCCTCAGTGATAGCATTAAAAGCAATGTCCTTACCCACCTCAGTGTTCAATCTGATATTAACACCTAATTCGATTATCTCCTGTATCTCCCTATCAACCACATTTTTCGGCAGGCGGTATTTAGGAATGCCGAACCGGGGTATCCCGCCGGCAACCGGCAGTGCCTCAAATACAGTTACCTCGTGACCCAATAGGGCGAGATAGTAGGCACAGGTCATCCCTGCCGGCCCTGAGCCAATCACTGCCACCCTCTTGCCAGTTGGTTGTCTCTTTTCTGGTTTTCTGACCGCTTTGGCCTCAGCATAATCAAAGGCAGCCCGTTCCAGAGCATTAATGGCTACCCCTTCATCATATTGATTACGGTTGCAGTGCGTTTCACAGGGATGAAAACACACCCGTCCGCAGATACCTGGAAAGGGGGTTTCCGCTTTTATGTTTTCTAATGCCTCTTCAAACCGGTCGTTTTGAATAAAGTAAGCCGTCCGTTCCATGTCTTCACCGGCTGGGCAGTTGGCTTCACAAGGAGGTATCTTTACCCGATATACCGGGTAGCGTTCAACGATAACTGGGGAAATTTCACCCACAGTAACCTTCTCCACCGCGGTTCCCTCTAGGGCTTCCTTGACCCTTTGATAGGCCTCCCGAGCCGCCTCAATATTCCGGTCAACAGCGGGGATCTTCCCGTCTCTAATCACCTCGATCAAATGGTCAATATCTACTAAGGGAATGAGCTCGACAATGGCCCCTAGAATGGTGGTATTGATAATAGGCATGCCGCTGGGGAGAGTCAGTCCCTTGTCATGGGCAATCTGGTGGGCATCAATAGTGGTGACATTACACTCTTTAAGTGAAGGGAATGTGCTAAACGGTTTAGAGGTATTGATTAATACCGTTGTCCCCTTCTTTATTCTTGTCCCTATCTTAGAGTCCTTAGCCAAACTCTCGTCCATCAGGATAAGATAGTCTGGCTGGTACATCTTAGAGTGGACAAGAATCTTGTCCTGGGAGAGGCGAACATAGCTTTCTACTTGACCACCGCGCCTCAGTGCCCCATATGAAGCAAATGATTGAGAATAGTATCCTGCCTTTGCTGCCGCATCGGCTAAAAACTTGGCAGCGACCACAACACCCTGCCCGCCGCTACCAACAAGCTCTATCTCAATCACTTTTTCCTTCCTACAGTCAGTGCCAGCGTTAAGAAGATGCTTCGGAGCTAGCTACCCTTAACCTTTCTCACTTTAACCCTAACCGCGGTCTCAATATTGCCACAAATAGGGTCTACGTGTTCCAGGTCTATTGGTAATAGCGTGTCAAAATTAGCCCCTTTACCCCTGGCGATTGGTTGCCCCTTTGCCCAATGGCCGGCGGTAGCGGCAATACCTAGCGTCTGCGGATGCTGCCCCTCCAGCAGCTTAACTGTGCCAGTAACCTTCCGCCCCTGGTAGGTCTCCACTTCAATGGTATCGCCATCCCTTATCCCTTTCTTCCTGGCAGTATCAACATCCATCGTTATATTATAGGTATATGGGTTCATCCGGCTGGCTTCGTCTATCCATGGCTGCTCCATAGTTGCCGAACCGCTATGCAATATATCACGGTATGAGTAGCAGTAGAGGTCATATTCGGGGTTATTCAACTTATGGATGGTGCAAGGGAAGTAGGAGGTAAGGGGGGTATATTGCGAAAGGTCAATATTGAGGCCAGTCTCCTTATTTATCTTCTCGACTTCCTCTCTCATATGTACTAGATATTCCATGTAGATTGGCACCCTAACATCAAGGAACCATATCCAGTAGGCTTCCTCCACCCTCTTGGGCCAGCGGATAAAGCCGTGCTTCTTGAACCATTCCCAGTCGTGCTCCGGGCCAAACAGGCTCTTGACTACTCTATCACCCACCTCAGCCGTAGTTGGACTGTCCGTCGGCTTTAGTCGGTACTGCTCGCTTATGGGTAACGTTCTGTTGAACCTTGCGTTCAGCTCCGCTATCAGGTCCCGACCCCATTCCTTACCCAGCCTTTCCAGTATTTCCAGACCAACCTCGTAGGATGACCGCCGCTGTGCTTTTGGCTTGACTACCGGCTGGATTATATGGTAACACCAGTCGTCCATACCAAAGGCATGGTTGAAGTTCTGAGCCAGGCCTACATTCCACTGCTCTTCCGCTAGATAGCAAGTATCGGGCAGCACTATATCAGCGAAACCCTCGGTTAACTCAGTATTAAAAAGTTCGAAGCTAAGAATAAATGGTATCTCTTTAAGAGCATCAGCTATGGCATCACAATTGGCCACCCCCAACGCTATGTTGCTGTTAAGACTAATCAACATGTCAAGCTTGTAATCAGTCTGCAACCTCTGCCAGATCTCTTTACGGTCAGTACCGCCGGTAATCCATTTGAAAATGCCTATTGGTTGTATGTCCAAAAAGTGTGGCTGATGCCTAAGTCTGGGTAAGGGTATTGGCCATTCTCCATGGGGGGGCATCCTTGGGTGGGACTGGCCACTAAAAGGGCCAAAACGCTCGGTTGCCAGAAAGCCGTCGATTCCCTTGAAGGGTCCCCATTTTAGTGAACTGGGTCCTTCCATTCCGGGATAGCCCATAGTTCGGGCTGGCCAGCCTGTGGTGCCCCCGGGTACTTCAACTGCCCCTACTAACATACTAATCAAATTCACCGCAAAACAGGTATGATAGGAGTTCTCATGTCCCTGCCCCCCGCGGAAAATAACTGCGGCAACCGGTCTATAAGGCAGATTATGACCGTCAATGCTGATGGTGCTACCTACCCGGGCCTCTTGAGCAAACTGGGTGGCAATGCGGCGAATGGTCTCCACCGGCACGGTGCTTATATTGGATGCCATCTCCGGGGTGTATTGCTTGAGGTGTTCCTTAAGCCGCTGAAATGCTGGCTGGCACTTAACGCCATTGACCTCATACTCCCCTTCAAGGGCATAGTCCTTAATGGCGGGGTCATCATAAACCTTGACCTTACCCTCACCGGCATCCCAGACTAATGCCTTATTGGTATCATCATCACCAATCCAAATTACCTCCTCCTCTTCGCCAATGCCATGCTTTATCCCTTTGACTCCTCGTGCCGGCCCTTTCTCTCTTACGTACTTCAGGTCGGGACCGGTGAGGTAAGGGGCGTTAGTCTTGAGCTTGAGAAACGGCTTGTCAATTATTCCCAACTCGTTGACAATAATGTTGCACATGGCCAGGATAACCACCGCATCTGTACCTGGAATAATAGGTACCCATTCGCCTGCCGGAGCACTGCCAGCAGCCGTACTGCATCTTGGGTCAAAGACGACCATCTTCATACCGCGTGACTTGGCTTCAGCGGCCAGCCTGGCACAGGTTATTGCTGAGTGACCGGAACCGTGACCTTTACTTGAGCCAAACAACAAAGCATAATTACAGTACTTGAAATCGGGAACTATTGACCAGGAGCCATGAATTAGACCACCTACCGGGTGGGCTCCATTTCCACAGTGCATACCGAGGCCAACTACGAATCGATTGAACGGGCCGAGAACCTCCAGAGCATGGCCGATACGCCATGGCTGCCACATCACCCCGGCTATTATGGCTAGCTTTTTCGGATCATCTTCGATTATCTTTTTCAGCCTGGGTATAATCTCGTCAAAGGCTTCCTCCCAGGTAATCTCCTTCCATTTGGGAACAACACCTAAACCCTTCTCGGGGTTGGTTCTTCTTATCGGAACATTTAGCCTGTTGGGGTCATACAGGACTTGTAGCCCGGCGGCTCCCTTGGCACACAGACCACCCCTGGCCCCCATGGTGCTATCGGGCTGCCCCTCTATCTTAACAGCTACGCCATTAACCCGGCGAACTCGTATGCCGCACACACCATAGCAACGCCCACACATGGTGCTAACCCACACATCTTCCCAGATTGTAGCCCTTCTTGTCTTAGTTACCATTTGTCTCCTCTCCAGTCACAGCAACTTGTATGGCAAGGATGTCGCGATCAATTACCTAGCTTACCTACTAATAGTTTAGTTTTTTCCAAAAATTTGGTAACATGTCAAAGGGCTGACATTTTTCCGGGATTTTGTTGCAACACCACTCTTGGTTGATATTATATTTTACCCCTTGGAACTCTGTCAACTGCAGAACTCAGGACATGGGGGTTGTGCAATGGTACGGTTTAGTGTGCACCCCGGCCACGGCAAACGTGATTGGATAGGTGCTTCCGGGCAGGAAGGTAGAGAGCTGATTT
>Ga0315296_10004737_pt1 | contig 11083 bp, 7 predicted proteins | sample YL17G14_18_MG_FD_203921 | JGI IMG/M metagenome (GOLD analysis project Ga0315296, IMG submission 203921) | Sediment microbial communities from Yellowstone Lake, YNP, Wyoming, USA - YL17G14_18 | ecosystem: Environmental > Aquatic > Freshwater > Lake > Sediment | place: USA: Wyoming | collected...
TGTGCGGGAGCATCAGCAGCCTGGTAGAGCATGTCGCCTCGCCCAAGCAATCGTTCTGCCCCCGGCTGGTCCAGTATCACCCGGCTGTCCACACCCGAAACGACTGCAAAGGCTATGCGTGCCGGAAAGTTGGCTTTGATCAGGCCTGTGACCACGTCCACGGACGGACGCTGGGTTGCCAGGACGATATGAATGCCGGTTGCGCGCGCCAACTGCGCCAGGCGCGTGATCATGCGCTCGGTCTCATCCGGAGCGATCAGCATCAGGTCAGCCAGTTCATCAATGACGACCACCAGGTAGGGTAGTTTCTTGTTACCCTGCAGCTTCATCCGGGCGTTGTAATCAGTAATGTTGCGCGCCCCTGCCTGGGCGAACTGGTGATATCGTTTGTCCATCTCACGGGTCAACCATTGGAGTGCACCAATCACTCGTTCCATTTCAACTACGACCGGCGCCAGTAGATGTGGTATGCCGTTGTAATTGGTCAATTCCACCCGCTTGGGGTCAACCAACAGCAATCTCAGATCGCTAGGGGCGTTGTGGAGCAGAAAACTGGTCAGAATGGAGTTTACGCAGACGGATTTTCCCGAACCGGTCGCACCAGCTATCAACAAGTGTGGCATGGAGGTCAGGTCAGCGACGAGTGGGTGCCCGGAGACATCTCGACCCAGGGCAAAACGCAAAGGTGGTCTCCCGCGTTGGAAGATGTCACTTTCTACAATATCGCGCAGTGCGACCAGGGTCATTTCATCGTTGGGGACCTCGATGCCCACAAAACGCCGGCCAGGTACCGGGGCCTGGATGCGGATGCGGGGAGCAGCTAGTGCAAGTGCCAGGTCATCGGCAAGCGAGACGATCTTACTCACTCGTACCCTCGTCCTTCCATTGCGTGTCTCAATAAAAAGGGGCTCTACTCCGAATTGGGTGACGGATGGCCCGCGGTTGATCTCAATCACCTGGACCGGAGCGCTGAAAGAAGCCAGCGTTGCTTCGATCAGGCGTCCACGTTGTTCGATGAATTCCCTGTTGACTGATGGAGCCGATCCGGTATCCAGGATTTCTTTTATTTGCGGCAGGATCCAGGTGATGACCGCTGCGCTGGTGGAAGTTTGTGGTCGTGTGTAACCGGCAGGTATGATCTGCTCAAGCGATTCTGGTAGAGGTTGCATGGGTGTGAAACCGTTGGCAAGGGAAGACTCGATATCCCCCGAAACCTTGGCATCTCCACGTAACCGGTCTGCCCGTCGTTTTACCCAGTTCTGTCGCAGGCGGACGATCAAGGGATTAAGCCGCAGGTACAGCTCATAAATGGAAAGGTCGAATGTCATTGTCAGCGCGATCAACAGCCATGCCAGCAAGGCGATGATCGCTCCCGCGCTGCCCAGTCCTGTCCATAATGCACGCAGGAGCTGGCTGCCGATATAACCACCCCACTTCCCAATATCCGTAAATCCCTCTACCTTGGCTGATTTACCGGCAAATACATTCATGGCGGTCAGCAGCCATGAGTAGGATAGAACCATGCCAAAGATTCGTCCGATTGATATCGAAGGGATGCCTTTGACATTACGCAATAGCAGCCACCCACCGATAACCAAAAGCATGATTGGGAACAGGTAAGCACCCCAGCCGAATAACTGCCTCAGAAAATGTATCTGCCCACTTGTCATACTGGAGGCGCTGGGCTTGACCAGGCTGGCCATGGCAAACATACCTGTCAGGATCAATGCAGCGCCAGCTAGATCAAGCCTGCGTTCAGGAGGTACGCGCGGCTGGGATGGCTGTTGCGGCAGATGGCGTAGTACGGATTTCCCTGGTACCTGTGTGCGCGCAGGTTTACTCCGGCTGGGAATACTTCCTTTTTTTGACTTCTTACTGCGTGAGGTTCGGCTGGATTTGCTGATTGGCATGTGCAGATACTTTAATTGTAACCCTTGTGGGATTCTCGCTGAACAAAGATACCAGCAATGCTCCACTCCAATTATAGCACAAATGGTCTGTTTAACCTGCGGTACAATTACCTCACTCGCATCTTGAGGAACACAAGTTGTTTGAGATCATCTTCCTTGGTACCTCTGCCTCAGCGCCATCAGCGCGTCGCGGCCTCTCCTCCCAGATCGTCAAACACGACGAGTATCGTTTTTTGATCGATTGCGGCGAGGGCACTCAGCGCCAGATCCTCCAATCTGGTGTTGGGTTCAAGCGTCTCACCCGTGTCCTGCTCACCCACGGTCATCTTGACCATATCCTTGGGCTTGGTGGTCTGCTGTCCACCTTTATGCGTTGGGAGGCGATCGAAGAACTGGAGATCTTCGGCGGGCGTTCTGCGCTGGACCGTGTTCACGATTTATTATTTGGCGTGGTCTTGCGCGGCCAGGAACCACCCATTTCCATTAAACTTCAGGAGGTCAAGCCCGGCCTCTTTCTCGATGCTGAAGATTTCACCCTCTCTGCCTTCCCTGTCTCCCACCGCGGGCCTGATTGCCTGGGTTTTCTCTTCGAAGAGAGATCCCACCGGCCTTTTCTTGCAGATAAGGCGGAAGCCCTGGGTGTCCCTTCAGGCCCCGAACGCCGCGACCTGGTAAATGGAAAGACGATCACTCTGGTGGATGGAAGACAGGTTTCCCCGGACCAGGTAATGGGTGCGCTGCAACGCGGCATCCGCCTGGTGGTAGTTGGCGATGCCGGCAGGACAGATGATTTGCTGGATGTCTGCCAGGATGCAGATGCCTTGGTGATCGAATCCACTTATCTCGAGGCGGAGGCCGGGATGGCCAGGCAGTTTTCACATTTAACCGCTCGCCAGGCTGCAGAATTGGCCCGGGAGTCAGGCGTCAGGAAGTTGTTCCTTACCCATATCTCGCGTCGCTACCGCGAGAAGGACGTATTGGAGGAAGCCCTGGCCATTTTCCCAGATACTGTCGTGGTTCGTGATTTTGATGCGTTCCAGGTGAAACGGGAGGCTTGAAGTAAGACGAGGAGGTTGACATGGGTAAAAACGTTTTTATCGTTACCAAAAATAAAAGGCGCTGACGACAAGAAAGGCATAGAAGGGTTCATTGACCAGCTTTGTAAAGAATTGGGTATTGAAGATGATGAAATCCAGCAGGCAGAACCTGAGGAAAAGAAACCTAAAAAGAAGAAGAAAGTAAAAGAATCGGGAAAGAAGTAACCTGCCGAAGTGATTTCCAATGATTTACAACCCACATTAAACCCGGGAACGTTCATATCGGTTTAATCCAAAACGAGGGTCAGCGGATGCAGCCCCTCGTTTAAGCTTAAAGGCGAAAGGTCAACAGGTTATTAGATGGAATCGCTGGTCATGATGAACAGCGGGGTCATTTCGAAGCTCTTGTAGTACGGACGCAAGCGCTCTGTGCTGTAGAACCGCTCCACGTTGACGGTTTTCTTGGTACTGGTGACAACCTCAATCGGCAGGTTGTCATAGCGGCCGTTCTTCAAGACGACCAGCCGGCCATGTGTTTTGGCAAGGATCAGGTCAAGCGCCAGGTTCCCGTAAGCCATCGGTACGATCGAATCGATCGCATCCGGGTCGCCGCACCGGACCAGGTACCCCAGTTTCTGGTTGATGACGTCGATCGACTTCCCATTGTTATATTTCGGTGTCAACTCCTTCATTTTGGCAGAGACGAGATCTCCAATACCGCCCAGTTTTGAATGTCCATACGCATCTGTTGTCTGGCTTTCAAAGATCATTTCACCTTTTTCGAACATTGCCCCCTCTGAGACCAGAGCCACCGCGTACTTGCTCGGATTTCGATTCCGATCCTGCACCAGTAATTCGGTCAGTTGGTCCATATTGAACTTCCACTCCGGGATTACGCAGCGGTTTGCCGCACCAGCCATGGTGGGCAGCATGGCGGTAAAACCAGCGTACCGCCCGAAGACTTCCAGGATCATCAGGCGCTCGTGTGACCCTGCGGCTGTACGCAGGCTGTTGGCTAACCCGATCGTTCGCGTGACACAGGTGCTGAAACCGATGCAGTAATCCGTTCCTGGGACATCATTGTCCATGGTCTTCGGAATCGCAACTGTTTTTATTCCTTCCTGGAACAAGCGCACTGCATAAGAGAGAGTATCGTCACCACCGATGGGAATGATGTGATCGATCCCAAGGAAATCCAGGTTTTTTAGTACCTCCGGGGTCAGGTCGTTGACTTCTTCTGTATATTTATCCTTCAGGTGTTCAGGAACATTGTTCTTTTTTACCCTGGAGGGATTGGTACGTGAGGTGTGCAGGAATGTTCCACCAGTTCGGCCAGCCTTGTTGACGATCTCATCGGTCAGGACTTGAAAATTAGCGCTGTTATCTGCTTCTTTATCGCGGATTATTTCTATTAGTCCCGCCCAACCACGGCGGATGCCGATCACCTGGTAACCTTCTCTGGAAGCCCTGATGGTAACCGCCCGGATTGCCGGATTCAAACCTGGTACGTCTCCTCCCCCTGTTAAAATGCCGATAATTCCTTGCTTCTTATTGGTCATCATATTCTCTCCATGCAATATCGATTTCTGGTCAACCTGCACCTGTTATCGATGTTTAATTTGATCATCTGGAATTATTTTAACTGCTATCGTTTGATTCGTATACTGTTTTCTTAAGCGGTTTATACTGGTTGGATAACATGTTACATGCCCCTGAAAGAATGTATAAAACCGTCCCGCAGGTTTTTTTGTTGGGGAGGCCAGATTTCAAGACAACCTGCGGGACGTTCGCGGAATAAAAACGAAATTCACATACAGATCGAGATTGGCATTCCTCTTTTCGGGAAAGAAATCATGGGGTATACCCCATCTGCGGTACAATTATTTGTCATTTCTAGGAGTCCGTACATATGATGGAGAAATCATTTACGCTTGGTATATTAACCTCTGGCGGCGATGCCCCAGGGATGAATTCATGCATTCGGGCTGTCGTCCGCACCGCATTATCTATGAATGCCCGTATATTGGGCGTGCTCAATGGCTTCGAAGGTTTGATTAACGGCGAGTTCAGACCCCTTGGGGCGCGCGACGTCGGTGGGATTTTGCAGCGTGGTGGCACCGTGCTGCATACCCATCGCAGTGAACGCTTCAAGGAACCAGCTGGTCAGCGCGAAGCCATCCGCCACATGAATGAGGCTGGTATGGATGGTCTGATCGTCATCGGTGGTGACGGATCGCTGCGCGGTGCACATGTCCTCACCCAACAGGGCATTGCAGTCCTTGGCGTACCGGCCAGCATTGACAATGACATCTGGGGCAGCGACATGGCAATTGGTGCGGATACAGCCCTCAATACCATCATGGATGCTGTGGATAAGCTGCGCGATACAGCTTCCTCCCACAACCGTGCTTTTTTGATAGAGACTATGGGTCGTGGTAGTGGTTACCTGGCTGTTTTGGCGGGCATTATCTGCGGGGCAGAGATCGTCTTGTGCCCCGAGATACAGGTGACGGTTGCAGAAGTAGCAGCAGTGATCGAAGACGCTTACCGGCGGGGAAAGAACCATTCCATTCTTATCGTGGCAGAGGGCGCAAATATCCGCGCCGTTGAACTGGCTAGGTCATTGGATGAAATGGACGTGGGATTTAAAACACGTGTGACCATTCTTGGTCACATCCAGCGCGGCGGATCACCCACTGCATTCGACCGCTTGCTGGCAGCCCGCCTGGGTGTCAAGGCTGTACAGGGGTTGCTCGAGGGAAAGTCAGATGTAATGGTTGGTCTTCAGGGGCGTGAGGTCGAGTTCGTTCCACTGGAAGAAGTGACCAGCCACCCGCGGCCGGCCGATCTGAAGGACATTAATATGGCGCGCATGCTGGCGCAATAGCCGGAAACAAGCTTTTTTATCATTTTTCGTTTTCCAGAATTGACCATGACGTCGTTGACCCGCTCTGGTTTCCACCGGTCATAGGGATGGTTCACGAGCTCTCTTGAAGACAATTTATAAAGATAAGTTTATGGGACCTTTATTGCTCCTTCGGATTATTCCGGATTTCATATCCAGGTCGGTTCTACGTATGTCCCGAACACGCCTTTCATGACCGCGATGATCTCGCCCAGGGTGGCATAGGCATGGACCGCTTCCATGATGTATGGCATTGTATTTTTGCTACCCTGGCAGGCGATCCGCAGGCTGTCCAGGCTTTGCCCGACGCGCCCGTTATCACGGCTGTGTCGTACTTCTTTTAAACGGTCAACCTGTCGCTTGTAACCGTTTGGATCCATTTCAAGCAGGGGGATGGATAGCGGCTTGTCCTCCTGGAAGGCATTTACACCGACGATCTTGCGTGTCTGATTTTCAATCTCCCGCTGGTAACGGTAGGCAGCGTCTGAGATCTCGCTTTGAAAAAATCCCTTCTCGATCGCCGGCAGTACACCGCCCAGCTCCTTGATCCGTCGGAAGTAATCATATGCCTGTTTTTCGATCCGGTCGGTCTGCGCCTCAACAAAGAACGAGCCGCCCAGTGGATCGATCGTATTTGCCACTCCCGATTCTTCAGCAATGATCTGCTGTGTTCGCAAGGCGATGGTCGCTGCGTGTTCGGAGGGCAGGGCAAGGGCTTCATCCAGGCTGTTGGTATGCAGAGATTGTGTCCCTCCCAGGACCGCCGCCAATGCCTGGATGGCGACCCGCACGACATTGTTCTCCGGCTGCTGGGCGGTCAGGGATACCCCCGCGGTTTGGGTGTGGAAACGCAGCAGCCATGAACGCGGGTTCATCGCCCCAAAGGTTTCCTTCATTTCCCTTCCCCAGATCCGGCGGGCGGCGCGGTACTTGGCGACTTCTTCAAAGAAATCGTTATGCGCATTGAAAAAGAACGACAGGCGTGGTGTAAATTCGTCCACGTCCATGCCGCGCTCGATCCCCCACCTTACATACTCCATGCCATCTGAGAGGGTGAAAGCCAGCTCCTGTGCCGCCGTCGCACCAGCTTCGCGGATATGGTACCCGGAGATGCTGATCGTGTTCCACTGTGGTACCTTCGCAGTACCGAATTCCATCGTGTCCACCACCAATCGCATTGAAGGTTCCGGCGGAAAGATATATTCTTTCTGTGCAATGTATTCTTTCAGGATATCGTTCTGTATGGTACCTCGCTGCTGGTCGGGGTGCACACCCTTGTTCTCCCCGGCAGCGATGTACATCGCCCAGATGACCGCAGCAGGTGAGTTGATGGTCATGCTGGTGGAGATTTGATCGAGCGGTATGCCGTCCAGCAGGATCTCCATATCCTTGAGTGATGATACGGCTACACCGCACTTGCCGAACTCACCCAGCGATTCGGTCGCATCCGTGTCGAAGCCCATCAGTGTCGGCAGGTCGAATGCAATGGATAGACCGGTTTGACCCTGGTCCAGCAGGTACTTAAAACGGGCGTTCGTCTCCTCTGCTGTCCCAAAACCAGCGAACATGCGCATTGTCCACAGTTTACCTCGATGGAGAGTGGGATGGATGCCGCGCGTAAATGGATACTCACCGGGCAGGCCAATGTCCTTCTCATAATCGATATTGGTCCCGTCAAGCGGGGTATACAGACGGTTAATCTGTTCCGAAGAGGTGGTAATGAATTGATCACAGCGCTCTGGAAAATTCTGCAGTATGTTCTGCAGAGTGGTTTCCTCCCATTTCTCCAGAGACTGCTGAAGTCGGAGTAACTTCTCACGGTCGTACATCAACCTCTCCTTCTGCCTACCCTTGATGATGGTTAAAATGATAGCATGGGTGATCTCACCCTCAGCGCTTCCTACATGTCTGAGTCGATGATCGTCCCTGCTTGAATGTTTTTCGCGCGATAAAGTCGCCTGTCCGAGATCTCGATCAGTTTATCCGCATCGTTCGTATCTTCAGGAAAACCTGCCAATCCCATGCAGGCAGAGACATGCTCCTGAGCGCCTGCGGGCAAGTCCAGGTTGCAGCTTTCAAGGGTGCGGCATAATTTACCGGTTACGGTTAATGCGGTTTGCTTGCTGGTTCCGGGCAAGATCAACGCAAACTCATCTCCTCCATAGCGTGAGATGAAGTCCGTCCCGCGCAAACCCCGGCTGATGGCATCTGCGATTTGTTTCAGGGCATTATCTCCTGCAGAATGACCATATGTATCATTGATGCCCTTAAAACCATCCAGGTCCATCATGATCAATGTAAAAGGATGCTCGAAACGAGAAGTACGGTTTGCCTCGTCGATTAATCGCGCAGCCAGGGCCCGCCGGTTGGGTAGATTTGTCAGTGGATCAGTCTGGGATAGTTCCATGATCTGGGCATAGAGGAAGGCGCTGTGCAGGAGCGCCCCGGCACGTTCTGCGAATAGACGGGCAATTGCTGCTTCCTGTGAGGTGATGCTGTGAGTTTGGTCCCAATAAACAGTCAATGCTCCCAGTTCCTGGTCCGGTGATTGCAGGCTGAAGACAGCGTAAGCCTTGAAGCCCTCCCGCTTAATCAGGTTTTGCATGCTTATTAAGTGTGGGTCTTGATTAACGTCAGGTACTAGAACCGATAGCTGTCCTCTCAGGATAAGACCGCCAGGGACATCCTTGTAATTTTTTTTAATCCCTTTTATATATTCTTTTGAGAGGGCAATCGAATGCGCACAAGTCAATTGATCCAGCTCTCTGTTATATAGGAACAACGCGGCTCGTTGCGCCTTCATCAGTGAACGGGCTGATTCCACGATCGCAGGCAGCAGAGATGTATGTTGTAGATCGGAAGTCAATTGGGTCACATGTGTACTGAACTCACGCAGCATTTCAGCCCTTACGATGGTCTCCTGGTACAGGCAGGCACGCGTGATCAGAAGCGCAACGATATCGGCAACCTGTTGTGCCCGCTGGATTTCCTCTTGATAGAAATGGTGCTGCCGGTTGTAAGAAATAATGACAGCACCCCAGAATACATTTTCTTGGTATGTATAGATCGGCACTCCTAGCAGGGACTGCGCCGGGATTTCGGCAACGACCTCTCTGCTGACATATTCCGAATTTTGGGCATCTTCCACCGCCAGGGGCTTGCCGGCCTCACGCAAACTTCTGGTCAATGTCCTCTCATCGGGTTTGGGGGTGATCTGGGTATATGTTTCTCTCATCAAGCCATAAGCAGCCAGCGGCCAGGCCAGTCTTGTCTCTTCATCCCAGCGCGTGAGGTGCGCGCTGTCTGCACCCAGCACTTCCCCCACGTGGTCGGCGATGGTCTGGTAGAGGTCATTTAGTTCTGTGTGGGTTAAGCTCAACCTGGTGAGATTGTTCAAACGATCCAGGAAGGCTCCTTTTTCCTCTGCCTCAGACCATGATTTGTAGACCCGCCTGGTTTGAATTGATATCAATACCCCAGATAAAACCATCGCCAGCGTGTAGGTGACGATCAGGATTTGAACGAATAGCCTGGGCGGAGAAAATTCCAGCCCGGGTGGGGCTGGTAGTGGCTTCAGAATGCCGTGCAGGTAAGCTGCCATCAGGCTGATGAAGAGGGCGGCACCTACCGCATTCATGATTAATATGGCTTTTCCCGGTAGGACAACTGCTGACATCCCAATATACATGATAAAGAGTATTGGCAGCGGACTTAGGATTCCATTGGTGATATGCATCCCCAGGATGGTTAGTAAAACGTCGGTCAGGGCTTGCAGGGAGAATGCTTGCGTTAATTTGATCCGGGCTTGCGTTTCGTTTTGTGTGGCGATATTGAGTATCTTGCGGTACACAATGGTGAAGAAAAGGGTGGAAGTAATCGTAATGATTATCAGACCGACACCCGTCCAAAAGCCCAATGTGCCCCGATAAAAAACCGCGATGTAAACCAATCCTCCCCCAACGAACAACCAGCGGGTTAAATTCAATTGCTGGATCTGCTGTGATATTTTGGAGAATGGGATCGCTGGTGGATATTGCATCAATAATCACTGATTTTCAGGATTTGTGCCGGTGGTCCTGTTCTTTATTATATAATGCATTGGAGTTCATGAACACTCTTTTTTGGGTTTTAAGATGTTCTGGTATACTCATTTTATATCCGTCACTCTCCAGCAATGATGCAGTTTGCCATTGAGAACCCAACAACCCAACACAGAGAAACCAATGATATTCCTTGGATTCCTTTACGATTGTATGACCGCTAATATTTGGGCTTTGGATTCTGCGTATAGAACCAGCCTCTTTTTTGTGGAGCCATCCTTTCCCGGGGTAATAAATGCCGCGTTTTGAAATGGACGTAGATCCTGTCGACCATATAACCGCTGGCGCGATTGGCAAGCCAGGCCAGCGTATCTTTTACATCCAGGGTTGGCAGGGAGAGCGAACGATTACTGTCCTGGTCGAAAAGATCCAGCTCCAGTCACTTTCGGTGGGCGTGGAAAAGTTTTTAGCCGATATCGCCCGCGAGAATCCCGATCTGCCAGAAGCCTCTCCCGACTTCAATGAAGACCATATGCGCATCATCCCGCCGGTTGAACCGCTTATTCGAGTCGGTGAAATTGGTCTTGGATACGATAAAGAACACGACCGGATTGTATTGATCTTGCGCGAGTTGCTCAACGAGGGAGAGGATACTGAAAACGCTTCTGTAATTCGTTTCCGCTGTACCCGTACCCAGTTGCGCGCCATGGCCCGCTGGAGTGCAGAAGTAACCCAGCGTGGTCGTCCGGTTTGCCCCCAGTGTAGCCAACCGATGGAGCCGGAAGGGCATTTTTGCCCCAAGAAGAACGGGCACAAGCATTAGTTCAACCAAGGAAGGTCACGTGTCCATCCCCCTGGACGGTAACCTGCAGACCACCCTGCAGTATGGACAGATTGAAATGCAGGGTCAGTTCACCCGCGGCTGCAACTATAGCTTCCTGGTGCGTGTTCATCATCAGGGCTTTGAAGTTCTGACGGTATACAAACCATCCAGGGGCGAGCAGCCTCTGTGGGACTTCCCGGAAAATACGCTGGCTCGACGTGAATTGTCTGCTTATTTATTCAGCCAGGCGCTTGGATGGAACTTCGTCCCGGTCACCGTCTTACGGGAAGACGGTCCCTTCGGCCCCGGCTCGTTGCAGCAATTTATTGATCACGATCCCCGTGTTCACTACTTTACATTCACAGAGG
>Ga0315296_10004738_pt1 | contig 11082 bp, 11 predicted proteins | sample YL17G14_18_MG_FD_203921 | JGI IMG/M metagenome (GOLD analysis project Ga0315296, IMG submission 203921) | Sediment microbial communities from Yellowstone Lake, YNP, Wyoming, USA - YL17G14_18 | ecosystem: Environmental > Aquatic > Freshwater > Lake > Sediment | place: USA: Wyoming | collected...
CTGGCGGCATAACACCTGCACGTTTCATCAGAATGGGCCAAGCTTACGTGGGTCGAACGTTCAACTTCATTGTGCCTGAGTTTAACGATTGGTTCAAGTACAAGGGCATGGTTGAACCGTTGAAGTTAGCAATGGAGCGCGGCGAAATCAGATATGAGTTACACCGTGAAGCCATTGGTCCGTACAGATTCAGTAATTTCTTCAGTGTCAACTATAATGTGGCAACTTCTGGCAGAGGTTACGAAGTGACGGTGCAGGATCCTAACTTCAACGCCATTGAAGACCGCATGCTATGCAGATTGCATAGGCTTACCAAGCAACGTTTCGTTGAAATCGCGGACAGCCAGATGAGATTGGCTTTCGGCAAGATCGACATCGAGAAGGGCGCCAAGCAGATCCGTGACCATTTGGCGCTCGTTTATGCTATTGAGACTAAGCATCCGCTTGTTGCGTCTCGCTTTGCTCCCAAGCCCGTGTTGATTACGCCTGAAGCTTACGGGACTATTGAAAAAGCCCGCAACGCCATTCTGGAACATATCCCACGCGAGTTTGTGACTTTTTCAGCTCGTTTAGAAGACCGGGCTGTACGATTTGCGTGTGCGGCATCCTTGTTGAATTATTTCCAAGCAGGTTCTGAAGAGTGTATTCCAGTAAGTGAAGATGCTTTGAAGTATGCCATTCAACTCTATGTAGAAGAGGCATCTGTGCGCTCCCGACAAGAGTTCAAGCCTGAAGAAGTTTTGGCTAAAATTCACTAGCGTAGTTGCGCTTAACTGTGCTTTTCAGTGTCTAGTGCTCCTTAGAAACACACACGCAATTGAAGACGGCTAGGGTTTCTTGAGCGTATGTCTGACAGTGTCTTCCTTCGCAATATGCTTGAGCCGAAACTTGTCTCCGCAGATCGGGCATACTAGCGATTGCCCTGTGTCAATTTCTGTTCTCTTTGCTTCCAGTCTTAGCCTTTCTTGCTGCTGCTGATGCAGTGTCCTGAGCTTCTCTTCGGGCGCGACTGCTGACAGTGCCCACGCTCTTTCAAGCAGAAACAGAGTTATCATTGCCTTCTCATCGTCAGCCTTGGTTAATGTGACCCAATGTTTGCCCGGCGCTTTCTTCCCGGTTGCCTTCTCGTAGGATTCTATTTCATAGTTCTCCTGAATGATAGCTGGGACTTCGTCCAATGAATCAGTAACCCTTCTTGTTACCTTGTCGTTTTCGTCAGCTTGAGCTAGTGATATGATGTCGTAGAGCCAGCCTTCCCTTTGACTTCGCTGAAATAGCATGGTGTTTCCCTCAAGCTGAGCGAACCGTGTGCCAACAGGGCATTTCACGGCTTTTACCATGACTTTTCCAAATTCGCTATCCCGGCAGGTTTTGAACAGCCATTCACCTGTAAGAAAATCCCGAACGCGATAGAAGCAGACTTGACCGTTTCTGAGTTGCCGCAAGCTCATATCATACCATGCGTCGTTGGCTCGCTTCTCAATCTTCGTGACCCTGATCTGTTTGAGAAAAGCCAAGCGAGATCACGCTCCTATATAAAAGCCATGTTGGGTTTTAAAGGATTAGTAGGTCGATCTTGTGCACGATGGATGAACGCTTAGATGGGTCTCCACGCCTGCTGATTGAACGGTTTTGCGGTTGAATAGTATTGCTTCCGGCGTTGTCCCAGAGCCATATCGACGAATTCAGGTAATACGAAGCTGACAAATTCAGGGCTCGGAGTGCCCCAGCGAAGGCCCACGCAAGATGGGTCAACGTAGACATAAAGCTTCATGCTGTTCATTGAATACTCTGCTTCCCTCGGGCTTCCGTACCTTGGCTTTTCGCTGATCTTGAATGGCCAAAGCTTACACGCCATTGGTTTCATATACTGTAGCTGGCATAGCCAACTGCCGTAATAGTTGCCTAGGAAGACGCATGTGTCGTCGCTTTTATGTTTCAGATGAAGCCGGCTCAATCCTGGAACTGTGTAGTCTACGCCGTAGGTCTTAACTATGTTTAGCCATTCGGGAAAGTCCAAGACGACCTCAAAGCCTTTGCAGCACACTCCGCAGGCATTGCAGTTCCAGTTTTCTAGGTATCGCCAGGGCACAGGCATCATGATCATAATCAAGAATTAGAGTCAGCCGCAGATTCTTATAAGCCTAACTTAGCCTCAAAGATTGCTTTTGCTTCTTTGAAACGTGGGTTCGCATAATACTCTCCAGCTTTGGCAGAATGCAGAGGCATTTTGAGGCTGCGTCGTCTATTGCTCAGATTTCTGTGCTTGTCGTGTTAGCTTGGACATAGATGCCTCTGAAGTCGGTAGCATGAACTGATACTTCCACTTCAGGTGTCGGGACTGTTGCGGTGAAAGACGCTATGTATGTCCCGTTTCCGTAGTCTAGAAGTGCATAGTCGTTAGTGTCGTCCGGGATTAACCAAGTGCCCGAAACCTGGTAGTAAACTGTGATTTGTTTCGCAAGCGCCGGGAGCGCCTCATTCAAGACGTTGATTGTCACGTTGATCTGTCTGGTGGTCTCGTTTAACCTTCGATTCGCACTTTTGATCAACAAAACCGTGGTTACGTTTACAGAATAAGCTGTGTCAACGTCTGTTTCTCGACCGACCAGAGTGTGGACGAAGTTAGCAGAGGCTGAGGAAACGCCGTATCCGTTAGCGCCCCAAGACAGATAAATGCCAGATGAATAGGGCGATGTTTCTTCAAGGGTGAAGTCCAAGACGTTTTTTCCACTGAGATATTGACGGCCTATGAACTCTCCCCATTCCTGAAGATTGAATTCAAGGATGCTATTTGTGCCTCCAGTGGATATGTTTGCGAGCGAACCTGCAACAGCGTGCCTAGACCCAAGTTTCACACTTAACATGAAGTCGTTCAAAGAATCCGCGTCCATATCCCCTGAAGTCTTGCCTACTTCGAGAACGTAGAGTTGAGCGGACAAGAGAAGGGATGCCATTATGAAAGCGGCGACCAGAAGAATTTGACCCGAATTTTGATTTCGTCTCATCGTCTTTCAACCTCTTAGCCGGTCCACGCCAACTGCAAACGAATAGCAAAGAAATCAACCACTTGACTTCTGGTTGCGCAGACGTACTGAACTGACACAACTTCCCTCCCAAGGAGATTGGAATTCTGAATAGCCTCTGAGTTCACTGCGTTGCCTGCTTCGTCGAAGACTGTAAGGTTGAATGAGACGCCTAGAGGCAGCAGAGTATCCAACGCAGTCTTCATATTTGCCCAGTTGCGTTGAATGATAAGATCTCCCAAAGTGCCATTCGTGTCAAGCTTGATCAAAGCCTGCGTGCCCATGGTCGACAAAGACTTTTGCTTCGAGAAATCAGGCGAAGAGGGAAATGTAACCGAAACCAGCACCGCAGAGAATATCACTGCAATCGCAAGAAAGGACTCGATTATTCTGATCTGCCCTTTCTGATCAAACACTGCTGCTCAATCCTCCCCATTTTGTAACAACTTCGTAGAGGGCAGAGTTGACAGTCACGATTTGACTGTGTACAGAAATTCTGGATCCAGCGATGCTGTCGCTGAAATCTGCTCCGATCTGAAGGGGGATCTGTGGATAGGCTACCCATTCAGCGAAGGAAGTCGAGCCGTTGACCCCTGTTAACACCATAACCATTGGACTCGCATCGAGTAGAGAAGGAACAAGATACTCAACGGTCTGGACGCCCTGTGCCTTCTCGGTTAGGCTAAAATTGTAGCTGGAAGTGAATACCTGCGCCTTTGAAACTTCGGCTGTGGCATATGCGAAAGACGCATTTAGAACATGGTTCAGTGGGCTGAGCTTGGCGAAGGTTCCGTTCGGCAAAGGACTTGGCGAGTTGTGGCCAAAAGCGTATGCGTTGAATGAAATTACTTGTGGGTTAGCAGTTGACTTGGCGAAGACCAGAAGCAACGTTGTTCCGTTGACGGAGTTGGGAATGCCAACAGTGACTGTGCCCTCTCCGTCCGACGATGTTGAGGACTCCGTCTTATTGACAAAGTCTTTCACGACTGCGTAGCTGCTGAGGCTGGTTGAAATGGGCATTCCAGACTTCTCTGCAATGATCTCAAACTCATAGACTGACTGACTTCCCTGAGTCGAATTGGATACAAGCTCAATGGAGAGTTCGAATAGTGTTTTGATCTCGATTTGAAAGGAAACGTCTTTGACGCCAAAGGCTTGCCAAAGGTTAGAGTACATCATCGAGTAAATGTTCTCGCTGTTCAAACGCGTCACTTTGTCTATGTCAAGTTCATAAGGTAGAATCGCATCTGCCTTAGCAAAGCCTAAGTTGCTGAGCACTGCACTTTTCGATTGCCCCCAGTTCGAAGGTGTTCCTGTCGTGAGAAGGAGATTTGAAGCTAGGTATTGGAAGCGCTCAATATCGTCTCTCCCTGCCAAGTCGTTTAGGTATGGCGACATTAGTTTTGATGTGCCCGCCATAGCTGAGAGAACTAGCACAATCATGACTGAGCACGCCAGAAAAGTGTCGACTGATGACGACGGCATTAGCGTCTTCTCCTATATTGCTGAGCCCAGCGCGTACAAGCCTGCCAACAGATTCTGAGACAATACAAGAGACACGTAAGCGGTGACTGCCAGCATCGCCGAATATTTGAAGCCTGCTGCAAACGTGCCTTCATTGATTTTGCCTATGAAGAAGCCTGACATCCATGTTTGGAGGATGATGCCGATGGAAAACAGTGTTATCTGCAGTTGCATGACGTCGGATGAAGCCTGGGTCATGCCGGGAAGCGAGATCTGCGCTAGAACGTAGATTGTCATAGCCACAATTGTGGTAGTTAGGGCTATCAGTACGCTCCAGATGAAGGCTAGGATGATGTAGGGTTTGAGCATGGAGCGCTTATTCGATTCTATGTCCTTGTTCTTCTCAGAGTATTCAGCCAAGATCTCCAAGGCGTTTGTCGAGCCGCCCCCAATCTCAATTGTCTCAATTAATATGAAGAAATGAACTAGCACAGGCCAGCTTTGAATCCGCTTTTTGATGTTTGCGAAGATTCTCTTTAGCCCCACACCCCACTCTATTTGGCTTCGTACACTCTCCAGCAGTCCTGAAAAGCGGCCGTATCCCCTTCTCTTTGAAGCATGAATGATGCTTTTCTCTGGAGACAATCCTATTTTCCGAGCCTCAGTCACGTCTCGCAGAAAGCTGGGCATGGAATCTTCCGCTGCAAAGTTCTCAACAGCAAGTCTATAGTAAGCGACGGCTGAGGGTATTGAGATGGCTGTGAGGCAAGCGGTTACAACTATCGGTAGTCTGATGGGGTCAACTAGGAACTGCAGTTGAGGCACGAAGTAGACTAGCACAGCAAAGATCGACACCCCAACGATAGGAAAGATGAACTTTCGGTACACTGAAACAAGTGATATGAAAGTACTCTTCCGCGATTTGTGAGCAAAGAACATGAAAACAATGGAAATCGACGGCATTATGAGGAAGATGAGCACGTACACGAAGGGTTCAGGCCCTCTAGCCCTCATAAGACCTGAATACATAACTTCGAAAATCTGGGATGAAGACATAACAACGTACAATATGTAAGTGCAAAGAGTCACAATCATCATAACCGCATAAGCCTCAACCAGCGTGCCCAGCTTTTCAACAGAACGCAGTGAAGCTGCGCTTTGAAGCTCCAGTATCGAACGCAATTTGCTTCTCAGAAAACTGACTGTGCTGCCTCCACTTCTGACCGACGAGGCGAATCCAGCTAGGAAGTCCCGATAGGTCTTTGAACGGGTCTTATCTGCCTTTTTTTGCATCACTGTTAGCGGGTCGTAACCTAAAACCTCTACTTGCCTAACCATGTCTTCAGCGTCTATCTGGATTTTCGGTAGCAGGTGAGCATTACGCATCTTTTTCCAGCTTTCGTAAAGCGTGACGCCGCTAGCAGCCAGAGTTGTGAACATCATGACCGCAAAGGGTAGCTCCACGTCAATATCTTCGGTTGAATTCCCTCCTGAGAATAGGCTGAGCATTCGACTGAAGATTCTGCCTGCGCCCGTATGTTTCAGCAATCCGATGTCACCGCTTGAAATTTCGGAAGGACTCTGTCTCCAGCATGCGTGGGTCGTGATAGTATTTGCTTAGAACTTTGTTCACACTTCTATGGTCTCTGACATTGTGCTCAACCATGTTCTGCAGCACTTTTTTGCGGTATTCAAACTCTGACATAAGCCGCTCAAAAGGTATGTCCATTTTCCTCGCTAGGCGTTTGAGCAGAATACTCTCTTCGATCCGCTCTTGGAAGACGTCGGATGAGGCGTTCCAACTGAACACGTCAACGATTTGGTTGGCGTCCTTTATCTCAGACACTTGGACGAACTTGCGGCTGGAAACTTTCTTACCCGAGTCCAAGAACACAGGAGTCTGAACGTGACGCACCACAATCACGCAGTTCATCAACGTGATAATCGACGCGGGAATGTTCATTGGAGGCTGAGTCAAACGTTTGATTGCGGTTTCCACATCCTCGGCGTGCATAGTGCAGAGACCTCCGTGTCCCGTGGCCAGCGCCTGAAACAGCACGTAGGCTTCCTCACCTCTAATCTCTCCCACAATCACTAAGTCAGGGCGATGTCTCACAGCCGATTTGATTAGATCATAGAGTGAGATCTCGCCTTCTTTTTCTGCGCCGAAGCCTGACCGTGCGATTGTTGACGTCCAGTTCTCGTGCGGCAGGTTTATTTCAGCCACTTCTTCAACTGTGATGATTTTATGGCTTGGGCGAATTAGACAAGCTGCAGCATTCAGGGATGTGGTTTTCCCTGCGCCTGTAGCGCCGACGATCATGATGGGCATTTTGTTTTCTATTAGGAGCCAGAGGTAGGCTGCAATTGACTCGTTTATGGTCTCGTTATCAATCAAATCCACGATTGTGAAAGGGTCTTCGCGAAACTTTCTTATCGTGAAGCTTGTTCCAAAAGGCGTAGTTTCTCTTCCATAGGACACAGCCAAACGATGCTGCCCCGGAAGCGCCACATCCACTATTGGAAAGGCGATGCTGATGTGTTTGCCTGCTTTGTGCACGATTTTCATGATGAAATCATTGAGTTCGTCCTCATCGGTGAAGAAAATGTTGGTTTTGATGTTTTCATGGACTCGATGCCACAGGAAGATGGGCTTGTCCAAGCCGCCGCAGCGCACATCCTCTACGTAGGGGTCGTGCATTAAAGGGTCGATTTTGCCGTAGCCGACAATGTTTCTTTCAAGATAGTACTGGATTTTTCTGGTGCCGATGGCTGAGACTCCATTCAAGGCTTTTGGATGTTTGTCAGCTATTGCTGGGAATTGGCGGTGAAAAGATTCGCTTAGTGGCTCATCGACCTGAGGCGCCTTCAATTCATATTCTAGTATGTTTCTCATGCGCTCAAAGGCTTCAATTTCCTCCTTCTCTAGAGGCAGTTCGTCGATTATGTAGAGCAGTTCAGATGTGGCTTCGTTTTGAACTATTGACGCATAGGAAAATGGTGGTCTGAGGGGATAGGTTTCGACTTCGTTATATCCTTCAGGTGCTCCGTGGCGCCTGAGCCCAAGTGAACCCACTAGCGTTTCTGCGGGCATGTCTTCCGATGTGCTGTCTTCTGTTTGTTTGCCTTTTTTTTCTCGCTTCAGTTTTACGTTCACTCTTGCTTTATCCTCCTTGTGAAGAGAGATTCAGATGCGGAATTGAACCGTTCATGTAAGCCTCTAAAATTGCTGACCCGTAGCCTGAAACGAAATGACCTCTTGCGGTGATTCCCTTGGGCAGGTAGACCTTGTTTGGCGCCTCTTCTTCTGTTAGCCGGCCTAGAGCGCCTTCCACCCAAACATTTGATGAGTCATTGCGTGCTCGGATCCAGTATTGTTGGGTGCCTATTGAGGCTGGTAATCGAACCGAAGTCTCTGCGGTCGAGTTGGTGGAGGCTGTAAGGGTTATGAGTTCGCTTCCTTTTGTTGCGACTTGGCTGAGTAGGTTTCTGAGCTGCTCGACTTCCGATGCACTTCTCAGTGTGCTCGTGTAAGAGTTGACTGTGGCGACTAGAAGGGCGCCGACAACAGCTAACGCAATCATGGTGTAGATATGGCTTGGAATTGTTGAGGGCACACGATTCACCATCCTACGTCTTCCATTTTGACGTCGCAGACTATAGTTTCCAGATAGACTATCGCACCTTGAGCGTTGCTTGAGATGGGTAGTGAAACCGTGTTGATGACGCCGTCTAAGTCTGATCTTATCGAGATGGAATCTATCTGAGAAGTGAAGTTGTAAGTCCGCAGACCTGAGGCAACATTTAAGCAGCCTACTTTCAGCCGGAAGGTTCCTAGCCTCGTTATGCTTTCAGAAGTGTTGAGGCTAACTATGTAAACTCTCAGACTGTTGATAGGCTTTCCGCCGCTTGAGCCTGCAATCGCTGAGCTTACTAGCGGGCGGTAAGAAAGCGCTATTTCGTAGCCTTCGGCTCCTCGGGAAATGTAGAGCTGGGTTGTTGTTGACGAGCTTTTGTTGACAATGGCGCGGCTATCACCCTTCAAGAAAAGGTCGTCCACTGCCTCGTCTGACGGTGGTAGTTCATAGAGCGCTTTGCCGACTGAACTGTTGAAGAAGACATCGTAGAATGATGAGCTGTCTGTAACGTTAAGGATTAATGGTCTCGCAGCGGGCACGGCTTTGAATTTGCCTCCGAAATCGCCGAATTCGTAGATTTCATAAGCGCCGGGTGACCATGATACGAACTTGATGGCTTTTTCGAATGAGAGCATCTCCTGCTCTACCCCTGTTGTCTTCAGGGCTAGGGTTTTGGCGCTGATTTTAGTGATGGAGAAGTAGTAGGTTGCAGTGATCAAGATGATTAGAGATACGAATAGCATCAGAAAAGTGACAGGCAGGGCTATGGCTTTTCGAGAATGTAGGAAGGTTTTCATGTTTGCTCTTCTGCGGTGTGCCATGCTACCCACTACGCTAGCGTGAACGTTGATTGGGGAACCAGCTACTTCTGATGGTGGAATGAATATGATGATTTGTGTGTAAACTTGTACTACACATCAGAATACAGCATACGCATTCTGAGGTGGCTGGTTTATTGCTAGAACGTAGGAAAAAAAAAGAAAAAGGGTTTGGGCTTAAGGTGGGCTTTGTTGGCTATCTTAACTTGCTGCTTGTACGTTGGTTTCCTTGTAGTATTGAGCGTTGGCCGTGAAGATGGTTACTCCAATTGTGACGCCTATGTCGCCTACTGATAAGCTGTCAGGGTTCGTGACGTAGACAATCATGCTCCAACCGGATCTGAGAATCATATCTTGTCCAGCAATACCTGCAGTCAAGTCGTAGGTGTTCAAACCCAGTGTCACACTTTTGCCTAGCAATGTACCATTTGTGTTTGGTGTAACGTATGCCAGATCAGGAGAAATCGCTCCGGTCGTCTTGTTGTAGTAAATAGAGTCCCATACGCTTTCTTGTCCTCGAACAGATATCTTGTCAAGCACCAAGTCACGACCGCCAGTGTTAACGATTAGGAACGCTGCTTCTCCGAAGGTTGTGCCGTTGTGCCAGAGGTGAAGCTTTGCAACCTGTATGCTCTCTTCTTGAACTCGGGTCGTTGTGACGTTGATGGCGTAGAAAGTGACCACGGTTGCCAATAGCACTGAAACCACTAGGATAATCAAGGTTGTCACTACGGTGCTAAGCCCTTTCTTACTTCGCAACAGAGTATTCATTCTTTATTTTCCTCTCCATTTTACGTGGACTAATAGGTTCGCGTCTTACGAAATAAGATACTTTGTGCGTAATACTGTACTACACATCGACAGCAATGATTCCCAAAAAAGAACAAAAAATGAAAAAAGAATGGTTGAGTTTTAGACTGAAGCGCCTACGTTGCATTCTTTATAGTACTGAGCGTTTGCCGTGAACACCGTGAATCCAACAGTAACACCTATGTCGTTGACCGATATGCTGTCTGGGCTGGTGACGTACACAATCATGCTCCACCCTGACCGCAAAATCAGATCGTTGCTCGCCTGAACCAGGCTGTACGATGTTCCACCAAGGGAGACACTCTGTCCTAGTAGCGTGCCATTAAGATTTGGAGTTAGGTAGTACAGGTCGTCTGAGATCGTGTTTGTGGTCTTGTTATAGTAGACTGTGGTCCAAGCACTTTCTTGGCCTCTGACGCTGATTTTGTCTATAACGACATCGCGACCGCCTGTGTTGATAATCAGGAACGCGCCTTCAGCATAGGTGGTGCCGTTATGCCATAGGTGTTGTTTAAAGATCTGTAGGCTTTCCTCTTGCACTCTGGTTGTTACGACGTTGATTGCGTAGAAAGTGACTATGCTGGCAAGCAAAACTGCGACTACCAGAATGATCAACGTGGTAACTACGGTGCTTAGTCCCTTTCTGCTGTTCTTGAAGCTGTTCATTCGTTTCTGCCTCGCAAACTAGCTGCATTACAATAGATAGCCTCTGAGTCAACTATGAGGATTCGTCTGTAGCAGCACGCTACGCATTTCAAGAATTCTGATATATGATTAGGATAGCGAGTCAACTAGCGAGAGAGAAGCCGCGAAGTCAGCTATTCCACAATTCGGAGAAAAGAGCGCTTAACGCTTTGATAAAGGCCTGATAATTGGTCCAGAGTGCTGCAAGCTTCTCCTTCTTCTCTTCCATGGCATCTTTGGGCTCGCCGTTCTTGTTTATGAGGAAAAGCAGCTGTTCTTGGTCGACAATAATGAAGCTTGAGAGATCACTTGGGCACGCGATTGAGGGTTTGACGCCGTTTAGCCTAAGCTCTTTGATGAAGAATTTGCTCTTTGGCGAATCGTTGGCTAGGAGTCGAACTGAAAGGTCCTTCTTTTCGATTCTCTCCAACTTATCCAATAGCCCCGAGTGGTAGAAATGGGCAATATCCGAATCTGATGCGAATACGCAGACCTCGTTCTTGCTTTGGGCCAGTATTTCCTCAGCTTTGAGGTTGATTTGCTCCTCGCCCTCCAATATTTGAAAGACTTCTTTCTTCGAAAACTCAACCTCAGCCTTTGGAAGGGATACCCAGAGCGAAACTAGGTCTCTCTTCTTTCTTT
>Ga0315296_10004739_pt1 | contig 11082 bp, 7 predicted proteins | sample YL17G14_18_MG_FD_203921 | JGI IMG/M metagenome (GOLD analysis project Ga0315296, IMG submission 203921) | Sediment microbial communities from Yellowstone Lake, YNP, Wyoming, USA - YL17G14_18 | ecosystem: Environmental > Aquatic > Freshwater > Lake > Sediment | place: USA: Wyoming | collected...
GCTCAGCGCGGGCGGTTCGCGAACCGCCCCCACCGAACGCCGAAGCAGGGACTGGGCGCGTCCGGCCAGAACGTTTGCGAATAAATCACCCCAAGGAATGCTTCATCGCCAATGGCCGCCGCGACGGAGGAGAGCACTCGCGCCCGAATCGCATTCCACCAGCGCCCAGGCTACAAATGGGCGGTCGTGGCCGTGCTGTGGTGGATGTGCTTCTTCAACTACGCCGACCGCCAGGCGATCTTCTCGCTCTTCCCCCTGCTTGAGAGGGAGATGCATCTCACGCCGGTGCAGTTGGGGTGGCTGGGGTCATCGTTCGCGCTGGTCTATGGACTGCTGGCGCCATTTGCCGGCAACATCGGCGACCGCTTTCGTCGCAAGCATGTCATCATCTGGGGACTTTACGTCTGGAGCATCATCTGTCTTTTCACCGGCTTCTCGCGGCGGTTCTGGCACCTGCTGTTATTCCGCGGCGCGGAGGGGCTGGGCGAGACTTTTTACTTTCCCGCGACGACATCGCTGCTCAGCGACTATCACGGCAAGCGCACCCGCTCGCGCGCCCTGGGCATTCACAATACCGGCGTTTACGTGGGCACCATCGCGGGAGGCTTTTTCGCGGGCCTGATCGGCGCGCACTATGGCTGGCGCTACTCGTTCTACGTCTTCGGGGGATTGGGGATTGTTCTGGGCCTAGCGCTGATGTGGTTCGTCGTCGAACCCCGGCGGGGGGCGGCGGAGCGGGCCGAACTCGGCGCTGCGGGCCCGCGCCGACAGGACCGGCAGCAGAGCGATTCTGCGACCCCGGGGGGCGTAGAACAAGAGGAGCCCGCGGGGCCCGCGCCTGGGGGCCCATCGCCCCTGATGCTGGTTGTGGCGATGATGGTGTACCTGGGGTGCCTGGCGGCGGGGGCATGGGTGGGGCTGGAGTTGGGGCGCGCGTTGGGTCTCACTTTCGAGGTGGGCGGCATTCCGCTGGGCATCGTGCTCGGAGCCTTGCCGGGCATAGCGGTGGGCCTAGTGGCGGCGATGTACGTCGGCCAGGGGGCGCGGGGGCTGGAGTTCCTGCGGTGGGTGTTCGGCACCCCGACGGTGCTGGTGCTGATGGCGGTATTCATGATGGCGAACTTCGTGGCGCTGATTCTGCTGTCGTGGATGCCGAAGTTTCTCTACGACAAGTTCGGGCTGAACCTGGCGATGGCGGGGCTGACCGCGACCATCTTCGTGCAGACCGCGACGGTGGTGGGGGCGCCGCTGGGGGGCCTGTTCGCTGATCTGCTGCGGCGACGCACGGCCGGGGGGCGCATGATGGTGCAGGCGCTGGCGCTGCTGGCGGGGGCGCCTTTCGTATTCATGACCGGGATGACGAAGGCGATCCCGGTGCTGATCGTGGTGCTCATCGGCTGGGGGCTGTTGAAGGGGATGTACGACGCCAACATTTTCGCGTCAGCGTTCGACGTCGTCCCGCCGCACATGCGCGGAACCGCGGCCGGCTTTATGAACATGGCAGGGTGGCTGGGTGCGTTCCCGGCGCCGGTGATCATCGGCATCATCGCAATGCGCTATAACCTGAGCATCGCGATCGCGTCGGCGTCGGGCATTTACGTTGTGGCGGGCGTGCTCATGCTGATCGGGGTGGCGGCGTTTGCCAAGCGCGATGCGGCGCGCATGGAGCGGGTGCTGCTGGCGGCCAACGACTCAGGCCGCGCGTCGTAGGCTGCGTCCATCGGCGCACGCGCAGGCCGGCCGCTCCTGGGAAATCACTCCAATTGGCATTCGCCAAGGCGATCCTCTGCGTCAGCCGTGCGCGTGGTGATTACGGTCACGCCGCGTCGCCCACCGACTCAATCGGGGTCGCCTTGCAGCACCCATTCTTGGTTAAAGGCGGCGTGCTTGATGGACTGGCCGCCCTCGGAGAAGCTGTAGGTCGCATGGAGCGCGCCGTCGCGCGCCTGGATAAGGGAGGGATAGGCATAGGAGCCCTGCCCGCGCTGGGACCTCTCCAGGTGGCGCGTCCATTTCCACGTTTTGCCCTCATCATCGGAGATGGAAACGGCAAGGCGGTGGCGGCCCTCTTCGGTGTCATTGTAGATGAGGGCCCAATGGCCGTCGGCGAGACGGATGACCTCAAGGCCGGAGCCGGGGTTGGGCAGCTCCATGTTCTCGACCGGACTCCAGGTGAGACCGTCATCCTTCGACTCGCTGACGCGGATGCGGCGCTGAAGGCCGTTCTCGCGCATCATGGCGACCAGGGTGTGATCCTGCTTGCGCACCACGCTGGGCTGGATATTGCCCGCGCCAACCAGGGCCTCGCTGGTGATCCACGTCTTGCCCCAATCGTCGGTTATGGCCATGATTGAGACCGAGAAAGTGTCGGTGTAAAGCGGGACGATGAGACGGCCGGAGGGGAGCAGCGTGGGGTGCGCGCGGGTCATCCAGCCGAGGCGCTGGTAGAGCGTGCTGGCGGCCTTTTCGCGGATCTCTTGCAGCAGCTTGTCCACCTGCGGAGCCAGGCGCTTGAGGACTTCGGGGTATTGGGCCTGGTAGCGCTTGAGCCCGGCCTCGAGCTGCTGCTCGAAGTTGAGCGGGGTGACGTGAAGAATGTCCTGCCACGACCAGACCGGGGGCCCCTCGCGCATCTGGTAATCGGTCGCGATGCGGTATTTCATGAGCGCGGTTCCCCATTGATTGGCGAGCAGGGTGGGCCAGAGAAGCCATAGGCGTTCTTGGGGGTCAATGAACATGCACGGGTTATCGTCGGGATAGCCGGGGGTGTCGGCCATGACGAAGCGCTCGCTCCAGCGGTTCGCGCGCTTGGGCTTGCGCGCGCCCATGATGGCGACATCGTCGCCTTTTTCGGGGCCGACGCCGCGATACCAGCAGGCGAGGAGATCGCCATTGGGGCACTCGATGACACAGGAGGCATGGTTGTGGAGGTTTTCTAGAGGGAAGACCAGCTCGGCTCGATAGAGCGGCTCAGCGCCAAGCACGGCGGAGCAAGCTGCCAGGAGCAGCGCGGCGGCAAGCGCGGTCAGAGTGTTCACCGGCGGAGTCCTCCCGGACATTGGAATTCGCTAACGGCAACAGGCGCTAGCAGTGGTGATGGTTCGGTGGACGGGCGGGACGCCCTCCCGCGTGGTAAGCCGAGCAAAGTGCCAGCGATTCAAAGGGTCTCACTAATCCAAGCGAGAGACGGCCCCAGGTGGCATTGCACGCCGGCATCTTCGGTGGCACGGAGGACCACGTAGTCGTCAGGCATCAGGGCACCGGCGCAGTAAGCGAGACCCTTGACCACGGTCATCGGGCGACACACCTCACCTTCTGACGCGACGAGATGGTCTACCGCCGTTTGCAGCGCCTGGCGACACTCGGGGTCACCAAACAGCAGATCAAGCTTGTCTTTGTCTCTGAGGTTAGCCCTGGGTTTCGCCTCTGCACAGATGGTTATGCCGGCCTTCGTGACCACCAGATCCAGGGTGAACTGTCGTCCTGCGTGCGTACCTGACGATGGCCGAACAAGCAGGCCGCCGTGCCCGCCAGGCGACCTGTATGCTAGGACGCGCCAGCCGCGCCGGAGGAGGAACTCCTTCACTGCAAATATGACATCATCTTTGGAAAGCACTGGCTAGCCGTAGAGTACGAAGTCATCAAAGATGAGCATGTCGGATAGATAACCATAAGTGCGTAGCGCCTTTTCCTTCGTGTATCGGCATCCTGACTTGATGTGCAGGTTGAGGAAGGGCACATCTTTCGGCCGCTTTGTCGCGCCAAAGGGGCATCGGCGCTTCCAGTATCCCCGGTATTTCTGCGCGTAACTGTCAAACGCGACGCCTTGGGCTCGGAAGATCAAGTTGTATCGTCGCTGCCTGTAGCTTGGGCCAATGCGGCAAAAACAGTAATCGAAGAACGCCTGCATCCCCGCGTACGGGTCGGTGCGCACTCCTTCCCGGCTAGACGCAGCGCGGAAATCGTGCGTCTGAACCAGCGAGAGCTCGCGGCCCAGGAAGTAATCCGGTAGCTTTGACGGTGTCAGGCCATACTTGCGCAATGCCCGCACAAGCCCCGCCGTAGGCTGTAGCTTCAGGCCAGCGTAACGCTCGATCTCCACGCGGTCTCTGTAGCCAAGACGTCGGTTTTGATCGAGATCTTCGCGCAGGGAAGGTTCGGCCGTCAGTAGCGTAAGCGGGCGATTTTGCACCGCGTAGTTCACGCACCGATCCACCAGATTGAATACGCGTGGCACATCGCCTTCTTCGCGCGGCGCGCTCGGATGTCGCCTGGAATGTCTCAGCCTACCGTCGTCGTCCGGCCAGAAGTAACCGAAGCAGGGAATGCGGTGAATGTCCATTAGTCGCTGCAAGGCATAGAAGATGTCCAGCGTGCAGGTGTACATCTGCCCACCGCTAAGCTTTCGCTCGGGGAAGACAAAGCCAACGGGAACTTTTTGCTGCGCCGCAGCCACCAGGCGGCAAAAACGTTGCTTCGTGTGTTGGCTCTGCGGCGTATGGGTCATGAACTCGAGCGCAACAACGGGCTGTTGAGCCCCGGACCTATCCAGCGTAACGATGAGGTCGTGCTTATCCAAGTACAGCATCTCTTGAATTTCGCCTGGCATTCTCGGAAAGCCGCGGACATCATTGGTCTTGGCGAGCGGCTGCATGCGCACGCTGCCCATGCGCCCGAGCGAGGTCCCGCGAGCCAGCCACGCCGCGAGGTCTTGATCTTGGTCGTGCCATATTGTCAGTATTGGCCTCTGCAATCAGCCGCCCTCAACGCCCACTCTCACCTTGGTCTGATCCGCGCCGACTAGATACGTGATCTCCGCCGTTCCGATGAGCCCGACAGCATTTTCGAGCTTCTGCTTGATAAGTCGCAGATACTCCGGGTTTATCTCATACATGATAGAGTTGCGTTCCGCCCAGATTGCGGCTTCGCCGGTGGTGCCACTGCCGGCGAAGGGATCGAGCACGGTGTCGCCCGCGAATGAGTACAGCCTTATGCAGCGATATGGCAAGTCAACCGGAAACGGAGCTATGTGGCCTTCCAGGTTGTCCTTCAGCCTTACGCGGCGCAAGGTCCAAATCTGCTTGGTGAACTCCTGGTATTCTCGGGGCGGCATCTTACTCTTCTCTTTGTTCTCGGGCAGCAGGTATTGATAGCCTGGCTTGCCGGGCTTACGGAGGATGTAAATGTACTCCATGCTGTCGCAGATCAGCGGCGACGGTGGGTAGGGCAGCGATCCATAGTGAAAGCCCTTTTTGGGCGTCTTGTCCCAGATGACGCGATCCGCAAGCTCGAAGCCGGCATCCAGCGCCTGCTGGAGAAGCATCGGGCCAAGGGGAAGCCAGGTTACGCCGTTGGGCCCTTTGACTGGCAAGTCGGATATGTTGAGACAGAACTTCCGGCCGCACCGGAGAACGCGAAAACACTCGGCGAAGATGCGGCCGATTGCCCCGAGATAGTTCTCCAGGCTGTCGCCGTGGCCGATCTGCTCTGCGCTCCCATAGTCGCGCGCATCGAAGTACGGTGGCGAGGTGACCACGAAGTGCACCGACTCGTCAGCCACCTGGGACATGTGCGTGCTATCGCCGATAATGACTAGGTGCTGTGTTGCCTCACTCATCGTAGGGATTCATTCTACGGCATGCTCAGCGCGACCTGCTGGCGACAGCCGGCTCCGCTACGCCGCAAAGAAGGGTAGGCCGAGCCTGGCGCCGGGAGCCAGAACGGACCCAACCACTGGTGCTAACCATACAGCGAGCAGCCGATGATGTCAATTCTTTGGCGCTGTGTTCCCTTTGCCTTGGGTGGCGTGGAGTGTTATAATCCCACGGGTTGTGTCGCTTGCGCTGCGGAGCGGGCCACAACGGGAAGCGGCGCTCGTGCTTCGCTGCTTCGCAGAGTAGCAAAGGATGGTTATCGGCTGCCATGTCGGAGAAACCGCTCATCTACCTCGTCCCCCATTTCCATTACGACCCGGTGTGGCTGGAGGACCAGCGCGCCTACACCGCCCAGGCCTTCGACCTGGTGACGCAGTATCTGGATGCGGCGCGGCAGGATTCAAGCTTCAAGTTCATCCTCGGGGAACTGGACTACCTCAAGCCGTACTGGGACGCCTTTCCGGGGCAGCGCGCTCTCCTGCGGCAACTGGTCGCGGAGGGGCGGCTGGAGATCAACGCCGGCTACAACGAACCCAACGAGACCTCGATTCAGGGGGAGGCGCTTATACGCAATCTCCTCTACGGGCGCCTGTTCCAGCAGGGCGTTCTGGGCATCGCGCCGCGGGTCTATCTGCCGCTTGATGTTTTTGGCCACTGCCCGCAACTGCCGCAGGTGCTGCGGCAGCTCGGCTTTGCCGCCTGCATCTTCTCGAAGGACATCGCCGGCGGCGAGCCGCTGTGCCGCGCGATGGCGCTGGATGGCTCCCAGATCATCCAGAAGCGCGAGCATTACTGGTTTAATCCCCAGTCCTGGGAAGAGTTCGTCGAGAACGTCGTCGGGGGGCCGGAGGCGGCCTCAACCGGGCCGCAACCCGCGGGGCTGGAGGTGGACCTGCGGTTTATCGGCATGGACATGCAGCCGCCGCCGCGATGGCTTCTGGGGCGCGGCGAGGATTTGCGGCGGCATGACCCGGAACTGCGCGTCGGCCTGCCTGAGGAATACCTGAAAGCGGTCGAGGAGCGGCTGGCGGCGGGTGCCGCGGAGCCGCCGTTGAGCTCCCGCGACCTGGCGATGTATCATCCCGGCACCACGGTCTCGCGCATCGAGCTGAAAATCGCCAATCGCCTGGCGGAGAACGCGCTCTTTAGCGCCGAGAGATTCTGCACTATCGCGTGGCTGCTCGGCGCGGAGTATCCGCATGAGGCGCTGGATAAGGCCTGGCGGCTGCTGATGTTCGGGCAGCATCACGACGCGATAACCGGCACCCCCTGTGACATTTCGTTCCTGGATCTGGCGGCGATGTACCGGGAGGCGCTCCAGATCGCGGAGCAGGTGAAAGCGGAGGTGCTCGACGCGCTGGCGGGAGTCGCCGATAGGTCGCCGCCGCGCGGGGAGGCGCTCTGCGCCCTGGTCGTCTTCAACCCGCTGTCGTGGGAGCGGACGGACATCTGCCGGGCGCGCCTGAAGTTCGATCCGGCGGTGCCTGGATTCGAGTTGCGCGAGGCGGGGCGAAGGGAGGTGCCGTGCCAGCTCATCTGGGAGCGGCGCGAGGGTGAAGGGATCGCGGAGGCCGAGGTCGCGTTCCTGGCGCAGGAGGTGCCGGGGCTCGGCTATTCGGTGTACCACGTGGTGGCTGCTGCCAAGCCGCCGAAAGCGGGGGAGCTGCGTGAGGCCGACCGGGCAGTGATAGCGAACGAGCACTATTCGGTGAGCGCCGCGGCATCGGCGGGGGGCGGGCTGATCTCGATTCTCGACCGCCAAACCAGACGGCAAGTCCTGGACTTGACGCGAGGGCATCCGGGCAACGAGATCGCGGCGCTGGGTGAGCAGGCCGATCGCCGTCAACCCGCGTGGACGATATGGACCACGGGCGCGGAGTCGTTCTCGCAGGAGCAGCCGGCGCGCGTGTGGGTCGAGCGCGGCCCGGCCAGGGAGCGCATCATCATCGAGGGCAAGGCCCCCGACTGCGCCGGTCGCCGGCAGGAGATCGCGCTCTACCCGGGCGTGCGGCGGATTGATTTCATGACCGAGCTGCGGGGCTATCGCGGCGAGCATCAGTTGCTCGCGGTCACTTTCCCCATCGCATTGAGCGGATGCATGCCCATCTTTGAGGAGCGGTTTGGCGCGGTGGCGCGGCGCCGCAGCGCCGGGGTTTTGGACTTTCGCACCTTCAAGGGAGAGGCAGTATCAGGGTGTGCGCTGCTGCCGGCGCAAAACTGGATGGAGCTGGGCAACTGCTTACGCATCGCGGCCCGGGGGGGCAGAGGGCGCGCGGAGGTGGGGTTCTCTGTCGGCTACGCGGCGGTCATTACCGGCACCGGCGAGGAGTCGCGGCGCGCAGGCGAACGGTTGATGCGCGCGCTTGCGGCTCGCGGGATCACCGCCAGCGCGTTCACGGAGGAAGCGAAGGTCGCGGCAGACGGGCCGCAGACGACGTTTCGCTTCCGCATCTCGGTGGCAGGTGACCAGGAGCGAGCGCAGGAGCTGCTGCAATCGGCGGCAGACGATGTGGGGCGATGGGCGGCGAAAGCGTTGCAGCAGGCGGGGTATGCATTTGTGCTGATGCTGGAGGCGGCGGGCGGCGACGGCGTGCGGCTGCCCGCACTGCTGATGTTGGCGCGCGATGGGGAGGCGGCGGCTGCGGCAATCGAGGAACTGCAAAAGGATGCGGCGGATGGCGCGATATGGCTGCCGGCGCAGAGCAACGCGGTGGATGAAGCGCGGCCCCTTCCTGACGATTACGGGGTGGCGCTCATCAACCTCGGAAACATCGGCGCGAGCGTCGAGGCCGACGGCACCGGCGTCATTGCGCTGATGCACACCGCGGCGTGGCCGAACCACCCGTGGGGCGAGGGCAAGCTGGATAAGTTCTTCGTGCCGGAGCACAAGGACCACCGCTTTTTTTACTCTCTGTGCGCCCACACGGGCGACTGGCGGCGCGGCGAGGTGACGCGGCAGGCGCAGGAGTTCAATCAGCCGCTGGTTGCGCGACCCTTCGATGCACTCAGGGTCGCCCCCGCCGGAACCGCAGGGGCCGTCCCGACCTGTCCTGAGCGCAGTCGAAGGAGCAAAGTCGAGGGGCGACAGTGCGCGGTGGAAAGGGGGGCCGACGCCGGCGCTGCCGAAGGGGCGCTGCCTGCGCGGCATAGCTTCCTGAGCGTGGAACCAGCCAATGTGTTCTTGACGGCATTGAAGCCGCGCGGCAACCCACTGGCGATGGGCGCGCGGCGGGGTGAGGGTGAGGGGCCGTCATTCATTGCGCGCATCTACGAGGCGCATGGTGAAGCGGCGCGCGCGGAGTTCTCGTCGCCATTTTCCGTGACCCAAGCCTGGCAGTCAGATGTGATGGAGGCGCGCGGAGCAGAGCTGCGGGTGACGGGCGGGAAAGTTGCGTTTGAGTTGTCGCCGTACAGGATTGAGACGTTGGAGCTATCGGCCTCGCGCCAGTCGCTGCTGGCGGGGGCGCGTTTCGGGCCGCAGCAGGAGGCGGCGCAGCCGCTGCACATGCGTTACTGGGAGCACAACCTGGGGGCGGCGCCGATGGGGAATCAGCCCGTCACGGTGACGATGCAGGGCGCTCCTGCGGTTGGGGCGACGACGAGATTCACGCTGAGCGTGGCTAACGCGCGAGTGGAGGCGGAGGCGGTGGGCAGGGTGCGGATGCTGGTGCCCGAGGGCTGGACGATCACGCCGGCGCAGGTTCCGTTTCGGGTTGCCGCCGGGGGGCAGCAGGATTTCGAGCTGGCGATCATTATCCCCGCGGATGCGCGGCCCGGTTACGTTCGGGCGCAGGTGGAGATCGGGGGGCAGGTGTACCAGGAAGTGCTGGCGGTGGGAGAGATGAAGCCGGTGGCGGCGTGGGCGCGGCGCGCGGGCGTAGGGGCGGGGCCCTTCGACTCCGCTCAGGACAAGCATGCCGTGCCCGTACAGATCGAGGTGACCTTGCGCAACCCCAACCCCGAGTCGGTGCAAGGGCGGGTGGATATAATTACGCCGCTGGAGACCTGGGGCGCGGCGGCGGGGGAGTTCGCGCTGGCAACCGTGCGACCGGCGGCGCAGGGGTTCGAGCTGGCGCCGGGCGCGGAGACGATGCTGGTGTTCGAGGTTACGGCGCGCGCGCGCGAGGACCCTTGTGAGCAGGGATGCGACCCGGATTTCTGGGCTTTCGCGCGGGTCGCGTGCCACGGGCAGGTGCAGTATCTGCGGGCAGAATGAGCCGGCGTCGGTTGATCAGGGGATCGCCACCCGCCGGCCGGTGACAGAGGATTCGTAGGCCGCCAGGAGCATCTGGACGTTGATGCGTCCCTCCTCGGCGGTGGCGATGGGCTCGCGCTTGCCGAGGAAGAAGTCCACCGCTGGCCGCGCGACCTCCGCGATTCGATGGCCGTGGTTGGATGGGGTGGGGATGTCCACGACGGTCCACGCGTTTTCACCAGCGCGGAGGTATCTGAGCCCTCGCGCGCCCTCCGGAATCGGCGCCACCCATCCGCATGATGGGCCGTCTCCATAGGATTGAAGAATCGTCCCCTTGTCGCCCACGATGGTGGTGGTGTCGTCGGCTGCGACACACGTGAAGGAGCATTCGAGGATGCCCATGGCGCCGCTGTCGAAACGATAGATGGCGACGGCGTTGTCGTCGGGGATCTTGGGATTGATGAGCGTGTCAATTTCGGCGATGACAGTGGTGGGCTTGCCCAAGACCCACAGCAAGAAATCGGCGGGGTGGGCGGCATCGTCCATGAAGATGCTGCGGTTGAGCGCCGGGTTGACGTGCCAACTGCTCTCGAAATCGGGCCACAGTTGCGTGGTCAGGCCGTGGCGGCGTCGCAGGATGGTGACCTTGCCGATGTTGCCGGATTGCACCGCCTCGCGCATCCAGATGTTCTGCGGGTCGCAGCGCATCTGCCAGGCCATGCTGAAGCGGATGCCTGAGGATTGCACCGCGCGGAGGATGCGGTCGCAGTCCGCCAATGTCAATGCCATCGGCTTTTGCAGCAGAATATCCTTACCCGCGCGCGCCGCGGCCTCAACGTGCGCGGCGTGGTAGGCGGTCTCGGAACCGATGATGACGCCGGCGAGGTCTTTGCGCTGGAGCAGTTGCTCGAGGTCGGAAACGAACTCGCAGCCGTGAGCCTCACAGCGAGCGGCGCCGCGCTGGGCATCGTGATCCCATCCCGCCACCACGCGCGCGTCATCCATGCGGCGGATTTCGTTGGCGTAGGCGTCAACGTGTCCGTGCGCGAATCCCACGATGGCCAGGTTCATGGTGATCCTTTCAGGCGCTGGAATACGCCACCATTGTTGCGTGGGGACGGTCGCGGCGTCAAGGGCGAGACCTCGTCGGGTGTGACCTCGGAGTTTTGGGATGGGAGGGATACCACTCCTCTCCCTCGCTGAGGGAGAGGACCGAGGTGAGGGTGATAGGCG
>Ga0315296_10004740_pt1 | contig 11082 bp, 12 predicted proteins | sample YL17G14_18_MG_FD_203921 | JGI IMG/M metagenome (GOLD analysis project Ga0315296, IMG submission 203921) | Sediment microbial communities from Yellowstone Lake, YNP, Wyoming, USA - YL17G14_18 | ecosystem: Environmental > Aquatic > Freshwater > Lake > Sediment | place: USA: Wyoming | collected...
TGAAGAGATTTAATGATTTCAGCCAATGAAGAATAAACAAGCTTTCCAGCTATTAAAGCGTAAGTTAGATTTTCTGTTGGAACGAATTCTACAAAATCAATTGCTATTAAATTTTTTGCTAAAACTTTAACTGCATCTATAACCTGATTAAAGGTTAAACCATTTGGCTCAGGGTAAGCAACAGAAGGCATAATTGAAGGATCTAAAACATCAAAGTCTATTGAAAGATAAACTGGCTCATTAATTTGCTTTAAATCTTCAATGCTTGCTATTTTTATTTTGTTTTTGTTTAAAAATTCTGCTTCTTTCTTTGAAATTGTTCTAACTCCAAAGAGAAAAGTTTTAAAACCTTCTTCAAAAATCTTTCTAGTTACAGATTTTGGAGATAAATCACTCCCATCGCAATCAGGATGCGCATCAAAGCTAACAAAAACCTTAGGCTTTAATGCCTTTACAACTGGTAGGGTTATTGAGTGGTCTCCTCCAAGTATTATTGGAAAGGACTTTACTTTTGTCTTTATTTGATTTTCTATATCATCATAGTTTTTAGGAATTATATTTCCTAAATCCTTTAACCAGTGCGCTTGTAAATCTATCCCATTTAAAAAAGTTTCAATGTTTAAAAAAGCATTTCTAAGCTCATATGGTGCTTTATCAGAACCCCTTCTAAACTGTTTTCTATCTAAACAAATACCAACTAACTCAAAATCCATATTAAAAAATATATTCTTAAGATTAAAAAGGTTTAAATTTTCAAAAATCAACCTAATTTAATGCAAGCATCTTCTGACCAATCAAAAAGTGAATTTTACAGTTCATTTCCAGAAAATTACAAAATAGGAAAAACAAAATACATAATCATAACAGGAAGTGTAATGTCTGGTGTTGGCAAAGGGACTTTTTCAAGCTGTTTAGCTGCACTTTTAACCTGCCATGGTTTAAGAGTTTCTCCAATAAAATTTGATGGATATTTAAATTATGATGCTGGAACATTAAATCCCTACAGGCATGGAGAAGTATTTGTTTTAGACGATGGAACAGAATGTGATCTTGATTTGGGAACTTATGAAAGACTTTTAAACAGAAGCTTAACAAAGGACAATTATTTGACAGCTGGAAAGATATTTAAAACAGTAATTGATAAGGAAAGAAGGGGAGGGTATTTAGGAAGGGATGTTCAGTTTATACCTCACGTTACTGGAGAAATAAAGAACTTCTTAAGAGAATTGGCTGTTAAAACTAATGCAGATGTGGTTATAGTAGAGGTTGGAGGAACTGTTGGTGATTTAGAAAATGCTTATTTTTTAGAGGCTACAAGAGAATTGAAATATGAAGAAGGAAAAAATAATGTATGTTTTATTAATGTAACTTATATTATTCGTCCTGACTCTTTAGGAGAGTTCAAAAGTAAACCTGCCCAATTAGGTATAAGAAAACTTATGGAGTTGGGCATTCAACCTGACTTGATAATATGCAGGTCAGAAAGTCCTATAGGAAAAAATATTTTTGAAAAAATGAGTATTTATTCAGATGTTCCTGTTAAAAAGATTTACAATTTATACGATCTGAAAAACATCTATGAAATTCCTCTCTTGTTAAGAAAAGAAGGTTTAGATAAGTCTGTTTTTGAAATTTTAAAAATAAAAACAAAAAATGTTAAGAGTGAATTAAATTTTTCAGATTGGGAAAATTATGTAAGAAAAATGAGAGATATTAAAAAGGAAGTTAAAATCGGTATAGTTGGTAAATACACAGACGTTCATGATTCCTATATAAGCATTCTAAAGGCATTGGAGCATACAGGACCTTATTTAGGCGTAAAGATAAATGTAAAGTGGATAGAATCTTCTGATTTAGAATCTGAGAAAAATATTGATATGTTAAAGGATTTAGATGGGATTATTGTGCCAGGAGGGTTTGGAAAAAGAGGAATAGAAGGTAAGATTAGAGTTATACAGTATGCTAGAAAAAATAAAATTCCCTTTCTAGGTTTATGTTTAGGTATGCAATTAGCAGTAGTAGAATTTGCAAGAAATGTTTGTGGTTTAAAAGGAGCAAACTCAACAGAATTTGATGCTAGCACAAATTATCCAGTAATAGACTTTATTCCAGAGCAGATTAACATAATTAAAAAATCAAAATATGGAGCAACAATGAGATTAGGAGCTTATCCTGCAACATTAAAAAAAGGAAGTTTAATGAGAAAAATTTATAAAAGAGAAAAAATCTACGAGAGACATAGGCATAGATATGAAGTTAATATGAAATTTGTTGAAGTTTTGGAAAAAAATGGCCTTATTTTTTCTGGAAAATCTCCAGATGGAAATTTAATGGAATTTATGGAACTGAAAAATCATCCTTGCTTTATTGCAACACAATCGCATCCTGAATTCAAATCAAGACCGCTTAGTCCTTCGCCAATGTTTTATGAATTTATCAAAGCTTCAATTAAAAGATGATTTAAATTAAGTAAAAACTTTTTATTAATTTATGGGAATAGGCTTTGAGCTTTTAAGGCCTGATGCTGTAAATGCTTTAGATAATGATAATGTTAAAAAGGCTTTACCTAATTATAGAAAAATTTTAATTGAAAAAGCTAAAGCAAAATTTCATAAAATAAATCTAAAAGAAAAGGTTGAAGAAGCTTATAAAATTTTAAATTCTTGTGAGTTATGTGAAAGGAAATGTAAAATAAATAGAAATGAAAAATTAGGTTTTTGTAGAGTTGGTAACAAACCAATAATATCTTCTGCTTTTGTTCATTTAGGCGAAGAACCTATGCTTACACCTTCTTTTACAATATTCTTTATGGGTTGTACTTTTCATTGTCAATTTTGTCAGAACTATAGCATTAGCCAATGGTTTGAAAAAGGTAGTTTAACAACTGTTGAAGAAATTGCAAAAATGATTGATGATAACAAAGATTGTAGAAATGTGAACTTTGTAGGCGGTGAACCAACTCCCCAACTTGCTTTTATACTAGATTCTTTACAATTTGTTAAAGCAAATATCCCAACAGTTTGGAACTCAAATTTTTACATGAGCTTGAAATCAATGAATTTGTTAAAAAATGCTATTGACGTCTATTTACCTGATTGGAAATATTGGAATAATAAGTGTGCAGAAAGATTATCAAAAGTTAAAAACTATCAAGAAATAATAAAAAGAAATCATGATTTAGCTTTCAAAGACTCGGAAATGATTATAAGACACCTGGTTTTGCCAAATCATTTTGAATGCTGTACTAAGCAGATTTTAAATTACATAGTAGAAAATTATGGAGAAAAAGTTATAGTTAATATTATGGGCCAATATAAACCTGAATATAAAGCTCATAGATATTCTGATATAGCAAACCATCCAACAAATGAAATAAATAAAGCTTGGAAACTTGCAGAGGATTTAGGTTTAAATTATATAAAATAATACAAAAGCTAGAATGTTACGAACCTACAAAAATTGGTACTGGTTTAACAGAAGAAGGTTGGAAAAATATTCTAAATCTTTTAGAGAAAATAAAGACAGACAAATGTCCTTTTGAAAAGGAACCAGAATTAGAGTTGCCAAATGATAGAAAACCTGTTTGGGTTAAGTTAAAATATGTTTACGAAGCAAAATTCATGAACTTGTCTAAAGATTTATTAATGAGAGCTCCTGTGTATGTTAGACTTAGAGAGAATAAAAAACCAAAGGATTGCAATCTAGAAGGAGTTTTGCCAAAAGTTAAATATACTTAATGGGAATTGTTTAATATGAATGACTTTGTAATAGAAACACAAATCGATAGGTTAATTGATTTGCTTAGCAAAAGGAGAAAAATTACTTTAAGTGAAGCTGCTAGAATTTTAAATGTTAAAGAAAGTCAAATAGACGAGTGGGTTAGCACTTTAGAAGATAGAGGTGTTGTTGAACTAAAATATCCTGTTTTAGGTGAACCTGAAATAGTTCTTAAAGGAATATTACCTGAAAAACTAACTCCTGAAATCAAAAAACCAAAAGAACCTGTTGAACCTGAAGTTAAAGAAACTTATCAGAAAGAGGAAATTTTAGAAACTGAAGAAATAAAGAAATTATCAGAAAAAATAAATAATTTAGAAAAAAAGATATCTGAAGAGGAAAGAGAAATTGAAATATCTAAACTTAAAGAAGAATTGTTTGAAACCTTAATAATTATCTCTTCTTTAGACAATATTGAAAAAATATCTTATTACCTTAGCTTTATTGAAAGAATTATACTTGCTTTAAAGGCAAAAAATGCTTGGGATAAAGTTGATAAAGATTTAATGATTTCAACCTTAAAAAGTACAGCAGAAAATTGGAAAGATTCTAAAAGAGAAGACATGGTAAAAATATTTGAAGAAATGGCTAAAAAGTTGAAATGATTTAAATAAAGAATACTATAAATTAAATGTAACCTGCTCAGATTTAAAAACCGAGCTTTCCATATGTTGATAATTATGGTTCACAGAACGCAATTACCAACAGCATTTGAACGAAAGAGCTGGGTTACATCAACTCTTCTCTTGGAAATCTGGATAGAAATATCTGGTTCAAGGATATGACTATTCCGCTCCAAGAGGGATTTAATAGCTATAGCCAAGCTAGCTTTTCTGTCGCTATTGACGATTTGACCGCTTTACATTTAAACAAAGAATAGTTGGAGCTATGACCGCTAGCCAAAGCACCGCAGTGACTACACCATTTGCTAGTATGCCAACTATCCACAATATTCAATTTGATATTATAATCAAAACATCTTTGTTCAAGAATCTGCTTAAATTTATAAAAAGGAATTCGCATAACGATTTTATTGAATCTTCTAAATTTTGGTTTGAATTTTCTAAGCTTCTCGATAGAAATATCAGCATCATATTTAATAGCAAGTTTGATAATTTCTCTAATTGTTTGCCCAATATTTGTTTTAACGAAATTCTTTTCATAGTTTCTGATCCTTTTGAGTTTCTTTTTAGCATTCAAGGATTGAAGCGATGCTCTTCTTTCCATGATTTTTTTTCTCTTAACCCAGATATGCTTTCCAAGATAAGTTTGATAGAGAATTTTTCCTTTTGGAGATATGATACTTATAGCGAAATGCTTGGCATTAACATCAATACCCATAATATTTCTTCTTTCCGGAATTTCTTTTTCTTTAGAAAGATAAGCAACAATTTGTAAATTCTTAGTCAAACCAAAAGTTTTACAAGTCCATCTATTTTTAATCAAATTTTGAAATCTTTGATAATTTCTGTTTTGTTTAATAGGCACAGCGATTCTATTCCAAGGATATATTCCAAGATCAACAAAAAAATTAGCTTTTGTATTAAAAATCTTGCAATTTCGAGGAATATTGAATTTGACAGTCAAACCGTTAACTTTATTTGTTTTCCTTTTCCAACTGTCTCTTATGAGACTGCATCTGACTTGAACATTAAAGGAAGTGTTTGTTTTGCTGGTTACTAATGTCTTATGGTGGAATTGCATGAAAGTTTTGCAACCCTCTCTTTCAGAAAGAAGTCGATTATACTCATCAATAGCCTTATTCATAAAATTTTCAAGACGATTAGTCTTAGATTTTGTGGCTAATGCTTGCAATAAAATTGTCCGTTTCATATCACTATCACTAACTAATAAAGTATATTAGTATGAAAATCTAAATAAATTATTGTTGTAAAAAAGATTAGGGGTTGTAATAATAGGGTTGTGATTTTATGGCGCTATTTAAAATATTTAGAAGTAAAAAACCAAAGAAAAGAATTCATCATAAAAAATTAATGAAAAAGAAAGTTAAAATAAAACCTAAAAAACATTTAGTTAAGAAAGTTACTAAATTAAAAGTTAAAAAGCCTATTAAAAAAGAAGTTAAAATAGAATTTAAAAAACTGCCTGATGAAAAAGCATACAAAATGCTGAGAAGATATAAAATACCATTGCCTGATTATGCTTTTTGTAAGAAAGAAGAAGAATTAAAAACTGCTTTTAAAAAGATTGGATTTCCATGCGTTATGAAAGTTTCTGGAGATATTATTCATAAAACAAATGTGAATGGAGTTAGGCTAAACATAAAAACTGAAGACGAAGCAATAAAGACATTTAAAGAATTAATAAAAATAAAGGGTTGTAAAAAAGTTTTAGTTCAAAAAATGATAACAGAAGGTTATGAAATAATAGTTGGTGGAAAAAAAGATCCTCAGTTTAATAGAGTGGTTGCTTTAGGCGCAGGAGGTATTTTTACAGAATTCTTAAAAGATGTTAGTTTTAGGGTATGCCCTTTAAGCAGAAGTGATGCTGAGGAAATGCTTAAGGAAGTTAAATTTTCTGACTTGATTCTTAAAGGATTTAGAGGTCAAAAACCTGCTGATGCTAATTCAATAATAGATGTAATACTTTCAGTATCAAAAATAATGGAAAATAACCCTCAAATAAAGGAACTTGATATCAATCCCTTGTTTGCAATGCAAACAAAAGCACTTGCTGCTGATGTTAGGATAATTCTAGAATAGTTAACAATAAGTAAAAGCTTTGATAAATATTAATTGTTGCTTAGAGCAACAATTGGTGAGTGAGATGGCAAAAAGGAGAAAAAGAAAAGAGTAAAAATTTCTCAAGTATATTGGATTTAGAAATCTAATCTTTTTGGGGGTCTTATGACCTCCCTTTTTTCTTAATATCTTTCACTTGGATGCCAGACGAAATCATCTGAAAAAACGTTCGTTTCTAATTCAAAGCTTTCTCCACATTCATTACAAAACAATTCAGTAGCATCTATATCTACTTCAACTTCTTTTTTACACTTTGGACAAGAAATTATTTTAGTGTTCTTTAAATTTTCTTCATCAAAGAAAGTTTTTTGCATAATAAAAATACGCTAAGCAAATATTTATCCTTTACTTTTTTATTTTTTGCAGCAAGGACATAAAAAAGATTTGATAATCATTAGTATTCCTAGTATGAAAAAGGCTGCTGACCAATTTAAATTGGTTTCTAGAGCTGTTATTGAACTGCCAAACCAAAGAACAATACTGAATATTATTATCCCTATGCCTAAAAATAACTTATGAGTTTTATGTTCCTTTTCAGTTTTTAACATAATACAAATAAGCTGTTTTAAAATATAAAGTTTTTATAGTTTGAATTTATAATATTTCTAGGTGAAAATATGGTAGAAAAGAAATTGATAGGTAAGATATCACATTTTTATCCAAAAATATCTGTTGCTGTTATAGATTTGGAAGATACAATCAGAGTTGGTGACAAAATTTCAATAGAAAGAGAAGCAGGATCATTTGAGCAAAATATAGAATCAATACAAATAGAACATGAAAACATTAGAGAGGCTAAAAAAGGACAATCGATCGGCTTAAAGGTTAATGAAAGAACTAGAGAAGGTGCCAAAGTTTTTAAGATCATAGAATAATAATAAATAGCAAAAAGCCTATAATAGTGGAATGAACTTAGATAAATTCTTTAATCCAAAATCAATAGCTGTTATTGGAGCTAGCAGAACTGCTGGAAAACTTAGTTATACTATTTTAGAGAACCTTAAATTATCTTTTAATGGAAAATTATACCCTATAAATCCTAATGCTGGAGAAATATTAGGTTTAATAACGTATCCTTCTGTATTAGATGTTAAAGAACCTATTGATTTAGCCATAATAGTAGTACCTGCTGAAATAGTTAAAAATGTATTAGAAGGGTGTATAAAGAAGAAAATAAGTCATATTATAATAATATCTTCTGGTTTTTCAGAGATTGGAGAAAAAGAAAGAGAATTAGAGCTTAAAAAATTATCGAAAAACAAAAAAATCAGAATTATTGGACCTAATTGTCTTTCAGGCTCAACGCCTGTATTGATAACTAATGATGGTGAAGTTAAATATAAGGAAATGGGAGAATTAATAGATTATTGGATTCAAAAATACCCTAATAATGTTTTAAATGTTTCTGGAACCTGTATTTTGCCCACCAACAAATTAGAAAAAGATATAAAAATACTTTCATATGATGGTGAAAAATTTGTATTTAAAAGAGTTAAAAACTTCTTTAAAAGAAAAGGAGAAACTATAAAAGTAGAAATAGAAGGTGGAAAAGAACTTATATGCTCTCCAGACCATCCATTCCTTGTAAAAATGCCTTGGGGTTTTGAAGAGATATCATGTAGAGATTTAGAAGTTGGTCATCTGGTTCCAGTAATGTTTAAATTTCAAAATAACAAAGAGATAGAGGAAATTAACCTTTTAGAAAAAGTTGACGAAAAGTTACTCAATGATATAAAATCAAAAATCAGATTTAGATGGGATAGAACCTATATATTAGATGAGTTTGTCGAACTTTGTTTAAAAGAAAATGAATTAAGAAAAACTAGGATTACAACAAAATATGGAAAAGTAACATTACCGACAATCTTACCAATAACAAACGAATTATGCAGATTAATAGGTTTCTTTATAGCTGATGGAAACTATGATAAAAATTGGCTAAGTATTGGTTATACAGAAAGTGAAGAAGAGAATGAAGAAATTAGAAGGTGTATTAATGAGATGTTTACATGCAATACTTCCAAAGATGCAAAAGATGGAAAGATTAAATTTGGCAGATTAATAGGCAAAATATTGTTTGAAAACATATTTGAGATTAAAAAATATTCTGAAAATAAATCTATTCCTAACTTCTTATATTCCTTAACGCCTGAAAGAATTGTTGCTTTCTTGTCTGGACTTTATGCTGGCGACGGTTGCATTTATCTAAATGAAAAGAATAATAAATTTGCTTTTTATCTTTCTTCAACGTCAAAAAATTTGATACAGCAAACTTCATATCTGTTATCTCTTATAGGTATTGGGCCATTTTATATCAGTAAAATAAAGAGAAGTGAAGCTTGGTTTAAAGGTAAGAAGTATTCTGCAAAGGACTTGTATTTCCTTAAAACAAATTCTAAACATGTTTTAAGAAAGTTAGTAGAATTTGGATTTGCATTTTTTGATCCTAAACAAAAAGAAACTCTTTCTAAAGTGTTAAAATGCAAAAAATTTGAAAGTAGAGTAAAAAGTAACTTATATTTTAGAAAAATTAAAAATATTGAAAAACTTGATGGAGAATATAATTTATATGATTTTGAAGTTGAAGGAACTCATACATTTGTTGCAAACCAAATTTTAACACATAATTGTATTGGAGTATATAAAAGGGATTTGGACATGATTTTCTTTCCTAGAAACCGTTTAAAAAGGCCTCCGGAAGGATCAATCTCTTTTATAACTCAGTCCGGTGCTTTTGGCTCTATTCTTTTAGATATCATGGCAAATGATGGTGTAGGTGTCTCTAAGTTTATTTCAATAGGAAATAAAATAGATGTGGATGAAATAGAGCTAATCAAGTATTTAGAGGATGATTTAGCAACTAGGTGTATTGCTATTTACTTGGAATCTATTGAAAATGGAGAAGAGTTCATAAAAATAGCTAAAAGAATTACAATGAAAAAACCTATTGTATGCTTTAAAGCAGGCAGAACTGAAAAGGGAACTGAGGCAGTTGCTTCGCATACAGGAGCTTTAGCAGGTTCTTCAGCTGTATATTCAGCTGCATTTAAGCAAGCAGGTATTGTAGAAGCTAAAAACTCTGAAGAAATATTTGATTTCGCAAAAGCATTGGCAAATCAGCCTATTCTAAAGGATAATAAAATAGCAGTTGTAACAGATGGCGGCGGCTTTGGAATAGTTGCTACTGATGCTGCAATACAACTAGGTTTAGAACTTCCAAGCTTGTCAAACGAATCTATAAAAGCTTTGAAATCATTTTTGCCTAGTTATGCTTCTACAAAGAATCCAATTGATCTTACTGGCGATGCTACTGTTGAAAGATATCAAAAAACTTTGGAAATTGTTTTAAAAGATAAAAACATTTCTGGAGTTGCCTGCATAGCGTTGATGCAATTACCAACTTTAACAGATGAAATTGTGGATGCTTTAAGAGACTGTAAAGTTTTTGGAAAGCCTATTACAGTTTGCTCTGCTGGTGGACAATATATTTTAGAAAGAAATAGAAAACTAGAAGCTTTTGGAATTCCTGTTTATCCAACGCCTGAAAGAGCAGTTAAGGCTTTAGCAGTTCTTCATGAATATGGAAAAATATTGAAAAGAGAAGAAGTTGAGAAGAAAAAGTAAGATGTTTCACAGTAATAATTTCATTTAAGTGATAGAAAAATATTGATACTTTATAGTAAAATTATTTTGGTTTTATAATCATTTCTTTTCCTAAAATTCTGATTTTAACTTTTCTACCTCTTTCAATCTTTAATTGATTTGCTATATCTTTTGGGATAACAACTGCTGGTAAATTTCCAATTGTTGTGACTTTTCTTTCTAACCAAAGACTTCCCCATAATCCTTTTTTAATAGCTTCCTTTTCTCCTTTCTTTGCTTGTTCAGAAGTAAATACTTCTTCTTTACATTTAGGACATCTGTATCCTTCTAAAACAAAGCTACCTCTATTTAATTTTACTTTAATATCCATTTTTTTCATATTAATTTTACATTTAGGACATATCATGGTCTCACTTTTCTACAAGTTATTACAATTAATCTATTTATTTCGATTCTAAACACAATATGATAAATATAATCTCCATATCTCTTAATGGCTCTATATTTGTTTTGTCTCTTACTTTCAACTTTTAACTCTCCTGTCTTTATAGTATCTTCAATTTTATGTACGAACATTCCATATTCGTAAATTCTTTTTAAAGCATGTTTAGTGTAAATGATTTTATTCGTATTTAATACGTATTTTATATTTTTATGCATATAAAGTTTTTTAAATATCGTATGATTATTGTTTATTTACTACTCTAAGTGGTAAGAGAATAATTTGCTAAGGTTTATTCTTAGAAAACCTATGAACAAAAAATATTTTGTATTAGCAGGTTTAATAACTCTAGGAATTGTAGCTGCAGCTGTTATCTCTAGTTATGGAACAATAACAGGATACACAACAGTTGAACAAGCAATAAAACTAGATATAATGGGTTCTTCAAACGACGAGAATTACACGCTAAAAGTTAAACAAGGTGAAACAGAATTTTCA
>Ga0315296_10004741_pt1 | contig 11081 bp, 13 predicted proteins | sample YL17G14_18_MG_FD_203921 | JGI IMG/M metagenome (GOLD analysis project Ga0315296, IMG submission 203921) | Sediment microbial communities from Yellowstone Lake, YNP, Wyoming, USA - YL17G14_18 | ecosystem: Environmental > Aquatic > Freshwater > Lake > Sediment | place: USA: Wyoming | collected...
AAGACGGCCGCAGAGAAGCTGGAGGCTCGGCGATAGGCTCGAGAACAGTCCCAGCGCGTGATCGCATCCCGCGCACTGAACTGGTGTCGCACTTCGCTGTTTTGGAACCGAATCTGAACCGTATCGACCTGGACAAGATCCCCGGGAGCATCCAAGCGATATCCTGGCGGCTTACGGATGGCGTAGCGGGGCTTCCAGCGGCGTTTACGAGCGGCCCTGGCCAAGCGAACATTGAGCGGTTCGACCAACACGCCCCGGTCCTTGAGCCGGTTCATGACCCGGCCAACACTGGACGTCGAGATCCGAATCCCTTCTCTTCTCAGAAGAACGACGAGCTTGTCTTTTCCCCAGCGCGGGTACTTCCGACGGAGGGCTAAGACCCTTTCCACAACTGCCGCCGGGATCCGAGGTGTACGGACATGTTCGGGACGGCGGCTCTCCTCCTCGAGGGTGGTCAGATCATAGGGGTCGAACCGCCGTTTCCAGCGGTAAAACGTCTGTGGCGATATATCGAAGTGGCGGCAGGTCAAACGGGCGTTTCTGTGTTGGGCATAATGGTCCATCCACTTCAGCCGCGCCGAGGCCGTTGAGGAGATCGTCCCCTGGCGAACCAGGGACCGAATATACTCCGATCCCGGAATCAGGGACCCATAAGTCGTTGTCGGTTGTAGATACATGGCAACACCTATCATACCCAAATGTGTCACTAATGTATCTGAACGAGATCAGCGAGCATCCTTTCGACAATCTTTTTTCCAAGCGTGGGCTGGAGTTTTTACAAGGTCTGGAACTGCCCCGGGCCTATCAGAAGGAATTGCAGGATTCGCTGGAGATGTTGGAGTTTCTCAACGGGAAGGAGAAGGAGTAGAACAAGGTCATCGAGAAGCTCTGCCAGGATTCTGAAGAAGCGGCTCTGCTGATGACGATCCCGAGGATTGCCTATCACAATGCGCTGCTGATCATGTCGGAGATCGGGGATGTGAACCGGTTTGAGACGGGGACGAAGTTTTGCGGGTATTGTGGGCTGGTGCCGACGGTCCATATTTTTGACAAGACGGTCCGCTATGGCCAGATGACGGAGGTGGGCAACAAGTGGCTGCGCTGGATGTTCATCGAGGCGGCCCATATCGGCCGGCATAAGAGTCTGCGGTTTTCTCGCCTGTATGAGCGGGTTAAAATGAAAGGGGGCCCGCAGGTGGCCATCGGCGCTGTGGCTCGCGAGATGGCGGCGGTGAGCTATTATATCCTGGAATATAGGAAACCTTTTCGCGATGCTAACTGGTGAATGGACCACGATAGGTAACTGACCTGAAAAACAAGGTCGACATCATGATTGTTGGCCATTCACTCGAATGGATAATATGCCAGGATAAAGAAGGCGAATAGTTGATTGATTGACCATGCTCACTACAAAGGCAATGCAAAATCATTTTAAAAGGAAGAACGGATCTTGACGGGAGGCGGACATAATTATTATCTTATGCCCAACATGCTCACTCAGCCAACTCAACTGAAAAGCAAATTCCTATTATCTCGTTTCGACGGGAACGCTGGACTGGAACCGCCAGGCGACCTGGACTGGAGCGATCTGCCGGTCGCCCTGCGGGACGGGGACAAGCCCCAAGATGGCCGCCTTCTATGCCAAGGGGCACCTTGGCCTCCGTGAAGATTTCCATCACGAAGGCATCCTGGGAACCATCTTCACGGGCCGGCTCGTCGAAGAGACAAGGGTCGGGCCCTACCGGGCCGTCGTGCCGACGATCAGCGGCCGGGCCTGGATCACCGGGATCGCGAACTACGTTCTCCAGGACGACGATCCTTTTCCGGAAGGCTTTACAATCGGTGACATCTGGTAAGGACGCAACCAGATCAACCGGAGCGGGGAGCTTTTCCTCTCATCGGCCGGCTGAAGCCCTGGCGGCGGTATTTCTCCAGCAAGGCCGCGAGCGCTGCCGCGATCGCAGGATTTTCGGCCGCGAGATCTCGCCGCTCTCCCGGGTCTGCGTCCAGGTCATAAAGCTGGCCGTTCGCCGTCTCTCGCTTGGCGGCGATGAATTTCCATCGTCCCTGGCGGATCGCCAGATCGCCGTTCCCGGCCTGGAAGACGAGAGCTTCGTGAAGGGGCCGGCCTTGGGACTTTCCGAGGAGCGCCGGGAGGACGCTCCAGCTGTCTTCGGCGGCATCGTCCGGAAGAGGCGCGCCGATCAGGTCGGCGAAGGTCGCGAACAGGTCGCCCAGGCTGACGAGGTCGCCGGAGAACGTTCCCGGCTTGATCTTTCCGGGCCAGCGGACGATAAACGGCACCCGATGGCCTCCTTCCCAGATATCGCCCTTGAATCCGCGGAAATCCATCTCGGATTTGTGCCCGTTCGCGCCTTTCTGACCTCCATTATCGCTCGTAACGATGAGAAGCGTATTGTCGGAGATCCCGCGTCTCTTGAGGTGGGCGTCGACTTCTCCGACCACCCAATCGAACAGGGCTACGAGGTCGCCGCGCGGGCCTTCCCGGCTCTTGCCTTTCATGAATTCGGGCACAAGCCACGGGATGTGCGGGGAGTTGGGCGAGAGACAGAGGAACAGAGGATGATTCGGCCGTTTGCGGAGATGGTCGTCGATGACCGTCCGCGCTTTCCCGGCGAGGACAATGTCGATGTCTTCTTCCGACCAGTCGTCGGCCATCGGTCCCGGAAGGAACCCGGGAAGTCCCCGCCATTCTTCCTTGCTCATCTTGGTCGGCACCGCGACGGTCCGGTCGTTCTCCAGGAAGCAATACGGCGGATCGTTGCTGGGGCATCCGGCGTTCCCGAAGAAATAATCGAACCCGAGGCGGGTCGGTCCGCCGCCGACCGGCCGGCTGAAATCGACCCGCCATTGAAGCGTCTCGTCCGTTTGGAAAGGCTTGTCCCGGTCATAGAACTCTTCGGCCTTGCTTCCGTCTTTTGTCGTCCATTCGAGGCCGAGATGCCATTTTCCGACATACGCCGTGCCGTATCCATGGTTGCGGAGGAGCGAGGCGAGGGTCATTCGCGACGGTTCGATCAACGGAAGCTCGTACGGCATCAAAACGCCCTTTTGGAGCCGTGTCCGCCAGGAGTATCGCCCCGTGAGAAGGCTGTACCGTGTGGGCGAACACAGCGCCGCGGGCGCGTGCGCGTCGGTGAACTTCGCGCCTTCGGCCGCGATCCTGTCCATATGGGGCGTCGGAATCAGAGACTCAGGGTTATAGCATCCGGGATCTCCGAGCCCCATATCGTCGGCCATGATAATTACGATATGCGGCCGCTTCTCCCGTGGCCCGGGTATTCCCCGAATCGCTTTTGCGAAAGGGAAGGCCAGGACGGGCGCGCTCAGCCCGAGGGATTTAAGAAAACGGCGTCGATCCATGATCCTCTCCTGAACGTCCTCTCAGTTCCATTCCACGCCGGTTCCAAGGTCGGCGTCTGAGATCATTTTATATCCGGCCGCGGAACAATGTCAATGAAGCAAACATGTGTTATGCCATATCTCAATTGACGCATTTTGCCACATCTGAACTGTCGCATAGGTTCGGCCATTCATAATCGTGTTCGAGGAAGGTCTTGATACCGCTCCTGCCGGAGAGCATAGCGAGCGATAATCTGTCCGTCGCATTCGATCTCGAGGTTCGCACCCTTCAGTCTTGTCCAAACTCGGCGTTTGATATATTCGTCAGGAACCCGGTAATAATGCCCATAATAGGCGATGGCCGCCGTCTTGAGGACGCGACGGGGTTCTTCATGGATGAGGATAAAATCGAGTTCCTCCCGAGTTAATTTCCGAAGGGACTCCGTGTAGAGATTTGCGGGACATTGCCGTCGGATCCCCTCGTGTTCGTGCCCGAAGTTATAGTCTTCCACCCATCGCCCAAAGGCCCCATTTACCCCGTGGAGGGAATCGAGGCGCCTGTTCTCCATGACGAAGTCTCTCTGGATTTGTCGGAACAACCTTTCTCGGTCAACCGGTCCGGACCGATGAAGACATTCAGGCCCTTCTCGCCGGCACGGCGGGTTGCGTGACCAGCCTGACGGTCAACGCCGATCCCGTCCTCGAAGGATCCAGAAAAATCCTGGTGAGGCCCATGGCCGACGAATCCAAGGCCCGATACTACGACTGGGTGGAGTCGCGGCGCGAATACGTTCGGAGGAACGGCGGCCCGAACCTCAGATATATTCATATGCCGGACATGTCGAACAACGGCCTCATCGAGTTCGCCAAGCGCTACTACCCGAACCTGGACAAGGACGGCATGATCTACGACGACCGGTTCAACACCGGCGGGAGCGTCTCCTCGATGCTCGTCCTGCAGATGGCGCGCAAACCGATCACTTGGTTCAAGCCCCGGTACGGGGCCTCGTGGACGCGGCAGAGCTGGGCGTTCGCCGGCTACAGCGTCGCGCTGGTGAACGAGAACAGCTCTTCCAACGGCGAGGAATTTCCCGACATTTTCCAGCGCGAGAAGCTCGGACCCGTCATCGGTGTCCGGACCTGGGGCGGCGAGGTGGGCAGCGGCGGCGGATATCGTCTCATCGACGGAGGCCGGCTGAATATTCCCAACTATGCCAACTGGGCGGACGGAAAGTGGATCATCGAAGGGACGGGCGTCACTCCCGACATTAGGGTCGAACAGGATCCGACCGCCGTGCTCGAGGGCCGCGATCCTCAGTTGGACAGGGCGATCGCTTACCTCAAAGAACAGATCGCGGCGAGGCCCGTGCCGCGGCCGTCCCCGCCCCCCTTTCCGGTCAAAGTCAAGCGCGACTAACGGAGGGATTGGGCGGTCCGCGTTTCTTTAGGCCGAATCTCTCCCTCGGCCGCATTTTATAAGCCCGGAGCCGGCGGAGGACGTTGACAGAAATTTGCCGCATGTGATACATTCATCGTCCTGCGCCGCAGAAACGATTTACGCAGCAAAGGAGAAAGAGACAGCCTATGAAACGAAGGAAATTCATATTCCCGGTGCGACATTTCTCGGAAGGCCGAGGGCCGATAGGGACAGAGGTCGAGGGATCGTCCGTCCGGAGAGTCTCCGTAATCGATTCCCATACCGGAGGCGAGCCGACTCGGGTTGTCATCTCCGGCGGTCCGGACCTGGGGACCGACTCGATGGACAAGCGGCGCGATCGATTCAGGCTGGAATTCGACGCCTTTCGTTCGGCGGTCGTCAACGAGCCTCGCGGCTCGGACGTCATCGTGGGCGCCCTGCTATGCGAACCGGTGGACAACTCCTGCGCGGCCGGCGTCATCTTCTTCAATAATGTCGGATATCTCGGCATGTGCGGCCACGGGACGATCGGCCTGGTCGTGACCCTGGCTCGAATGGGACGGATCGGAGCGGGCGCCCATCGTCTTGAAACTCCCGTAGGCATTGTCTCCGCGACGCTGCATCCGGGCGGCGAGGTCACCGTGGAGAACGTGCCGAGCTATCGGAAGTCTGAAGCCGTGACCGTTGAGGTGCCGGGGTTCGGCCCGATCACGGGCGACGTCGCCTGGGGCGGCAACTGGTTTTTCCTTGTTGAGTCTCACGGACAAGAGCTTTCGATGGCGAACGTGAAAAAGCTCACGGATTTGAGCTGGCGGATGCGCCAGGCCGTCAACGCGCACGGTTTTCCGGAAGTCGATCACGTCGAACTCTTCGGACCCCCGGAGATGGCGGGGGCAAACTCGCGCAATTTCGTCCTCTGCCCCGGCAAAGCTTACGATCGTTCGCCCTGCGGCACCGGGACCAGCGCGAAGCTCGCCTGCCTGGCCGCTGACGGCAAGCTCGCCGAGGGCGAGCCCTGGATCCAGGAGGGAATCCTCGGGAGCACGCTCCGCGGAAAATACCGGCGCGGGGCGCCGGGGGAAATCATTCCTTCCATCACCGGCGCGGCCTTCGTCAATGCGGAGGCGACGCTCATGCTCGACGAGAGTGATCCGTTCTGTTGGGGCATAAGGTCTTGAGCAAGTCCTTCGACGTCGTCATCGTCGGAGCGGGCATCGTCGGCGCCGCGAGCGCGGCGGAATGTTCTCGCGCCGGGCTGAAGGTGCTCGTGCTTGACCGCGGACCGATCGGCGCCGGCAGCACGGGGGCGGCCATGGGCCATCTCGTGGTCATGGACGATTCCGAGGCCCAGTTTGCCCTGACTTCCTATTCCCTGCAACTCTGGCGCCGGCTTGCTCCGGAGCTGCCTGATGACGTCGAATACAATCCATGCGGAACGCTGTGGATCGCCGCCGACGAGGAGGAAATGGCCGCGGTGTTCCGGAAAAAGGAATACTACGAGGGGCAAGGCCTGCGCGTGGAAGTCCTCGACGCGGCGTCGCTCGCGGCGGCCGAGCCGAACCTGCGCCGCGGCCTGGCGGGCGGGTTGCGCGTCGTCGACGACGCCGTCATCTACCCGCCGTGCGCCGCTCGTTTTCTGCTGGAGAGGGCCAAAGAGAACGGGGCTGAAGTCCGGACAGGCATCGAGGTCAGTTCTCTGGATGCGCACGGGGGAGTGGGGCTCGCCGACGGCACGCGGATTTCCGCCGCGATCTCGGTGAATGCCGCGGGCTGCGGGTCGCCGGCGCTGACTCCGGGGCTGCCGGTCCGCAAGCGCAAAGGGCATCTTGTCGTCACCGACCGCTATCCCGGCTTCATCAGGCACCAGATTGTCGAGCTCGGTTATCTCAAAAGCGCTCACTCGGTTTCGGCCGACTCGGTCGCCTTCAACGTCCAGCCGCGCGGGGCGGGTCAGGTCTTGATCGGCTCGTCGCGGCAGTTCGACGCGGAGAAATCGGAAATCGATCAAGACATGCTTCGCCGCATGCTTCGCCGGGCGCTCGAATTTTTGCCCGGGCTGAAGCATCTCTCGGCCCTTCGGTCTTGGGCCGGGCATCGTCCCGCTACGCCCGATAAGCTGCCTCTCATCGGTCCCAGCCCTGAGAGCGATAAGGTCTGGTTCGCGACGGGACACGAGGGGCTGGGCATTACCACTTCGCTGGCTACGGGAAAACTGCTCGCGGATCTGATCGTGGGCCGGCCTACGGAAATTCCCGCCGCGCCGTATGCGCCGGAACGGCTGTTGAAGGGAGACGCGGATCATGGCTGATCTCGTAACCATAACCGTCGACAGCGTTAGTGTGAGCGTTCCGGCGGGAACTGTCTTGGCCGCAGCGATTGTCCAGGCGGGTGTCACCCGCTTCCGGCGCTCGACGAAGGGGGAGCCGCGGGGACCGCTGTGCGGCATGGGAATATGTTTCGAATGCCGGGTGACCGTCAACGGCCGGCCGCACTGCCGGAGCTGCCAGATGCTCTGCGAAGACGGAATGGATGTGCGCACCGATGAGTAAACGCCGGCTTGATTTCGATATTGTTGTAGCCGGCGCGGGTCCGGCGGGAATAGCGGCGGCATGTATCGCTGCCGAGAACGGCCGAAGGACCGCTGTCCTTGACGCTACGCCGTGGGTCGGCGGACAAATCTGGCGCGGTCAGGAGACCAAGCGTTCGTCTCGAGCCGCAGGTCGATGGCTCGAGCGGTTGACGGCGTCGGGCGCCCGGATGATTCGCTGCGCGGCCGACATCGCGGCGCCCCGCGCGGGAGTCTTGTTGGCCGAAACGGGGGAAGGCCCCCTGGAACTCTCGTGGCAAAAGCTGATCCTCGCCGTCGGCGCCCGCGAGTTATTCCTGCCCTTCCCGGGTTGGACGCTTCCGAATGTTACCGGACCCGGGGGGATGCAGGTCTTGGTTAAGGCCGGCCTGCCTGTTGCGGGGAAACGCGTGGTCGTCGCCGGAAGCGGACCGCTTCTCATCGCCGCAAGCGCGGAGCTTCGCAAGGCCGGAGCAAGAGTCGTCGTGGTGGCCGAGCAGGCGGGTTTATCCGATCTCGTTCGTTTTGCCGCGGCGCTCCCCCGGTCGGCCCCAAAGAAGATCTTCCAGGCTCTTCAATATCAACTCAGACTGCTCGGCGTGCCTTATCGGACAGGCTGCTGGGTGACCGCCGCCCAGGGCGGTCAAAAGGTAGAGCAAGTCACTATCCAGTCGCAAAAAAAGACCTGGACGATCCCATGCGATTATCTCGCCTGCGCTTATGGATTGGTACCGAACCTGGAATTGCCCCGATTGCTGGGCTGCCGCCTGGAAAACGGGGTCGTTTTGGTCAACTTATGGCAGGAGACATCGGTCGGAGATGTCTATTGCGCCGGAGAGCCGACCGGAATCGGCGGCGAGGATCGGGCTTTGATCGAAGGACGGATCGCGGGCCACGCAGCCAGCGGCCGGACGGACAAGGCCGATTGCCTTTTCAAGGCGCGGAAGCGCGCGCGGAAGTTCAGCCTGGCCATGGATCGCGCCTTCGCTCTGCGCGACGAACTCAAGCATCTCGCCCAGCCGGATACGATCGTCTGCAGATGCGAGGACGTCACCCGCCGCCAGCTCGAGCCCTACGACGGCTGGCGGAGCGCCAAGCTTCACACGCGCTGCGGCATGGGGCCGTGCCAGGGACGGGTGTGTGGCGGAGCGGCGCGGGTTCTCTTCGGCTGGAAACACGAATCCGTACGCCCGCCGCTCTTTCCGGTTACCGTAGGGACGTTGGCCGACGCAGACCTCCTGCCGGAGAACAAATCCTCGTGACGCCGATTATTTCGATTAAGCGCTCTATTCTCGGATAGCAATCTCCGATATCTCATTCTTTTTGAGCAAGCCATTGAAAGAGGAAACCTCCCCACCGAGCAACTCGGCGAATCGGCGTTTATAGCTTTCCATTTGCTTCTTGTAAATTTTGTAAACCTCGACCTGGGCCGCCGTGGGAGGATAATCGGTTCCAGCTATGCTGCCCGCGAGGCTGCCGAGTTTCGCATAGAATCTGGCCGGCCAGCGCAGCCAGTCCTGGCTTCCTCCGGTGAGTTTCAGTTCGATCAGGTCGCCCTCGAGTGCGATGAGCTTTTGGTCGAGCTCTTTGCCCGAAGCGAGGACGGACGCCGCGCTTCTCTTATCCTTAAGAGAATCCGAGAGATCATAAATCTGTCTTCTTATCGTTTCGATTTTATTGACGATATCGGCGGTCGAGTTGCTCATGTCCCGGAGATCGAGGAGGAACTGCCGCTGGGCTAGAACATCCGCGTCACTTCCGGATGAACCCGGGTCCTTTCTTAGACTTAGCTTCTGGCTGAATTCTTGCCCTCCCGCCCTAAGTCTAACGATATATGTTCCTGGCGCGACCCGAAAATTGATCGGGCCGCCCCCTCCCGGCAGGGGTCGCCAGCCCTCCGGCCCCAAGCCCACCTGAGGCGCAAAAATGGGGCTTGTTCTGAGCCTGATCCGGTTCGCGGGATCGGTGCGCAGGTCCCACCACACGCGGTTGATGCCCGGGGTCTTTGTCCCCGCGAGCGTTCTCACAATCTGTCCCTGATCGTCCTCGATCGTAATTTTCACATCGCCCGGCAGGGCGCTGTTTAGATAATAGTTCAGGGCGGCGCCGGCCGGAGGGTTCTGACCAGCGTGCCCGTTATCGGGCTGGTCGAGAACGGTTTCCCGGCTCAAGAAGCGGTACGCCGGCCTGGGCGCAAAAAGATAGGCTGTCGAATCATGAACGTGGGAGTCGAGCTGCTGAAAGGGGGTGAGGTCGTCGAGAATCCAGAACCCTCGACCATAGGTGGCCACGACCAGGTCATTAAAGTGTTCCTGAACCACGAGCCAATGGACAGGTGCATGGGGAAGATTTGATTGCAAAGGCAGCCAGTTCATCCCATCGTTGAATGAGACATAAAGCCCGTTTTCCGTGCCCAGGTACAGCAATCCCTTTCGGACGGGGTCCTCCCTGATGCAATGGGCATAGCTGAAAAGACTCCGCGGAATATCGGAACTCAGGGCTTTCCAACTCCGCCCATAATCCTCGGTCTTATAAACATAGGGGTTCCGATTGTTCACCTGATGAAAGTCTACGGTGATATAACACGTCCTCGGCTCGTATCGGGAAGGCTCGACACAGCTAACCGTGCCCCAGGGAGGCAAGTCCGGGATATTGGCCGTGACGTTAGCCCAGTGGGGGCCCCCGTCACGGGTCACTTGAACCAAGCCGTCATTGGTCCCCGCCCAGATGACTCCTTTCTCCAGGGAAGATTCTGCAAGCGCGAAAATCACGCATGCATATTCAGGAGTGTCGTTGTCGGGAGTCAATCCTCCTGAAATCCCTTGTTTGCTTTTGTCGTTTGTGGACAGGTCCGGGCTAATGACGGTCCAATGCTGACCGCCGGAGTCCCTTCCCGAGAGTCCGGCCAGACCTTAACCGATCTCGCGTGGCCTGTCCGGAGATCGTATCGGTCGAGTCCGTCTCCTTTCGCCCCCGACCAGACGATGTTATTATCGACAGGATCGGGGATGGACCAGCCCGCCTCAAATCCGCCGACGGACCTCCATAGTCCGGGAAGGAGTTCCGCTCCCGACCAGCCCTGCATCAGGCTGTTGCTGGGGCCGCGAACGGAGGGACCGTCCTGCCGCGTGCCGTAGACAAAGTAGGGGATCTGGTTATCGACGGCCACGTGATACATCTGGGCGACGGGCAAAGCGACTGCTAGCCAGGTCTGCCCGCGATTGACGGAAATGTTAACGTGAGGTGGACCCCATTATTAGGACAGTAAAGAGGCTTGGATAAGGTGCATTCTGAGCCTGCTTGTTTTGTCCGTGATAAACTCATTTTATTCATTCTTGAAGCCGAAAGCCATTTTTTGAGGAGACCCCGAAAAAACGGCTTCACCATTTGACCTACAAGCGACGATCTCGAGTCGGTTCATGTCAAACCACGGCCTCCGCGGTCGGCATCAATGGTGCCGGCGTCCCGAAGTACACTTCGTGCGGCGTCCGATAGCCCAGTCTCTCATGCAGCCGCTCTTCGTTGTAGAACCGAAAATATGCCGAAAGATGCTCGCGGGCTTCGGCGACCGTCCGGTATTCATGAAGATAAACCTCTTCGTATTTCACCGTCCGCCAAAACCGTTCGACGAAAATGTTGTCATACACCCGGCCCCGGCCGTCCATGCTGATTTTGATGCCCTCGCTTTCCAGTACTCCGCTGAACTCCTCACTCGCATACTGCGGCCCCTGGTCC